>Ga0116144_10003053_pt1 | contig 17203 bp, 14 predicted proteins | sample AD_UKC035_MetaG_FD_89746 | JGI IMG/M metagenome (GOLD analysis project Ga0116144, IMG submission 89746) | Active sludge microbial communities of municipal wastewater-treating anaerobic digesters from USA - AD_UKC035_MetaG | ecosystem: Engineered > Bioreactor > Anaerobic > Digestate | place: USA...
ATGACGCCGGAGGTGCGGGCGCATCTTTTCGAGCCGTTCTTTACGACCAAAGAGCCGGGGCAGGGCACCGGCCTGGGGCTGGCGCAAGTGTATGGCATTGTGGGGGTACACGGCGGCTACATTGATGTCGAGACAGAGGTGGGCGCAGGCACGGCCTTTAGCATCTACCTGCCCGCGCTGGAAGCGTCCCCGACGCAGACGCCCGCATCGCGGACTGCCGTTCCCCCGCAAGGACAGGGAGAGACCGTGTTGGTGGTGGAGGATGAAGCCACTTTGCGCATGGTGTTGGTTGAAATCCTGGAGATGCTCAATTATCGCGCCATCGGGGCCGCGAACGGCCGTGAGGCGTTGGCGTTGATGGAAACTCAGGGGAAGGAAATCGCGTTGGTGTTGAGTGACGTGGTGATGCCGGAGGTGGGGGGGCTGGCTTTGCTGCACACCCTGCGCGAGCGGGGAAACTCAACTCCGGTCATCTTGCTCACCGGTCATCCGCTGGGCAAAGAGTTGGAGTCGTTGGGAGACCAGGGCCTGGCCGTCTGGATGCTCAAGCCACCCGACATTGATCAATTGGCGCAGATTGTGGTAGACGCGCTGCATCCCAATGTTATTATGCCTGAGTGATCTCCACGTGCTCTGCGGTAAAGAGCGGAGCCGCGTCCTTGCTGTAAACGGTCTTGGCGCCCTTTATGTCTTCGTGGTTTTTCAGTGGAGTCAGGAGATACTATCATGCTAACCATTAAGCGTCCCTTGTTCATGTGTGGCGAAAATCCGGGGCTGCGACTGTTCGCGCCGCAGTCCGAGCAACCGGTGGCCGTTGCCAGTTATTGGCATTGCACCCACAGCGCGCTGGGGCCGGGGCGCGCGCTGGTGTTATGGCTGGACGTGGATGCCGCCCCGGACTTGTCGGTGGGGAATGGCGGGATTTTCAGTGACAACATGCCGCTGGCGCACGCGCTGGTGGAGCAACTGACACAATACTTCGCGGAGTTTCAGGGCCTTCCCGTGACGACTTTGCCCTATGTCCCCGCGATTTGCCGACACAGCTTTGATGGCCGCCGGTATCAAGTCACTTGCCAGGCGTCGCAATTGCAGATCGCTCTCGAATGGTGCGACTTGCTGGACCAGAAATACCTCCACTGGCCTCAATTCCCGGCCGGCGCCGCCGCGTACGATTTGACGACAGTGATCTGTCCCTGCCAGACTGGTCAGATTGCCATCAATGAGCAACGGGTCCCCGGCAACGTCCAGACGGGCGCCGCGCAGGATGGCGCTCCGACAAGCACGGCTTTCCTGGCTTTTGCGGAGAGTTGGGTCGGCCCGGCGATTCCTTGAGGGTCATCCCCTTTCATGGATTTGGCGCGCGCAGCGTGAAGTAGAAGGTGCTACCCTGCCCCGGCTCACTGACGACGCCGACGGCGCCGCCCAACCGCTCGATGATGCGCCGCACGATGGATAGTCCCAGTCCGTGTCCCGGGGCGCGGACGTGCAGGCGGGTGAAGGGCGTGAACAGTTTCTCGCATTGTTCGTCCGTCAACCCCGGCCCGGTATCCCGCACCCAAAAGATGATCTGCGCGGCGTCCTGATTGGGGACTATGGGTGGGGCCGGCGGCGAGGCGCCCAACGTCACCTGTGGCGGAACGGCTTTCTCCGGCTGCCCCCCGTATTTGATCGCGTTGCTGATGTAATTGACCCAGATTTCTTCTACCCACGGCGCGTATCCCATGGCGACGGGCCAGGTTGTCGGGACGCGAATGTCCGCCTGCGCATCTGTGATTTCGTTGCGCAGGCGGTCGAGCGCTTCGGCGACGATGGCCTCCATCTCTAGGGGTGCCATCGTCATTTGCTGTACCTCCCGCACGCTGGCCAACAGCAGCAGTTCATCAATGATCGTCGCCATCTTTTTGCTGGTTTTTACGATACGCTGCATATTTTCCAGATGCTCTGCCGTCAGCAGTGGTTTGAGTTGGGTGACCGTCATTTGCGTGAACCCCATAATGATGGTCAATGGGGATTTCAGGTCGTGGGCCACGGTATGGGCAAAGGCATCCAGTTCAGCATTGCGGACTTCCAACTCCGACGTGCGTTCTTGCAGCGCCAGTTCCGCGCGTTTGCGTTGGGTCACGTCGTGCAAGACGACGACCCAGCCGGTGAGTTGTTGGCGGCGATTGTATAGCGGCGAAACATAGAGATCGTAGTACTGCTGCGTCGGTGGGCTGCCGAGGACGATCTGCGTCGGAGTTTCCGGCGCATTGAGCGGGTTCTGCAACACGTTCAACTGACCCGATAGCACGTGAGCTACCGGTTGCGCGATTACATCGGCCAATGGCGCGCCTAGCAGAGCTTGCGCGGCGGGATTCAAATCTACAATGCGCGCCTGCGCATCGAGGACGATGACGCCGTCGCGCATACTCTCTACCACTTTATCCCGTGCGATGGGGATGACGTCCAGCAAACGATAGCGAAAGAGTCCCCACGCCATTACCAGACCGGTCAAGGTAAAACTCAGTGGGGTGATATTGAGATCGGGGAAGGGGTTGAAGCGGGTGAGATAGAGGAAATTCGCCGCCCACGGAAAAATTGCCCCGCTCAAAATGATATTGATTTGTCGGCGGTAAGTACCGCTCGCGCGTATCCATGCCCGCACCAACAAGACCGTGGCGCTGAGGAGCACCAGGTAGGCATACACGGCCCCGCCCAAGTAGGTTGCCCCGCGCGTGTTCGCCAGCATGGGAAACGCGCCGGTGGTATCCACCCAGTATTTCGGGTAGTACAGGTGATGCCACTCATTGGTCCAGACCAAGAGAATGATGAGGCTCGGTACAGTGAACAGCGCCAGAATACGCCGCCGTGTGAGCCAACGCTCTCGCCCGGTGTACTGGATGGCAAAAACCAACCACAGCGTCGGCGCGGTAGCGACCCCCAGATAACCCACTTTGGTTCCCCACAACATAGGCGTTAGCTCAGTGTTAGCAAGCTCAAAAGCGTAGCCCAGCAGCCAGATCGCAACGCCCAACATCATCAACCCACACGAAGTCGCCGTGGGCATTTGACGCTGCTGCCAGGCGTACAGCGCGATGCCACCTGATACCAGGGCCGAACAAATCAGCACAATGATGTAGATAGTTTCTTGATGCATAACGGTTTTAGTATAACTTGAATGTGAGGAAAGGCCAAAAGACTCTCAATTCCACTGTTCGTGGCTTTTTGCCTTTGAGAATCGGATAGTGTGTGGTGTATTTTTGATGAGGGTTGAATTTTTTGCACTTTATGGTATTCTTTGCCCTTTGTGAGATCGGTTCCGAAAATACACCATAGGAGATGTCGAATGCATAATTTATCAGGACATGGATTGAAAGTTTTGTTGAAGCTGTCTGGCGCTGTGCTTATGGGCATGTTGCTACTGCTGTTGGGTGCAATAATCGCCTATCCTGCCCCCCAGGATATGAGCATCGCAGTCGGCCCGGCACACCATCAGCAAGTGACACCTGGTCAAGTCGTCGTATACGACCATGTGTTGACTAACACAGGGACGTTGACAGACACGTTTCTTATCGAGGTGGCGTCAACGCAGGGCTGGCCGGTTACCTTGATAGGGGCCGGCCACCTGAATGGCACAGTCTTTCTGCCGGTAGCAGTTAGTCCCCAAATGACGCTCTCTTTCCAGGTTAGCTTGACCGTGCCGGTTGACGTGTTTGCGGCGACTGAAGTGACGCTGATTACGGCCACCTCGCAGTTAAGCCCCACCATTTGGGATGCTACCACAGACACGAGCATCGTAGTAGGCCGCCTTTACTTGCCCTTTCTGACCAGACGTTGGCCGCCTCTGCCTTACCAACCATCCCTGGCTGCCATTCAAGATGCAGAGTACGGACGATACACAGTCGCTTGGAGCGAGTCGCCTTCTCGTATCGCCGATACCTACATCCTGCAAGAAGCCACCGACGCGGCCTTCACGACGAATCTGCGCGATGCCTGCACCACGACGGAATCCTCCTGCATGATTACCGATCGAGTGGTTGGAACGTACTATTATCGCGTGCGCGGGCAAAATAACTGGGGCGCCAGTGCATGGAGCAATATTCAGGTCGCCCAGGTCGTATGGTTGGATACCCCTACAACGTTTATCGAGAATTTCAGCAATCCGAACAGTGGGTGGGACACCGGGAAAACCGTTTTCGGCTCAGCTTACTATGTGAATGGGGAATATCGTCTGACTGACCCGGACGACATAGGGGGAGTCACGCTATTTGAAGGTATCTCACCTGATTGGATTGCTCCCAACGACCTAGAGATCAAAGTAGAAGCTCGGATTGACGAAGGCACAACCTGTACAGGCTGTGCCCCGGCCATGAGTTTGGTCTTTGGATTAAAAACCTTTCCATGGGAGGGGGAATTGTACTGGGTGGAGTGGTATGAATTTCGGGTTTCACCCCAGAACCAAGCCTATTGGTTATGGAAGTGGTCCAATTGGGATGAATTGGAGCAACTCACCTCTGGGACTTCAAGCGCAATTCTACCCAACCCGCAGGTGATGCAAACGTTAGAAGTGCATCGCAGCGGTGACACCATCACGATGCTGATCAATGGCACAGAATTGGAGAGCTTTGTAGATTATGACAACCCGTACTCAGGACGCCGTTCGGTAGGATTGGGGGGAGGTGATTTCCGTGTGGCGACCTACGACAATTTTCAGGTGAGCAGTTCAGGGCTTATCACCAAACCTATCGGGACGCGCTAAGAATAGAGTGGACAGCCCGCCGCATCGTTGCGGCGGGCTGTTTGTTGTCGTCCCTCTACCTGTACTTACTCTGCCCCAAACCTGTACTCCGTCGTCGTCCGGTACGTCTCACCGGGACGCAGTACCGTGGTCGGGAAGCTCGGCTTGTTGGGCGAATCGGGGTAGTGCTGCGTCTCCAGGCAGAAGCCGCCGCGCCAGTGGTAGACCGCGCCGCCTTTGCCCGGCAGGGTGGGAGGGAGGAAGTTGCCCGCGTAGAACTGGATGGCGGGTTCCGTCGTGTAGACCTTCATCACGCGCCCGGACGTCGGCTCGGCGACGCGGGCGGCGAGGCGCAGCGCGCCCGGCGCGCCGTTGACGATCCAGTTATGGTCGTAGCCGCCGGCGAATTTGAGTTGTGCATCGTCGGCGTTGATGCGCGTGCCGATGGGCGTGGGCGCGCGGAAGTCGAGCAGCGTCCCCGCCACCGGGCGCAGTTCGCCGGTGGGGATGAGCGTCCCATCCACGGGCGTGAACCGGTCGGCGTTGAGCATCAGAGCGTGGTCGAGGATTGTGTCCGCTGCGCCCGCCGACAGGTTGAAGTAGGAGTGATTGGTCAGGTTGACGATGGTGGGCTTGTCCGTCGTGGCGGTGTACTCAAGACGGAGCGCGTTGGCGTCCGTCAGCGTGTAGACGACGGTGACGCTCAGCGCGCCAGGATAGCCTTCCTCGCCGTCGGCGCTGGTGTACGTGAGTTCCAGGGCCGGGCCGTCGGCAACTTCAAACGCGCGCGCCGCCCACAACCGCTTGTCGAAACCCTTCACCCCGCCGTGCAGGTGATTGTCGCCATCGTTCTGCGCCAGCGTGTACGCCACGCCGTCCAGCGTGAACTTGCCGTGCGCGATGCGATTCCCAAACCGCCCCACCAGACAGCCGAAGAACGGGTTGAGTCCCAGATACCCCTCCAGCGCGTCGAAGCCGAGTACCACGTCCGCATAAGTCCCGGCGCGATCCGGCGCGGTCAGCGAGACCACGGCGCCGCCGTAAGTCGTGATCGTCGCGCGCATCCCCTGCGCATTGACGAGCGTGTAGAGGGCGACTTCTGCGCCGTCAGGCAAAGTACCGAAAGATTGTTTTTTGATTTTCATGAGAGTCTCCTTTTAAAATGCCACAGAGCACACAGAGTTCACAGAGAAACACACAAATCCTTTGCGTCCTTTGCGTCCTTCGTGGTGAAAAATTTTCATTTAACCTACCGTCTCCCTATCCTCCCACCACCTTGCCTTCGGCCACCAGCCCAGATGCCCTGTGCCGATTTTGCGCGTCTCGTCGCACAGCGCCTTGTACGCATCGCTGCGCATAAAGGCGGGCGTGGTCAGGTCGAAGGGATGGTCGAAGGTATCGAGGTAGCTTTGTAGACGCGCGCGCATCTCCGCCAGCACATCGGCGTAGGCCGGATCGTCGGCCAGATTGTGCTGCTCGTCGGGGTCAGACTCAACGTCGAAAAGCTGATCGGGGTCGAAGTAGGCCGGATATGACTCAACGGCGATCACCATCTGCCCCTGGAGCCGTTGGTGGATGTGGTTGGGCGCTTCGGCGAGCGCGCCGTTTGCCATCGCGTCGAGCAGCCGTTGCGGGTAGCGCAGCGCGATGTACTTCCACTTGCCCGCCAGGACGGCGCGCGCGTACCCGAACTCGAAGAACAGGTCGTCGTGAAGCGTTTTCTCTTCGCCGGTGAGCAGCGGGCGCCAACTCGCGCCATCCAGGCGCATTTCGGCGGGCGGCGTAATCCCGGCGATGTCCAAAATGGTCGGAACAAAGTCCACGTTCTGCACGCGCGCGTCGCACACTGTCCCCGGCTGCACCACGCCGGGCCAGCGCAGCGCCATGGGGATGTGGACGCCGTGCTGGTGGCACGTCCCCTTGCCGACCTCCGTGTTGTGATCCACCTTGAAGATGACGAGCGTGTTGCCCGCCGCTCCCAGCGCTTCCAGTTTGGCGAGGATGGCGGCGACCTGGTCGTCAATCCAGGTGATGCCGACGGTGTCGTGGTTGAAGGGCAGGCCGCGCGCGGCGAGCCGCGCCGCCATTTCCGCGCGCGGCGGATGGAGGCCTTCGAGGTCGTCCCGTTTGCCGCCCTGCGTGTAGCGGAGGTCGCGCTCGTAGGACTTGTCGTGCGCCGGGCCGTGGAACGCGGTCGGCGTCACATAGAGGAAGAAAGGCTGCGCGCCGTCGCACCCATCCAGGAAGTCGAGCGCGCCTTGGGTGATCCATTCCAGGTGGTGTTCGCGCAGCGCCTTGACCGGGAACCCTTCGCCGTTGCTGATCACGATGCTGGCGGCGACATCGAAGCCGCCGGTCGCCCGCACCTCGGCGGCGAGTGCGGCCTGGTACGCACGCAGTTGCGCATCCACCGCCGGGTCGTCAAGATTGGCGTCGGGGGCGAGGAAGGGCAAGTCCAGCTCGCGGACGGGTCGCCAGACATCCCACTTCCCGGCGATGCCGGTGCGGTAGCCGGTGGCCTGCAACGCCCTGCCCAGGCTCGGCATGTCGCCGTTGAGGACGACGTTCCACGCGAGGTTGTACGGCTCGTCAGGCGGATTCTGCGCCAGGAAGTGCGGGTCGGTGCAGTGGCCGGCGTACTGCCCGGTGAGGTACGTGTAGCGGCTCGGCGTACACGCGCTGGCCGAGCAGTACATCTGGTCGAAGCGCGCGCCTTCCGCCGCGAGGCGGTCAATGGCCGGGGTGGGCGTCCGCCCGCCGTAGCAACTCAGCCAGACGAAATCGGTGTCGTCCGGCATAATACAGACGATGTTGGGCCGTGAATCAGGCATTAGGACAACGCTCCTCTGAAAATAGCCACAGAGGGCACAGAGTTCACAGAGAAAACCCTTTGTGTCCTTCGTGTCCTTTGTGGTGAAAATTTTCATCTCACCGCTGGTGAACGCCGGTTCATGATGAATTCCTGTGTAGTATGGGTCAAAGTTTAATCGGATTCACAGAATTGCCAAATTTTGCGCCGTGCGTTTTCGTATCTTTTTCCGGTTGTGATAAGATATGCAGCGAGATCCAAAGTGAGGAGACCTCCTGATGACTACATCACGCGACCGAGTCTTGCAAGCTCTGAACTTTACCGTTCCCGACCGTGTGCCCCGCGATCTGGCCGGGATGCGCTCGACGGGGATCAGTGCGTTTGCGTATCCCAGCCTGGTGGCGGCGTTGGGATTGCCGCCGCGCCTGCCGCGTGTGGAGGATACCGGGCAGATGCTCGCGCTGCCGGATTTGGACGTGCTGGACGCCCTGGGCTGCGACGTGATCACGATTGCCGATGGGACGACCAACGCCTTCGACCAGCCGGAAGTGTGGCACCCTTACGACTTCAATGGGCGGCTGCCGGCTCTGGTGCGCAATCCGGCGGCCTTTACCACGGAGCCGGACGGCACGATTTTGCAGGATTCGCGCCGGATGCCGCCTTCGTCCTTTGTTTTTGACGACCTGCACGGCGGGCAACCCCTCGATTTGAGCGCGAACCTGCCCAAACCCGACCTGGCGGCGGTGAGGCGAAACTTTGCGGTTCGCGAGCTGCGCGACGAGCGCATTGTCGCCATCCGCGAGCTGTGCCGCCGCGTGCGCGAGTCCACCGACCGCGCGGTGATGTTCAACGACGGCGCGCTGCAAGTTCCCATCGGCATCGGCAACTACGGCGGCCTCGCCATCTTCCCGATGCTCTGCGTGCTAGAGCCAGACTTTGTCGCGGAACTGCACGCGATCATCACGGACTACGTTCTCAGGAACGTGCGCGCGCTGCTGCCTGAAATCCGCGAGTATGTGGATGTGGTGATGTTCGCCGCCGACGACTGGGGCACGCAGCGCAACCTGATCGCGTCGCCGCAGGTGTTCCGCACCCTGTTCCTGCCATACTGGCAACAGATCAACACGGAATTTCACGCCATCGCGCCGCAGGTCAAGCGGTTCCTGCACTCGTGCGGCGCGATCTACGATTTGATTGACCTGGTGATTGACGCCGGCTTCGACGTGCTGAACCCCGTGCAGTGGTCGGCGGGCAAGCACAGCTACCAGGAATGGAAGGACAAGGCGCGCGGGCGCATCGCGTTGTGGGGTGGGGGCGTCAATGCGCAGGCTACGCTGCCGCTCGGCTCCGTAGCCGACGTGGAGCGCGAAGTCGCCGAGGTCGTGACCTATATGGCGCAGGATGGCGGCTACGTCTTCTGCAACATCCACAACATCCTGGCCGAAATCGCGCCGGAGAAAGTCATCGCCATGTACCGGGTGGCCGGGGCGCAATGAAAAAAGTTTCACGCGAAGGCGCAAAGCCGCTAAGTTTTTTTATTCTTCTGCGCCTTTGCGTCTTTGCGTGAAATAAAATTGTTTGGTAAGGAGAGGACGATGGCATACGTAACGATCAAAGGAAAGCAGATGTTTTATGAGGAGACCGGCGCGGGGTTCCCCCTGCTGTTCGGTCACAGTTACCTGTGGGATGCGGCGATGTGGGCGCCTCAGGTAGCCGCGCTGGCGCAGCAGTACCGCTGTATCGTGCCGGAACTATGGGCGCACGGGCGTTCGGATCCACTGCCGGACATCCCCACCAGCATCGAGCAGTTGGCCGAGGATTACTGGGCTTTCACGCAGGTGCTGGGGCTGAAGCGCTTTGCCGTCATCGGCCTGTCGGTCGGCGGGATGTGGGGGACACATTTGACACTCGCGCACCCCGAAGCCGTCGCCGCGCTGGTGATGATGGATACGCACGTCGGGTCGGAGCCGCCCGCGAGCCAGGCGCGCTTCTTCCAGATGTTGGATGCGCTGGAAAAAGCCGGCCGCATGGTTCCGCCAATTGCCGAGGCTTCCGCGCCGTTCTTCTTCGCGCAGACGACGATGGACAAAGGGCTGGCGATGGTGGGGGAATTCAAGGCGCACATGATGGCGATGAAGCCGGAGAACGTCCCCAGCATCGTGGCGCTGGGACGCGGCATCTTCGGGCGGAATTCCGTGCTGGAACGGCTGGGTGAGATCGCCGCGCCGACGCTGGTGGTGGTGGGTGAGGGGGATCGCTCGCGCCCGCCGCACGAGGCGCAGGACATGGCCGGGCGCATCCCCGGCGCGCGGCTGGAGATCGTCCCCGAAGCCGGGCACATCTGCACCATCGAGCAGCCGGAGCGGGTCAACGCCGTGCTGTCCGGTTTCCTGGGGGCGGTGTTATCCTAGATGCAAGATTTCTCAACGGATTGAACGGATTGAACGGAGGGAAACGAATAAAAAATCCGTTAAAATCCGTTCAATCCGTTGAGAGAGAGGGGACGATGGGTGTGAAGTTAGGGCTGGAATATTTCCTCCGCGAACTGGCGCCGGGGCTGCGCGGGCGGCGGGTGGGGCTGGCGACGCATCCGGGGGCGGTGACGCCCGATCTGACGCATTGCCTGGACGCGCTGTTGAGCGCGGGCGTGCGCGTGACCGCCTTGTTCGCGCCGGAGCACGGCCTGGCCGGTTCCGTGGCCGACGGCGCGACGGTGGCGCACGGCGTCCACGCGCGCACCGGGTTGCCCATCTTCAGCCTCTACGGCGCAACCAAAGAGCCAACGCCGGCCATGTTGGCCGACGTGGACGTGTTGGTATTCGATATGCAGGACATCGACGCGCGCTTTTACACGTTTATCAGCACGTTGTTTTACGTCTTGCGCGGCGCGGCGCGGGCGCGAACGCCGGTGATCGTGCTGGATCGCCCCAATCCGATCAATGGGGTGGATGTCGAAGGGCCGCTGGTGACGCCTGGTTTTGAGTCCTTTGTGGGCATTGTTCCCATCCCCATACGGCACGGACTGACGCTGGGCGAACTGGCTCGCTACATAAACGGTGAGCAAGCTTTGGAAGCCGACTTAACTATCGCGCCGCTGGCGGGCTGGCGGCGGGGGCTGTGGCTGGACGAAACCGGCCTGCCGTGGATTCCCACCTCTCCGGCGATGCCGCGCCTTTCGACGGCGACCGTGTACCCCGGTATGTGCCTGCTGGAAGGAACGAATGTGTCAGAAGGGCGGGGGACGGCGCTGCCGTTTGAGGTGTGCGGCGCGCCGTGGATTGACGGGGAAACGTTGGCGGCGGAACTCAACGCGCGGGCGCTGCCGGGTGTGCGTTTCCGTCCCACCCAGTTTGTTCCCTCCGCGTCTAAGTATGCCGGCGAAGTCTGCGCGGGCGTGCAGGGCCACGTCCTGGATCGCCGGTTGCTGCGCCCCGTCGCGCTGGGCGTGTGGCTGCTGGCGACGCTGCGCCGGTTGTATCCCGAATCCTTTAATTGGATTACGCCCAGTTGGGAAGGGTCTTTGCCCCACATTGACCTCCTGACCGGCTGCGACCGGCTGCGAAACTGCCTCGATGCGGGGGAGAACGTCCCCGATTTGCTCACGGCCTGGCGCGCGGACTCACTCCAGGCGATGCCGACGCTCCGGCGTTATGATATTTATCCTACTTGACCTCGTTATTCGTCATATCCCCCCTGTTCGCCCAAATTGAGGATTGACAAGCGCCAAACCCGCCCTATAATAAGTTAGTAAGTAAACTTTACTAACTTATCCCTCGTTCACAAGGCGGGATCGTTGATCAAAAAAGCCTCCCACGAGCAGACCCGACTGTACAATTCGCAGTTGGTGCTCAAAACCATTTACTCTGCCGGGCAAATCAGCCGCGCCGAGGTCGCGCGGGCGACGGAGTTGACGCGCCCCACTGTGTCCGACGTTGTCGCGGAATTGCTGCTGCAAGGGTTGGTGCGGGAAGTGGGCCTGGCGCCGTCGCAGGGCGGTAAGCGCCCGATGATGTTGAGCATGGTGGACGATTCCCGGCATTTGTTGGGATTGGATTTGGGGCGGGAGGATTTCCGAGGCGCGCTCATCAATTTGCGCGGCGTGATCCAGCACCGCATCAATGTGCCGCGCCCGGATGGGAATGGGGACGCGGCGCTGGCGGCAGTCTATGATTTGGTGGACGCCTTGTTCCGCGCGACGAATCGCCCGCTGCTGGGCATCGGCATTGGCGCGCCGGGGTTGGTGGACGCGGACAATGGCGTGATTTACCAGGCGGTGAACCTCAACTGGCAGAATGTGCCGCTGCGTGAGCTGTTGGAAAAGCGCTATGGCGTGCCGGTGTATATGGCGAACGATTGTCAGGTGGCTGCATTGGCCGAATACACCTTTGGCGACGGCAATCACACTGTCGATCTGGTGGTGATTCACGTAGGGTGGGGCGTGGGCGCCGGGATCGTCCACAACGGCAGACTGCTACACGGCAACCCGTTCGGCGCCGGGGAGATCGGTCACATCATTTTGCCTGAGAACCATGAGTTGTGTCACTGCGGCAGAGTAGGGTGTCTGGAAGCCGCCGTCAATACCCGCGCCATCCTCCGCGAGGTCCGCGCGGCGGCGCAGGCGTCGCCGGACTTTGCGCGGCGGCTGCCGGTTTCGCCCGATGTGGTGACGTTTGACACCGTTCAGGCGATGTTTGCCGCCGGCGATCCCACGGTGCAGCGGATTGTGGGGGCGGTGGGGCGCAGTCTGGGCATCGTGACGGCTTATCTGGTGGGAATCCTGGGAGGCTGCCGCATTTTGATCGCTGGTCGGCTGGCAGGGTGCGGGGAATTCTTGTTGGACGCGATCCGTGTGGAGATGGCGCAGCGCACGTTGGACTCGCTGGCGCAAAATACCGAGATCGGCTACGTGAGCCTCGGTGCGGACATTGTGCTGCGCGGCGCGTCGGCTTTGCTGCTCCATCACGAATTGGGGTTGTTTTAGAAGGATTTTACCGCCGAGAACGCTGAGAGCGCTGAGTTTTTTCTCTGTGTTTTCGGCGAACTCTGCGGTAAGAACGGAACTGCATAACGACTGAGTTTCTTTGCGTCTTCGCGCCTTTGCGTGAGCTGAATTTCTTTTCGGGAGGTGGACATTGAGCGAAACGGCAGTTGTCAACAAAGCGCCGCCGGCGCAGGGGCAGATGGGAGGGTGGATCAAGCGGATCACCTCGCATTTTCTGGTCAGGAAGGCGGCCAGAGCTTTGTTCACCATCTGGTTCGTCACCAGCCTGATTTTTTTCCTGGTGCGCCTGATGCCCTCCAATCCCATCGAAGTGTACATCAACGAGCTGATTGTTCAGTACAGTTTGCCTTATGCCGAGGCGCGCGATCAAGCGGCGTCCCTGTTTGCCATTGATTTGGACGCACCTTTGCACGAACAGTACTTCGATTATATGGGGCAACTTCTCCGGGGCGATTTGGGGACTTCGCTGCGCTCGCCGGGCACGTCGGTGATGTCCATCATCGCCCGCTTTCTGCCCTGGACGATTTTCAGTGTGGGCATCGGGCTGCTGCTCAGCTTCGCGCTGGGGGTGCTGCTGGGGATGTTGATGGCCTACAAACGCGATGCGTTTTGGGAACCTCTGGTCTCCGGCGCCGCCTCGGTGCTGAGTTCCATCCCCAATTACATCGTCGGCATTGTGCTGCTGGTGTATCTGGGCGTGTACTGGGGCCTGGTGCCCATTCACAAGATGCGCGGGTCCACCACGCCGGGGATGCAGCCGGGCTTTACCGTCGAATTTATCGTGGATATTTTCTTCCACGCCGCGCTGCCCATCCTGACGTATGTGCTTTCTTCTATCGGCGGGTGGATTCTTTCGATGAAGAGCAGCACGATGAGTACGTTGGGAGAAGATTACGTGACGATCGCGCGGGCGCGCGGGCTTTCGGAGGGCCGGATCACGACCGCTTATGTGGGCCGCAACGCGATGCTCCCATTGATAACCCAGTTGTTGATCAGCATCGGCTTTGTGGTCGGCGGGTCGCTCCTCATCGAAAGCATTTTTGTGTATCAGGGGATCGGCTATCGCCTGTTATCCGCGCTTTCCACGCGCGATTATCCGTTGATGCAGGGCATCTTCCTGATGATTACCATTTCGGTGGTGGTTTCCAACCTGCTGGCCGACTTCGTCTACGGCTGGCTCGATCCGCGCGTGCGCATTGGGGGAGGTGAGAAATGAGCGCGCTGGCTACTCTTACCCCTCTCCAGAAAACCATGCGGGCTTTGCGCAACATCCCACGCGGCATCTGGCGGTTCTTGAAGTTGATGAGCCGCAACAAAACTGGCTTCCTCGGTTTCCTGATCTTCATTGGCTTTGTGCTATTGACCACCGTAGGGCCGTTGTTGGTGCCGGAAGCCAAATCCGCCGACATTCTGGCGATCTATGCGCCGCCCTGCACTTTCAAAGAATGGCGGGTTTTTGCGCGCGACGCCTGGTTCAAGGGTATTGAGGTCAGCGCAATCGAGGAGAGCGGCGCGCCTATCTGTACGAAACATCTGTTGGGCACCGACAGCCAGGGCAAGGATATCTTCGCGCAGATCGTCCACGGCGGACGGGATATTTTGCAGATGGCGCTGCTCACCGGCCTTATCTCGACGTTCGTCGGCATTACCCTGGGCGCGTTGAGCGCGGTTATTGGCGGCCGCTTCGACGCTTTTCTCACCATCCTGGCCGACATCTGGTTGACGATCCCCCGTTTCCCCTTGCTGGCGGTGCTGGCGACGCTGGTGAAACTCGACAACATGTTGATGCTGGCGCTGTTGTTGTCCTTCCTCTCGTGGGCCGGGCTGTACCTCTCGATTCGCGCGCAGGTTTTCTCGCTGAAGGAGCGCGATTACGTGGAGGCCGCCGTCGCGCTGGATTTGGGGCTGTGGCACATCATCTTCTCGGAAATCCTGCCGAACATGATGAGCTACATCGCCATCAGTTTCACGTTTGGGATGACCTCGGCCATCTACGCGCAGGTGGGGCTGGTGTTCCTGGGGCTGGTGCCGCTCACCCGCAACTGGGGCGTGATGATCAACCTGGCCTGGACGCAGGGCGCGATTTTCTTCAAGGACAGCGTCTACTTTATCATGGCGCCGGTGATGTCCATCGCGCTCTTCCAGCTTTCGATTGTGTGGATGAGCCGGTCGCTGGAAGAAATCTTCAACCCACGACTGCGCACGGGGTAGGCAAGATGCAGGAGGCAGGAAGCAAGATGGAAACTGTGACGACACTGGGGCCGACTTCGCCGCCGCTTTCGGTGCGGGATTTGTGGGTGGAATACCGGGCGGAGCGCGGCCTGGTGAAAGCGGTGCGCGGCGTTAGCTTCGATCTGGCGTCGGAGGAAAGCCTGGCGCTGATCGGGGAAAGCGGCTGCGGCAAGACGACGCTGGGCGTCGCGCTGATCCGCCTGCTGGTGAAAACGGCACGCATCCGCCAGGGGGAGGTGATCTATCGGCGCGATGGCCGGGCGGTGGATGTGTTGGGCCTGAATCCGCGCGAGCTACGCCGCTTCCGCTGGCGCGAGTGCGCAATGGTCTTTCAGTCCGCGCTCAACGCTTTCAACCCGGTGCTGCGCATCTGGGATCAGATTCACGACACGGCGCAGGCGCATGGGATGGTCTCGCGGGACGAGGTTCGCCGGCGCGCGATGCAGTTGTTGGAGCAGGTGCAGCTCGATCCCCGGCGGGTCATTGACGCCTATTCGCACGAATTGAGCGGCGGGATGCGGCAGCGCGTGTTGTTGGCGATGAGCTTGCTGCTCAATCCCCAGGTGTTGATCCTGGACGAGCCGACGACGGCGCTGGACATCCTCACGCAGCGCACCATCATTGATCTGCTGCGGCGGCTCAAGGCGGACGTGGGCTTTTCGATGATTTTCATCTCGCACGACCTCTCGACGGCGGCGGAACTGGCCGACCGGGTGGCGACGATGTACGCCGGCACGATTGTGGAGATCGGCCCGGTCAACGACATCTTCTACCGCCCGGCGCATCCATACACTCTGGGCCTGATTCGCGCCGTACCCACCGTCACCGGCGAGTTTGAGGAGCTGCGCTCCATCCCCGGCGCGCCGCCGGACTTGATTGATCCGCCGGAGGGGTGCAAGTTCCACCCCCGCTGTCCTTACGCGACCCCGCAATGTCGCACCGAGGAACCCGTTTTGCAGCCCTATTACGGGGAGACTCACGCCGTCGCCTGTTTCAACGTGGCCCGCGTGCAGCAGGATACCGGCGATCTCGGCGCGCGTTTCAGCCAATCTCTTGGAGATAGTATCCTATGAGTGAGTATTTAATTGAGGCCCGGAATCTGGTGCGCACCTTTGGGACGCGCAAGGCGCGTGTGACTGCGGTGGATGATGTCTCGTTCGGCATCCGCGAGGGCGAGGTGGTGTGCCTGGTGGGGGAGAGCGGCTGCGGCAAGACGACGACGGGCAAGATGATCACCAGCTTGCTGAAGCCCACGACAGGGCAGGTGCTTTATCAGGGCCGCCCGGTTTGGAGACCCGATGGGCGCAAGGCGGACGATTTCAAGACGTACCGGTTGGGCGTGCAGATCATCCACCAAGACCCCTATGCGTCCTTGAACCCTTCGCACACCATCTACAAAATCCTGAGCACACCGCTCTTGCACCACAAGCTGGTCGCGTCGCCGGCTGAGGCCATGACGCGCGTGGTGGAACTCTTGAACACCGTCGGGTTGGGGCCGGTGGAGGATTTCCTCACCAAGTATCCGCACCAGTTGAGCGGCGGGCAACGCCAGCGGGTCTCGGTGGCGCGCGCGTTGACCGTCAACCCGCGCTGCATCGTCGCCGATGAGGCCGTTTCGATGGTGGACGTCTCCATCCGCGTGGGGCTGCTCAACATACTGTCTGACTTGAAGCGGACGCTCGGCGTGACTTACCTGTTCATCACCCACGATCTGGCCGTCGCCAAGTTCTTTGCCTGGGAAGGCCGCATCGCGGTGATGTACGTGGGCAGCATCGTCGAGTTTGCCTCGACGCCGCAGTTGATCAACAACGCCTTGCACCCGTACAGCAAGGCGCTGCTGGCGGCGGTGCCAGAGGCCGATCCGGAGTTGACCCGTCACAAGCAGCGGCTCCAACTGCGCAGCCAGGACATACCAAGTTTGTTGGCGTTGCCAAGCGGCTGCCGCTTCCACCCGCGCTGCCCGTTCTTTGAGCCCGGCCTGTGCGATGTGCAGCGCCCGGAGTTGACGTTGCTGGAGGATAATCACTACGTTGCCTGTCACGTTGCGGCGCGCCAGGCGGGAGTGGCCGGCGCGTGAGTCCACACCTGGGGCGGGCGGCCTTCCGCATTGCCTTTTTTATCGCGTTTGTGTCGGGCGCGCTGTTGTTCTTTCTGGAACCGGGCAGCGCCGAATTTGTCGTTTCCGTCGTCACCCTGCTCATCGGCCTGATTTTCATGGTGGCTATTGCGGTGATTGTCCGGCGGGTCAGTCGTTAAAGTCGTTTAGTCTTTAGTCGCGTAGTCCCATAGTCGTCAACGTGACTATAAGACTATCGGACTAAGAACCTATCCGAAAATTATAGCGGCGTTGCGCCGCTGCGCCGGGTCTTGCGGCTAAAGCCGCTTTCAGGAAGGTATTTTTTCGTGGGCGGGCGTAGCCCGCCCACGAAAAAATACCCTTCAA
>Ga0116144_10003057_pt1 | contig 17195 bp, 8 predicted proteins | sample AD_UKC035_MetaG_FD_89746 | JGI IMG/M metagenome (GOLD analysis project Ga0116144, IMG submission 89746) | Active sludge microbial communities of municipal wastewater-treating anaerobic digesters from USA - AD_UKC035_MetaG | ecosystem: Engineered > Bioreactor > Anaerobic > Digestate | place: USA...
CAGATACTAAACGGGTAATTGTTGGAACTGAGGGCTTTGATGCAGGAACTTTAATACTTGGTAATTTTACTTCCTCAGATACTTCGGCATTCACATTGGCACTTAACGGTTCTTCAGTATTAACGCTTGGTCCGAATTCTTCTTTTGCTGGTGAATTTAGCGCAGAAGCAGGAGGTATTTGTCTGAATGGAGCTACAATGAATAAAGCCAGCACATTTAAGAAGACCGGAACAACAAATGATCAGGGAACAGGAAGCAATGTCTTCAATGGACCAGCTTTATTCATCAATGAAGGAAGTGGTTATCTTATGATGAGTGCAAGTCAGAATGACATCTTCAATGCAGAAGTAAGTTTTAATTGCAAGGGATCAGGTATCATCTATCCTGCATACAGGGGGACACAAACACAATTTAATGACAACATTATTGTAAACTGTACCGGTACCGGTGGAATCCGGATTGGAGCAAATGTCGGTAGCTCTGAACTGGCACCGGGGAAACAACTTATTGTCGGTCCGGATGGATTTTCTTCAGGTACATTGACTTTGGGAAATTTCACTTCTTTTAATACTGATCTGCAGGAAATAACATTAACGGGCAACTCGGTATTAACTCTAGGTCCGGCATCCAGCTTTGAAGGGGATCTTATTACAGTGAGCGGAGGCTTGTGTTTGAATGGGACGACCTTCAACGGTAAAGCCACATTCACTAAGACAGGAAGCACTAACGATCAGGGTACAGGAAATAATATTTTTAATGATACAATGAGCGTTACAAATGAGGGTAGCGGTTATGTTCTAATGTCAAATACGACAAGAGATGTATATAATTATCCGGCTACTTTCAGCAGTTTAGGTAACGGAATAGTCTATGTTGCATACAGAGGTACAGATACAGAGTTTAACGAAGAGGTTATTGTGAACAGCACCGGCGGTGGAGGTGTTCGCATCGGAGCAAGTAGCGGTACTTCACGGATTGCTGCTGGAAAAAGTATTAAAGTAGGCTCGCATGGTTTTTCCGGTGGAACATTCATGTTAGCTAACTTCACATCACCGGGAACAGATCCTCAAGATCTGTTGATGAGTGGTTCGTCAATTCTTTCGGTCGGACCTTCAACATATTTTGGAGGAAATGTGAATGCAGAAAGTGGAGGATTATGTTTTAATGGAGTAACAATTGATGGAGTATCGAGATTTATAAAGACCGGCTCATCAAACGATCAGGGTACCGGAAATAATATATTTAATGATTCTCTTTCCATAATCAACCAGGGAACAGGTTATGTGTTGATGTCAAGTAGTACGAGGGACGTATTTAATGCACCTGCAAGTTTTAGCAGTCTCGGAAATGGAATTATCTATGTAGCTTATCGTGGAACAGACACAGAGTTCAATGATAATATTACAATTAGTAGCACAGGTGGCGGAGGAATTCGTATAGGAGCAAGTACAGGTACATCACGAATAGCTGCCGGTAAAATGATCAATGTGGGCTCGGATGGTTTTTCAGGCGGACAGTTTATGCTTGCCAATTACACATCACCGGGAGCATCACCACAAAATTTTAATTTTACAGGATCAAGCTTGCTTACTCTTGGGCCTTCAACGACTTTTGCCGGTGATGTTAATGCAGAATGCGGTGGTATATGTTTAAGTGGAGTTACTATTTTAGGAGCTTCATCATTCACTAAAACAGGATCATCAAATGATCAGGGTACAGGAAATAATATTTTCACCGGCCCGACATCTATTACAAACACAGGAACAGGGTATATCCTGTTGAGTTCGAGTAAAAAAGACATTTATCAATCGGATGTAAACTACACCATCACCAATAGTGGAATTATTTACGTCTCCTATAATGGGGTAGATAATGAGTTCAATGGTGATATATATTTGAACAGTACAGGGCTAGGCAGCATTCGTTTTGGTTCAAGCACAGGGACGTCTAAGCTGGCTCCCGGTAAAAAAGTAAATATCGGTTCATTTGGGTTTTCCGGAGGATATGTTCAGTTTAATAAATTTGAACAGGATGGAGGAACACCACAGGTACTTGATGTGAGTACCGGTAATGCATCTATTTATTTCAACTCCGGCTCTGTGTTCGATGGCGATGTGAACATTCGATTTCCACAAATCTATTTAAATGGATCTGTGTTTAATGGTACTACGACAATTGAGAAAACAGGCCCCGGAAATAATGCCGGTACCGGTGGAAATACTTTCAACGGGATCACGACTATCAAGAACAGCGGAAGCGGAATTTTATATCTGGCTAATTCCAGTGGTGATGATTTCAATAATCATGTGAATTTTGTGCAGTCCGGGACCGGTGCATTGCGTCCGGCACATAATGGCACAAGTACATTCTCCGCAGACATTTCTACCTTAGGAAGTACTGGTGTTGTTACTTTTGCTGCTAGTGGTGGAACGGTGGCCTTAGACGGTACAAGCCTTCAGAATATTAATGGTAGCGCAGTTTACACTCCGGTATTCAGAAGATTGAATATTAATAATGGTGGCGCCGGAGTTAAGCTTAATGTTCCAATTTCTGTCAGCGTTGGAATGACTTTAAATAATGGAATTGTGTCAACAACAAATACAAATATTCTTTCGATCGAAAACGGCGTGAGTGCAGTGAGTGGTGGGTCTAACCTGAGTTATATAGATGGACCGCTAAGAAAAGTTGGTACACAGGCATTCACATTTCCGACAGGGAAAGATGGTTTATACCGACCAATATCAATGTCAGCTCCGACAGGTGCTACAAGTTCTTTCACCGCGGAATATTTTAAAAAGGACCCTGGTCTTTTATACAATGTACTAAGTCTTGTTTTGTCGATAAAAAAAATAAGCAGATGTGAATATTGGAGCTTGCAACGAACAAGCGGAGTGTCAAATGTGAATGTCACTCTCGGCTGGGATGCTTCAACCTGTCCGATCGGTACACCATCAGATCTGAAGATTGCAGGTTGGGATCCATTGTTTTTACTGTGGAAAGATTTTGGAAGTACAGCAACGAGTGGCAACTCTGCCTCGGGTACAATATCAAGTGGAAACCTTGTTACTTCCTTCGGTGTTTTTACTTTTGGTTCAACTAATGCCAATGTAAGCTTGCCTGTTGAGTTAACTGATTTTACAGCTGCCATCGTTGGAGATAAAACCCTGGTGAGCTGGCAAACTGCAAGTGAAATAAACAATGATTATTTTACTGTCGAGAGAAGTGCTGACGGACAATATTTTGAAGCAATCGGTTTAGTCGAAGGTTCCGGGAATACTACGAATTCGAATAGTTACAGTTTTACAGACGATTCTCCTCTTGGTGGTACCTCATTTTACCGTCTGCGTCAAACTGACTACGACGGGAAATTTGAGATCTTCGAGCCGGTATCCGTGAATTTTAAAGGGATGAATACTGAGTTCAGAGTAGAATCAGTAGGCCCCAATCCATTTACTGACAATATTCGTATAGATTATTTTAGTCCTGATAATTCAGAGCTGACTTTGGTAGTAACAGGTTTGGATGGAAGTCTTGCCTATACAAGCAGGGTTTCAGCCACCGGGGGAAGCGGCAGTATTTCCACAGGACAACTTCCGGAGCTTTCATCAGGCATCTATATATTGAAGCTGCTCAAGGGAGATGTAATTTTGGATACCAGGAAAATGGTGAGAAATTAAGAACGTTTATCAGAGGTTTCAATTATTTGTATAAACCTGCTGCGATATTTTCTGTAATTATTTTCGGTACAAAATTTACCAATTTAGCCTGAAGTACATTTAAAAATCCGGGAATAATTTCTGCCTTATCATTCATAAGGCCTTTGATACCTATTGATGCTACTTCTGCCGGACTCATATTAAATTTGGCAGCTTGTTTTTTCATTTTAGGCGTAGTCATACCGGCAGCATCCATGAATTCGGTTTCGGTCGGACCGGGACTCAGGCAGCTCACACGAACACCTGTCCCTTTAATTTCATGCCTCAATGATCTTGTAAATTGCAAAACGAATGCTTTCGATGCGCAATAAATTGCCAGAGTGGGTACAGCCTGATAAGCTGAAGAGCTTGCAACATTCAGCAAATATGATTTCTTGTTTTTTTGTAGATATGGTAGTAAAGAATGACTCAGGTGTACCATTAAGTTCATGTTTACGAACATCATTTTCTCTTGTTCTGCCAAATCCATATCTGCGAAATTTCCCCAAAGTGCATAGCCGGCATTATTGATAAGGATCTGAATTGGGATCTCTTCATGCTCAACTTTTTCAATGATTTTCTGAATTGATGTCTGCAAGGTGAGGTCAAGAGCCAGATAGCTTACATTCACATTGTGTTTCGCTGACAGTTCATCAGCTAAATTTTTCAGAAGTGATTCTGTCCTGGCTATCAACAATAAGTTATAACCTTTAGAGGCAAGTTCGCCTGCAAAAGCCTTTCCAATTCCTTTGCTCGCTCCGGTAATAATTGCAGTAGTCATATAGGGAAGGTCTTTAAATGAAAAATGGAACCTCATGCATTGGGTTCCATTTTAGTATCATGAGTAATTTTTTATCTAACCATTTTAATGAAGTGATGATAGAATGGAGTTGCGCTATCTTCCGACTTTGGCATATACTTTCCAAGTATCACAGGGATGTACATCACTCTGCGACGACTTGGAGAACCCAGTAATGGACTCTGAGCTACTCTATGCCAGATACGGCCATCATGAATTACCATATCACCTGCTTGTGCATCAACTAACATTTCTGCTTTGTCTTCATCATTATTCAAAAAGTATGCTTTCTTGAAAAGCATGTTGAACAAATTCTGAGTATGAGTTCCCGGTATGATTCTAAGTCCGCCTTTGTCTGAAGATGAGTTATCAAGGTAAAGGCCAACGTTTAGCATTTGCATAACTTTTTTCCCGTAAAAAATATCACGCATGCTGTCAGTATGCCAACCCATTTGACGGAAATTGCTGTTTGGAATATTCACATAATGATTCACAACTACACCATCTTTTTCATTCTCCGCAACGCGGGCGCCGGGAGGGAGGAGAGCTTTTAGATTTTGAACTCTCGGACTGGAAACAAAGTTGTGGATCGCCTCACTGAATTGAGATGTGAAAGGAAATCGGTGAACGATTTCCTTATCATTTTCATCCTTACCGAATTTAATAGGTACTCCATTGATTTTTTTAATTCCTGATTTGATCCATCTATCCTGGATCTGTTCAGTCGATTCAATGATAGCACGAACTTCAGCCGGACTTGCAACGCCTTGAAAATGAATAAATCCGTTCTTGTTAAAGAAGGAAATTTGTTCTGCGGTCAGTTGTTCACCTAATGTGAATTTTTGATAAGTCTGTGTACTCATCCTTAAAAATGATTAATTGAAATAGTCATTGATATAACTGACAAAGTATCAACAATGATCCTTTACGGAATTTAGTTTGAAGAAGTTCCCGGTTCACCTTGATGCTTGGTTTAAGCTTAGTGTTGATTTTTGTTCTTTCCACATCTGCCCAAATATGGAATCAGAAATTCTCGGCTTAGTATTAAAATCTTTGGTTTCCATACAAAAATGACCACAAATATAGAAGAATAATTGGATTATTTTTTCTGATTTCTTGATTTTTGTTTCGTTTTGGGTGAATTTCAAAACAAGCACCCTAAACAAATAAAAGCCATAAAAGTTAGATTAAGTTTTTAAAAAAACTAAATAAATTGATAAGGTTCAGAGACTTGTAATTTTTTAAAAAATTAATCCTTTTCTATCAAGACTCATGGTTTGATGCTCAGTATCTTATTCTTTTTCAGTTGGAAATTCCAAAATGAATTTACAACCGAGGTCCTTTACACTTTCAACTGAGATCTTTATGTCGTGAAAATCAGCAATAGTTTTAACAATAGGTAAGCCAAGGCCATAACTCATATCATCCTCCGGTCTGAATCGTTTAAAACGATCGAAGATATGTGGAATATTTTCGGGGAGAATTCCTACTCCCGTATCTGCTATGCTGAGTATATATTTTCCTGAGTCAAGATTTCCTTTGATAATAATATTGCCACCTTCTTTATTATACTTGATTGCATTTGAAATAAGATTGAACAACATTGTATGGATAAGGGAGAGATTTAATGAAGTTAATTCCTTGTCTGAAATGTCGGTACTCAGGTTGATTCTTCGCTCTTCGATCCTGTCTGACAGCTCTTCGAGAACATCGTCAACCAATGTCTTTATACCGGAGATCTCATTCTTAATATATTGTGCATTTTCAATTTTAGAAATGTAAAGAAGAGCTTTGACGATACGTGTCAGCCTTGACAAGGTTCTTTGTGATTCTGCAAGCTGCGAAAGGACTTCATTTGGAAGTCCGGGTTCATTCATAATATTCTCAAGACGGTTTTTTAGAATGGATGTAGGAGTTAGCAGTTCATGGGAAACGTTGGTGATAAATTCTCTTTCCACACGAAATGTCTCCTGAATTTTTACCATCATTTCATCAATGGCTTTGTTGAGCTGAACGAATTCAGTAGTACTTGTATGTATTGGCCGAGGATCATACTTTTCAGGGTGTCTGATCTCTTTCAATTTACCTTTGACGATTCGATGAAATGGTCGTAAGAGTATTTGCACAAAGCCGAAATCTAAAAAGACAAACAGCAGGATAACAGCAAGCATGATCCGGAAAGAAAACTTCCGAATGGTGAGAGTTAATTGATCGATAGTGCTTAATCCTTCACCGATCTCAATGGTGTATAATTGATTGTCGTAAATGAATGCCTGGGCAAGCACCCTGTGTTTGATCACTTCCTTTTCGATGATCCTTTCTGTGTTGACCAAAGTGTGATCTCCAAAATTATGAGGGAAGATGGCAAGAGGGGAGATGGCAACATACTCCTCTTTAAAAACGCTATAGCTTTCAAAGCTGCAATCCTGGTCAAGAGCAATTTCATCCAGTCCGCCGATCTGGATCATACGCATCATCTTTTCCAGACGAGCTTCAAGTCGTTTATCAATGTGATTGTAAACGATCTGTTCAATTACTTTCGGTAAAAACAATCCTATTCCCAGAATGATAATCACTTTGGATAAAGTGTTATACAGGGCTAGTTTGACTTGTAATTTCAAGATGGTTTAGGCTTATACAATATTTATTCAATGAAAAAATGTCAGGACATGTTAAGCCTGTAACCGATTCCGCGAACAGTTTCTATGAAGTCGGCATTACCGACAGCACCCAATTTTTTTCGCAGGTTTTTCATGTGCACGTCAATATAATTCGATTCATAATCATCTTCGAGAACATCACCCCAGATGTGCTCCGTAAGCTGAACCCTTGTAATAACACGGTTTTTGTGCAATGCCATGTAATGCAACATGTCAAATTCTTTCTTTGTGAGATTGATCAGGTCACTGCCATGATGAACAGTGCGGTTTTGAATGTCCATCAGATAATCCTGTATCTGTATCGAATTATTTTTTAGTCCATGTTTTCTTCTGAGAATAGCCTGCATTCTCGCTTGTAATTCCAGAAGTGAAAAAGGTTTTGCCAGGTAGTCATCAGCTCCCAGATCCAATCCGGCGATCTTATCATCAATAGTACCTCTTGCAGTAAGCATGATGAAAGCAGCATCTTTACCACCTTCCTTGGCTTCTTTCAATAGTTGTAAACCGCTAACATCCGGCAAACCGATGTCAAGCAACACAAAATCGTAGGAGCTGATGAAGATCTTTTCAGAAGCGCTCTTTCCATTAAAGGCTACGTCGCAGTGATAGCCTTGCTTGGTTAAAAAGATCTCGATCTCATGAGATAGTTGTCGTTCGTCTTCAACAATAAGTACATTCATAGTTTTAATCCTTGTAGTTATTCAAAACATCAATAATAATTTTACAAGCCGACCTGATCTCTTCATCGCTGATGATTAACGGCGGTGCTATCCTCAAGCAATGTGGTGCAAAAAGAAACCAATCTGTAAACAATCCTTTCTCAAGACATTTCCTGATAACATCCTGATTTATTTGGGCATTTTCAAATTCGAGGCATAAAAATAAACCTTTTCCTCGTATTTCAGTAATTTTTTTGTGAACTAAAAGGTCTTTAAATAGCTTCTCCTGCGAAAGGATTTTGGATTTGAGATGCTCTTCTGTGATCAATTCCAGTGATGCTTCGGCAGCAGCACAGGATACAGGATGACCTCCAAAAGTTGTGAGGTGGCCTAGGACCGGATCATGAGTTAAGGCAGACATATTTTCTTTCGAGGCGATAAATGCACCCAGGGGCATGCCTCCTCCGAATCCCTTGCCTAAAAGGAGAATATCCGGAACAATATTCTCCGAAGTAAATGCGAATAGGGTACCTGTCCTCATCATCGCCGTTTGTATTTCATCTACGATCAGCAGAGTGCCGGTTGATTTGCATCGCTCAGCCAGTTTTTGTAAGAACTGATCTTTTGAACTCACGATTCCTGCCTCAGCCTGAATGATCTCTACTATTACTGCTGCCGTTTCATTGTCTATCAAAGAAAGTTGCCCGGAATCATTATAGTCAAGTATGGTGATGCCCGGAAGCAAAGGTCTGAAAGCAGTTTTGAGCTCTTCGTTGCCACAAACACTCAATGAACCTTGTGTGCTTCCATGATATGAATTTTTGAATGCAACCAATTTGGTCCTGCCTGTAATTCTTTTTGCCAATTTCAAAGCACCTTCAACAGCCTCTGATCCTGAGTTAGTAAAATAAACACTATTCAAAGAAGGAGGTAGGTAAGAACAAAGTTTTTCGGCAAGACGTACTTGCACTGATTGAATCAATTCTCCATACACCATGACATGCATATGCTTGTCAACCTGAGCTTTTATGGCTTTGTTAATAGACGGATTGGCATGTCCCATATTACAAACAGCAATGCCCGAAATGAGATCCATGTATTTTTTTCCTGCCGGGTCATACAAATACATTCCTTCAGCCTTTTCTATCTCAAGTGCTAGAGGAAAAGGACTCGTTTGTGCAATGTGATTAAAAAATGATTGGCGTTGACTGGACATAAAAAAAATATACTGAGTATGGAATCAATTAGATTTTCACTTTTGTAATTTTTAATTGCCTGCGAAGATATAGAAATATGTAGAGATGATTCTCTGAAATTTGTCAAAAAACCAAGGAATTTATTTTGCGAATTTTAGTGTAAAGCTATTTGATTCGTCAACTGTTATGATAATTGATGAATCATTTCATTGAAGCAAGGTGTATTACTTCAACATTCTCAAGCCTGAATGTGTCAGGTTCAACTACACTACTTATTAAAATTTTATAACCATTATTCTTCAAGCTGTCTATAGTTTGTTGATCCGGTATGAATGAATAGACAGTCATGTTCGTGTAGAACATCGCGCTAATTGGGTCATCATAATTGAACATGATTGCATTGTTATAAACATTGCTAATTTTTTTTAAAGCGATGATGTTTTCAGGTATTCTGTTTTTACTTTCAAGTGGTTTCAATCTTTCAATTGTGTATCTTATTGGAAGAACTACTAAGGCTAAAATAATCAGTTTGATAGTAGTCTTATAGATTTTCCATTCAATTTTTAATTCTTTAAGATATTCTATAAAAGCAGCTGTCACAATGAATATTGCAGGTGCTATGAATGCGATATAAGCCTGCATTTTAGTTTGTGCAAATGAAAAGACGATTAAAGGAACAAAGATCCAAATTGCCAGTGAAAGTAATTTATACTTTGCATCAGCTTTATAAACTGAGTAAATCAACCATATTAATGGAAGATAAACTAGTTCACCATAGTTTATTCTGAGTTTATTGAAGTAGTAAAATATTGAGCCTGTATGGGTTTCAATTGTCTCTGTTAGATGCCTGATGTTAAATCCTAATTCAAAAGCAGCTTCCTGTGGAAACCTTGCAAGAATATAAATTTGCCATGGTAGAAAAATGATGAGGGCAAGTGAAAAGAATTTGACAAAATCTTTAAACACTGTTTTGTTAAAGTTCTTCTCCGAATGTAAAACAAGACATAACCATATTGGTATGACAATAAGACCCGGTAACCATTTGCACAAAACTGAAATTCCCATACAAATTCCTGCAAACAGGTTGAACATTTGTTTCTTACTCTTTACATATTGGATCACAAAAAACACACTCAATTCAATGAAGAAAAGAAAGAAACTGTCTATATGATCTGTAGTTACTCTGCCGGAACTTAATGATAAGATCAGTCCGTTTATTGAATTAAAGAAAGCGGAAATAATTGCAACATTCCTCGAAAAAAAGTACTTACCAATGGAGTAAGTGAGAAATATTCCAAGACTTGTCAAAAGTATTGAAGGTAATCTCAATGCAATTTCATTACAACCAAAGAGCTGCATACTCAATGCCATGGACCATAACGGAAAGGGCTGTTTATGTAGCCAAACATGATTGCTTGCCCAATTCATATAGTCATATTGAAAAATTGCATTGTCGTAAAGAGTTGGGAGCAATGGATGATTAATCAGATTTTTTGCAACTAAAGCATGATAGCGTTCATCCCAGAAGTGCAAATAGAAATCACAGGAAGCATATACCCGCAGGATTAATCCTAATAAAACAAGCAGACCAACTGCGATATTGAAATTCTTCTTTTGATATTGGATCCAGGCGAGATAATAGCCTGTGAAGCAAACAAGCAGAAGAAGTAGGCCTGTAAGTTGGTTGCTATTCATGCAGAAAATTTAATCAAAAGCAATCAAAGTAAATGTTGAACCGCTTTGCCGAATTTTGTGTGTATGCCTGAGTGATAGGTCAATATGCCGAGCGAGGAATTTGCTGGTCTGAGCGATGTGTTGGAAGAATGCCTGGCGATGTGATGACATATAATTGAATAAGGCAGAAAATCGCAATTAAAGAAATGAATTTTAAGTTAAGCATTTTGGGTGAAGGCGAAGATATGGAAATTTGAAATCTAGGTTTATAATTTATAATTCATTAATTTGCAAAATATATGCTTGAATTGCTTGTTTGAATTTTAACTTGATTTTGTTATAAATTTTTTAAAACACACTTGTCTAATAATGAATAAGCGCTCGTTTTTATTTTGTTGCATGTTCAGTTGGGCAATAGCACTTTCTGCACAGAGTCCGTTGCTAAAGCAATGGGATTACCGTTATGGTGGAACTTTGGGAGACTTCTTGAAGGCCGTAATTAAAACCTCGGATCATGGTTTACTAATGGGAGGTGAATCTCAGTCTGATAGTAGTGGAGATAAGTCTCAGAATCGTGTGGGTGCTTGGAATGCACCTGATTTATGGATTGTGAAAGTAGATTCATTGGGAATTAAACAATGGGATAAAACATACGGTGGCAACAGAGCCGTAACATTCGGTGCTTTATTGGAACTGAAGGATGGTGGATATTTATGTGGTGGAGGCGTAACTGCAGATTCAGGTTATGACGTGAGTGAACCTAACAGAGGAAATGTAGGAAGTAGTGACTTTTGGTTACTGAAATTGGATTTGTTGGGGAACAAGGTTTGGGATAGGCGTTTTGGTGGAGATGGAGGAGAGTTTTTAACCTCCATGTTGGAAATGCATAATGGATTCGTCTTACTAGGTCGTTCAAGTTCAGGAGTGAGTGGAGACAAGTCAGAACCAAATTGGGATCAAAATTTAACCACTGCTGACTATTGGATTTTAAAAGTTGACTTCGCAGGTAATAAGGTTTGGGATAAAAGATATGGTGGTTTCTTAAATGATTATCCTAATAAAATTATACAAACTGAAGAGGGTGGTTACATAATTGCAGGTAATAGCTGGTCGCACAGGGAAGGAGATGTCACAGAGGAGGCCTATGACACGAGCAGTCACTTACCGGATTATTGGATTGTTAAAATTGATTCTATGGGTAATAAGCTATGGGATAAAAGATACGGTGGTTTGGGTGCAGAATATTTTTCTTCGATTTGTACCAACTCGAATAATGGTTTTTTAGTCGGAGGTATTTCATACTCAGGGATAAGTGGGGTAAAAGCTGTTGAAAACCATGATAGCTCCTTGTCTTCAAACACCGCAGATTTTTGGGTGCTTGAAATCGATCGCCTAGGGAATATTATTTGGCAAAAGACTTATGGAGGTTATGCTAATGAGGATGAATTTTGTGACATTTCCAGGACGGCAGATTGTGGCTACCTCTTGTCAGGAACATCGTATTCACATATTGGTGGAGATAAATCAGAAGAAAATTTAGGAAATGAGCAATCATGGTTTATTAAAATTGATTCAGTTGGTAACAGAGTATGGGATAAAACACTAAGGACCAACATTGGATTGGGTGATAATGAAAATGGATTTGCTATTCAGATGAGTGATTTCTCATATGTAATGGGAAACTACACAGGTGGACCAAGTGGTGGTGATAAAACACAGGATTCACAAGGCGGAGCGGATTACTGGATTTCCAAATATGTAGATATTAATTTTATAAAGTGTGTTGAAACAAATGGAGGTGATACGCTTCCAATAGTTGACGAATTGTTAATATTTCCAAATCCGGTTCTTTCAGAATTGACTGTAAAACTTACAAGCGTAAAATTAAATTCAATTTCACTTAACATCTATGATGTTTTAGGTCAAGTTGTTTATCGATTTTCAGATGTTAATTTGAGCAAATCGTTTACAAAGGTCATAGACCTAAGCGCATTGGCTAATGGTATATATTTTCTTGTTATAAAAGTTAATGATGATCAGTTTATAAAAAAGATTTTAAAGCAATAAGGTAAAATTAAGCAGCAACATCATTCTTTAATAAACCTCCATCGCTTGCTATTATCAATCTCGATCAGATACATTCCCGGAACCAAATTTTTTAAAGAAATACTTTCTTTTACATTTGATGTTGTTTTTTGAATCAAAAGGTTTCCAAGAAGATCATATACTTTTATTTCATAATGTGATTTCATTCCCTGAATTGACAAGAACTCACCAGCGGGGTTTGGGAATATAATTGGGTTTGATTCTTTTTCAAGTCCTGAAATGCCGGTGTTAAAATCAAGCATGATATCATCAATACCAAGTAAGGAAGTCAGGTCTGTTGCAAAGCTTTTGAAGCAAACATAATAAGTTCCGGATTGTGAAATGTTAAATGGTGCAAAGATTTGATGATAGCTTGTGTCTATCGGAATTTGTGGTGAAGATATCAGTGATGATCCTAATAGATCCGGTGTTGAATTAATGTATACTTCTAATGAATATGGATTCTGGGAACTATACCCTTTCATCCAATAGGACATTAAATAATCTGTCGAAGCATTCAAATCGATACAGGGCGTCCAGAGTTGGTTGTGAGGAACAAGAGTATATGCTGGCCAAAAGACATATGTTTTGTCTCCGCTATGCGGGGAATAAGGAACAATTTCACCTGAATATCCATCAGCATCCAGATCATAACTGTACCAACCGGTGAAAATTTCATGATCTTCAAATCCCATGGACCATGGTACGGTCAGATGTTCAATAGAAACGACTTCACAAGATGTGCTGTCATTAAACGCATGTGCATCTCCGGAAACGTTAACTGATACATGGAGATTATATATTCCCGGTATGCTCAAGTCTGCAGTTGTTTGAAATGTATAATGAAGTGTATCACCCGGATGCAAGGTGTCAGCAATAATTTCTGAAACAGGGATTGCTCCGTTTACTGAATAGCTTACCGGGAAATTATAAAAATCATATTCACCTAAATTGGCGATCCTGATTTTTACATTCTCTGAGTCACTTAATGTGCAACTTTGGTCAATTGAATCCAAAATGATGCTTGCTTCGATCGGTGATGGCTCATATAGTTTCAAAAGCCACATATCATACGATCCATGATTCCCACTAACATCTCCACTATTATGGCTGGAAGAACCAAACATGACCCATCGGTCAGTTTCTGTTTGGATAATCCCGCCATTCTGATCTGAATCATAGCCGCCATAACATTGGCTCCATATTATTTGACCTGTGTAGTCAAGTTTAACAAGAAAGTGGTCTTCCCCGCCATGATTATTGGTCACATCTCCATCAAAAGAACCGACAGTCCCGCTTATCAAATATGTTGAATCCTCTAATACAATAACAGAAGATCCTTCATCCCAAAATATTCCACCCAAACATTTTTCCCATTCAAGGTTACCAAGTTTGTCCGTCTTCACTACCCAGATATCCCCAAAAATTGAATCATGATTTGAACTAACCTGGCCATCAATTGACTTGGTTTTTCCTACCATGATAAATCCACTGTCCGGAGTTTGCTGCAATGCGAAACCTTCATCAATATCAGAGCCCCCATAGCATTTAGCCCAAAGAAAATCTCCACTTGAAGAAATTTTTCCTAAAACAAAATCCATAAACCCGTGAAAACCACTGCCGTTAAAATGTATATCTGACGACTCGGTAACTCCAAGGAAAGCATATCCACCATCAAGGGTTTGAACAATAGAATGACCATAATCTGCGTTTGTTCCTCCATAAGCCCTGTTCCACAGCATGTTTCCCAGACTATCAAATTTTAAAACCCAGATGTCACTCGAAATAGAGGATGGAACCTGGGCAAAAATCAAATCGTGATCTATAGAATTTGAAGAGCCACAAAACATGTAATTTCCGTCATTTGTAGAAATTATATCGTATGCTTCATCAAAGGCTGATCCACCAAAGCATTTTTGCCAAACTAAGTTTCCTAAAGAGTCAAGCATTAACACCCAGGCATCATCATATCCTATGAGATCGGATATATCATCATCATCAGATCTTGTATAACCACAGGCAATGCTTGCACCATTTGTGGCAGGTGTTATACTATGGCAATAATCATATTGATATCCTCCAAAACAATTTTTCCATACTATATTACCAATGCTGTCTGTGTTTATGATCCAAAAATCAGGACAAACATTAGAGTTAGAACATAATCCCGAATGAGATCCTGTAACTTGCCCATCCGAAGAAAATGTTGTACCCGCAAGAGTAAATCCCCCATTTGAATTTTGAATTGCTTTACTACCTCTATCATATTCTGAACCTCCATAACTTCTTTGAAATTCTATTAACGGTTGTGCATGAGAATTAAAAAAAATGCAAGTCAGGCAGGCAAAGAAAATCGAAAATAAGCTTAATGAAGAAATTTTTAAATTCATGTGATTGGATTTTATCAATTCATGTGATGATCAATTTTTCTGAAATAATAATTTTCGCATCGACCGGATGATTGTCTAATAATTTATTTTTTTTCAAAACCCTTCCTGATGATAAATTCTTTCCTTCTGATTCCACCTTGTAAAAATACATTCCTGCTTTCCAATTATGAGTGTCAAAGGTAAAAAGAGGAGTGGAGCTGATCCCGGTTTTGTATATAAATTTTCCTTCAGTGTTGTAAAAAGTAATGTTTGTGTTAAGATTCCAATTTTGATTTTCGGTCCGGATGAAAAGTAGATCGGTAAAAGGATTTGGAAATAATACAGATTCTTCAATTGTTCTTTCAGGCAGATGTGTTGATAGAACAGGAAGGTCGGCCGTCCAGACACCTCTTCCCCAGCTGAAAATAAAAAGTTTCTTGTCTCTTTGTCTTAGTCTTAATTGAGAGATCAGAACATAGGGAAAGTTCTCTTCCAAAGTCCAGTTGACGCCTCCATCTGTACTTACAAATAGCCCATGATCGCTTCCTGCCATGATAAAATCAGGATCATCAGGATGAACCTGTATACATGTAGGACGGACAAAAGCAGGAAGATTACCTGAAATATCCGACCAGATTGGGTTTGGATCAAAGACGTTTGTACAACGCACTATTTTCCTGCTTGCTGTCTGAAAAGTGGCATACATGATACTGTCGTTACCCGGGAGAATGAAAACATTCCTTATGCTATCTGTCATTGCCAGAGGAAATTCATTTCCGGGTGGCGTACTTGCTGCATTCGGTTTTATCCAGATAGTGTCATCAAGCACGAGACAGGCGACCGGATCTGAAGAGCTCCCAATAGCGAGACTTACAGTTGGATCGGAGGAAAAGCCTAACTGATTAGTGCTCTTTTCCCAGTTATCACCGCGATCAAGTGATCTCCATAGCCATTTATGAGTTGGAAAATACAATTGATCTCCATCAGTTTGGTTCATTTCGAATGGATGAATAAACATTACTCCATCATCCGCTTCAAAGTCATGATTTGTATCTAGTTGATTGAGGATGGAATTAGCCCCTGATAAATTATAAATATCATCATATCTTGTTAGTCTGGCATTTTGATTTGTGATGTAAGCAACTTGTGTATCCTGCTTATGAATGAAACAATAAGTGCCATCTCCTCCTGAAACCGAAAAGGTTGAAAGTCCAACATTTCGTTGTACACCATAATCATTCCTCCCTGTTATAATTCCATTTCCTGAGTAGTAATAATCTCCTGCATGATTCAATGAGGTATACATGTTATTTCTCTTAGCGGTAAAGGTTGTTTGAGGTGGCTGCCTTACATCAAGGAATGAAACATCATGATCATTTGTGACTATAAGTTTATTTGAGTCGAAAGGACTAAAAAATATTTGGTGATAATCAGGTCCGCTGATACCTGTAAATTTTTGAAAAGAATTTCCTCCATCATCACTGAATGCAAGAGAAACGTCTCCGACAACAATATAATCCGGGTTGTCCGGTTTCACCCCGATAGCACCGAAAAGAACCGACCAGCCGGTTGATAATGTCGAAAGATCAAAAGTTTTATTCCATGTCATTCCGCCATCAATACTTTTGTAAATGCTTTTGTCACTGCCTGCCACAAGGTATGCGTACACAACATCCGGGAAGTCACGACAAGATCCCATAAATATTCGGGAAATGTTCCTGCCTGCAGGAAGATTGAATGGGTTGCTGATTAGCATATATGTTCCGCTATCACCGCTGCTTGAATAATAAAGATCATTCAAACTCGAAAAAAGAACGGCTCCATTTGGAAATACGATCAACTCTTTTACAGTGAACGGACTGTTAAAAATAAATAGAGGTTCAAACGTATTTCCGCCGTCAATACTTCTGAAAACTTGTTCCCGGTACCAGGGTGTCCCGGAAGCAGCCTGTTCTCTGCTATAGCCATAAATGGTATTTGAATCTGACTGGGAACAAATAATTTTTTTTGTTCCGGATGGATTAAAATTGCCGTTAGCTAATGTATGGAATGTAATAC
>Ga0116144_10003059_pt1 | contig 17183 bp, 13 predicted proteins | sample AD_UKC035_MetaG_FD_89746 | JGI IMG/M metagenome (GOLD analysis project Ga0116144, IMG submission 89746) | Active sludge microbial communities of municipal wastewater-treating anaerobic digesters from USA - AD_UKC035_MetaG | ecosystem: Engineered > Bioreactor > Anaerobic > Digestate | place: USA...
CATCGCCTCGGGCAGCAGCAGCATCTGCTGCGGATCGTACGGAAGGTAACTTGCAGCCATCGCTGCAAACTACCTCACCTCACTCCACTCGTCAGTAGGTTCTGCCGCCCAGACTCCTAGGCGGCCTTGCCGGCGGCGGCCAGGATATTGGCGAGCTCGCCGCTCCTGTAGAGGTCGAGCACGATGTCGCAGCCGCCGATCAACTCACCGTTGACATACAGCTGCGGGTAGGTCGGCCAGTTGGAGTAGCGCTTCAGCTCGTCGCGCAACTCGAGATCCTCGAAAATGTTCACGGCCTCGTACTTCGCGCCCACCGCGCGCAACGCAGCGGCGACCTGAGCGGAAAATCCGCACTGCGGGAAGTCGGGCGTGCCCTTCATGAAGAGTACGACGGGGGCGGCCAGGTGTTGCTTGATGCGATCAACGACGTCCATTCGAGTCCTCTCAGGCGCGGGGGTGCAACATTGAATTATGGGGCCCCCGCGCCTATTCTTCAATTCAGACACGGTCCAAAGCCCTGCCAAAACAATAACCTGGGGAGCCCGCGAGATGAAAATCCTGTCCAATCACCGATACGCCCTGGTCACCGGCGTGGTCCTTGCGCTGATCCTGGCCTACATCATCAACGCCGTGGTTTCAGACCCGATCGCCTATCACAATCTCGGCCTCGCGCGCTGGGTGCACATCGTCGCCGGCGTGTTCTGGATCGGCCTGCTCTATTACTTCAACGCCGTGCAGACCCCTGCGCTCGCCGCCGCCACGGCCGACAAGGGCGGCCCGGGCGGCGCCGGGATCTCGAAGTACGTGGCGCCGCGCGCACTCTTCTGGTTCCGCTGGTCGGCGCTCGTGACCTGGCTGTCGGGCGCGTGGTACCTGGGTGCGAGATTCCCCGGCGCGTTCTCGCTGGGCCTGACCAGCAATCCGGTGGACTACTACCTCCTCGTCATCGGCATCGGCGCGTGGCTCGGCACGATCATGCTGTTCAACGTCTGGGTGCTGATCTGGCCGAACCAGAAGAAGGTGCTCGGCATCGTCGCCGCGACCGACGAGCAGAAGGCTGCCGCCCGTGTGATCGCGGGCAACACCTCGCGCGTCAACTTCATCCTCTCGTTCCCGTTGCTGATGTGCATGGCCGGCGCCACGCACGGTCTGCCGTTCTGACCGAGCTGCCGCACAACCTGGAGGAACAGGTCGCCGCCGCACTGCGCGAAGACGTGGGCGGCGGCGACGTCACCGCCGCGCTCGTACCCGAGCGCGAGCTGGCGCAGGCGCAGGTGGTGGCGCGCGAGGCCGCCATCCTGTGCGGCACGGCCTGGTTCGATGCCGTGTTCCGCGCGCTCGATCCGCGGCTGCGCATCGACTGGTACGCCGCCGATGGCGAGCGCGTCGGGCGCGACACCGTGCTGTGCCGGATCGAGGGCCCCGCACGGCCGCTGCTGACCGGCGAGCGCACCGCGCTCAACTTCCTGCAGACGCTGTCCGGCACCGCGAGCGCCGCGCGCCGCTATGTCGACGCCGTGGCCGGCACCGGCTGCACGATCCTCGATACGCGCAAGACGGTGCCGGGCCTGCGCCTCGCGCAGAAATACGCGGTACGCTGCGGCGGCGCGCAGAACCACCGCCTAGGCCTGCACGACATGGTGCTGATCAAGGAAAACCACATCGCGGCCGCCGGGTCGATCCCGGTGGCGATCGCCACGGCACGCCGGCTCTCGCCGGGCATTCCGATCGAAGTCGAAGTCGAAAACGCCGCCGAACTCGAGCATGCCCTGGCCGCACGCCCGGACGTGGTGATGCTCGACGAGTTCAGCCTCGACGGCATGCACGCTGCGGTGGCACGCAATCGCGAGCTCGGCCGGCCCGTGAAGCTCGAAGCCTCCGGCAACGTGTCGCTCGCGACGATCCGCGCCGTGGCCGAGACCGGTGTGGACTACATCTCGGTCGGCGCGATCACCAAGCATGTGCACGCGCTCGACCTGTCGCTGCGCATCACGCGCGGCTAGGCACGCCGGTCAGGGCAGGGTCACTTTCGGCGGATCGGCGAAACGCCGCACGCCGAGCGCCTCGTGGATTTCAGCCGGGAAGTAGGCGACCCCGGCCTTCATCACGAGGCCGATACGGCGGATGGCCGAAATGTCCCGCGTCGGGTCGCCTTCCACCAGGATCAGGTCGGCGCGCTTGCCGCGCTCGATCGAGCCGCTGTCGTCCCACAGTCCCAGCACCCGCGCGCCGTTGCGGGTCGCGATCCTGAGCGCATCGGCGGGCGCAATGCCCGCCTTGACCTGGAGCTCGAGCTCGCGGTGCAGCGTGAAACCGCCGATGTCGTCGGTCCCGGCGAGGATCGTGATCCCGGCCTCGTGGGCGAGGCGCAGGAAGCCGAGCATCTTCTCGTAGCCGGAGTGGTAGCGCGTGACCTTGGCGGGCGGGATGTCCATCACGTTGGTGCCCCACTCGCGCGCGAGCGCGGGCGGCACGTGGTCGGCCACTGCCGCGAAGGTCGGATTCGGCTGCCCCCGCGCCTGCTGGAACATGTACTCGAATGTCGCGAGGGTCGGGTCGAGCACGGTGCCGCGCTCCCTGAGCAGCGCGATGAAGTCGCGCACCTCGCGCGAGTCGAGGTCGATGTCGGCGGCCTGCTCGCCGATCAGGTAGAAACGCGCCAGCGTGCGCGTGTCGGTGTCGGGCATGACGAGGAAATTGAGCACCACCTGGTTGATGTGCTGCAGCTCGTCGTAACCGGCGCGCACGGCGTCCTCCGCGCGCGCGAACGCGGGCACGTGGCCGCTGACCCGCATGCCGCGCTCGTGCGCATACTGCGCGATCGGCGCCATCCACTCCGGCCTGATCGAGTTGTAGAGCTTCACCTGCAGGTAACCGCGCTGTGCATACCAGTCGACGGCGGCCTTCGCCGCCTCGAGGTCGCCGACGACGAAATCGGCGCGCGCGGCGTGCGGACTTTCACCCTCGATGAACCCGGCGGCGATGATGCGCGGCGCCGCGAGGCGTCCCGCCTCGCCCTTCACGGCGAGTTCGCGCAGCAGGCGGTTGTCGTTGCCCATGTCGCGAACCGTGGTCACGCCGCCGGCGAGATGCAGCAGGCCGTTCCAGGCGTCATCGTGCACGTGCATGTCGAACAGGCCCGGCAGCAGCGCACGGCCGTCCGCGTCGATCGCGGGCATGGCGCCACTCGGCCGCGATCCCGCGGGGTAGAGCGCGGCGATGCGTCCGTCGTGCACGTAGACGTCCTGCGGCGCGGTGAGCGCACCCGTGTCGCTGTCGAACACGCGTGCATTGCGGATCACGAGCTCGTCACCGAGGCGATGCGCAAGCCGCGCGGCGAGCGCTTCGAGGAGCTTCTGCTCCGCATCCTTCTGCAGCGCCTCGAGCGCCGCGGCGACCTGTGACCAGCCGCTGGGCGCCACCAGCATGTATCCCGGGTAGACGAGTGCGAAGAAACGCCGCTCGTCATCGTCGCTCAGCCAGAGGAAACGCGGCTGCGTGGACATGCCGTGGATCGCATAGAGCGCCACGGCCCGCCGTTCGCCGCCCTGCTCGAGCGCCGTGGCCGCGAGCCGCTCGATCGACAGTTCGCCGCCCGGCAGCGCGGCGAGCCTGCCCCCGGGAGCGGCGAGCAGCGCGCGCGCGATCACGGCGGTGGCCTCGAAGCTGCCCTCCACCGGCAGGTACAGCGCCGGACCGTCGACCCGGCGGTCGCCCCGGTCGGCGGAGGAGCGCCACACGACCCGATCGCCGCGACGGCTGAAGGTCTCGTCGATCTTCGAGCCGAAGGTCGAGGTACCGGTCGCGCGATAGCTCGCGAGGGTGCCGTCCGCCGCAACGACGATGCGCTCCTCGATATCCGGCCCACGCCCGTTGTTACGCCAGGACAGCGTGCTGCCGACACTGCCGTCGGCGGCAACGGCCGTCGTCTGCTGGCCGGAGAGGTTGCCGGCGAAGATGATGTCGTAGCGGTCCGCGGCTGGCGCAGGTATCGCGGCCATGCACAGCGCCGCTGCCGAGAGCAGTCCGGTCCGATTGAATCCCATGGTGGTATCCCCCGCCCCATGCCGACCGGTGCACAGCATAGCGCGCCGGCGGGAGCGAATCCGCCCGGACACCGATCAGGCGTTGACGGCCTTCAGCACGCGTTGCGGCTGGGCGATGCCGTAGCCCTGCGCGTAGTCGACTCCCAGGCCGGTCAGCATCTGGATGATCTCCGCATTCTCGGCGAACTCGGCAATGGTCTGCTTGCCGGTGAGATGGCCGATTTCATTGATCGAACGCACCATCTCGCGGTCGATCGGGTCGCGCAAGATCTCGCGCACGAAACTCCCGTCGATCTTCAGGAAATCGACCGGGAAGTGCTTCAGGTAACCGAACGATGACAGTCCGGTGCCGAAGTCGTCGAGCGCGAACTTGCAGCCGAGCTCCTTCAGCGCCTGGATGAAGCGGTTCGCCTGCGAGAAGCTCGCGACCGCCGCCGTTTCGGTGATCTCGAAGCAGATCTTCGAGGCGTCGATGCCGCTTCTCGCGAACTGGTCGATCACGAAAGGCAGGAATTTGTCGTCGCTGAAGCTCTGGCCCGAGAGGTTGATCGAGCACATCGCGAGACGCTCGCGCTCGTCGGCCTCCGAGACCAGCCAGCGCAGCGCGTTCTCGATCACCCAGCGGTCGATGTTCGGCGTGATGCCGTAGCGTTCGGCCGCGGCGATGAAGTTGTCGGGTGAAACCATGCGGCCGTTCTCGTCGCGCATGCGCAGCAGCAGCTCGTAGTGCGCGCCCTGGATCAGGCTCGAGGGTTGCAGCGGCTGGATCGTCATCCGGTAGAGCTCGAAGCGGCCCTCTTCCAGCGCCGAGTTGATGCGCGCGGCCCACTGCATTTCGCGGCGGCGGCGCATCAGCTCGATGTCGTTCTCGGCGAAGCTGTGCACGCGGTTGCGGCCCGCTTCCTTGGCGGCGGCGCAGGCGCTGTCGGCGGCCGACAGCACCGAGGCGACGTCCTCGTTGTCGGCCGTGATCGGCACGACGCCGATGCTGGCGCCGAGGCGGAACACGCGGTCTTCCCACGTGAAGCGGAAATTGCGCAGCGCCTCGCGCAGCGTCTCGGCCGTGCGCATCGCCTCATCGAGCGAGCAGCTCTCGAGCAGGATGCCGAACTCGTCGCCGCCGAGGCGCGACAGCGTATCCCGCCAGCGCACCTTCGACTTCAGCAGCGCGCCCACCTGGCCGAGCAGCGCGTCGCCGGCGCTGTGGCCGCAGGTGTCGTTTATGATCTTGAACTGGTCGAGGTCGAGGTAGCACAGCGCGTAGGAGGCCTCGCGGGCCCTGGCGCTCTTCAGCGCGCGCTCGAGCCGGTTCTCGAACTCGCGCCGGTTGACGAGGCCGGTCAGGATGTCGTGGCTCGCGTGGTAGGACAGCCGCCGGTTCAGTTCGCGCGACTCGGAGACGTCGTGGAACACCAGTACGCCACCGCAGACCTTGCCGGCGCCGTCGCGGATCGGGGCTGCGGTGCTTTCCACGTACAGCTCGTTGCCGTCACGGCGGATCAGCAGCATCGGCCGCACCGACTTGATCGGGCGGATGCGCCGCACCGACATCGTCAGCGGATTCTCGAGCGGCTCGCAGGTCTCCTCGTGGAAGGCCTTGAAGACATCGTCGACCGAGCGGCCCATGGCATCCTCGAGGCGCCAGCCGGTCAGTTCCTCGGCGATCGGGTTGATGTAGTCGATGATCGAGTTGGCGTCGGTGGTGATCACGCCGTCGCCGATCGACTGCAGCGTGATCTGCGCGCTTTCCTTTTCGCGAAACAGCGCCTCTTCGTAGAGCTTGCGCTCGGTGATGTCGAATTCCATGCCGACGAGGCGCAACAGGCGGCCGTTCTCGTCGACGTGCGCCTTGGCGCGGCTCACCACCCAGCGCCACTCGCCGCTGCGATGGCGCATCCGGTGGATGCTCTCGCAGATCGGCGCATGGCCCTCGACGTGCTCGCGCATCGCCGTCTGCACGCGCGACATGTCGTCCGGGTGCACGAGCGCACGCCAGTCGGTCGGGCCCGACAGGTCCTCGTCGCTGTAACCGAGCATCTCCTTCCAGCGCGGCGAGAAGCTCACCACGTTGGTCTCGGTGTCGAAGTCCCACATGCCCTCGTTCGCCGCGGCCTGCGCCAGGCCGACGCGCACTTCGAGGTCGTCGAGGCGGGTGCGCAGGCGCACGCGATCGAGACCGGTAGCCAGGCTGGTGCCGAGGAGCTTCAGGAGCAGCTGGACATTCACGTCCCACGGGCCGCGCGACATCGCGTTGGCAAGGCCCAGGATGCCCGCGGGGCGGCCCAGAGCGCGGAAGGCGACATAGAGGGTCGAACCGACCTTCAGCGAAGCGAAGAGGCGCGACTCGACCGCGTTCTCCTTCCTCGGCGCCGCGGTGTCACGCAACTCGGAGAGGCGCAGGTGTTCCAGGCGCGACTTGAGCCAGGGGAGGGATTCCAGCGCGACGCCACGCAGTTCCTCGAGGCGGGTCTGCGCGAAGGTGCCGCGCGCTACGTGTAGTTCGGTGACGGCCTCGTCATTGAACATCGCGACGAACGCCGCATCACAGGCGGTAGCCTCGCGCAGCGACTCGAGGCTGCGCGCCAGGACCGCCGCCAGCGTCTCGCGCTGCATGTTCTGCAGATCGACCGCGATCTTGGTGCACACGACGTCGATCCCGAGTGCGGGACGGGCACCCCTGACCTTCCATACGCCGGGAGCGAGGATGTCGGATGCCGTGAATTCGCTGGGTTTGTCTGAAGTTACGCCGGGCACCGAGGTTCGATCCCCAAGATTGCGAGCTCGCATTCTGACAAACCGTGTGCCCCCCTGCCGATGACGTGCCACACACTTCGCGCGCACGGCACATGAGTCAGTTACCGCCGGATTGTGTCACAGCCAATGAGGAATACAAGCTAAGCGCATGTGCCGCCTGATGATTACGGTATTTTCGCCACCGAGCGATTCGACATATTCGGGCAGGAGACAGCCCCATCGCGCCGCGGTGGCGCCGCGCCCGCAGCTCAATCGCGGACCGGCAGGGCCGCATGCGCGCGCGCGTACAGCGACTTCAGCTCCGCGGTCATGTCCTCCTGCCACTGCTGCATGCCGGCCGCGCCGAGGGTGCGCGGTACGCACCGCGGAGCGCCGACGGCGATCACGATGTGCGAGAACGGCAGCGGAATCACGAACCGGTCCCAGTGGAACAGGATGGCCCGGCTTGCGGCATAGGCCATCGGCAGCATTGGCCGCCCGGACATCTGCGCGAGCAGGATCGCGCCGGGCTTGAACACGAAGCGCGGCCCGCGCGGACCATCGGGCGTGATGACCGGCGAGACATCGCGCTTGACGAGCGCCTCATAGTAGTCGCGCAGCGCGCGCGCGCCGGTGTGGGTGGAGCTGCCGCGCACCGCCACACCTCCGAAACGATCGACCAGCATCGCACCAATCTCGCCGTCGACCGAGGGGCTGATCAGGAAACCCAGGGTGACCCGGGGGCGCTGCTCGAGCAGCCACTTGGCACAGAAAAGCTGGTGCTGGTGCCACAGCACGGGGATGAACGACGGCGCGATCGCCAGCGCCGCATCGAGATGCTCTCCACCCACGACGCGCGGGCGCCGCGCGACGCCCCACACCAGGCGGATCAGCGCGGCGCCGATCGGCACGATGATGCGGTACGCGAGGCGCCGCAACGGCGTCATGCGCCGCCTGGAACCCTTGCCGGTCATGCGTGGCGCCGCACTTCAAACTGCACGTGCGGCTCACTGGTCATGATGCAGGCGGGACACTGCGCATCGAGCGCGATGCGATGGGCATGGTAGCGCACGCCCCGGAAGCTCGCGCCGCCCGCGTCCACGCGCACGCCGGCGATCTGTTCGATCGTGCCGCCGCCCGCCTTCAACGCCGCCTCCTTCGCAACCCACAGCTCGCGTATGCCGATCCGCCGCGCGAGTTCGAGTTCGTCGTCGTCGCAGATCGTCGAGAGTGTGAGCCGGTCGGCCGCGGCGTCGCATTCGACGTCGAGCCCGACGTCGCCGCGTGACACCGCCGCGCAGGCGACCACGGGCGCGGAATGCGACACGCTGAACTGCGGCGCACCGGGCATCCACGGCTTGCCGCGCGGCGGAAACAACAACGACTCGGCACGGGCCGCAGGCGCACCGGAACTCAGCGCATCGATGCACGCCAGCGCGAGCGCGATGCCGGCCTGCGACAGGTCGCCGCCCGCATCCGGCGGCAATGTCGAGTAATATAGGATTCCGCGCACCATTGACTGCCCCGCTTCGTGAACGAAACGATCCCTGCGAACTGCCTGCCGCCCGAGGCCGATGAGCCCTTCGACATCGGCGCAACCGACGATTCGCTCGCGCGCATGTCGGAGCTGTTCGCCACGCACGGCGACATCTACCGCGTCTACGCGCCCTCGCGCCGTGCGCACACCTGGCTCACGATCCACCCGGACGACGTCAAGCGGGTGCTCGTTTCGAACCACCGCAACTACGTCAAGGGCATCGGCTTCGATCGGGTCAGGATTCTACTCGGTAATGGCATCGTGACGAGCGACGGCGAGCTCTGGAAGCGCCAGCGCTACATGATGCAGCCCATGTTCCATCGCCGCGTGCTGACGCAGTTCGGCCGCATGATCGACGAGGCGAACGACCGCTTCCTCGCCGGCTGGGCGGCGCAGGCCGGCAGCGGCAGGCCTGTCAATGTCACGAACGACATGAGCGCGCTTGCGCTCGAGGTCATCCTGCACGCCCTCTTCGGCAAGGACCTCGCCGTGCTCGCGGCCATGCCAGGCGGCAACCCGTTCGACCTGTTCACCGACGAGTCGGCGCGCGACCTCAGGTTCGCCTACCGCTTCCGCCAGCTCACGCGTGAGATCGCGCAACTGATCGAGCGCCGCCGCAGCGAGCCGCCCGAGGCGCACTTCGACTTCCTCGGCATGCTGATGGAGGCGCGCGATCGCGAAACCGGCGCGGGCATGACCGACAGGGAGATGATCGACGAGGTCACGACGCTGATCGTCGCCGGCCACGAAACGACCGCGAATACGCTCAACTGGGCGTGGTACCTGATTTCGCAGCATCCGCAGGTCGAGGCGCGGATGCATGCCGAGATCGACGCCATGCCCGAAGAGAGCGCACCGGGCCTCGCGCGCATGGAGGAACTCACGTACACGAAGTGCATCATCGACGAGACGCTGCGCCTGTATCCGCCGGTATGGGTATTCTCGCGGCGCGCCGTCGGCCCCGACGTGCTCTCGGGCCATGCGCTGCCGGCCGGTGCCGACCTGCTGCTCTCGACCTACCACCTGCATCGCCACCCGCGTTACTGGCGCGATCCGGATGCGTTCATGCCGGAACGCTTCGACGCGGCGCACGAGGCCGAGTGGCCGAGGTTCGCCTACATGCCGTTCTCGGCCGGCCCGCGCCACTGCATCGGCGAGACCTTCTCCATCTTCGAGATGCTGATCCACCTCTCCAAGGTCGGGCGCCGCTACCGGCTGCGCTTCGAGCACGAGGGTCCGATCGAATACGAGGCGCAGGTCAATCTGCGTACCCGCCATCCCCTGCTCATGACACTGGAACCGCGCTCATGACCCAGCCGCAGACACTCACCGAACTCATCGAGTCGAACCGCAATGTGGCGCGCTCGATCATCTACCTCGAGGGCGAAAAGGACGAACGTCGCCTCAGCTACGGTGAACTCCACGAACGTGCGCTCGGCATCCTGTTCCACCTGCAGGCGCTCGGCGCGCGCCCCGGCGACAAGCTGATCCTGTTCCTGAACAACAACGAGCAGTTCCTCGACGCGTACTGGGCCGGCATCCTCGGCGGCATCGTGCCGGTGCCGGTCTCGATCGGCATCAGCGACGAGCACCGGCACAAGCTGCTGCGCATCGCGCGCAAGCTCGGCAAGCCCTTCCTGTACACGGACAGCAAGACGCTGGATCGCATCGGCCAGTTCGCCGTCGGCGCGGGCGAGGACGCCACGTTCGAGGCGCTTCGCCCACGCACCTTCCTCGCCGACCGCCTCGAGGACATCTCGCGCGCCGGCACTGTCCACCGCGCGCAGCCGCAGGACACGGCGTTCATCCAGTTTTCCTCCGGCTCGACCAACGAGCCGAAAGGCGTGGTGCTCACCCACGCGAATATCCTGGCGAACAGCCGCGGCGCCGGCGAGCACTGTGGCTTCAACACCGACGACGTCTCGTTGTCGTGGATGCCCCTGACGCATGACATGGGCCTGATCGGCATGCACATCTTCATGTTCATGCACCGCATGAACGTGCACCTGATGCCGACCGAGCTGTTCGTGCGCCGACCGCTGCTGTGGCTGCAGTTCGCCTCGCGCATTGGCGCCACGATCACCTCGTCGCCCAATTTCGGCTACCGGCACTACCTGAAGGTCCTCGGCGAGCGCAGCTTCGAGGACCTCGACCTCTCGAGGCTCAGGCTGATCTTCAACGGCGCCGAGCCGATCTCGGTCGACCTGTGCGAGGAGTTCCTCGCACGCATGGAACCCGCCGGCCTCGCACGCAAGGCGATGTTCCCGGTCTACGGCCTCGCCGAGGCGTCGCTGGCCGTCTCCTTCCCGCCGATGGGGCGCCTGTACAGGTCGATCTGCGTCGACCGCCATCGCATGGGTGTCGGCGAAGCGCCGCCGCGCGTCGAGCATACCCACCGCGATGCCATGGAACTGATGGCGGTGGGCAACGCGATCCCTTATTGCGAGGTGCGGCTGGCGGACGATGCCGGCGCCAGGGTCGCCGATGGCCACGTCGGCCACATCCTGATCCGCGGCGAGAATGTCACGCACGGCTATTTCGAGGACCCGGAAGCGACCGCGGCCGCGATCACCGCCGACGGCTGGCTGCGTACCGGCGACCTCGGCATGTTGGTCGACGGCGACCTGTACATCACCGGTCGCGCGAAGGAGATCATCTTCGTCAACGGCCAGAACTATTTCCCGCACGACCTCGAGAGCATCGCGCTGCGCGCGCCGGGCGTCGAGCTCGGCAAGCTGGTGGTCGCGGGAGTGCGTCCGCGCGGCGCGCAGGCCGACCAGCTGGTCGCCTTCCTGCTGCATCGTGGCGACCTGGCCGATTTCCTGCCGACCGCGACCGAGGTTGCGCGGCTGATCAACGAGCACACGGGCCTCGAGGTGGCCGAGGTGGTGCCCGTCAAGCGCATTCCGAAGACCACCAGCGGCAAGATACAGAGACACCTGCTCGAGGAATCCTACGTCGACGGCGAATTGGCCGCCGAGCTCGCCGAGCTCGCGCGCCTGCGCAGCGAGCAGCGCCCGCCTGCGGCAGCCAGCGGCTCGGAGATCGAGGCGAAGATCAAGGCGATCTGCGACAGCGAGCTCGGCCGCCCCATCGGCCTCGACGACAACCTGTTCGAGATCGGCGCAAGTTCACTCAAGCTGATCGCGATCCACGAGAGCATCGACCGCGACTATCCCGGCCTGATCGATCTCACCGAACTGTTCGACTACCCGACGATCAGGGAACTCGCGGCCTTCCTCGCCGGCAAGCTCGCTCAGCCGGCGCCGTAAACCGGCTTCTTCAGCTTCCAGCGCTTGTGCGACCAGAGCCAGTCGGGCGGTGAGGCGTTGATCTGCGCCTCGGTGAGGCGCGCGTAACGCTCGGTGAACTCGCCCGGCTCGAGCCGCTCGCCCGCCTCGACGAGCGGCGTGAAGCTGACTTCGTAGTGGCCCCTGGACAGGCGGCGCATACCGGCGAACAGCACCGCGTAACCGGTCTTGCGCGCGATCTCCTCGGCGCCCATGTAGAAAGCGGTATCGCGGTTGAGAAAACGGGTCCAGTGCCGCTTCTCGCTGCTGCGCGGCTCCTGGTCGGCAATCATCGCGATCGTGCGCACGATGGCGCGCCGCTTGATGATTTCGGAGAGCAACTCCTTCGCCGGCACGAGATGCGCCCCGAATCGGGTGCGCAGCGTCAGCATTTCGCGATTGGCCCACGGATTCTTGAGCGGCTTGTACGCCGCGTCGACCGGAAACCCGGACTGGCTGGCCATGGCATGCATCAGCCACTCCCAGTTGCACTGGTGCGCGGCGAGCACCAGCACCGGTCGGCCGCGACCGAGCCGCTCCTCGAGCAGCGCCAGGTTGGTGAAGCGCACGCGACGGGCGATTTCCGCGGGCGTCATTGCGCCGGACTTGACGATCTCGACGAATACCTGCGAGAAGCCATGGTGATGGCGATTGCAGATGTCCGCGCGCGCCTTCGCGTCGAGGTCCGGATAGGCCCTGGCGAGGCTCGCGTCGATGATGCCACGGCGATAGCGAAAGACGTGGAAGCCGAGCCAGCCGAGCAGCCACGCCAATCCGTAGAGGGCGCCGAGCGGGATCCGCGCAAGCAATGCGATCCACCAGGCCGGGCGCCGTGGCCCCACGGCTTCCACCATCAACCGAGACCCACCGGACAATACGTCGAACTCATGCAGATTCCTCTCTCGGTGCCCGCCTGCTCCGCAGGTACACCCATACGGCCCACAGTGCGACTACGGCATTGGCGACACCCACCAGCGTGAAGGGCGCCGACGGCGCGACGTGGTCGTACAGCAACCCTCCCGCCCATGATATCGCGAGTATGCCGAGGCCTCCGCAGAACGCCTGCAGGCCGAACACCGAGCCGCGCGATTCCCGCGGCGCCTCCTGGCCGAGCAGGATCGTGGCCGCGAGAATCGTGCTCGACTGCCCTACGCCCAGCATGATCAGCGCAGGAAGCGCCGACGTCGCGACGATGTCGTCCTGCATGCCGACCCAGCCGTAGCCCACCAGCGCAAGCGCGAACGCCCCGGCGAAGTGCACGGTGCGGTTCATGTGATCGGCGAGCCAGCCGTATACAGGCGCCCACACCATCGCGGTGAGCTGCGTGACACCGATCGTGATGCCGACGCGCCCGGCCGCCTGGGCCGCCGAGAGCCCCTCCTGCTGTGCCGACTGTGCGGCCCACAGGGCCAGAAACAGCGTGATCAGGCTCAGGTCGGCACGCGATATGAAGCCGCCGCCGTAGGCGAGCGCAATGCGCGGGTTGCGCGCTGCCTGCATTCCCTCGCGGATGAGCGCGAGCATCGGCTTGCGTGACTTCACCTGGGTCGGGAGTCCCGGCTTCAGGCCGAACATCACACACGCGGCGAGCAGCGCCACCGCGCCGATCGTGAAGAACGCATAGCGGCCCGCCTCGAGCTGGCTCGCGCCGGCCGCCGCATACAGGCGCGGCAACTGCGTGAGCCCGAGCAGGAATACCACCGAACCCAGGGCGTTGAGGAAAAACGCCACTCCGCTCAGCTTGCCGCGCGAGCTCTCGCGCGGGTAGTCGGCGAGCACGGTTGCGAGCATCGCGCCGAGCGCTGCCACCGCGCAGCCGAACACCACGCGGTAGGCAACCAGTTCGGGCAGGGAATCGGCGAGCGGATAGAGGAAATACGCGATCGAGATCAGCAGGAAGCCGCCCACATAGACCGGCCGGCGCCCAATGCGGTCCGACAGCGCGCCCCACCAGCCGATCACCAGCAGGATGATGACTTCCTGCCAGCCCTGCAGCAGGCCCGAGGCACGCCCGTGCTGCGCCTCCGGCAGCGACAGGTTCACGCTCAGGATGAACGGCGTCATCGCCGACAGGTAGGCGAACAGCCCGATGCTGACGAAGGCAGCAAAGAGGTAGGCCAATGCGTGTCGCGGCAGCACGCCGGGCGCCAGTTCGATAAAAGCCAGTCTGCGCGGTGTTTCGTTCGTCACGCTGTCCCCGTATTTTTCGTTGGCGCCGGGTCAGCGGCTGCTGCTCAGGCGCGCAGCATTCTCATGCCATTCATCGTCACGAGCAATGTGGCGCCCACATCCGCCGCCACCGCCAACCACAAGGTGGCCCAGCCCGGAATCGTGATCGCGAGGAATGCGAGCTTCAGGCCGAGCGAGAGTACGATGTTCTGCTTGACCAGCCGACGGGAACGGCGCGCGATGGCAAACGCGCGCGGCAGGATGCCGAGGTCGTCCTGCATCAGCACGACATCGGCGCTTTCCATGGCCTGGGCAGTGCCCGCCGCCCCCATCGCAATGCCGACATCGGCGCGCGCGAGCGCCGGCGCATCGTTGATGCCATCGCCCACCATCGCGACCTCGCCATGCCTCGCCTTCAGCAGCTCGAGCTCGCGCATCTTGTCGGCCGGCAGCAGGCCGGCCCGCACTTCGTCGATACCGGGGATGGCACGCGCCACGCGCGCCGCGACGCGTGGATTGTCACCGGTGAGCATGATGGTACGCAGGCCGGGGACTGCCCGCTGCAGCGCCTCGAGCGCGGCCGAGATCCCGGCACGCGGCTGGTCCTCGACGGCGATCAGGCCGACGAATTCGGCATCGCGCGCGACCAGCATCGTGGTGCGCTCCGCGTCGCGCAACACGGACGCCAGTTGCTCCGGCACCGGCAGCGCGAGGTCCGGCTCGGCGAACAACGCCTCGCCGCCGATCGCCACGCGATGCCCGCCCACCTCGCCCACGATGCCCCTGCCAGGCAGGGCGCGCACCGCGACCGCCTGCGGATGACGATGAGCCACGCCGCGCAGTTGCGCGGCATCGCGGATCGCCCTGGAAACGGGATGCTCCGAGGACTGCTCGACCGCCGCGGCGAGCGCCAGCACGTCATCGCAGGCCGCGCAGTCACCGTTCAGCGTATCGGGGTGCACGCAGTCGCGTCCCGCGAACGCGCTCACGGCCAGCACTCCCGAGGTGAGCGTGCCGGTCTTGTCGAAGGCGACCGCGCTCACGTCGGCGAGCGCATCGAGCCGCTCACCGCCCTTGACCAGCACGCCGAGCTGCGCAAGCCGCGTGAGGCTGCTGACGACGGCGACCGGAATGCTGATCACGAGCGCACAGGGGCAGGCGACGATCAGCAGCGCGAGACCGCGGTAGAGCCAGCCGTGGCCGCCCGCGTGGTCGAGCAGCGGCTGACCGAAGGCGAGCACCGGCACGAGCACCACCGCAATGGCGAGCAGCACGACCGCGGGCGTGTACCAGCGCGCAAAACGGTCGATGAAGCGTTCCGCCGGCGAGCGCTCGGCCTGCGCCTGCTCGACGAGACGCGCGATGCGCGCGATGGTGGAGTCTCCGGCGACGCGCAGCGCCTCGATCTCGAGCGCGCCCTCGCCGTTGACGGTACCGGCGAGCACGGTGTCGTCGACATCCTTGGCCACCGGCATGCTCTCGCCGGTGACTGCCGCCTCGTTCAGGCTCGATGCGCCGCCCACGACCCGGCCGTCGACCGGCACGCGCTCACCGGGCCGCACCAGCAGCCGCGCGCCCACCGTGACCGCATCGACCGGCACGGTCTCATGGTGATAGTGCTCGTGTCCGGCCTCGTGGTCGTGCGCCGAATGGGCGTGCGCGGAGTGTTCGTGCTTCGCCGCGGCCTCGTGGCTCGCACGGTGCAGGCGCATCACCGTCGCTGTCTGCGGCTGCAGCGCGAGGAGGCTGCGCAGCGAATCGCGGGCGCGATCGGCGCTGTAGGCCTCGAGCGCCTCGCCGAGCGTGTACAGCAGGATCACGGTCACCGCCTCGCCGCCGGCGTCGATCGCCAGCGCGCCGAGCGTGGCGATTGCCATCAGCAGGTCGATCGTGATGCGATGGCTGTAGAGCAGCGCGCGCAGCCCTTTGCCGAACACCGGCAGGCCGGTGACGAGCACGGTGAGGAGGAAGACCAGCGACAGGGCGCGTGCCGGCATTACGACGGGCGCCGCGAGCGCAAGCGCCGTGGCGGCGAGCACGACGAGGGTGGCAATGCTCGCGATGCGCAGCCGCGGCTGGCTCCACAGGAAGCGCAGGAAGCCGGCCAGCCCGCGGTGCTCCAGTCCGACGCTGGCGGCCGCCGGAGCCGCGCCCGCCGCGCTCTCGCCCTGCAGCCGATAGCCGAGCTGCGTGAGGCGATTCTCGATGACCTCGAGCGCCACGTCGCCTTCGATACGCATCGACTCGGTGGCGAAATCGACGCTGACGGCGCGCACGCCCGGCAGTTTGCGGATGCCGTCCTCGATCGTGAGGGCGCAGCTGCCGCAGTCCATGCCGGCAATCTTCAGTCGGGTGGCGGCGCTTTCCATGCGGCCATCCTGCACCTTGAACCCTGCTTCAAGGTCAAGTCGCAGCCTCGAGCGCCAGGAACAGCTGTGCAATCAGGAAGGCGTTGTCGCCGCGTGCCCGCAGCAGCAGACCGTCGGGCGTCGGCGCCAGGCTCACGTCGACGTGCACGCGGCAGCCCGCCTCGGCGAGCACCAGCTTCTCGAGCGCCTCCCGCACGGCTGCACCGCGGTCACGCACGAGGATCGAGTAGCCGTCGTTTTCCTTCCAGACGTGCAGGTGGCGGCCGCGCAGTGCCGCGAACACCTTGTCCTGTTCGACCGAGGCGAGCGCACAGCCGAGCCGCTTGATCAGCCCGTACATGGTCGAGGGCGCGGCCCGCTGCGGCCCGTGGCCGCAGACATGGTCGACGAGCCGGCGGTAAACGCGCGCGACGTCGTCGCCGCCGGCGTGGCCCACCCGCCTGGTCAGGTCGTCGAGGAACAGCTCGAGTTCGTGCCGCAGCACCAGCAATTCGGTCAGCCGGCGCTCGATCTCGAGAAAGCGCTGCTCGGCGATGCCGACCACACTCGTGCCGCGCCCGCCCTCCCCTGATTCGCCGGCAAGGAGCAGCCTGATGTCGCCGAGCGAAAACCCGAGCCGCTGCGCGCGATGGATGAACAGCAGCGAGCGCAGCGCGGTACGCGGATACAGCCGGTAGCCGGACGGCGAGCGCGCAGGCGCCGGCAGCAGGCCCTCGCGCTCGTAGAAGCGCAGCATCGAGGTGCTGACGCCGGCGCGCCTGGCGAGCTGTCCGATGGTCAGTTGCGAGCTTGCGGACGGATCCGCTTCTGCCTTGCGTTTCGCTACCATGTGTTGACCTTGAACTCTACTTCAAGGTGCAGGATCTGCCCAGCAATCACGGGGGTGACTGTGCTCGGGATCGACAAGCGGCTGATGGTGGCGTCCACGCGCCGATGGCTCGGCATCGGCATCGGCGCCGGCGTGCTCGGGCTGCTGGCGAGCCTGACCCTGTACTGGTTCATCGGGCGCGCGATCGACGCGATGGTGGGCGGCGACAAC
>Ga0116144_10003060_pt1 | contig 17182 bp, 13 predicted proteins | sample AD_UKC035_MetaG_FD_89746 | JGI IMG/M metagenome (GOLD analysis project Ga0116144, IMG submission 89746) | Active sludge microbial communities of municipal wastewater-treating anaerobic digesters from USA - AD_UKC035_MetaG | ecosystem: Engineered > Bioreactor > Anaerobic > Digestate | place: USA...
CCGATCACCTGCCGCCGCCTCGATCGCTGCCTGCACCCCCGCGTCGATGACCGCGCCCGGAGCCACTTCGAGTACCACCAGGGTCAGTGGCCGCTCGGCGCTCCACAGCACCCTGCCGGCCGCCGGATCGCCGAGTCGATGGCGTCGCCATCGAGCGAGACCTCGGTGCGTCCGTCGGCGCCCGGGCGAGACAGCCTCACATAGCGCGGCGCGTCGGCGACGAGCATGGCCAGGGCCGGATCGGACGCCGCCGCTCGTTGTCCGGTCGCGCGCACGAGCGCGGTTCGCATCGCCGCGGCCGGCACGTCGGCGGACGCGGCTTCGCGCACCGCGACGTCGTAGACACGCACAGTGCGCGCCGCCTCGGCAGTCGGCAGGCCGGCGAGCAATGCAAGGGCGACGCAACGGATAGCGGCATGCATGTCGGCTATTATAGCGGGATGCCTGTGCCCCCTCCGCCCATCACCTACCGGGACGCCGGTGTCGATATCGACGCCGGTGACGCCCTCGTCGAACGCATCAAGCCGCTGGTGCGCCGCACGCAGCGCCGCGAGGTGCTCGGCGGCATCGGCGGCTTCGGCGCACTCGTCGAAGTGCCGCTCGATCGCTATGTGCGCCCGGTGCTCGTTTCCGGCACCGACGGCGTGGGCACGAAGCTGCGCCTCGCGATCGAAACCGGCCGCCACGAGACGATCGGCATCGACCTCGTGGCGATGTGCGCGAACGACGTCGCGGTGCAGGGCGCCGAGCCGCTCTACTTCCTCGATTACTACGCGACCGGCAAGCTGGATGTCGACGTCGCCGCCACCGTGATCAGCGGCATCGCGGCCGGCTGCGCGCTGGCCGGTGCCGCGCTGGTCGGCGGCGAAACGGCCGAAATGCCGGGCATGTATGCGGGCGACGACTACGACCTCGCGGGCTTCTGCGTCGGCATCGTCGAGAAGGACGCCATCATCGACGGCAGCCGGGTCACCGCGGGCGACGCGGTCATCGGACTCGCCTCCTCCGGCGCGCACTCGAACGGCTATTCGCTGATCCGCAAGCTGATCGGCGTCGCCGGCGCGAATGCCGGCACGCAGCTCGACGGCCAGCCGCTGTTCGACCGCCTGCTCGCGCCGACGCGCATCTACGTGCGCTCGCTGCTCGAGCTGGCGCGGCGCATCCCGGTGCACGGCCTCGCGCACATCACGGGCGGCGGCCTCACCGACAATATCCCGCGCACGCTGCCCGCGGGCCTCGAGGTGGTGCTGTCGCGCCGCACGTGGCATCGCGACCCGCTGTTCGACTGGCTGCAGCGCACCGGCAGCCTGCCTGACGCGGAGATGCATCGCACGTTCAATTGCGGCATCGGCATGGTGGTGATCGTCGCCGCCGCCGATGTCGATGCCTCGCTGGCGCTGCTGCGCGCCCACGGCGAAGTGGCGAGCGTGATCGGGACCGTGCGCGGCGGCACTGCCGGTGTCGTGATCGAGGCATGACCGCGCCGCCACCGCTGCGGCTCGCGATCCTGATCTCCGGCCGCGGCAGCAACATGGCGGCCATCGCACGGGCCTGCGCCACGCGCACGATCAACGCGCGCGTTGCCTGTGTCGGCACGGATCGTGCCGACGCCGCGGGACTCGACACCGCGCGCGCGCTGGGTATCGATGCCTTTGCCGTGCTGCCGGCGGCGTATGCCTCGCGGCCGGAGTTCGAGACCGCCCTCGCCGCGCGCCTCGACGAGTGCCGTCCGGATCTGGTCGTGCTGGCCGGGTTCATGCGCATTCTCGGGGATGCGTTCGTCGCCCGTTACCGCGGGCGCATGCTGAATATCCACCCCTCGCTGCTGCCAAAGTACAAGGGTCTGCATACCCACCGGCGGGCACTCGCGGCCGGCGACCCCATGCACGGCTGTTCGGTGCACTTTGTCACCGAGGAGCTCGATGGCGGACCGGTCGTGCTGCAGGGGCGGCTGCGCGTCGCGCCGGGCGAGGACGAGCAGCGCCTTTCAGCCCGTGTTCAGGCGCTGGAACATATCGTGTATCCACGTGCGATCGGCTGGATTGCAGCCGGACGGCTGGCGTGGCGCGACGATCGCGTCTGGCTCGACGACAAACTGCTGACCGCTCCGATCACGGAGGATTTCGATGGACCCGCGACCGGCTGACACGCGACTGTGGAGGGCGAGCGCCCTGGCGAGCCTGGCCATGGCGGCCCTCGCGCTCGCCGGCGCGAGCGCGAGCCTGGCCGCCGACTGGCACCCCACACCCTTCCACGCCACCTATGCGGTGCAATGGAAAGGCCTGAACGCGGGCACCTCGACCCTCGAACTGCGTCGCACTGGCGTCGACACCTGGGCGTACGTCTCGCGCAGCAACGCGCGGGGCATCTTCCGCATCGCCATCCCGGACACGGTCGAGCAGGATTCGGAACTGCGATTCGTCGCCGGCGAGCCGCAGCCGCTCCGGTTCCGCGGCGACGACGGCGGCGACGCGACCGATCGCGACGTCGCGCTCGACTTCGACTGGCAGCACATGCGCATCACCGGCACCGCGGAAAACCAGCCCGTCGATCTGGCGATGCCGCCCGACATCCACGACTCGATGACCGTACAGCTCGCGCAGATGCGCGCCGCCGCCGCCGGCGTCACCGCCGTGGCCTTCCACACCGTCGACAAGGATGAGATCAAGGAATACGACTTCACCCGCAGCGGCACGCAGAAGATCCTGACCTCGCTGGGCGAACTCGAGACCGTGATCTACGAGAGCCGCCGGCGCGGCTCGAAACGCATGATCCGCCTGTGGATGGCGCCCTCGCTCGACTACCTGCCGGTGCGCGCCGAGCGTTTTCGCGCCGACAAGATCGAGTTCGCGATGGCGATCCGCGAACTGCGGCGCGACGAGGCGCTCTAGGTCTTCGGCAGCGTGACGCCGCGCTGGCCCTGGTACTTGCCGCCGCGGTCCTTGTAGGAGGTTTCGCAGACCTCGTCCGACTCGAAGAACAGCATCTGCGCGACGCCCTCGTTCGCGTAGATCTTCGCCGGCAGCGGCGTCGTGTTCGAGAACTCGAGCGTCACGTGGCCCTCCCACTCCGGTTCGAGGGGCGTCACGTTCACGATGATGCCGCAGCGTGCGTATGTCGACTTTCCGAGACACACGACCAGCGTGTTGCGCGGGATGCGGAAATACTCGACCGTGCGCGCCAGCGCGAACGAATTCGGCGGAATGATGCAGACATCGGCCTGCATGTCGACGAAACTCTTGGCGTCGAAGCCTTTCGGATCGACGATGGTCGAGTTGATGTTCGTGAACACCTTGAACTCATTCGAACAGCGCACGTCGTAGCCGTAGCTCGACGTGCCGTAGGAGACGATTCTCCGGCCGTCGACCTCGCGCACCTGCCCTGGCTCGAACGGCTCGATCATCTTCTGCCCGCAAGCCATGCGACGGATCCACTTGTCGGCCTTGATGCTCATCTATTCAGGTCTCCTCGACCACGATGTTCGGGAAGGTGGTGCTGCGATCGCGCTCGCGACGCGCGAGCACGGCGGCGGTACGGCGCGCCATGGTGAGGTAAGCCGCGGCGCGCGGCGAATCCGGCGCGGCGATCACGCTGGGCCGGCCGCCGTCCGCCTCTTCGCGGATGCGCGCATCGAGCGGCAGGCGCCCGAGCAACGCGACGCCATACTCGCGCGCCATCTCGTCACCGCCACCTTCGCCGAAGATCGCCTCGGCATGGCCGCAGTTCGAGCACACGTGCAGACTCATGTTCTCGACGATGCCGAGCACCGGCACCGACACCTTCTCGAACATCCTGAGGCCCTTGCGCGCATCGGCTACGGCGATATGCTGCGGCGTCGTCACGATGACCGCGCCCGCCACCGGCACGCGCTGCGCGAGTGTCAGCTGGATGTCTCCGGTGCCGGGCGGCATGTCGACCACGAGGTAGTCGAGCTGACCCCACAGCGTGTCGTTCAGCAGTTGCGTCAGCGCCTGCGTCACCATCGGGCCGCGCCAGACCATGGGTTGCGCCGCATCGATCAGGAAGCCGATCGACATGGCCACGATGCCGTGCGCCTCGAGTGCGCGGATACGCTTGCCCGGCGCGATTTCCGGGCGCTCACCGGCAAGCCCGAGCATCTGCGGCTGGCTGGGTCCGTAGATATCGGCATCGAGGATGCCGACGCGCGCGCCCTGCACGGCCCAGGCGAGCGCGAGGTTCGCGGCCACCGTGGACTTGCCGACGCCGCCTTTGCCCGAGGCCACCGCCACCACGTTGCTGACCGACGCCATTGGCTTCAGCTGGCGCTGCACGGCATGCGCGCGAATGTCCGCCGCGAGTTCGAGCTCGAGCGGCAATACGATGCCCGCGGCAGCCAGGTGCCCGGCGAGCAGCGGCTGCAGTTCGTGCGCATAGCCGCCGACCGGGAAGCCGTACCGCAAGCGCACGTTTGCGCGGCCCGCCGCGACGGTGGCGTGCTCGACCGCCTGCAGCGTCGCAAGCGTTTCACCCGCATAGGGGTCGACGAAAGTGGCAAGCGCTGCGAGAAGCGCAGCGTCCTGGTTGTTAGGCATCAGGGATTCCCGGGCGCCGGTCGGCACGTGTGGGTGGATTCTAGCGAAAATTGCCGGAGGTGCCGACCGCTGGCACGATGCTCGCATGGGTCCATATGGCATACTTCACCGATGGTGGGGGTTCCGTCGGTCCACAGGCAGAGCGCGGGTACAAGCCGCCCGGGAAAGGGCTGAATGAGTTTTTTCTCGAATCTGCGGGCTGATCGCTTCATCACGCAGATCATCGCGACCAAGGATCCGAACGATCCTGAGACACAGAAGGCTGCCGCCCGGCTGAAATCGCTGGGCGGAGCGGCCGTCGAGTCCCTGTTTGCCGCCCTCGCGGACGCCGACAAGAACGCCACGGTCGTGTTCGTCGACGTCCTCGCCTCGATCGTCAATGCGAAGAATTTTCACCTGTTCACCCGCGGACTGGTCGAAGGTGGCCCGCGGGTCGTCGCGGGCATCTCTTGGGCGCTGTCCAGCAGCCGTGCCTACCCGCCGCACCTGCTGCTCGAGGCGCTGCAGCTCGAGGGCATCTCGAAGTCGGCGCTGGTCGACATCATCGCGACGCAAAAGCAGCGCTTCAGCGTGCGCGAGCTCCTGAACGCCGCCTACGCGCAGGAGCCGAACGAGAAGGCTGCGCTCTTTCGCATCATCAACGACATGGCCGACGCGAGCGCGCTCCCGGAGCTCATCGGCCGCCTGCAGGGCAAGGACCCGATCGCCCGGCTGCACCTGCTGAATATCCTCTCGCGCTTCAACACGCCCGCCGTGCAGAGCGCATTGCAGGACCAGCTGAAGGACAACAACAAGCTGGTGCGGGCCGCGGCACTCGCGGCACTGCACAAGATGGACGGCCCGATCGACGTGCAGCGCGTCTGCGAGATGCTGCGCGACCCCGAGATCGACGTGCAGAACAAGGCGATCGACGTCGTGATCAAGGCGAACGACCCGGAGACCATCAAGTACCTCGTGCCGGTGCTGAAGGACGAGAACGAATTCGCGCGACGCGCCGCGGTCGAGGTGCTGAACGAAGTCGGCACCGCGAAGTCCGTCAAGTTCCTGCTGGACGCCATCAAGGACGACGACTGGTGGGTGCGCAGCCGCGCGGCCGATGCGCTCGGCAAGATCGGCGGGCCCAGGGTGGTCGACGCCGTGCTGCAGTTGATCAAGGACGACGACGAGGATATCCGCCGCGCCGCGATCGAGATCCTCAACCAGACCAAGGACGAGCGCGCGGTGGCGCACCTGATCGAGGCGACGCGCGACAAGGACTGGTGGGTCAGCGAGCGGGCGGTCGACGCGCTGGCCGAAATCGGCAGCAAGCGCGCGGTGCCGCGCATCGTCGAGCTGCTGCAGACGGCGCCGGCGCGCTCGATCCCGGTGGCGATCCGCGCGCTCGCCAAGCTCGGCGACCACAAAGTGATCGAGACGCTGCTGCCGTTCCTCGCGCGTCCCGAGAAGGAGATCCGCGTCGAGGCGATGGGCACCCTCGCGAAGCTCGCCGATGAACGCCGCGCCGAAGCCATCCGCGTGCATTTGCAGGCGCAGACCGCGCTGCCCGATCCGACGATCGCGCAGGCCGCGCAGCATGCGCTCACGGAACTCGACGCCCGCTTTGGCAGCATGCTCAGCAGCAGTGGCAGCGGCCGCGGCACGCTCGCGGCCACGCCGGTGCCGGGCACCGTCGGGCACGCCCCGCAGCGCCCGACGGAGGCGGCACGCACGCTGCTGATGTCGGAGGCCGAAGTGGCGCAGGTCGTGCGCCAGGCCGAGGCGAGCACGCAGCCGAAGCTCGATATCTCGACGCTCAATCCGGGCGACGTGATCGAGGGACGCTACAAGTACATCGAGCGCATCGGCCGCGGCGCATTCGGCACCGTGCTGCTGATGGAAGACACCGTGGTCGACGAGCGGCTGATCCTCAAGTTCCTGAATCCGAACGTGGCGCAGGACGAGGAGATCATGAAGCGCTTCGTGCACGAGCTGCGTTACTCGCGCAAGATCACGCACCAGAACGTCATCCGCATCTACGACTTCCTGTACATACAGGGGCACTACGCCATTTCGATGGAGTACTTCCCCTCGCACACGCTCGGCGCCGAGATCGTCGGCGAGAAGCCGATGGAGCTGAAGCGCGCGCTGGGCTTCGCGATCGACATCTGCACGGGCATGGCGGTCGCGCACCAGGTCGGCGTCGTGCACCGCGACCTGAAGCCCGCAAACCTGCTGATCAACAACGAGGGGCTGCTCAAGATCGTCGACTTCGGCGTCGCCGCCGCGCAGCGCGAGGGCGACACGCAGCTGACCAAGACCGGCTACGTGATCGGCTCGCCGAAGTACATGGCGCCCGAGCAGATCCTCGGCAAGAAGGTCGACCAGCGCGCCGACGTCTATGCGCTCGGCGTGATCCTCTACGAGATGCTGACCGGCGTGCCACCCTACTCGCGCGGCGATCACATGGCGGTGATGTACCAGCACGTGCAGGGCAAGGCGCGCACCGTAAAGGACGTGAACCCGTCCTTGCCGGAGGGCCTTTCGGAAGTCGTCATGAAGGCGATGGCCGTCGACAAGACGAAGCGCTACCAGACCATGGACGAGTTCAAGGCCGCCCTGTCGCGTTTCCTGTGACCGCTGTAGACTTCGTGCACTCGGTCAAGGTTTTCAGCGTTAGCCATTGATCTGACAGCCTTTTCAGACTATTCAAGCGGCTAGCAAGAGTCGGCTCGGACCAGGAGGACTTCGTGGCGCGCATCGACGCGTTCCTCAAACTCGGCATGCAGCAGGGTTGCTCGGACCTGCACCTCGCCGTGGGCGTGCCGCCCATGCTGCGCATGCATGGCGACCTGATGCCGATCAAGTTCCGCGAGCTGCGCGACACCGAACTCGAGGGCTACATCACCGAGATCCTCACCAGGTCCCAGGCCGAGCATTTCGCGCAGGGCCACGACCTCGACTTTTCCTACGTTTCGGGCGAGGGCGGGCGTTTCCGCGTCAACGTGTACCGCAAGGACACCGGCGTCGGCGCGGCGTTTCGCGCCATCCCGACCGAGATCCCGACGATCGATTCGCTCAACCTGCCGCCGATCGTCAAGAAACTGTGCGATTTCCACCAGGGCATGATCCTCGTGACCGGCTCGACCGGCACCGGCAAGTCGACCACGCTCGCGGCGATGATCGACCTGCTGAACATCAACCGCAGACTGAACATCATCAGCCTCGAGGACCCGATCGAGTTCGTCCACCGCAGCAAGCAGAGCCAGGTGATCCAGCGCGAGCTCGGCACCCACATCCCCTCGTTTGCCGAGGGCGTGCGCGCCGCGATGCGCGAAGACCCCGACGTGATCCTGGTCGGCGAGCTGCGTGACGCCGAAACGATCTCGATGGCGATGACCGCCGCGGAGACCGGCCACCTGGTGCTCGGCACCCTGCACACGACCAGCGCGACCAAGACGATCGACCGCGTGATCGATGCGCTGCCGGTCGAGGAGCGCGAGCAGACCAAGAGCTTCCTCGCGCAGAGCCTGCTCGCGGTCGTGACCCAGGTGCTCGTCAAGAGCGTCGACGGCCGCGCCCGCCGCGCGGTCTGCGAAGTGATGGTCATGACCAAGGCGATCGCCAAGCTCGTGCAGAGCGACCAGACGCACCAGCTGCCGAGCCAGCTGCAGACCGGACGTGACCAGGGCATGCAGCTGCTCGACCAGGCGCTGCTTGCGGCGGTCAACGCCAAGGAAATCGATCCCGACGACGCCTACAACTACGCGACCGACAAGCGCCTGTTCCAGAAGTTCGTGACCGACACGAGCATCCTGCCGAAACTCGACTCCCCGGCGCCGGCGAGCGGCGCGACCGGCGGCGGCTGACGGGCGCCCCATGGCACGCATCGACGCACTGCTCGCGGAAATCCTCGATCGCAAGGGCTCCGACCTGCACTTCCTCGCCGGCGATCCGCCGCGCATCCGGCTGTTCGGCGATCTTTCGCCGCTGCGTCCGGAGCGGCTCGACGCTGCGGCGGTCAAGGAAACGCTGTACGAAATCATGCCGCGCCAGGCGGTCGAGCGCTTCGAGGCGAAGGACGGCGCGGACTTCGCCTACACGCTGCCGGGCCGCGGACGCTTCCGCGTCAACGTGCTGCGCCACCTGAACGGCATGGGCGCGGTGTTCCGCGCGATCCCCTCCAAGGCGCTGACGCTCGACGAGCTGCAGCTGCCCCAGGCCGTGCGGCAGCTGTGCCGCGCCAACAACGGCCTGATCCTCGTGACCGGCAAGACCGGCTCCGGCAAGTCGACCACCCTCGCGGCGATGATCGACGACATCAACCGCCGCGAGAAGGGCCACATCCTCACCGTCGAAGACCCGATCGAATTCGTGCACGAGCGCAAGAACTGCCTGATCAGCCAGCGCGAGATCGGCGTGCACAGCCCGAGCTTCGCCGCCGCGCTGCACTCGGCCCTGCGCGAGGATCCCGACGTGATCCTGGTCGGCGAGTTGCGTGACCTCGAGACGATGAGCATCGCGGTCACGGCGGCCGAGATGGGCATCCTCGTGATGGGTACGCTGCACACGAACGGCGCAGCTCCGACGGTGGATCGCATGGTCAATGCGTTTCCGTCCGACAAGCAGTCGCACGTGCGCACCATGCTCTCGACTTCGCTGCGGGGCGTAATCTCCCAGCAGCTGCTGCAACGGGCCGACAAGCAGGGTCGCGTCGCGGCGCTCGAGATCCTGGTCAATACTTCGGCGGTCTCGAACCTGATCCGCCAGGGCAAGCTCGACCAGCTCGAGACGGTGATGCAGTCCGGCGCGCAGGCCGGCATGCGCACCATGGACAGCGCGATCGAACAACTGTTGCGCGAGCGCGCGATCACTGGCAAAGAGGCCTACAAGAAGGGCATCAACAAGGCGAAGTTCGACCCGGTCAAGGACCAGGGCTAGCGCCCGGCCTGCGATCCGGGCCCCTTCCTGCGCACCGGCCGCAGGGGCTCTCCGGTACACTGCGCGGATGCGTCGAATCCTCGTCACCAGCGCCCTGCCCTACGCCAACGGGCCGCTACACCTCGGCCACATCATCGAAGCGGTGCAGACCGACATCTGGGTCCGCCTGCAGAAGATGCTCGGCCACGACTGCCTCTATGTCTGCGCCGAAGATGCGCACGGCACGCCGATCATGATCCGCGCGCAGGGCGAGGGGGTGACGCCCGAGGCGCTGATCGAGCGCGTCGCGGCGGAACACGCTCGCGACTACGCCGGTTTCCTGATCGGGCACGACCAGTTCCACAGCACGCATTCGCCCGAGAATCGGGCGCTCGCCGAGTCGATGTACCTGCGCCTGCGCGACGCCGGGCACATTGCGCGCCGGCCGGTGCGCCAGGCGTACGACGAGCAGGCAGGCATGTTCCTGCCCGACCGCTATGTCAGGGGTGGTTGCCCGCGGTGCGGTACGCCAGAGCAGTACGGCGACTCCTGCGAGCACTGCGGCGCCACTTATTCGCCGGCCGACCTCGTCAATCCGGTCTCGACGATCTCGGGCACGACGCCCGTGTGGCGCGAATCGGACCACATCTTCTTCCGCCTCGGCGCGTTCGAGGAAATGCTGCGCGAATGGCTCACCACCGGCGCGCTGCAGCCCGGCGTGCGCGCCAAGCTCGCCGAGTGGTTCGACGCCGGGCTCAAGGACTGGGACATCTCGCGCGACCACCCGTACTTCGGCTTCGAGATTCCCGACGAGAGTGGCAAGTTCTTCTACGTGTGGTTCGATGCGCCGATCGGCTACCTCGCGAGCCTGCGCGCGCTCTGCGACCGGACTGGCCGCAGCTTCGACGAATACATGCGGCCGGACAGCAGCGCGGAACTCCATCATTTCATCGGCAAGGACATCAGCTATTTCCACACGCTGTTCTGGCCGGCGGTACTGCACGGCTCGGGTTTTCGCAAGCCGACGGCCGTCTACGTACACGGCTTCCTGACCGTCAACGGCCAGAAGATGTCGAAGTCCCGCGGCACATTCATCACCGCGCAGCGCTATCTCGAGCACCTGCCGGCCGAACCGCTGCGCTACTACTTCGCGGCCAAGCTCGGCCCGGACCTCGACGACATCGACCTCAACCTCGATGACCTCGTCGCGCGCGTGAACTCCGACATCGTCGGCAAACTGGTCAACATCGCGAGCCGCTGCGCCGGCTTCATCGCGCGTGGGGGCGGCAGACTCGCCGCCAGGCTGCCCGAGCCGGCGCTGTACCAGGAGTTCGCCGACGCGCGCGGACGCATCGCCGCGCTGTTCGACGCGCGCGACTACTCCGCGGCCGTGCGCGAAGTGATGCTGCTCGCCGATCGCGCCAACCAGTACGTCGATCACCACAAGCCGTGGATACTGGCCAAAGACCCGGCGCGCGCCGCCGAGGTGCTCGCGGTCGCGACGCAGGGCATCAACCTGTTCCGCGTGCTGATGACCTATCTCGCGCCGGTCCTGCCGCGCATCGCGCTGGACGCGGGAACATTCCTCGGCACCCCGATCGATCGCTGGGACGCGATCGCCACGCCCCTGCTGGATGTCGCAATCAACGAGTTCAAGCCGCTCGCGACGCGACTCGATCGCAGCAGCGTGGCGGCGCTCATCGACGCGGGCGCCGAGGCACAGGCGCCGGCCGCCACCGCGGGCGCACCCGCCGTCGCCGCGAGCGCACCCGCCGCGGCCGCAAGGGCGCCCGCCGCCGCCACTGTCGACATCAAGGACTTCGCCAGGCTCGACCTGCGCGTCGCGAGAGTGATCGCCGCCTCGACCGTCGAGGGGTCCGACAAGCTGCTGCGCCTCGAGCTCGACCTCGGCGGCGAGCGCCGCACGGTTTTCTCCGGCATACGCGCCGCCTATGAGCCCGCCCGGCTCGAAGGTCGCCTCGTGCTGATGGTCGCCAACCTCGCGCCCCGCAAGATGCGCTTCGGCACCTCGGAAGGCATGGTGCTGTGCGCGAGCGGGGCCGATGATTCGCAGGGCATCTACCTGCTCGCCCCGGATGACGGTGCCGTCCCCGGCATGAAAGTGACGTGACGCTGGCTGAATCACGCGCCGACGCCATCGATGCGCTGCTGCCGCAGACGCAGTGCACCCGCTGCGGCTACGACGGCTGCCGTCCGTACGCCGAGGCGATCGCCTCGGGCGCCGCGCCGATCAACCAGTGCCCGCCCGGTGGCGCGCGCACCATCGCGGCACTCGCGCAGTTGCTCGGCCGCGAGCCGCTGCCGCTCAATCCCGCCAACGGCAGCGAGCAGCCCGAGCGCGTCGCGGTGATAGACGAGGCACTCTGCATCGGCTGCGCGAAATGCCTGCCACCCTGCCCGGTCGACGCCATCGTCGGCGCCGCCCGCCACATGCACACGATCGTCGCGGATCTGTGCACCGGCTGCGAGTTGTGCGTCGCGCCGTGCCCGGTCGACTGCATCCGGATGGTGGAGCGGCCCGTCAGTTCGCCGCGGCCGCCTGCCGCGGCGGACAACCGGCTGCGCTACGCGCTGCGCAATGCGCGCGTGGCGCGCCGCGCCGCCGAGCGCGACGCGCTGCTCGCCGCCCGCAAGGGCCTCGCTGGATGAGCGGCGCCGGACGGCGCCCGATGACGCGGCAGCGCCGGCGCGCGATCTTCGTGCGACTGCGCCAGGCCAACCCCCACCCGACGACCGAGCTCGAATACTCGACGCCGTTCGAACTGCTGGTGGCCGTGGTGCTCTCCGCCCAGGCCACCGACCGCAGCGTCAACGCGGCCACCCGCAAGCTGTTCCCGGTGGCGAACACGCCGGCAGCGATCCTCGCCCTCGGCGCCAGCGGGCTCAGCGATTATGTCCGCACGATCGGCCTCTACAACTCGAAGGCGAAGCACATCATCGAGACCTGCCGGATCCTCATCGAGCGCCACGGTGGCGAGGTACCGCATGACCGGGCGGCGCTCGAGGCGCTGCCCGGTGTCGGCCGCAAGACTGCCAACGTGATCCTGAACACGGCGTTCGGCGAGCCGACGATCGCCGTGGACACGCACATCTTTCGCGTCGCCAACCGCACCGGTCTCGCCGTCGGACGCACGCCGCGGCAGGTCGAGGACATCCTCGTCGCGACCACACCGGCTGAATTTGCGCGCGATGCCCACCACTGGCTGATCCTGCATGGGCGCTACGTGTGCACGGCACGCAAACCGCGCTGCGCGGACTGCGTGATTGCGCGTTACTGCGACTTCTTCGGCACGTAGAGGTCGGTCAGGGTCCCCTCGAACGCCTCGGCCGCGAGCCCGACGGTCTCCGACAGCGTCGGATGCGGATGCACGGTGAGCGCGATATCGGCCGCGTCCGCGCCCATCTCGATCGCGAGCGCGAGTTCGGCGATCAGCTCTCCGGCGTTGGTGCCGACGATCCCGGCGCCGAGCACACGGCGCGTCTGCGGATCGAACAGCAGCTTCGTGAAACCCTCGTCGCGCGCCATGGAGAGTGAGCGCCCGCTCGCGACCCAGGGAAACGCGCCCTTGGCGACCGGGATGCCGCGCGTGCGCGCCTCGGTCTCGGTGAGGCCCACCCAGGCGACTTCGGGATCGGTATAGGCGACCGATGGAATCACCCGCGCATCGAAGGCGTGTTTCCCGCCGGCGGCCACCTCCGCGGCGACCTTTGCCTCGTGCATCGCCTTGTGCGCCAGCATGGGCTGGCCGACGATGTCGCCGATCGCGAAAATGTGCGGCACATTGGTGCGCATCTGCTTGTCGACCGCGATAAAGCCACGGTCATCGACGGCGATACCGGCGGCCTCGGCCTCGAGCCGGCCGCCGTTCGGCACCCGGCCCACCGCGATCAGTACCCGATCGTAGGTCGCAGGCTGCGCACCGTCCGCGCCCTCGAAGCTGACGCGGATGCCATCCGCCTCCGCCGCCATGGCGGTGACCTTCGTGCCGGTCAGGATGCGCTCGTAGCGCGCCCGCAGGCGCTTCTCGAGTGGCCGCACGAGATCAGGATCGCAGCCGGGCATCAGCTGCTTCGTCAGTTCGACCACGCTGACTTTCGAGCCGAGCGCGTCGTAGACGCAGGCCATTTCCAGGCCGATGATGCCGCCGCCGACCACGAGCAGGCGCTGCGGGATGTCGGTGAGCTCGAGCGCGCCGGTCGAGTCCATGACGCGCGGATCGTGCGGCGCGAACGGCAGTCGCATCGGCTCCGAGCCCGCCGCGACGATGCATTGCTCGAAGCGGATGCGCTCGCTGCCGCCGTCTTCGCGGGTCACCTCGACCACGTGCGGACCGAGGAAGCGGCCACTGCCGCGCACCACGTCGACCTTGCGCTGCTTCGCGAGCATCGACAGCCCACCCGTCAGGCGCTTCACGACACCCGACTTCCAGTCGCGCAGCCTGTCCTTGTCGATGCGTGGGGCGCCGAACTCGACGCCGTGGGCGCCCATCGCATGCGCTTCTTCGATGACCCTGGCGGCGTGCAGCAGGGCCTTCGACGGAATACAGCCGACGTTGAGGCACACGCCGCCGAGCCTTGGCCAGCGATCGACGAGCGTGACCGCGAGGCCGAGGTCAGCGGCGCGAAACGCCGCGGTGTAGCCACCGGGGCCCGCGCCGAGCACCAGCAACTGCACGCTGCGGTCCGTTTCGATCTCCTCGGGCACGCCCGCGAGCTGCAGCAGCACCTTCGTTTTCAGCGAATCGCTGTCCGTGGCCGGGGAGGCCGCGGCGGTCTGCGCGCCTGCGCTGCCGCTCGCACCGGCACGATCTTCCGGAGCCGTCTCCACCCGCGCGATCAGCACACCGGCGGAGACGCGCTCGCCCTTGCGCACGGTCAGCTCGACCAGGGTGCCGGCCACGGGACTCGGCACGTCCATGGTCGCCTTGTCGGTCTCGAGAGTGATCAGTGGTGTGTCGACCTCGAGGCGATCGCCGGGCGCGGCGAGCACGTCGATCACCGGCACATCCTTGAACTCCCCGAGATCGGGGACCAGGACATCGCGGATGCTCACGGAACGGCCTCGAGCAGGCCCTGCGGATCGGCGAGATGTTCGGCCAGCCGGGTCGTGAAGCGCGCGGCGAGCGCCCCGTCGATCACGCGATGATCGTAGGAGAGCGACAGCGGGACCATCAGGCGCGGCACGAAGCCGCCGTCCCGGTACACCGGCTTCGTGATCGAACGGGACACGCCGAGTATCGCCACCTCGGGCGCGTTGATGATCGGCGTGAAGGCCGTACCGCCGATGCCGCCGAGGCTCGATATCGTGAAGCTGCCGCCCTGCATATCCGAGGGGGGCAGCTTGCCCGCACGCGCCTGCGCCGAGAGCTCGGCCAGCGCCCGCGCGATCTCGTAGACATCCTTGCGGTCGGCGTCGCGCACCACCGGGACGAGCAGACCATTCGGCGTATCCGCCGCAAAACCGATGTGAAAATATTTCTTGAAGACGAGGTTCGCGCGCGTGGCATCGAGCGAGGCGTTGAACTGCGGGAACTCCTTCAAGGTTCGAACGCAGGCGCGCATGATGAACGCGAGCAGCGTGAGCTTGACGCCGGATTTCTCGAGCTTGCCCTTCAGCTTCGCGCGCGTGGCCTCGAGGTCGGTGATGTCGGCCTCGTCGAACTGCGTGACGTGCGGCAGGTTCACCCACGAGGCATGCACGCGCGCACCGGAAATCTTCTGGATGCGCCCCAGGGGCTTGACCTCGACCGGACCGAATTGCGCGAAATCCACGCTCGGCACGGCCGGCAGCGCCCCGCCACCTTGTGCCGCGGTGCCGGCGCCGGCAATTGCGCCGAGTGCCTGCTTCACGTGCGCCTTGACGTCGTCCGCGGTGATGCGGTCCTTCAGGCCGCTGCCGCGCACCTGCACGAGATCGACACCGAGCTCGCGCGCCAGCTTGCGTACCGACGGCCCCGCATGCGCGCGCGAGAAACCCGCTTCATCGATCTGCACCGGCGCGGCGGGGCGTGCCGCGGGTGCCGCTGCAGGCGCAGGCGCGGCTTGCGCCGTGGGTGGTGCCGCTGGTGGCGGCGTCGGGGCAGGCGGAGCCGCCGCCGCGGCAGGCCCGGCGGGCGCCTCGGCAGGCGCGGCTGCAGGTGCCGGTGCAGCGGAGGTGTCCCCCGCTGCCGCGGGCGCATCGGCGCCGCGCACCGTCACCACGAGATCGCCCGGGTTGACGACACCCCCCTGCTGGATGTGCACGGTCTCGATGACGCCGGCCGCGGTGGCCGGCACGTCCAGCGTCGCCTTGTCGGTCTCGAGCGTGGCGAGCGCGGTGTCGACGGCGACGGTGTCGCCCGGCTTCACGAGGACTTCGATGACCGCGACGTCCTTGAACTCGCCCATGTCGGGCACGCGCATTTCGATGAGCCGGGTCATGGCCTGCCCTCGCTCACGACTTCAGCGGATCCGGTTTGTCGATATCGATTCCGTAACGGGTAATCGCCGCCGCAGCCGTCGCATGATCGATCTTGCCATCGTCCGCCAGCGCCTTGAGCGCGGCGAGCACGATGAAATGGCGATCGACCTCGAAGTGCCGGCGAAGCGGAGCGCGGGCGTCGCTGCGACCGTAGCCATCGGTACCGAGGGTGACGTAGGTGCCGCCGATCCACTGGCGGATCTGGTCCGGCACGCTGCGCATGTAGTCGGTCGCGGCGATCACCGGGCCCTCGCGGTCCTTGAAGCACTGCTGCACGTAGGGCACACGCGGCTCGTCCTGGGGATGCAGCATGTTCCAGCGCTCGCACTCGAGCGCGTCCCGGCGCAGTTCGCCGAAGGACGGCGCCGAGAACACGTCGGCCGGGATATTGAAGTCCTTCTCGAGCAGTTCGGCCGCGGCGATCACCTCGCGCAGGATGGTACCGGAGCCGAGCAGCGTCGCGCGTACACGGCCGCGACCACCGATCTGCAGCAGGTACAGGCCCTTCAGGATGCCCTGCTCCACGCCGCGCGGCATCGCCGGCTGCACGTAGTTCTCGTTCATCGTGGTGATGTAATAGAAGACCGGCTCATGCTCGACGAACATGCGGCGCAGTCCATCGTGGATGATGACGGCAAGTTCGTAGGCAAAGCTTGGATCGTAGGCGACGCAGTTCGGCACGACGCTGAACAGCAGGGGACTGTGACCGTCCTGGTGTTGCAGACCCTCACCGGCAAGCGTGGTGCGGCCCGCCGTGGCGCCGATCAGGAAGCCGCGCGTCTGCTGGTCGCCCGCGGCCCAGATGAAATCGCCCGCGCGCTGGTAACCGAACATCGAGTAGTAGATGTAGAAGGGCACCATGTTGATGCCGTGGTTCGCGTACGCGGTGCCCGCGGCGATCCACGAGCACAGCGCGCCCGCCTCGTTGATGCCCTCCTCGATCATCTGCCCGGTCTTGATCTCGCGGTAGGACGCGAGCTGCTCGGCGTCGACCGGCGTGTACAGCTGGCCGACCGATGAATAGATGCCGATCTGGCGAAAGAGGCCTTCCATGCCGAAGGTGCGCGCCTCATCGGGCACGATCGGCACGATGTTCTGGCCGATGTTCTTGTCCTTCAGCAGCGCGGTGAGGATGCGCACGAAGGCCATCGTGGTCGAAATCTCGCGCTCACCGGTGCCCTCGAGCATCGCCTGGAACGTCTCGAGCGCGGGGATCACGAGCGGGGGGGCGACTTCGCGGCGCACCGGCAGG
>Ga0116144_10003061_pt1 | contig 17182 bp, 12 predicted proteins | sample AD_UKC035_MetaG_FD_89746 | JGI IMG/M metagenome (GOLD analysis project Ga0116144, IMG submission 89746) | Active sludge microbial communities of municipal wastewater-treating anaerobic digesters from USA - AD_UKC035_MetaG | ecosystem: Engineered > Bioreactor > Anaerobic > Digestate | place: USA...
GGCGGCCTCGTTGCAGCGGCGCTGGGCGGCTGGCACTTCATCCGGCGGGATGTGCTGTAACGAGAAAGCGACAAAGCGACAAAGCGATAAAGCGACAAGGTGACAAGGTGACAAAATCACCCCGTCACCTTGTCACCCCCTCTCCCCCTCTCCCCCTCTCCCCCTCTCCACTTGCGGCTTCGGGCAAATCGTGATAGGCTACAGATATGCGCTCTTACCTATCAGGAGGATAAGCCAAATGAAGCCTAGACCCATTAAGACGTTTTCAATTATCCCGGCCCTGCCGGAACCCCTGAAGCCCTTGTGGGACCTCGCCTACAACCTGCGCTGGGCCTGGAAGCACGAAATCATCGAACTTTTCCGCCGCCTGGACAGCGACTTGTGGGAGACGACCGGGCACAATCCCGTGTTGATGCTCGGCACCATTGATCAGGCCCGCCTGGAAGCCGCCACCCACAACGTGGGCTTTATGGCGCAACTGGAACGGCTCACGGAATATCTGAATGAGCATCTGGAAGAGAAAGCCCTCGGCTGGTTCAACCGCACCCACGGACAGACCTCCGATCCGCTCATCGCCTATTTTTCCTTCGAGTTCGGCATCACCGAATGTCTGACCATCTTTGCGGGTGGCCTGGGCATTCTATCGGGCGACCATATGAAATCGTCCAGCGACCTGGGGATGCCGCTCGTCGGTGTGGGCTTGCTCTATCAGCAAGGCTACTTCCGCCAGTACCTCACCCAGGCCGGCTGGCAACAGGAAGCCTACGAGGATAACCACTTCGACAACCTGCCGCTCACGCTGGAGCGCACGCCGGAAGGCAAGCCCCTCACCGTCACCGTAGACCTGCCGGGGCGCGTCCTCACGGCGCGAATCTGGCGCGCGCAGGTAGGCCGCAACGCGCTGTATTTGCTGGACACCAACATCCCCCAAAACACCCCCGGCGACCGGGACGTCACCGACCAACTCTACGGCGGCGACCAGGACATGCGCATCCGCCAGGAGATTTTGCTTGGCGTCGGCGGCTACCGGGCGCTGGAAGCGCTGGGGTTGACGCCGACCGTCTTCCACATGAACGAGGGCCACGCGGCGTTCCTGGGATTGGAACGCACGCACCGGCTGATGCAGACGCACAGCCTGAGCTTCGAGGAAGCGCGCGAAGCGGCCTCCGCCGGGCTGGTCTTCACCACCCACACCCCCGTCCCCGCCGGCCACGACCGCTTCTCCCCGGCCATGATGGAGCATTACTTCGGCGAGTTTGCCACCCAAAAACTGCGTATGCCCTGGAACGATTTCATGGCATTGGGTCGCCAGAACCCCTTCGACTACGGCGAACCGTTCTGCATGACCATCCTGGCGCTGCGGACGGCGGCCTTCAGCAACGGCGTGAGCCGCCTCCACGGCGAGGTCAGCCGCGAGATGTGGCAGGGGTTGTGGCCCGGCGTCCCAACGGGAGAAATTCCCATCACGCACGTCACCAACGGCGTCCACCTCCTCTCGTGGCTTTCGCGCGATTTGAAGACCCTGTTCGACCGTTACCTCGGCCCGCATTGGCGCGAGGAGCCGGTGGACGCGACCTCGTGGCGGCAGGTGGAGCACATCGCCTCGGAGGAACTTTGGCGCACGCACGAGCGCCGCCGGGAGCGGCTGGTCAGCTTCACCCGGCTCCGGCTGCGCCAACAGCTCGAGCAACGCGGCGCGGCGCAGAGCGAAATCGAGGAGGCCGACGAGGTGCTCGATCCCAACGCGCTCACCATCGGCTTTGCGCGACGCTTTGCCACCTACAAGCGCGCCACCCTGTTGATGAGCGACCCGGAGCGTCTGGCGCGCCTGCTCAACGACCCGGAGCGCCCGGTGCAATTCATCTTCGCCGGCAAGGCGCACCCTTACGACAATCCCGGCAAAGAACTAATCCAGCAGATTCTCAACCTGAGCCGCCAGGAAGGGTTCCGCCGCCACATCGTCTTCTTAGAAGATTACGACATGACGATTGCGCGTTACATGGTGCAGGGCGCAGACGTGTGGCTCAACACCCCCCGACGCCCCCGCGAGGCCAGCGGCACCAGCGGGATGAAGGCCGCCGCCAACGGCGTGCTTAATCTCAGCATCCTCGACGGCTGGTGGGACGAGGCGTACACCTCCGAGGTCGGCTGGGCCATCGGGCGCGGCGAACTCTACGCCGATGAGAAATACCAGGATCAGGTAGAGGCAGAAGCTTTGTACGATCTGTTGGAACGCGACGTCGTGCCGCTGTTCTACGAACGCGGGCGCGACCGGTTGCCCCGGCGCTGGATTGACAAGATGAAAGCCTGCATCGCCGCACTGTCGCACTTCTTCAACACCAATCGGATGGTGGCGGAATACACCGACCGGTTCTACATGCCGGCCGCGCACCGTTACGCAGAACTGACCGCCGACGCCATGGCGCGGACCCGAGCCTTGGCCGCGTGGAAATTGCGTCTCTACGCCAACTGGGAGCAGATCCGCATCGAGTGGGTGGAGAGCGAACTCCCCAACGCCATCAAAGTGGGAGCGCCGGTGACGGTGAACACGCAGGTCTACCTCGGCGCGCTGAAGCCGGAGGATGTGTGCGTGCAACTCTACATGGGGCTGGTCAATCCCCAGGGAGACATCGTCAAGGGCAGCGCCACGCCGATGAAGCCCATCGAACGGATGGGCGAGGGCCGCTACTTCTTCTCCGCCAGCGTCGCCGGCGCGATGAGCGGCCTGCACGGCTACACCGTCCGCGTCCTGCCCTCCCACCCCGATCTGGTGACGCCTTTTCTGCCGGGTTTCATCAAATGGGCGGAGTCCTGAAGGAAAAGTATAAAAAAAACGGCGGGAGTACCCGCCGTTTTTTATACCTCAGAAGATCTTCAAAACTCGCGCCTTTCCTGCAAGATCGGGGAGAACTTGTACACTGGCCTGGGGAAACGCCGCCTGCGCCAATGCCTGAGCCGTGTCTCCCTGCCGCCCGCCAATCTCAATCAATATCAGGCCGCCTGGCCGCACGCGCTGCACCGCCTGCGCCAGCAGCCGCCGGATCGCGTCCAGCCCATCCACGCCGGAGGTGAGCGCCAGGCGCGGTTCCTGCTGCACGGAAAGCGGCAGCGCATCCCACTCCGTCTCGGCAACATAGGGCGGGTTGCTCACCAGCACATCCACCGACTCGTCCAGCGGCGACAGCAGATCGCCCTCCAAAAACGTGATGCGTGACCTGACGCCATGCCGTTCCGCGTTGGCGCGGGCGACGTCCAGCGCGGCGGCGGAGAGGTCAGTGGCGTAAAAGTGCGCATCCGGCGCGTGGGTGGCCAGCGTCACGACGATGCAGCCGGAGCCAGCGCCCACGTCCACCACCGTCGCCGCCGGGCGGGACTTGAGCCAGGCCAGCGCTTCTTCCACCAGCAACTCCGTCTCCGGGCGCGGAATCAACACGTCCGGCGTGACAGCAAAATCCAATCCGTAAAACTCAATGTGCCCCGTAATGTACGGCAACGGCGCTCCCGCCGCCCGCCGCCCCACCCCATCCGTGAAGCGCGCCGCCTGTTCCGGCGTCAACACCGCTTCAGGATGCGCCAACAAAAACGTGCGCGGGCGTCCCAAGATGTGCGCCAGCAATATCTCCGCTTCCAATCGGGGATTCTCCGCACTCGCCGCCAATACCCCCGTTGCCACGCGCAGCGCTTCCTCTACGCTACCCAATCCTGCCTCTTGCCTCCTGCCTCTTGTCTCTTGCATCCTGCCTCTTGTCTCTTGCATCCTGCCTCTTGCCTCTTGCATCCTGCCTCTGCCTCACCGCACAATCCCCGCCCCCCGCAGGTTTTCCAACACCAACCGCCGCAGTGGAACGTCCGTCCGCAACAGGGCGTAGCGCCCGCCGTGCTTGCCGACCAGCGTTCGCAGTTCTGCCTGCCATTCGTCTAGCCGCTGTTGATACGCGGACAGCGCCGCACCATCTATCGTCATCTCGCGCTTGTCGCCGGTCTCGGCGTCCACCAGACGCAGGTCGCCGCGCAGGGAAGGTGTCAGTTCTTCGGGCAGCAGCAGATGCAGCAGCACCACTTCGTGGCCGCGCCCGGCCAGCGCCGCGATCCCCTCGGATAGGCCGTCGGGGTCGTAGCCGTCGGTGATGAGCAGCGTCAGTCCCGGTCGTCCGGCGCGCGCGGCGAAGTCGCGCAGGGCGGCGGCCAGCGGCGGCGCGCCAACGGAAGTCGCCACGCCCGCGCACCACGTCTGCCAGCGCGGGAGCTGCGCCCGGCCCCGGCCCGGCCCCCACAACGCCGCCGCGCCGCCGTGCAGCACCGCGCCGTGGAGCGCGTCGCCGCCCAGGAGGGCCAGCGCGCCGAGCGCCGCCGCCACCTGCTGCGCCGAGCGCCAGCGCGCCCCCACCCCGCCATCTTCGGCCCACGCCATCGAGGCGCTGCCGTCGAGCAGGACGCTCACGGCCAGGTCCTCTTCTTCTTCGTAGAGGCGCACGTAGGGGCGATCCAGCCGCGCGTAGAGATTCCAGTCCACACGGCGGGGGTCGTCGCCGGGCGCGTAATCGCGGTAGTCGGCGAATTCCAGCCCGGTTCCCCGGCGCGTGGAACGGCGCTCGCCCCACGTCCCGCCGCGGCGGCGCTTGCGGGTCACAAAACGCAAGTTGGTCAAAAAAGCAAAATTGGCATCGGGCTCCATCAAGAAGATTTTACCATAAGAACGACAAAGCACGCCAAACGTATTGCGTATTGCGTATTCTATTTATTTACGCAATACGGACTACGAAATACGCTCTACGCATTTGACACGCTCTTGCTTTGCACTACGATGACGGTATGGCAAAGGGGAAAGTGGGATTGGGACGCCAGGGTGAGACGTTGGCCGCCGCCGCACTCGCGCCACACGGGTTTGAGGTGCGGGCGCGCAACTGGTACTGCGCCGAGGGCGAGGCTGACCTGATCGCCTGGCGCGCCGGCGAGTGGTATTTCTTCGAGGTGCGCACGCGGCGGGAGTTCGGGTACGGCAGCCCAGAGGAATCCGTGACGCCGCGCAAGCGCGCGCGGATGGAGGCGGTGGCGCGGCGGTATCTCGCGGAGCAGACGGCGGAAGAGGACGCGGTGTGGCACCTGGGACTGGTTGCTGTGGTGCTGGATCGCGCCGGGCGCGTCCGGCGGGTGACGGTGTATCCCGATCTGGACTCTGAGCCGTGGGAAATTCAGACGTGAGAGAACAACACAGGCAGGGCGGGCGCCCTGCCTGTGTATTTTAAGCGTTTTGCAGCTTATCTGGGCAGCGTCTCAGGGGCCTGATACATTTCGGACATTACGGCGCGTCCGCATGTATATTCCAATGTCCACGAGCCCTCGGGAAAGTCATAGACCTTGGTGACAGAACCACAGCGGGCACTGGCCTTTACGGTGTAACTTCCGGCCACTACGGAACGCCAGTAGCCATAGTAGCTTGTCGCGAAGCTTCTAGTCTCAACCCCGACCATTTCCAGCTTCAAAGTGCCGCCGGTTCCATTGTATACATAGATGTAAGCGGCTGGCACCACCACGTTTGCGACATTGCTCCATGGGCTGCTCAACGAGGCGACATTTGCCCGCACGCGATAGTAATAGGTGCCAATCGTTTTACCGGTGGCCGTCCAGGAGGCGTCGGGGCCTTCGTAGACGGTCGTGGGGCTAGAGAAAGATGCGTCATCATCCTCCTGAAGCGTGAAACTCTGCACCCAGGCTTCGTTGGACAACCAGTTGACCCTATAGCTGGTGTTATCCGCATCTGTATTGCTGATCGCGTAAAGGGTGGGAGCTTTAGGCAACACCGTCGCCGCCTGCGTCCCGCTCCATGAGCCATAGCCATACGTATTATGCCCTCGGACGCGATAGTAGTAGATACCCACCCCTTTACCGGAAACAGCCCAGGTAGTTGCATTGCCGTTATAGGCCGTCGTCGCATTGGAGAAGCTCGGATCGGTGGCTTCTTGCAACTGGTAGGAAGTCGCCAGTTCGGCCGCACTCCAACTCACAAGATAAGCTCCGTCCCCGTCGCTGTTGCTGATGGCGCTCAGGGTCGCCTCATAGGGAACCGGTGGATACCGGCGCATAATCAGCGGCAGGTAGAGCACCCGCGCCCCGCCGGATATATTGACGGTCAGCGAACCGGTAACAGAGAGGCCGTCAGGGTCTTCTGCAAGCACATTGACATGCACTACACCGGCCCAATTCGCCGAATATAGATTCAGGTAATGGGTGCCGGTGATGTCCACATCGAAATTGAGCGGCGTCACTCCCGGCGGCGTCACACTCTCGATGGTGAAAGTCAAAACTTCGACGCCGTCGTTGCGATCCTCCGCATAATCCCACAGATCCAAAGTCAGCGTATCGCCGACAGCCAAATTCTGAGGCGGCAAGTTTAGCGATGGCGGGATGTTGTCGCTCGTCACCGTGACCTGGAACGTCGTCGTATCGGTCATGCCATCCGTATCTTCCACCAGCACGGTGACGTCGGCGATGCCCTCAAAGTCGGTCAGCGGGTTGATGGCGATGTAGCGGTCCGCATTAATGCTGACGCCCGCGCTGACCGGGGACTGGGAGGCGATGGAGAAAGTGAGGGCGTTGTCGCTGTCGTCGTCGCGGGCATATTGCCACAGGTCTACGGCGCGCGTCACACTGCCGTTCACTGGAGCCAGTTGATCGGGGATCGCGTCGAGGACCGGCGGAATCACGGGCTTTTGGAGATCGCCGGAGGCTACCAGCGCGTAGGGCTGCGGCCCCTGCGGGACGTTGTAGGCGGTCACGGTGACGGTGTAAAGACCGGTCGCCGGGCTGGCGATGTCAATCCCTTCGACGTTGTTGACGCGATCCTGCTGCGCACTGCCGGAGCTGACGATAGCGTGGAACATGTAGTCAGCCGTATTGTATTGGCTCCAGGCAGAACCGTTGTAATCCCAACTGCGTTGGCTGGGAGCGGTGTCGTCATAGCCCCACAGCAAATCGTCGTCCGGCAAATCAATCGCCAGGAAGAAATCGCCGCTTGCCAACGAGATGTTAGCCGCGGAGAAGTCAATGGCGTGAAACCCTCCCTTTAACAGCGCGCTGGTGCCGGTCGCCAACTGCGTCGTCGGCCCGCTGGCGCTGCCGGAATAAACACGCCAGGTGAAGGTTTTGGGATAGCTGTCGCTGGCGCTACGCAGATAGAACAAACCGGCCTTGAGCGTGGCCGCGCTGCTCGTCGTGAAGCGCACTGCCACACGCCCGCCGCCCCAATAATAGACATTCGTAGGCACGCCGTCATCATAACTCAAGTAATCTCCGGCGGCGTTGGCATTATTGGGATAATACGTCGTTCCGGTGGGACCGACGACTTTCAGATCCAGATCGTTCACCAGCGCGCCGCTGCTGGCCGGCGAGCCGGGGTAGTCGGTCCAGGCCAGCGTCACCCGCAGCGGCTCGGCGCTGCTGCCGACGTAGTAGTTGTACGAACGCGTCTGCCCGGTGGACAGGCCGGCGGTGTTGTCGGTGTATGTCATCACCCGCGAGCCGGAAGGGAAGATGCTATTCTCGATGTTGACGCGCCCCCACCCCGCCACGTTGGTCGGGCGTGTGGTGGGAATTTCCCGCGTGCCCCCTGTCCCGTACTGGCCGGGGTTGATATCCGTAGCGCCGTTGATCAACGTAGCTTTGAGCAGCGCCGCCGACGGCGTAGCGACGCCTTCATTGTCGGTGTAGAACTGCCGGAGGAGCGCCACGGCGCCGGCGGTCAACGGCGTCGCCATGCTGGTGCCGCCCATGTACATATAATTGGCGTCAATGACACCCCAGCCCGTTTCGGTGGCGAGCGACGAACGCACCGACGCGATGAAGCTCCCCGGCGCGACGATGTCGGGCTTGTAGCGGCCATCCAACGTCGGGCCGCGGCTGCTGAACGCCGCCAGGCCGGCGGTGTTGTTCGCCATCGGGTCGCTGTTGATAGGATCGACGGTGAAATCATCCGGCCAGCCCTGCCCCCAGGTGGTGCTGATACTGGGACGATCGTTCTCCGACGCGCCCACGGTGATACAGTTCTTGGCCGTCGCCGGGCTGCCCAGCGAGTACAAATCCACCACGCCGTTGGCGTCAGCATCCACGCCTGCATTCGCTGCCGAGAACAAGATGGCGAAATTCTTGTGATCCCACATGTACTGATCCACCGCTTCGGAGTCGCTGGTGTACGCGCCGCCCACGTCAGCGCCCCAACTGTCGGTGTGCAGGTTGGCGCCATTGCTGGCAGCCTGGCTGAACAGCTCGTTCAAATCGTTGGGAATGCCCACTAACTCTCCCGCATCATTTTCCACCGCCTGGAAGACCAGGTTGGCTTCCGGCGCCATGCCCACGCGAGCATCTTCCGGGTATGTGTGCGTGCCGGGCGTTGCGCCAGATAAGTCGCCATTCCCCAGCACCGATCCCGCGACGTGCGAGCCGTGGCCGCTGTTGCGATCCTCGGCGCCATCGCCCACCCGGTCAATCAGCGCCGTCACCCGCGAGACGCCGCTGCCGTTCTCGAAGTCGTCGTGCAGAGAGGCGGGGCTGATCGAACCCTGATCCAGGCCGGTGTCGCAGACGGCGACCGTCTGGCCCGCGCCGTAGAGTCCATGCGTATCCCAGACCTCGCGCACGCCCATCACGTTGTCGGCCTTGTCATTGTGCAACTGCCACTGGGGCGCAGCCTCAATCCAACGCACACCGGAGAGCGCCGCCAGGTCGGCCAATGCGGTCGAGGGCAACGTGATCTTGAGCTTGCCCTGCCACGTCGTCTCACTCTGATCGAGCACCGCGCCGCCCAGCCGCGTGACCTGCGCGGCGATCTCCGCCAGCGATTCGCCCCGGAAAACGCTCACGGCCAGCGTTAATGGGGTAGCTTCAGGCGCCTGGTTGACCGACGCATGCGCGCCAGCGACCTGACGATCCGACGACGTAGCCTGAACGTGCGGAAGCAAGTCAGACGCGATCCGGTACGCCGGTTGGTACATCCCTACCCAGCGCACGCCGGCGAGCGCGGCCACTTTGGTTTGGACCGCAGCGGGCATCTTGACGACGAAGGCAAAATCAGGGATGTAGTCAAAGACCTCCGCCCCGACAGCCTTGAGGGCCGCAACGTTCTCAGGTGTGATGGGGCCGGAGAACTGCACCAGGTAATACCCCATGCCATTTCCAGGGAACGCTTTCAGATACAATTGGTTTCCCGAAACGGGCGCTGCCACAGAAAGCGGATCGAAACTCACCGCAGCCAATCGGATGGGGGGGCCGCCGGCAACCGGGGCCGGCGCCGCCGCGACAGGCGGTTGCCCGGAAGCCTCCCACCCACCTAAGATCAGAGTTAGACAAATCACCATACCAATGAAACTTCTGAAATGCGTTTTCATGTATCCTCCTTAAGTCTGAATGTAAATTCTAACCCTAATGGGCATTATACAGCACATTGTCGTTATCAACAGGCGCGTTTCAAGTCTGAAACAAAGGCCGAGTGCAAGTGTACCCACGCATGGATTCACCTCACGCACAACCAGAAAATGTGTCAACAGAACAAAAATACGGTACAATCAAGGGATGAATTCTGCACACAATGGGAACGTGATCCCGTTGGTCGCCATTGTCGGGCCGACGGCGGTGGGAAAAACGGCGCTGGCGCTGGCCCTGAGCGCGGAATTTGACGTGGAGGTGGTGTCCGCCGACTCGCGGCAGTGTTACCGCATGATGGACATCGGCACGGCCAAGCCCACGCCGGCGGAACTGGCCCAGGCGCGCCATCACCTGATTGACATCGCCGAACCGAACGAGACGGTGGGGCTGGCGCAGTTCTTGAAGCTGGCGCGGGCCGCCATCGGCGACATCGCCGCGCGGGGGAAGCTGCCGCTGCTGGTCGGGGGGACCGGCCAATACGTGCGGGCGCTGCTCCAGGGCTGGCAGACGCCGGAAGTCGCGCCCAACCCGGAACTGCGCGCTGAGTTGGAGCAACAGGCGCAGGTAGATCCGGCGGCGTTGTGGGCGCGGCTGCTGGCGTTGGACCCGGCGGTCGGCGAGTTCATTGACCCGCGCAACGTGCGGCGCGTCGTGCGCGCGCTGGAAGTCTGCCTCAGCGCCGGTCGCCCGTTTTCGGAACTGCGCCGTCGCACGCCCCCGCCCTACCGCGTGCTGCAACTTGGCCTGACGCTGGAACGCGACGCCCTCTACGCCCGCGCCGACGCCCGCGTGACGGCGATGCTGGCGGCGGGGTTGGTGGACGAAGTGCGACGGCTCCTCGACGCGGGTTATGGGTGGGAGTTGCCGTCTATGTCGGGATTGGGGTACATCCAGTTTCAGCCTTACTTCACCGGAGAGGCCACCTTGGATGAAGTCATCGCGCGCATCCAGTGGGACACCCACGACTTCATCCGCCGCCAGTACGCCTGGTTCCGCCCTACCGCGCCGGACATTCATTGGCTTAACGCTGATGCATCCGCGGCAGCACAGGCGAGGCAACTCATTGGTATTTTTTTATCAGCAGACTGAGGGTTGTGGTCGTTGAAGGTCTTCTTGCCTCTTATCTCCAGATTCCGAGCTATTTAGCGTTGGTTCGTCCACTCGTCCCGCAGGACGGCAAAGCACAACGTGTCCCGGCGCGTGCCGTCAGATAAAGGAATCTCGCCGCGCAGACAGCCTTCGTACTGCATCCCGGCCTTTTCGGCGGTCCGGCGGCTGGCGATATTGCGCGCATCACAGCGCCAGGCGAGCCGCTCCCACGGCCACGCGCTGAAGCCCCAACCGAGGAGCGCGCGCAACACCCGCGTTCCCAATCCCTGCCCGGCCGCATCGGCGCGAATCCACATGCCGATCTCGGCGGCTTGATCTTCAAGCGGGGCGTTGCGCAGATGGAAGCCGGAACCGCCAAGCAGGCGTTGGTTGTCAGGCGCCCAGATTCCCAACACGAAGTCATTGGAAAGCAAGTATTGGCCCCGGAAACGGCGCGCGAGGGATTCGGATTCGTTATCCTCCGTGTGCGGTTTGGCCCAATCCATATAGGTCTTCAAATGCTCATACGAAGCGTTACACGCCTCCGCCAGCGCCGGCCCATCGCCAGGCAGGTAACAGCGAACGATAAAGTCGTCAGTGACAAGTTCTTCAGGTGCGAAAAAAGGTTCGGGCATCCAGTTCTCCTAAAAGATGTAAGTTCCATAACTCGTAATTCGTAATTCGTAATTCGTAATTCGCAATTCGCAATTCGTAATTCGCTATTTCTTACTTCAGCAATTTCAAAGTCGCCGGACGGCGCTCCAGGTAATAGGTGATGTAGTGTTCCATCACACGGGCCAGTTCATTGGCGGTGCGCTCCGGGAAGGTGAACTGCACGACCTCGGCGTAGGCGCGGCGCTGGAAGGCTTGCAGCCACGAAAGCGCGCTCGGTGAAAGCGGGCGCGCGGGCGACACTTCGTAGGCCGGCGCGTTGCGGATAGCGCCCCAGCAATCCGGGCACAGCGCGCCGCCGCGTTCCACGTCAATGCCGTAGGGCTGCGAATCCGCCGGGCGCGGGGAGAGCAGACGCTCGCATTGCCGGTCGTCGCGTTCCCCGACGCAGGCGCTCCAATCCGGGCGGAAGCCGGCCAGAGTCAGAATTTGCTGCTCGTACCAGCGCAGCAGCGGGTCGGGGGCGTCGCCCCGTTCCAGCCAGGCCAGCGCGTTGTCCACGAGGGTGTACAACGCCTCGTCGGTGTCTTCCTCGAAGAGGCGCAACGCCAATTCGGCGACGTAGCGCGCCGCCGCGCCGCGCGTCATATCCTGGTGTAGTTGGAAGCGGATCGCCTGGGCTTCGGCCTGGCTGATGATGTCCCACGAACCCGTCACCCGCGAGCACAGCACAGTGGCGCGCGAAAACAATTCCAGGTGGCCGGCCTTGCGGGATTGCGGCTTGCGGATGCCTTTCGCCAGCAGGCTGCTGCGGCCCGTCGCCGTGAGCAGCGTGATCACCCGGTCGGCTTCGCCGTGATCGCGCCGGCTGAGGATGATGCCTTCAAGGGTGTAAAGTTTGCTGTGGGTCATGGGAGTAATGGGTAACGAGTAATGAGTAATGAGTAATGACTCTCCTGAAAAAAGGAGGGCTAACCACAAAGGACACGAAGGACACGAAGAAAATTCAGGGAAGGCTTAAAATTATTCACTTTAAACCTCATTGTGTCAATTTTGGTAATTCGTGTCTTAAAATCCTTTGTGTACTTTGTGCCCTTAGTGGTTTTTTCAGTGGAGTCAGTAATTGATAGTCGGCACACCTTACTCATTTCTCATTACTCATTTCCTAATTTACGCTTCCTCGAAAATGCGGCGTCCGGCTTTGGCAAGGCTCTCGCCGAGGGTGCGGACAGCGTCCGGTTCGGCCCAGTCAGTGAGGAGGGCGGTGTTGCCGTCGGTCTGGACGGCCCACAGGCGCGCCAGGGTGTAGGTGTGCGCGGCGGTTTCCTCGAAGGTTTGCCGCTCCATCTGGAAGCCGGAGATGTCTTCTAAAGGCGCCTGCCAGGCAACGCGCCGTCCCAGCAAAAGCCACCGCTTGTGGCGATAAAGCTCTCCGCCATCCAGGGTGCGTTCCAAACGCCCACGCTCGCTCAAGGGGGTGGTCAGCGCCAGAATCAACGCGATGAGCAACAGCAGGATGCTGGCCGTGAGGCTGATGGCAATCCCCATCTTACCGGGGGTGGGCAGCAGCAAGGCGATCAGGAGTCCCCAACCGAGCAACAATCCCAACAAAATTTTAATTAAAGGGGTGCGCGCGGCCCAATCCACGCGGTTGTGAACTTCGTCGGTGATTTGAATAAGCATACTTCCTCCCCGAAAATTCCTAAATCTGCCCCAGTATACCCTGTGATGAACAAAACGTGAAACACCGGTCACGGCCTCGCCGCCCACCGCCCGAACAGCGCGTTGGGAATCACGCGCCCGGCGCCAAGCTCGCGCGTCGCCAGCTCGCCGACGGTCAGATCGCCGCCCAGGCCATGCGTGATACTGTCCAAATTTTGGCGTAACGAGGCGGGCGGAACGTTGAGGGCATAGACCGTCGCCACAACGAATAAAGGCTGCGAGCTGAGAATACCCCGGCAGGCGGCGCACAACAGGGGAAAATGCTCGAAGAACTCCCACACCTGGCCTTGCGGGCCATGTCCGAAACGCGGCGGATCCATCACGATGCCATCGTACTGCGAACCCCGGCGGGCCTCGCGCTGCACAAATTTGAGCGCGTCGTCCTCCAGCCAGCGGATAGGATGGTCGGCCAGCCCGGAAAGCGATTGGTTTTCGCGGGCCAGTTTGAGCGCGGCGGCGGCGGCGTCTACATGGGTGACGGCGGCCCCGACCTGCGCGGCGGCCAACGTCGCCAATCCCGTGTAGCCAAAAAGGTTCAGCACGCGGATGGGACGTCCGGCAGCCTGGATTTGAGCGGCGATCCAGTCCCAATGCGCCGCGTTCTCCGGGAAGACGCCGACATGCCGCGACGTTTCCAGCCGCACGCGAAAAGTCAATGCGCGGTAGTGCAACAGCCAGGAGGCGTCAATAGGGCGGCGGAATTCCCATTCATAACGGGTTTTTCCCCGATCGCGGAGAATCGCGTGGGCCTCCTCCCAGACCTGCCGCGCGAGCGTGGGGCGCCACCTCGCCGCCGGCTCCGGCCGGACGAGGGTGTACGGCCCGAACCGCTCCAATTTCTGTCCACCGCCGCTATCGAGCAGCGCGTAGTCCTCCCACTCCGGGCACAACAGACGCGGCAAATCCGTCGGTAGTCCTGTAGTCCGTAGTCCGTAGTCCGTAGTCCGTTTCACCGTTGCCTCCTGTCCCCTGGTCGCCTTGTCACCTTGTCCCCCCGTCTCCCTCTCTCCCCCTCTCCCTTTCGCCCCCTCGCCCCCTCTCCCCCTCTTCCCCTCGTCTTCACCAGCGGCGGATGCAACTCGGCTTGCAGCTCTTCAATCTGGCGCAGCAGCCGCGCGAGCCGGGGAGCGTCTTGCAGCCGGGGATAGTCCCGCAACATTGCGGTGTACTCTTGAAACCAGTATTGGAAGTCCGCGTGCCGGCCCCAATGCGCCAACGCCTCCCGCTTTTTGAAAGCCCACGGCTTGATCCCAGCGTAATGGGAACCGAACAGGGTTTGCATATCAGGATAGCCGCTGAAGCCGCTGAAGCGCAAATCCACACTCGTCCATTGTCCCGACCAGCGCAGCGTGAGGTACTGCATTTCCGGCCAGTGGAATTGGTCGCTGACAAGTTCGACCACTTCCGGGCGGCGCACGTTCTCTTGAATCGCCGCAAATTCGGCCATGGAGGGCGTCAGCACGAACAGAGAGGAGTTGATGCCCATATTGGTCGGGTCCGTCCGCACCCGGTCGGTGAGCGCGGCGGGAATCGGGCGGCCGTGCGGGCAGACGCCTTCGTAGAGCCGATGCCATTTCCACGTCCCATCCACCGCGACGCTGGCCGGGAGGATGTAGCGTCCCTCGGCGTCGTACTCCATCACGGCAGCGCGGCTTTCATTGACGATGCCGGCCGGCGTGTCCAGCGTGAAGAGGTGGTCGTAATGGCGCAGGGGCAGCACGTCGGCGTCCAGCAGGACGAGCTTGTCGTAGCGGCAGCCCAGGTCGCCGTCGGCGCCCAGGCGCAGCGCGTGGATGCGGGTGAAGACGAAGGGCAAGTCCTGGCGCTCCTGGCGGCGTTTGCGCGGCACGAAGAGCCGTTCGACCTCAATGACGCGGGAGTAGAGCTGCGCCAGGGCCTGCCGCGCGGCGGGGGTGATTTCGGGCGTGATCAGGCAGACGAGGTCGGCGCGGGTTTTCTGGCGGCGCAAAGCGTAGGCCAACAGCAGCGCGCCGGGCAGATAGCTGTCGTTGAGCATCAGGAAGGTGACAAAGGCAAACCGCGCCGCGCCGTCGGGGTGGGTCATACAGTCAGGGAGTGGGTAAGAAGTCATCAGTGTTGAATCCTTTATTTTTCTCAACGGATTCAACGGATGGAACGGACAAAAAATCCGTTGAAATCCGTTCCATCCGTTGAGGCTATGGGTGACTCTCCTGAAAAAAGGAGGGCTAACCACAAAGGACACAAAGGACACGAAGAAAATTCAGATAAGGCTTAAGATAATTCACCTTTGATTCAACTGCCGAAACAACTTGCGGTTGCTGGCGTACAGCCGCCGGTAGACGGCAAAATTGCGGTCGTACAGCGCCCGGTACTGCGGAAGCGGCGTATATGTCGCCTGCACGCCGATCAAGGGCCGCGCCTCCTGGAACGAGTCTAACAATCCCAGGCCCACCGCGCAGACGATAGCCGCGCCAATCGTCCCGACGTGCTGCGCGTTCTCCACGACTTCGATGGTGCGCCCGGTCACGTCCGCCAGGATTTGCGCCCACACCGGCGATTGCGCTCCGCCGCCGACAAAGCGCACGGTCTCGCGGCGCGGAATCTTCTTTTCGACGGTTTCCAGCATCCACCGCAAATTGTAGGCCACGCCTTCCAGCACCGCGCGGATGAGCTGTCGCTTGCCCGTCTCCAGCCCGATGTTGAAGAACATCCCCCGCGCCAGCGGATCCTCAAACGGCGAGCGGTTGCCGTGCAGCCAGGGCGTGAAGAGGACGCCACCCGCCCCCGGCTCGGTCTCTGCGACGGCCTGGTTGAGCAGCGCGTAGAGGCTGCGCTGTTCCTGCTGCTTGTCGCCGGATGGCTGCGCGTTCAGGTAGACGCCGATTTCGTCCAACGCCAGGTGGTCGCGCACCCATTGCAAGCAGCGCCCGGCGGTCTCTTGCTCCGAGATGTAGTTGTAGCGCCCCGGAATCGCGCCGAGGATGGACGCCACCATCCCGTCAATGTCCGTCATCCGCCGATCCACGGTGGCGACAACCCACCCGGACGTGCCGATGTAGATATGCGCGTCATTCACGTCAAAACAGCCGGCACCGACGGAGATGAGCGACAAATCGCCGCCCCCGCCCAAGACCGGCAGGCCCGCGACGAGGCCCAGCTCGGCGGCGGCCTGCGGTGTGAGTCGCCCGGCCACGTCGGTGGCGTGGATGACGCGCGGCAGGTGGCGGATGTCCACGTCGAAGGTGCGGCACAGCCCGGCGTGCCAGCCCAGTTTGCCGGGCCGCGTGTCGAAGAGGAAGGTCGCGTGGACGGAATCGTAGCCCATCGTAACTTCGCCCGTCGCGCGCAGGATGAGAGCGTCCTTCACGTCCAGCCAGCTCGACATAGCCGCGAACGTCTCCGGCTCATTCTCGCGCAGCCAGAGATACTTCCACAGCGGGTCCTTGACCGAGGCCGCCGCCCCGCCGGTGAGCGCGAGCCAGCGCAGCATTTTGACCGCGTTCCACTGGCCGATGCGGATCAGGCCGGTGTAGAGGTATTTTTCGATTTGAGCGGCGGCGCGGTTGTCCATGTAACTCATCGCGGGACGCAGCACCTGCCCGTCGCGCCCCACCGGGACGAAGCCCTGCATTTGCGCGCAGAAGGCCATCCCGGCGATGCTGGCCGGCGGGACGCCGGCGTTCCGTAGCACTGCGCGCGTCGCCTCGCAGACTGCGCGCCACCAATCGTCGGCGTGCTGCTCCGCGCCGCCGTTGGGCAGCGTATACAGCGGGTACTCGACAAGCGCCGAGTCCACCAGTTCCAGTCGCCCCGCACCGAGGCGATAGAGACACGTCTTGTTGCCGGTCGTGCCGACGTCGTGGGTGAGAAGGTAGGCTTCTGAGTTTGTCATGGCCGTATCTTTTCTATCATCCCAGGAACGGCCTATATCGTTTCGCAGTACCATTTGAACGATCTACTCATTCCCTCTAATTCATACCTGTCAACATCGTATGACGAGTGGGCCTGCCATTTCGGACAATCACCAACCCTTCGCGCCCCGTCAACATTTTCCAAGTGATTGGAGAAGTGCGCCAAAGCCAAATTTCGTCTCTCTCCTGCAATTTACTCTTGAAATCTTCCCATTCACTATTGTTATACCCAAAGGGAAGACCATCATAGCAATGGTCTTGTTCTAATTGAGCAACATCTTTCTTTTCAATCAGTAAGTTTTTGGAAACACTCCCCATTATTATCTTGTAGGTAAGGTAGATACCTAATATGATGCCTAATACCAATACCTTTCAAATAACGGCCACGGCCTGATGAAAAGGGAGTGTCGGCTGAGGCCAAGCGTGATGCTGCGCGCGCTTGAGATGGA
>Ga0116144_10003068_pt1 | contig 17152 bp, 17 predicted proteins | sample AD_UKC035_MetaG_FD_89746 | JGI IMG/M metagenome (GOLD analysis project Ga0116144, IMG submission 89746) | Active sludge microbial communities of municipal wastewater-treating anaerobic digesters from USA - AD_UKC035_MetaG | ecosystem: Engineered > Bioreactor > Anaerobic > Digestate | place: USA...
CGGCCTAGCTTGCGCACCTTCCGCCATGACGATGCCCGCCTTCCGTTCGAGATCAATTCGACCATCGCTATCAATAAGACATTCTATTATATTGTTTTCCAGTATTTTATTGATATCAACTACTAGCGCTCAATCCGGTCCTGTCCGTTTCATTCCGCCAATGGACCACCCCATTGAACTGAGCGGGAACTTCATGGAACCCCGGAACGATCACTTCCATTCCGGGCTCGATATCCGAACACAAGGACGCGAAGGCCTGCCGGTGAAGGCCGTAGCCGATGGCTGGGTCAGCCGGATCAAGATCAGCCCTTGGGGGTATGGCAAAGCCGTTTACATCGACCACCCGGATGGGCACACTTCGGTCTATGGGCATCTCCAGGTGCTTCAAGGGCCGGTGGCCAAGGCCTGCTCGGAGGTCCAATACCGCCAGCAGGACTTCAGTATCGACTTCACACCGGAGAAGGGCGCAGTACCTGTGAAGCAGGGTGATGTCATCGCGTTGAGCGGCAACACGGGTGGTAGTGGCGGTCCCCACCTTCATTTCGAACTGCGCCGCACCAGTGACCAGCATGCCTTGGATCCGGAGGCGTTGGGGATCACCGTGCCTGACCATGTGAAACCGGAGATCATCGGTGTGCGGCTATACCCGCTCACAGATACCTCCCGTGTGGGGCCCTATCCGGCCAAGGCCCTCGGCTTCCCGACAGAAGGGTCTGACGGGCGATTCGCGTTGAAAGGGGCTGCGGTACCGCTAGCCTATGGAACCGTCGGTCTTGCCCTGCACGTGATGGACAGGTATGACGCGATGGCGGCGAAATGTGGTGTGCGTAGGATCGAACTGTTCGTGGACAGTGCCGCAGTATTCACCATCCGGTTCGACGAGATCGACTTCAACACCACCCGCTATTGCAACGCCCATATGGATCATGCGCTCTTCAAGGCGCAGAAGATGGAATACCATCGCTGCTACAAACAGCCCAATGACAAGTTGCGCATTTATGGCCTGGAGGAAGCACAGGGGCGGATCAACGTGGTCCCCGGCCAACGGCGCAAGGTGTTGTTCCGGGCGACCGATGCGAACGGGAACGTGAGCGAACTGAGGTTCGTGCTGCAAGGAGGTACCCCGGACGACGCTGCTGGTTGGACGCCGGCGGTACCGGAAGGCGCACTCTTCCGATACGACACGGTGAACGAACTGAACGAGGAAGGCATCACCTTCATCCTCCCCGCGCACTCCCTGTATGACGATGCCTATGTGCGCTATGTGCGCAGACCCGCCCCGGGCCGAGCATTCGCCCCCTTGCATGTCCTTCACGAGCCCTTGACCCCGTTGCAAACGAGCGGCACCCTCCGCATCGCAACCCCGACCCTTCCCGCCGAACTTGGAAACAAGGCGGTCGTCGTCCGCGTGGATGACAACGGCAAGACCAGTGCTGTGGGAGGCAGTACGTACGATGCCGGGATGGTGTCAGCCCAGGTCCGCTCCTTCGGTGCCTATTCGGTCATGGTGGACACCTTGCCGCCATCCATCACCAACGTGGACTTGAAGGCGGACATGGCAGGCCGCTCGCGCTTCACCTTCAAAGTGGCTGATGACCTGAGCGGCGTGGAGAAGTACAAGGCAACCATCGATGGGCAGTGGGTCCTGATGGAGTACGAACCCAAGACCAAGTCCTTGATCCACACCTTTGATGCGCACAGCAAGGGCACGGGTAACCGTGCCTTCAAGCTGGAGGTGACCGACGAACGCGGGAACACGGCGCGTTACGAGCAGGTGTTCAAGCATTGATAGGGATACGCTGGGTCATTTCCCCACGTTCCATCCTCATGCGCAAGCGCTTCCTCATCCTGCCCGGCCTGGCCCTGCTGGCGGGCACCGTGTTCGGTGTAAGGGCCATCTCGGACAATGGCCGTCCTGGTGGGGACCCTTCCGCCGCATCCCTCAAGGATGGCGATATCCTGTTCCAGCAGACGGGAGGTGAACAGGGACGCGCCGTGCAGCTGGCCACCGGATCCCCATGGACCCATGTGGGCATCGTGTTCATGAAGGACGGACAGTGGGTGGTGTACGAGGCCGTTGGTCCTGTGCGCTTCACGCCGCTGAATGAATGGACGGGGCAAGGTGCCGATGGTCATTGGGTGGCCAAACGTTGGGTGGGTGCGGACCGCGTGGATGGTGCGGAACTGAGCGCACGTCTGCATAAGGCGGGTGAACGCTTCCTTGGCCTGCCCTACGACCTTCCTTTCGGCTGGAGCGATGACCGCATCTATTGCTCCGAACTGGTCTGGAAGATGTATGCCGAAGGGCTGGGTGTCCATCTCTGCGAACCGAAGCCGATGCGGGACCACGCCTTGGGATCTCCGACGGTCCAACGCTTGATGGTCGAACGCTACGGGACCACGCCTCCACTCGACGAGCCGATGATCTCACCAGGCGCCTTGTACGAATGCGATGCGCTACGATCGGTCGTCGAGCATTGACAGCTGACGTCATCGATCAGGGTGCGTTAATTTGCGGCCATGTTCAGGTCCGTGATCGGTGTAACGGCTCTCCTACTGCTGCTCCCTTCCTGCAAGAAGGAGCAGGTGAAGGAGTACACCGTTTCCCTTCGTGCCACCTGTTATGATTGCGTGGTGCAGTACGCCGCTGGCCCGGACCGGGGGCGGTACGATACGCTCCATGGTGCCATCGAAGGCACGGACACCTTGCGGGAGACCGGTGATTATGCATTGACGATGCGCGAGGACGAGGACCTCTTCTTCCGTGCTTGTCGTCTGTCGCCTGATAGCGGCCGTTTCGGCTCCATCGCCCTGGATGTGACGGGTGAGGTGCAGCCCATCTCAGAGATGGTGGGCCAGGAAGTGGATTGCGCGGTGATCAACCGATCCGTGCAATTCCGTTAGGTACCGAAGGATCATTCGTGATCGCGGCCGAAGCCCTTCCGGTTCTGATCGTACAATTCCTGTTCAGCCTTGAGCACCGCCTTCAGGCTATCGCTCACATCCTTGTCCTCGAAGCGTCCGAGATCGGGCTGGCCGGCAACCACCCACGCGCTGTACCAGATGTCGCCCAAGGTCCGGATCGACTCGTTCATCCGTTGTTCCACCATGCCCATCATCGCGGCTTCGTACGCTTGGGTGAACTCCCGTGAGTAGGCCCGCATGGCCCCTCGTCCTCGGTCCTCGAAGACATACTTGCGGTCCTCCGGGTAGCTAAGGCTCAAGCGCTTCTCGATGCTGAGCACGCTGTCCACGAGCAGGTGGCTGGCATGGACGGCCTCCCAGGCGATGTCCAACACCCTGTCCACATACGTGGCACGACCGACCAGATGATCGTAGTTCTCCGCGCTCAGTTCGGGGATCCGGCTCTCCCAGAACGCGTGGATGCCGTACTGGTTCGTCAACTGCCCATTGTAGTTCTCCGTAGTGTGCAGGGGGACGTGGGCATCACCCACATAATGGCCCAGTTCGGCACTATTCCTGAGGATCCGGTCCACGTCGCCCCGCTGGAAGGCGGCTACCAGCCTGCCGAACATGACCTCGATGTGCCAGGGAACGATCCCGTATGCCTGGAGGGTATCCTCCGTGTATTTCTCCACGGCATCGCGCCACTTCCGAGGCATCACCTCGAAAGGATCGACGCCTCCGTGAGCATAATGGTCGATGTCGATGTAGTGCCGCTGGGCCTCCCCTTCCACCGCATACCGCCGTTTATCCGGGTCCACGGCATGATCGGTGATGAAGTCGATGTGCTTCTTGTAGAAGCCGAACATCTCCGGTGGCAGGGTGAAGCAGGCCATCCGGTTGATCCGCTTGTGACCATAGAAGCCCCAGGCATGTGCCGGCTCGATGGCGCGATCGGGCCAAGCCAGGAGGAGCCCGGCACCCAGAGTCACGACCAGCAGCAGCGTCTTCTTGAGCATGGTCACACGGTGCCGTTCATCAGGACAAGCTCTCCATCACGCAGCACAGGGATCTTGTCGCTCTGGTCCGGGGTGAGGCAGTACTTCACATCGGGAAGCAGCTGCAATTGCTCGATCCGCCGCCGCCTCGGAGCCGCCTTCAGAATACTGAGGAAGTTGTCCCGTGCGCTCATGTACATGTACTTGGCCGCGATGCTGCTATCCTCTTCAACCCCGAATTTACCGCTCTCCAACAGCCTTTCCATCACCGCTCCCGCGAATACGCTGTCCTCCAGGTTGAACTTGTCCTTCCAGCCGGAGCAGAGCAGCAGGATGTTGTCGTTCTGCTTCACCAGCCAATCGCTCAGTGCGGTGAGGTTCAGGAACGAGCCGATGACCAAGGTGCGCGCCTTCTTGGCCAGGTTGATGGCCTTGGTCCCGTTGGTGGTGGTCATCACGATCGTCTGGCCCCTCAGGTCCTGACCGACATAGGCCAACGGTGAGTTCCCGTAGGCGAATCCTTGGACCACCTCCCCGTTCCGTTCCGCAGCAGCGATGTATCCCTTGCGTCCGATGTATTGCGCCGCCTCCTCGATGGTGGCCACCGGAATGATCCGGTCCACCCCGTTCTCGAAGGCCGCCACCATGGCGCTGGTGGCCCGGAGGACGTCGATCACCACGACGATGCCCATGTCCGGAGCATACAGGTCGTACTGCCCGGGTGAGAAGCAGACCTCCACCCGGTACTTGTACTCGTTGTTGGGGATCTCCTGCATCTAAGGCTTTCCGAGGAAAGGTAGCTTCACGATCACACCTTTCAAAGCCTTGCCACGGATATCCACCCAAAGATGACCGCCTTCGACGGCCATGCTGGCGGGCACGTAGGCCATGCCGATGGGCTTCTGCAGCGTGGGGCTCATCGTGCCACTGGTGACCTTGCCTACCACCTCGCCGGCCTCGTTCAACACCGGATGGTCGTGCCGTGGGATGCCACGATCCAACAGTTCGAAGCCGACCAGCTTCCGCTCCGAACCCATATCCTTCTGAGCCTTGAGCACATTCGCATCCACGAACTCCTTGGTGAACTTGGTGATCCAACCAAGACCTGCCTCGATGGGTGAAGTGCTGTCGTCGATATCGTTGCCATAGAGGCAGAATCCCATCTCCAACCGCAAGGTGTCGCGGGCCGCAAGTCCTGCGGGTTTGATCCCATAAGGCGCCCCGGCCACAAAGACCGCGCTCCAAGCCTTTTCGGCCAGTGGGTTCGGCACATAGATCTCATACCCACCAGCCCCGGTGTAGCCTGTCGTGCTGATGAGGACCAGGCCAACGTCCTTCATCTCAGCGTACATCGCCGTGTAGTATGGCATGGCTGCAATGTCCTCTTTGAACAACGGCCGGAGCGTGTCCACCGCTTTCGGTCCTTGGACCGCGAGCAGGGACATGTGGTCACTGATGTCCTCCAATTGCGCGTCGAAGGTGTTGTGCTGCTGGATCCAATCCCAGTCCTTCTTGATGTTGCTGGCGTTCACAACGAGGACGTAGTGGTGGTCGTCCTTGTGCTGCATCCGGTAAACGAGCAGATCGTCCACGATGCCTCCCTTTCCGTTCGGCATGCAACTGTACTGCACCTTGCCCACCGTGAGCTTGCTCGCATCGTTGGTGGTGATCCGCTGGATGAGGTCGAGCGCACCCGGCCCTCGGACCAGGAATTCACCCATGTGGCTCACATCGAACACGCCCACCGCGTTGCGCACGGTGTGATGCTCGTCGTTCACACCGGTGTATTGGACCGGCATCAGGTAACCGGCGAACGGGACCATCTTGGCGCCCAAGGCTTCATGCACGTGTGCCAGTGCGGTACGTTTCAGTTCGGTGGTCTGTTCCATTGTTCTTCTCAGTGTTTCGTTCGCTCGGATAACAACCCTCGGAATAGTTCCAGGTACCGGTCGCGCCAGGCGCGGACCGAGTACTTCTCCTCCACCGTTCGTCGGGCGGCGGTGCCCAGGCGGGTGCGAAGGTCGGAACTCGTGATGAGCTGTCCCAAGGCCTCCAACCATTCACCCTGAGCGCCCGCGAGCAACCCGTTCACACCTTCCTGAACGATGGTCCTGTTCACGCCGACCCGGCCCAGGACCACGGCCTTGCCCATGCCCATGTACTGCAGCCCCTTGAAGCCGCACTTACCCCGGCTCCACTCATCATCGGGCAAGGGCATGATCCCGATATCGATGTCCTGCAGGTCCTGAACCTCGGTGGCGCTGCTCCACCGAACGTTCTCGATCGGCAGGTCCGGAGCCTCCAGGTCGCGATCACTGATGATCCTGAAGATGATCCGATCCCCCCATTGCGCATGCAACTCACGGAGCATGGGTAGCTCCTTCCTCAGGTGGGCGAGGCTTGTGTAACTGCCGGTCCACCCGATCACGACCTTTCCATCGGTGCGTATCGTGCCCGGTCCAGCCACGTATCGATCGGTGTCGATAACGGTGGGTATGACCTCGACATGGTCATTGAACTGACGGGCGTAGTCACCCAGGTGGTCGTTGCCGGCGATCACGAGGTCCGCCAAGCCAATGATCCGTGAGGTCTTCGCGGGGTCCTTCAGCCATCGCAGGTTCCGGTTGGCCTCGCTCACATCCATGTGCCAGATGGCATCATCGAAATCATAGATGAATGGCACCCCGCTGGCAGCCAGCCTGCGTTCGAAACGCGTGCTCCCGGTCATGAAGGCTTCCCGCTGCACGATCACCAGATCGAACTCCCTGGCCCGTGCCACCTGCTCCACCCGGCGCATCCAGCTCCTGATGAAGATACCCGTCTTTGCCAGGACATGACCGGGGGAATAGAACACCCGGTCCTCCTCCGGTCCGATCAACCAGGCGTACTCATGTGTGAAACCCTGAGAGGCCCAGTGGTCCGTGAATTGTTCGAACCGGTACCGCTGGCTTGGGGACCGGTCCGGACGATGGGCGGCGACGAACAGGATCCGTGGCATGGGTCGAACTGCAAAGAAAGGCGGCCGGGCGTTGTGCGGGGCTCGGCTATCTTTCCCGCCTCGCATGACCGGTCCGAGACTCTTCCCGCGCTGGGGCATCCTGTTGATCGATGTGGTGCTCAGCCTGCTGGCGTTGACCACGGCCTACCTGCTCCGGTTCAACTTCCAGGTACCCGAGCAGGAGGTGGACCTGCTCCTGCCGGTCCTGCCGATCTACCTGGCCGTCCGGGTCGCGTCCTTCCTCATCGCCGGGCTTCCTCGCATGATGGTGCGGCATACGAGCACCGAGGATGCCCGGCGGATCTTCCTCACCGTGCTCGGCGGCTCCGTCACCTTCCTGGTCATCGGTGCCGTCCGCTACTTCGCCTTCGACGGCTATTACTTCCTGCCCACTTCGGTGATCGTGATCGACTTCATGGCCACGGCGATGGCCCTGATCGTGGTCCGGATCGGCTTCAAGCTGCTTCACCTGCGATCGCGCGGGGCCGGCAAGGACCGGCTGAACGTGGTGATCCACGGTGCAGGCGCCGCAGGCCTCATCACCAAACGGACGCTGGAGCGTGAGGGTAGTGTCCGCTATGAGATCGTGGCCTTCGTTGATGATGACCCGAACAAGACGGGCAAGCGATTGGAAGGAAGGCCCGTGCTCTCCACCAAGGCGCTTCCGGAGCTCCTGTCGCAGGGCGAGGTGGACGAGGTGATCATCGCCATACAGGCGCCCGATCCGGAGAACCGGCGTCAGGTGGTGGATGCCGCGATGGCGGCCAAGGTGCGTGTGCTGACGATACCTCCGGTGAGCAGCTGGATCAACGGGCAACTGAGCACCGGACAGATCAAGGAGGTACGGATCGAGGACCTTCTAGGCAGGGCCGTTATCCAACTGGATGATGCGGAGGTGCGCGCACGCTTCAAGGGGAACCGCGTTCTGGTGACCGGCGCCGCCGGCTCCATCGGAAGTGAATTGGCCCGGCAGCTCGCCCGCATGCAACTTGCAAGTCTCATTCTGGTGGACATCGCCGAATCGGGGCTGTACGACGTGGAGACCGAACTGCGCGCCACGTCCGCGGCTCCGCTGGATGTGCGCATCGCCGATGTGCGCGATACCCGGGCAATGAACGCCGTGTTCGAGGAGTGCAAGCCACAGGTGGTCTTCCATGCCGCCGCATACAAGCACGTGCCCTTGATGGAGGCACAACCAGATGAGGCGGTCCGCACGAACGTGCTGGGGACGCGTACCGTGGCCGAACTCGCCTGTACGCATGGCGTGGAGGACTTCGTACTGGTGAGCACGGACAAGGCGGTGAACCCGACGAGCGTGATGGGGGCCAGCAAGCGCGTTGCGGAGATGGTGGTCACCAGCCTGACCGCCACGATGCCGCAGGCACCACGCTTCATCACCACCCGATTCGGGAATGTCCTGGGCAGCAGTGGCTCCGTGATACCGCTCTTCCGGCGCCAGATCGCCGCAGGAGGTCCGGTCACCCTCACCCATCCGGAAGTGACACGCTTCTTCATGACCATCCCGGAAGCCTGCCGATTGGTGCTGGAGGCCGCCACCATGGGCAAGGGCGGCGAGATCTTCGTGTTCGATATGGGCGAGCCGGTGCGTATCGCCGACCTGGCCGAGCGGATGATCCGCCTGAGCGGGCGGGAACCTGGAACGGACATCGCCATCGTGCACACCGGCCTTCGACCCGGTGAGAAACTGTACGAAGAGCTGCTGGCCACGGCAGAGAACACCCTGCCCACGCACCATCCGCGTATCCTCATCGGCAAGGTGCGCACCGCCGATCCCGCTCAGGTGCTCAGTGCCGTGGACCGACTGGCTGCCGCGCCGGACGGCACGTTCATGGTGCGCATCCTCAAAGAACTGGTGCCCGAATACCGGAGCCACAATTCAGTGTACAGTAACTTCGACCCGCCCGCCACGGAGCCTGGAACCAAGGCCTGAGCGCGGCCCGAAGCGCATGACAAGGGACAAGAACCTGGAGATCGCCCGCTACCAGAAGGAGATCGCGGATTACATCGGCCTCGGCCCGGACAGCCTGGTGTTCAACTTCGATGAGGCCGGACCGGTCACCAAGCTATTCGTCATCACGCTCAATCCACGGCATAACCAGAGCTTCCTGTTCCACCAGACCAGCGGGAGCGACAAGGTGGATGCCCTGCGGGCCATGCTCGATTACGTGAAGACCTACAAGGAGCGGACGGGCTCCTATACCATCCAATGGAGTGCGCGTGGTGAGGGCAGCCTGCAAACGTCATACTTCCGGGCGAAGAACATCATCGAGGCCCTGGACAAGCTCTTCTTCGATCGGGACCCGAACAGTATCACGGTGTTCAGCGTCACCCTGAACCCCATCACATGAGCGTGCTGAAGGTACCGGTGCAGATCCGGTTCGCCGATGTGGACATGGCCCGGCACGTGCACAACGCGGTGTATCTGCAGTGGTTCGAACTGGCGCGTATGGCGCTGCTCCAGGGCTTCATCGCACCCGATCATGACTGGCGCAAGGAGGGTCTGATCCTCGCACGCAACGAAGTGGACTACCGGATGCCTGTGCACCTCACCGACCGCATCGAAACCGAGGCCTGGTGTGGCACCATCGGCAACAAGAGCTTCGATCTGCTCTACGCCATCCGTCGCTTGGGCGGACCGAAGCCCGGGATCTGTGCCGAAGGCCGGAGCGTGATGGTGTGCTACGATTATACCGCGGACAAGTCCATCGCCGTGCCCGGTCCGTGGCGCCTTGCCCTGGAAGAACTCGTCATTGAATGAAGAAGACCGCTGCCTCCCTCCTGCTCGTCTGCCTGTTCTCGTGCTCGCCACAGGACATGCAGAACGTATTGAACTCGCTGCCCTCGAGCACGGCGCTGTCTAATGAAGAGGTCGTGAGCGGCCTGAAGGAAGCCCTGCGCCTGGGCACGGAGCGGAGCGTGGAGAAGGCGAGCGTGGTGGACGGCTTCTGGAACGATGCGCGCATCCGCATCCCCTTCCCTGCCGAAGCGATGAAAGTGAAGAACACGCTCATGGACCTCGGCATCAAGAAGCCGGTCGAGGACTTCGAGCATACCATGAACAAGGCGGCTGAAGAAGCGGCCAAGGAGGCCGTGCCGGTGTTCGTTGATGCGATCACGAGCATGAGCATCCAGGACGGATTCAACCTGCTGCGCGGTGGTGAGAACGCGGCTACGAACTTCCTCCGCGAGAAGACGAGCGAGGCCTTGCGCGCCAAGTTCACTCCCGTGGTGGAGAAGGCCACCCAGCAGGTGGCGTTGACAAGCTACTGGACGCCGGTGGCCAATGCGTACAACACCGCGTCGTTGCTTACGGGCGGCAAGGCGGTGGACCCCGATCTGAACGCCTACGTGACCACGAAGGCCATGGACGGTCTCTTCCTCCTGCTCGCCGATGAGGAGAAGAAGATCCGGCAGGACCCGGCCGCCCGCGCCACCGCCCTGCTCCAGAAGGTCTTCGCTCAGCAGTAGGACGCTTTCGCAGGCTTCCGATCATCCGGCGCCGTTCCATTCTCATTCCTTTGCACCATGCATCCCATCACGCTCACTCCAGCAGGCACCATCATTCCTCCCAGCGAGTTGATCCTGAACCCGGATGGTTCGGTGTACCACATCGCCCTGCGACCAGAGAACCTGGGCGATATCGTCCTGGTGGTGGGTGATCAGGGCCGGGTGGAACTGATCAGTCGGCACTTCAGCAGCGTGGAGCACAAGGTGCAGAACCGCGAGTTCGTGGCCCATACCGGCTTGTACAACGGTGAGCGCATCACCGCGCTGAGCACGGGGATCGGCACGGATAACATCGATATCGTGGTGAATGAGCTCGATGCCCTGGTGAACATCGACCTGGAGGCCCGGACACCCCGGGAAAAGACCCGTTCATTGCGGATCATCCGGCTGGGAACCTGCGGCGCCTTGCAGGAGGACATTCCGGTGGATACACGGATCGTGAGCGCCTATGGCGTCGGGCTGGACAACGTGCTGCACTACTACGCTTACGAGCACACGGATGCAGAGCTTCGCTTGTTGAACGCCCTGCTGCATCAGACCGAATGGCCGGACAACCTGCCGGTCCCGTATGTGGCTGCGGGCGACAAGGACCTGGTGAGCCTGCTGGGCACGGATAACGTGGTGGGCATCACCATGACCAGTGGCGGGTTCTATGCACCGCAAGGGCGCCAGCTGCGCGCCCTGCCCAGTGTGGACGGGCTGAACGAGCGCTTCACGGCCTTCGAGCACGACGGCTTGCGTGGCACCAACTTTGAAATGGAGACCAGTGCCTTGTATGGTCTTGGTGGCGTGTTAGGTCATCGCTGCGCAACGGTGTGCACCGTGGTCGCCAACCGCCTCCGCAAGGAGTACAGTAAGGACCACCATAGTGCCATCGATCGGATGATCGAAGAGGTGCTGCACCGGGTGACGGCGGGTTGATCGCAACGTGTAAGGGACCCTGGTTTCCACAGCTACCTGTTCGTGGGCCTTCAACCCGGGGCGGTTGAAACATGCTGAAGCATCGACTGATGGCAGCCGTTCCCTACGAATATTTTCGTCGCGATCCGCTGTTGAACGAATGGAGCGAGCATGAGCGAGACCGAGATCCGAGCGCTGATCACCTTGATCGAAGACCCCGATCAGGAGGTCTATGACCAGGTCCGCGAACGCATCGTCTCCCTCGGTGATGATGTGGTGCCCATCCTGGAACGCGCCTGGGAGTTTGAGGACCATGGCGACCTGTTCCGCGATCGGATCGAGGACATCCTCGAGACCATCCATCTCAGTGGTGTGACGGAACGGCTCATCGCCTGGCGCGATGGTGGTGGCGAGGACCTGCTTTCCGGCGCACTCATCATCAGTCGATATCGGTATCCCGATATGGACGAGCAGAAGGTGAAGGCCCGGTTGGCCTCCATCCGCCAGGATATCTGGCTCGAACTGAACGACCATCTGACCGCCTTCGAAAAGGTGCGTGTGTTCAACCACATCTTCTTCCAGATCCACGGCTTCAAGGGGAACAAGCGGAACTACCACGCGCCGCAGAACTCCTACATCAACGAGGTCCTCGACTCACGCACCGGCAACCCGCTCTCACTGGCCATCATCTACCAGGTGCTGGCGGAGGATCTTCACATCCCCCTTCGCGGGGTGAACCTGCCGAACCACTTCGTGCTCGCTTACTTGGACGAGGACAGCATGGGTGGTGCGGATGGCGGTCAGCAGGGCGAGGAGAACGTGCTCTTCTACGTCAACGCCTTCAGTCAGGGTGACATACTCGGGCGCAATGAGATCAACGAATTCCTGGAGAAATTGAAGATCGAGCCACGCCCATCCTTCTACAGTCCATGTACGAACCTTGACATCATCCGTCGACAATTGAACAACCTCGCGAACAGCTACGAGAAGCTCGGCGACAGCCAAAGGAGCGGAGACCTGGAACGCCTTCGCGATCTGCTGGGTAAGGTCGAGGAACCGGGCAGTTGAACCTGCCTCATTAAAGGTCGACCCCGGCACCAAGGCGGCGGCACCGGGGTCTTCGGAACACAGGACGATGTCCTGGTCAGTTCGCTCAAGCGGTCGGGTAAGCGACCGATCCTTCCTCCTGCTCCACCTCCTCCTTGTCCTGGATCACCTGCTCCACGCGCACGGGTTCAGGTTGCACCGGAGCGCGCTGGGCGAAGAGCTGTTCTTCATCGGTGAGGCAGAGCAACAATGTCAACGTCTGGACTGGCCACATGGTTCTTCGGGATTACGGTGTGTGAGCCGGTCAATGCTGAAAGGTGATGCAATTTGAGAGATAAGGGCATGAAATGTCAAGACGAATGATTGAATTACTTCGACGAATGGAGTAATTGGCGGCCGAATCCGCTGGATATCAGACGGCTACGATGCGCACGCCCGAAGCGTGTTCAGGAGCAGGCTGGTAATGGTCATGGGTCCCACACCACCGGGTACCGGGGTGATGGCCGCACTCTTGGGACCAACGGTGGTGGCGTCCACATCACCCACCAATCGGAATCCGCTCTTGCGGCTTGTGTCCGGTAGCCGATGGATGCCCACATCCACCACTACCGCACCCTCCTTCACCATTTCACCCGTGATGAAGCCCGGTTTCCCGATCGCTACAACGAGGATATCCGCCTGTCGGGTGATGCTCCCAAGGTCCTTGGTGCGGCTGTGCGCGAGGGTGACCGTGCAGTTGCCCGGATAGGTGTTCCGGCTCATGAGAATGCTGATGGGTGTGCCCACGATATTGCTACGACCGACCACCACACAATGGCGACCTGCCGTCTCCACCTCATAGTACTTCAGCATTTCACAGATCCCGCTGGGCGTGGCAGGCAGGAAGCCCGGCAGACCAAGGACCATGTTGCCCACGTTCACCGGATGGAAGCCGTCCACATCCTTCCGAGGGTCGATCGTGTTGATGACCCGGTCCGGGTCGATGTGCTTCGGTAACGGGAGTTGCACGATGAAGCCGTCGAGACCCGCATCGGCGTTCAACTCCTTGACCTTGTCGATCAACTCCTGCTCTGAGATCGTCGCGGGTAGTTCAATGAGGCTGCTTCGGAATCCAACGGTGCCGCAGGCGCGGACCTTGGCTTCCACATAGGTCCTGCTCGCACCATCATCGCCCACAAGCACAGCGGCGAGATGCGGAGGTCGGCCTCGGCGCTTCAGCACGGCCGTTGCGCCCCGTGCGATCTCCGCCTTCAAAGCGTCACCGCAACGTTTGCCATCCAGGATGCGTGGCGTGGCCATTGCCACAAGGATACGGGTTGCCAATGGATCCCCGACCCGCTCGGTCCCTCACTTCAAGAGCACGAGCTGGCCGTGGCGGCTCCCCTCCGGGCCTTCCACACGGACCATATACCGTCCGGCGGGAAGTCCGCTGGCATCCAGCGTCATCAGGCCGGTCGCGCGATCGCCGGACCGTTGCTCCAGGACCTGCCGTCCGGTGGCATCGAACAGGACGATGGTGAACACGCCCGCAACGGGATCACCGGCGTTGACGGTGACCGTACCAACGCTTGGATTCGGGAAGATGAGCAGGTCCGATGGTGCCGCATCCACCTTCACGGCCACCGGCTGCGAGTAGCTCATGGTACCATCCGTATCGGTCTGAAGCAGCCTGTAATAGCACCATCCGATCGGCGCAGCGGCGTCCACCGCCAGGTACTCTTGAAGTGTGGTGCTGTTCCCTACGGCTTCGATACGTGCGATGTCCGACCAGGTCGTGGTGTTGAGGGAGCGCTGGACCGTGAAGTGGTCATTGTCGCGCTCGCTCGCCGTGGTCCATCGTAAGTCCACCGTTCCCGGGGCAGTGCTCTCTCCGACGAAGCGAACGAGTTCCACCGGCAGCGGGGTCGCGGAGATGTTGGTCGTCCCCAGGGTGAAACGATAACCGTCCACCAAGGCGCTCACACTCGAGAAACGGTAGGTGGTGCCGCTCACGAAGGCCGCCCCACTGATCGGAGTTTCGTCGGCGAACAGGCCATCTCCGTCGGTATCGACCAGAAGTCGGAGGTGCGAGGCGGTGACGGATCCAAGACCGGCCAGGTCGAAGGTGATATCGACATTGCCGACGTTCGTGGCGCCGCCTGAGGTGTTCACTTCACTCACCCGCCACACACGGTGCAGGCGGCCCTGAAGCCCGGATGGGAAGTCGGTGGAACCCAGTGCGCTGAAGGGGGCGTTGTCATGGCCCCAGAACAGGAACTCGTTGTTGTTGAGACCGCCATAGCTGGCCTTACTCATCTGCACGACCCCGGAGCCCTGCGAAGTGGTCTGCAGGTTAGCGGCGTCGATCCGCCCGATGCCGCCCACATCATGGTCGTAGTCCCCATTCCCCGGATCGTCCTGGGTATAGAGGTCGCTGGCGGACAAGCTGCGGCCATACTTCGCGGCCAGGTAGTTGTTCACGATGATGCGCTGTGCGCTGTTCAGCGGCGCGTTGTACATGATCACTTCCGCGATCTGTCCGTTGACCTCGCGACCCGAGGTCGAGCGCTCGTTACCGATGTAGAGGGGCAGTGAGTTGGTACGCGGTGTCTTGTTGTCGTTGTCGGTGTGGATGTTGCCACCGTTCTTGTACACGTCGCGGCCGACCGAAGGGGTGTAGCTGTACTCGAATACGTTGTAGCTGGAGGTGGATACCTGCCCGCCTGCTGAACTGGGTGAGGTTCGGCTGCCATCGGTCCATTTCACCGGGGTGTGGATGTTGCCGTCCGCATAACTCAACATCTCATAGTTCTCGTCGCTGTCGTTCCCTTTCACCATCCACGCATTGTAGTCCTTCTGGACGTCCACTTTGGCAACTAGGAAGAAGTGCCATTGCGTGAGATCCAATGACGCGTGATGAGGCACCCATAGCTGATCATCCACCCCATCGAAGTCCAGGGAGCGATTCCCATTCACGCTTCCCGTGAGCAGGTTCGGAGTCCCCAAGGGTATGGTGACCGGCAGGTAGGCATTGTTGCCGTTGCCAGAGCGATCCGCCCAGGTGCTCACTGCCCCAAAAAGGTGGGAGACACCCGTATTCGCGTCCAGCCAGAGCACATTGCTGCTGCTATTTCCAACGCCGGCAGGCCCGGTCTGAGCAAAGGTGCCCAGAGCGAGGAAGGCAGTGAAGTAGAATAGGAGGCTGCGCATGGTGGAAGAGGATACGCGCCACGTTGTACGTCCAATCGACCGATCGAGTTCCACAGGTGATGAACAGCCACGAGCGGCACCTCCACGAACAACACTTCATGGGAGGACCGGTCCCAGGCTCAGCCCATCGCATCACGCAGGAACGGAGCGGCCGGCGCAGCACACACGGCGCCCGCATCGCGCGTGATAGCCCCACGTACGGCCTATGCGGGCTCAGCTTCGCTAATGGACCACCAGCCGTCGCCAGTACGCTTGCCCCTCTGATGGCAGGATCCCGATATGATACACCCCAGCAGCCACGTCGGCCAACGGGACATACCATTCATTGGAACCGTTGAACCGGTGTTCCGCCACGATCCGACCTTCTGCGTCGGTGACGCGAACGCGTGTCGGGCCGAGCACGCGATCACTTCGGATGAGGAAGCCCTTTCCTGCCTCCGTCGGATTGGGGGCCAGCACGAATACCCGCTCCTGCTCCATGTCCGGAACACCTACGGTGCCGGTGATGGTCGTGTCGATGTTGGCCACGATACCAAAGGCCGGACCCCAGGCACCATTCGTGTCCCTGGCACGTGTCCACAATACGTTCGCTCCGGCGATCACCGGTACCGGGATGGATCCACCCTGCAACGCCTCGAAGGCGGATCCGAAGTCGCCATCAAGCGCCAGCAATGGCGTACCGGAACCCTCACCTGGATCCGTGTTCACGAAGCACTCGGCGGCCGTCACCTCCACGTTCGGGAAACTCACCGCTCCCGGAAGCACATCAACGATCACGCGGAATGGAACACCCCATACGGCATTCGCATCCCGGGACCTTACCGACAAGGTGTGCGTCCCGATGGCGGGCAACTCATCGGTCTCCAACATGATGGCCTCGAGCGCCGCGTCATAGTTCCCATCCATCGCGATCATCGGGATCCCGCTTCCACCTCCCGGGTCGTCGTCCCAGAAGTACTCGGCCAGGGTGACGCGGATCTCCGGCACCGAGCCAATGGCCGGGTCGATCACCACCACCGTGGTGAAGGTCGGCCCCCAGCTACCCTGCGCATTCCTGGCCCTCAACCCCAAGGTGTGTGCGCCTTCGCCCGGTAGCCCGGACGTCTCCAACAGGAGTCCTTCGATCACATCATCCCAGGCACCGTCCGCGGCCATGACAGCCTGCCCATTGCCCGCTCCCGGGTCGTTGTCCCAATAATATTCCGCACCGCCGAGCCCCTGCCCTGCTGCGGTCCAGGTCAGTGCCATCGCCAGGACCATGAACCCGGTACGTTCCGCTTCCATGCGCGCAGCCATCAGCGGTCCCAGGCGTTGGCACGCAACCGGAGCGTGGTGCCGGTCCGCAGGTTGAAGGGATGTCCGGTCATGTACACACGGGTCGCGCCGGTGTGCAGGGGGAAGAAGTTGTCCAGCGTGTAGCTGCCCCCATAGGCTCCGGCGTCACCGGTGCTCAGATCCAGATCGTAGTATGGTGCGGCGGGATTACCGCCGTCGATGGCCGAAGCACCGGCCTGCAGGGAACCATCCGCGTCCAGGGTGATCAGCTGATCCGTGGTGTTGTTGCCGGTGAAGGTGAAGCCGTTGCTCA
>Ga0116144_10003074_pt1 | contig 17130 bp, 13 predicted proteins | sample AD_UKC035_MetaG_FD_89746 | JGI IMG/M metagenome (GOLD analysis project Ga0116144, IMG submission 89746) | Active sludge microbial communities of municipal wastewater-treating anaerobic digesters from USA - AD_UKC035_MetaG | ecosystem: Engineered > Bioreactor > Anaerobic > Digestate | place: USA...
CCGGCGCCGAAGATCACGTCTGCGCCCTGGTCAATGGCCTGGGCGGCCGTCGCCGCGCCCCACTCGGGGTCGGTGAAGGCCTGGCTGATCTCGCCAGGGTGATAGGTGGAGATGATCTTGATGTCGGGGTTGACCGACTTGGCGCCGGCTTCGTACCCTTCCTTGAAGGCGACGACCGGGGGCACCAAATCCGTGCCGAACACACCGGCGATCGTGCCGCTCTTGGTCAGGGACGCGGCCAGCACGCCCGCCAGATACCCGGAGTGATCCTCATTGAAGACCAGGCCGGTGAGGTTGGGCAGCGCCTCGCCCTGGAATTGATCCACGCCGATGAAGTTGATGTTGGGGTATTCCTTCGCCATCTTGATGGTGGCGTCGCCCAGGGCGAAGCCGACGGTCACGATGACGTTGTAGCCTTCGTCAGCGAACTGGCGCATATTGTCCTCGTAGTCCTTGGCGTCCTTCGTCTCGATGTATTTGATGTCCGCGTCGCTGAGGTTGAGGGCCTTGGCGGCCTGCTGCACGCCTTCCCAGGCGGACTGGTTGAAGCTGCGGTCATTGACCCGCCCTACATCTGTCACCAACCCGATCTTGAATTTAGCCGTCGTACTGGGGCTGGTCGGGGCGCTGGTCGGGGCGCTGGTGCTGCTAGGGACGCTGGTGCTGGCGGGGGTCGGGGTGGTGCCGCCACATGCCGCCAGCATACCGGCAACCCACACCAAAACAACTATGAAAGAAAGTTTCTTTAACATACGATACTCCTCCTTAGAGTAAGTTTAGCAATAGATTGTCCTGAAATGTATTGAATGGGATATAACGGTCGCTTTGTCTATCTTACCCGATGGCATTTCCTCCTTTCAACGTCATGGTTTCGCCTGCCAGTCGTCAATGCGGCGTCGCGCATTGCGAGGGGATTTTTCGTTGCCGCACGTAGCGTGATAAAGAAAAAATCCCTCTCTCAAACGGTCTTTAGGCCGCTGCCCTGGAAATGCTCAGAGGGCTGAACAAGTTACCCTTCAACAGGCTTAAAAAACAGGATGGCATCTTTTTCCGACTGTCTGCTAACGTTATACACTAAACTCACAACTTGGCAAGGATCCGCCGGTGAATTTCACAACATTAAACGCACATTCTACATTTCGGCGTCTGATACATTTGCCGGCGGCGCATCCGGCGGCGTCTCGTCCTGGAAGGTCAATTCCCCTTCCTGTAAGTCCACGGCAATGTGCGCGCCTACGCCAAACTCTCCGCGCAGAATCTTTACGCTCAACGGGCTTTCAAGATACCGCTGGATGGCGCGCCGCAGGGGGCGGGCGCCAAATTGTGCGTCATAGCCTTGCTGCGCCAGCCAATGCTTGGCTGCCGCCGTCAAGGTGACATGCAGTTGGTATTCGCCCAAGCGTTCCTGCACTTCATGCAATTGCAAATCCACAATTTTGTCAACATCCTCTAAAGTCAGTGACTTAAACGTGATGATCTCATCCACTCGATTGATAAATTCCGGGCGGAAGGTTTCCTTGAGCGCGTTCAGGGCTTTGCGGCGATTCTCTTCCTGCTCGTCGTTGGCGTTGCGGATGAAGCCGAGCGAGCCGCCCTCGCGCATGTACTGCGTCCCCACATTCGAGGTCATGATCACGACGGTGTTCCGAAAGTCCACTAGACGCCCCTGCCCATCGGTCAATTGCCCTTCGTCGAGAATCTGAAGCAGCGCGTTCCACACGTCGGGATGCGCCTTCTCGATTTCGTCGAAGAGAATGACCTGATAGGGGCGACGGCGCACGGCCTCGGTCAACTGCCCGCCCTGGTCATAGCCCACGTACCCCGGCGGCGCGCCGAAGAGCCGCGAGACGTTGAAGGCTTCCCGATATTCGCTCATATCAATGCGCAGCAGCGCGTCCTCGTCGTCGAAAAGGAAGACGGCGAGCGCCTTGGCCGTCTCCGTCTTGCCCACGCCCGACGCGCCGAGAAACAAGAAGCTGCCGATGGGCCGGCGCGGGTCTTTGAGGCCGGCGCGGGCGCGGCGGATGGCGTCGGCAATCGCCCGGATGGCCTCGTCCTGGCCGATGATGCGTTCCTGGATGGCTTCTTCCATCCGCAGCAGCTTCTTGGCCTCCGTCTCCATCACCTGGTAGATGGGGATGCCCGTCCACGCCGATACGACGGAGGCAATGTCTTTCGCTTCCACCGTTTCGTCCAACTGGTGGCTGGCTAACCACTCCTCGCGTTTCTTGGCGAAGGTCTGTTCCAGCCGCAGCCGTTGCGTCTTGATCTCCGCCGCGCGCTCATAGTCCCGCATATTGCCCGCGGCTTCCTCTTCGGCGCGCGACCGATTGATTTCGGCTTCCATGCGCTTGAGGTCCTCCGGCAGGGTGTAGAGGGCCACCCGCAACTTGGCGGCGGCCTCGTCCATCAGATCAATGGCTTTGTCGGGCAGATGGCGGTCGGGGACGTAGCGGTGCGACAGTTGCGCCGCCGCCGTCAGCGCGTCGTCGGTGATGCGGACTTTGTGGTGCGCCTCATAGCGGTCGCGCAGGCCGCGCAGCATTTGGATGGTGTCCTCGACGCTCGGTTCGTCCACAAAGACCGGGGCGAAGCGCCGTTCCAGCGCGCCATCTCTTTCGATGTATTGGCGGTACTCATCCAACGTGGTGGCGCCGATGCACTGCAACTCGCCGCGCGCCAGGGCCGGCTTGATCATGTTGGAGGCGTCCAGTGAGCCGGCCGCGTTGCCCGCGCCCACGACCGTGTGGAGTTCGTCAATGAAGAGGATGTTTTCGCCGCGTGACTGTTGCACTTCCTCCAGGATAGCCTTCAGGCGTTCCTCAAACTCCCCCCGCAGGTGCGTTCCTGCGACCAGCGCCCCGATGTCTAACATGACGACCCGTTTGCCTTTGAGAATTTCGGGCACGTCGTCGTTGATAATTTTCTGCGCCAGCCCCTCAGCAATCGCTGTTTTGCCGACGCCCGCCTCGCCGATCAACACCGGGTTGTTTTTCGTGCGCCGCACCAAAATCTGGATGACGCGCTGAATTTCGTCGTCCCGCCCGATCACCGGATCGAGCTTTTGCTCGCGCGCCATCTGGGTGAGGTCGCGGCTAAAACGCTTCAACACGCGATACTGCCCCTCGGTCTGCGGCGAAGTGACATGTTTGCCGCCGCGCATTCCCTGCACCATCGTCAACACGCGATCGTGCGTCAGGTTGTTTTCCTGGAGCAGTCGCGCGACCGCTGTGTTGCTTTCCTGCAAGATCGCCAGGATCAGGTGCTCGGTGGAAATGTACTCATCTTTGAGATTGGCCGCTTCTTTCTGGCTGATGTCGAGCACCTGTTTGACGCGCGGCGTGATGAAGACCTGTTGGGTGCCGCCGGCGCCGTAGAGGCCGGGGCGTGGACTTTGCCGCAGCATCTTGTCCAGCGCCTCCGCCATCGCCGTCGGGTCGGCGCCCGCCTCCGACAGTAAACTGGCGATCCCGCCCTCCTGTTGAATCAGGGCCAGGAGCAAGTGTTCCACATCCACCTGGCTGTGGCCGTAGCGCGTCATCAATTCGACGGCGCGCTGCGCCGCTTCTTGTGCGCGTTCCGTGAAACGATCAAACCGCATGACCATAAGCTGTCCCCCTTAGAAAATGATGATTAGGGATTGGGGAGTAGGGATTGGGCTGCATTCCCAATCCCTATTCCCTAGTCCCCAATCCCTATCTGCTGATTTGTAATGACTCTTTGACCGGCATGGTCACGCCGGCGCCCTTGCCTCTAATGCGGACTGCGCGGCCATTTGCTCGGCAGCGCGTTTGCTAGGGCCTTGTCCGATGCCGGCCACATCTACATTCAACAACACCCGCGCGGTGAAGGTCTTGGCGTGATCTGGGCCATCTTCCCCAATGATTTCGTAGACCGGTGTGATGCTTAATTCGGCCTGCGCCCACTCCTGGAAGCGCGATTTGGCGTCTACGTGGGAGTCTGCCTGGAGGATGGCGGCTACTTCGCGGGTCAGCCATGGCTCCAACGTTTGGAGAACGGCGGTCATGCCGCCGTCAAGGTAAATCGCGCCCATGACAGCTTCAAGGGCGTCGCATAAATTGGCCTGGCGCGTGTGCCCCCCAGTATCCGCTTCGCCGTGGCCCAGCCGGAGTGCCGCGCCCAACCCCAATTCCTGCGCCAACTCGGCCAGGGTTTGCGTGCGCACCAACGTGGCGCGGAGGCGTGTCAGCAGTCCTTCGGTAAAATCGGGGTAGGCTTCATATAACCAGGCGGCCACCAGGAAATCCAAGACAGCATCTCCCAGAAATTCCAGTCGTTGATTGTGGTGTTCTTCCCCGCCCTCTTCAGGATGTTCATGGGCGTACGAAGGATGTGTCAATGCCAACTGCAACAATTCCGGTTGGTTGAATGGGTGGCCGAGATGTTCCTGCACTGTGTCCAAAGGGTTTTGGGTGCTGCCCATAAGCGCTCCTCGCCAAGTGTGGATAGCGTATAGGAATTATAGCATACTCGGCCCAAGTGAATAGCCTGACCGTTGAAAGTAGCTGGCCCTTTTCCTGAAACGCACCCCAGAATTTCCTTGAGTAGCATTTTGGCGTGATTTCGGGTAAAATATGAAAGAAGATAGTTCACTTTTTTTCCTTGGCCCCGGCTGTGGGGCTTTATTCAACCAAAGGAGTAAAAACCATGACGGCTACACCACAGAAATCACCAACCGAATTACGCACGGAACGTTTTGAGAGTTTGCGCTCGCGTTGGAATACACTGGCCGATAAGGTGGGACTGAATCACTTGCGCCATGAAATTGAAGAGATGAACGGCGCCATCGAGAGTCTGCCACATCAAATCCAGGATATTCGGCGCCGGGGGTATATCTATGGCCGGGGGTGGGATGCCCAGGTGAAAACCTTGGAGAAAGGCTGGCCTGAGCGTCAGCGCGAAGCCCGCCGTATCTTGCAAGACGAGGCGCGCCGCATGGAAGAGGGCGTCAAGGACGTTGAGACGCTCTGTGGGCGCAGTCACCTTTCTGATGGCGAGTTGGATCGGTTGGATAACCGGCTGGATCGGCTAGATTCACAGGTCAGCAGTGCGGAAACGGCCGTGCGCGGCGCGTTTGGCGCCCTGGAAAGCCAAAAGTCGTCCCTGGAAAGCGAATTAGAGGCGGCGACTTTCCTGCTGGATTCCCTGGATGACGCCAGTTTCAAACTTTTCCCGGAGGAACATGGCGTTGCCGCTTGTGAGGCCGTCTGGGTCAGCGACAAGGATGAGCCAAAAGGCCTTCTGTTCTTGACCGATGGCCGGATCGTGTTCGAACAACGCGAAAAGAAGGCGCTGAAGAAAGTGTTGTTCATCACCACTAAGTCTGAGATGGTGCAAGAAAAGCTCTGGGAAGCGCCGGTCGGCGCGCTCTCTGAGATTGAAACACAGGACGAAAAGGGCGGTTTCCTGGGGCTGGGCAGCAAGGAGATGTTGACCCTGCGTTTCCGCGAGCGCACCCGCGAGTTGCCGAGCGACGTGACCGTGCAGGTGAAGGGTACCACCAACGAGGCGTGGCAAACCCTCATCAAGCGCGTGCAGGGCGGCGAAATCGAGGCCGATCATTATCAGGCCGGGACGCCCGCGCCGGCCGCCGCCGCTGTGACCGCACCTCCCCCGGCAGCGCCCGCTACACCACCCGCCGCCATCCCTACCAAATGCCCCTCCTGCGGCGCGCAACTACCGACTGTCTTCAAAGGGATGCGGGAGATTGATTGCGACTACTGCGGGGCGAAGGTGCGTTTCTAATCATCTTGCCAGGACCGGTCCTTGACCGCGCCTCCTTTGTTCATAAAACGTAAAACGTGAGGCCTTTATTTAAGTGCCTCACGTTTTACGTTTCACGCCTGTAACTTTCTGGTTTTTCGCCAGCTCCACGGTGACTAAGCCATCACTCTGTCCTAAACTTTTTGCCATCTGCCGCGCAGAGTTTCTGGATCACTTCTTTCCCGCTGGCAGCCGCCATCGGCACGCCGAATCCTTTGACCCACAGGCCGATCATGTAGAAGTTTTCAAGGCCGGGCAGCGTGTATTGCGGTTTCATCACCATCTCTCCGCCGACCTCTTTGGTCATCATGAAGCCCAGCGAGGCTTTCCAGGAATGCACATAACGGAGCGTCGTGAAGGGCGTGGCGACGTCACTGACCTCGATCTGCGCCGAAATGCCAGGCAGCACCTGTTCTAACTGCGCGATCGTCGTTTCCAGTATCCGCTTTTTTTCTGTCTTGTATGCTTCGCTGGCGTAGCCGAGGGCCTCCCACCAGGCCAGATCGGAGGGATACAGCACGGTGATCACCGTTTTCCCGGGCGGCGCCAGGGTGGGGTCATACGCGAAGTGCTGATACCATAATTCCTGTTGAGTCCGCCCGGCAAGCTCGAATGGCGTCGCCAGCAGTACTTTGAGCGCGTGCGGCGTGCCGGACATATCCCGGTTCACCCCCAACGACACCTGGATGAAGGGCGGGAAAAGCGTCCGCGTGGCGTAGGCTTCGCGTATTGTGGGCGGTGTGAAGTGGTCCTCAAGCATCTCAAAGAGCGTCGCGTGCCCGTCTGCGGCGGAAATGACGATGTCAGCCCTTACCCCCGTACCGTCTTCAAGTTCGATGCCTGTCGTCTGCCCATCCTGCACCTCGATGCGCTTGACCTTCTTTTTGTAGATGATCTTTCCGTTCAAGTCCAGGAGTGTTTGTTCCAGCGTTCTCGCCAGGGCCAGCGAGCCGCCCTGCGGATAGCCGGTGCCCTGGATGTACATTCCGGCCAGGAAGAAGAACACATTGGTGCAGGCGAAGTCCGGGTATGTGAAAAGGTAAGTCAAGGCATGGCGGATAAGCGGATCCTTGAACCGAGTGGCATATTCAGCCATATTCATATCCCCATATTTCTTCATAAGCGGGATCCCTCTCAGAATGCCTATGGCTTTGCGGAGCAGTCGGAAGGGGTTTTTGCCGGTTGTCCGTAAGAACCAAGCGTACCGTTTTATCGCCGTGCAGAGCGCCTTGATCTCTTGCGCGTCGGAGGGGGACAGAGAAAGTAATTCCTTTTCCAGTCGCTCTACGTCCGTGTAAAGATTCAATATCCGTCCTGATTGATCCTGGAAGCTGTGAAAAATATCGTGCTGGATCATTTTTGTCTTGGGGAAAACCCCCAGCTCTTGCCAGAGGTCGTAATATGTGTGTGAAGGGGCCGCTCCTATCAACTGGACGTAGTGTAGGCATCCTTCAAAGGTAAACCCTCGGCGCTGCCAGCCCGTACACATCCCACCTGGCACAAAGTGTGATTCGTAGAGGGTCACATCGTAACCGTTTTTAGCTGCATAGATGCCCGCGGACAATCCCGCGATACCTGCTCCGATGATGATGATGGATTTCATATCGGTTGTTCCCCCTTTTCTACTCCAGACCGGTCATAGTGTTCCAGTCGCTGCGATCGGCGTCATTCGCTCGCGGGCCTGTTCTACCAACCGCTCGATGTGCGCCATCACTTGTTGTCCCACGGTGCGCACTGTGTCCCAGTTTTCTACGTCACCGTTGAAATGCAACGCGCTGCCGATAGTCATCGTGTACGGCCCCCGGAACGGCCAGCGGATGAGGACGGTTTCCCCTTCGATGATGCTGGTGATCAGTTTCACCTTCTCTTGCAGCAGGTGGATGCCGATAGGGATGATGGGAGCGCCGGTCAGCAGCGCCAGCCGCGCCGCGCCGGTGCGGGGCGAGCGGAGGCGACCATCTTCATGACTCAAGGTGCCTTCTGGAAACATGATGACGGTGCGTCCGGCCTCTAATGCCTGCCGCGCGCGCTCGAAGGCGGGGCGGCCCTGGCCGGGGATGACCGGGATGTGGCCCAGCCGCCGCAGGTACGCGCCGAACAGCGGCACTTGAAAAGCTTTCTCCGTGATGAGAATGTTGGCCGGTTGTCGGGCCGCCAGCGCGACGAAGAACGGGTCAGAGGTGGTGGGGTGGTTGGCGACAATGAGCTTTGGCCCTTCCGGCAGCGGCGACTGGCGGAAGACTTGCCAGCGCAGCAGCGCTTGGGCGTACAGGCCGATGACCGGCCGCGAAACCCAATACAAGAATTGATTTAACATGATGTTCCCCTCGCTATAATTTTCGGATAGGCTCTTATTCAGTCCTTAATCGGCGCTACCCGCCCTGATCCGGTGACGGTCTGATTCACCGTCGGCTCGCCAATATAGCGAATATCACCGCTGCCGCTGATATGCGCCGTCAATTCCTTGGTGACTCTGAACCGGGCTTCCCCACTGCTGGTGCTCCGTACATCTGCGGCTTCGCTGCTCATCCCTTGGGCCTGATAGTCGCCGGAACCCGCAATCTTGATGGTTTGTCGGACAACCTCCCCGCCGTTTATCGTAAGTTGACCGGAACTGGCTATATGCGTTGTGAGGGTGTCCGCCTCTATCCGGTCTACCTTGAGGTCGCCGGAACCATCCGTGGTAAGTTTCACGTCTGGCGCGCGCATTTCTGTCGCCACGATATTGCCGGAGCCGGCTATTTTGGCCGTGAGGGTGTCTGCCTCTAATGTACTTGTCTTGAGGTCGCCGGAACCGGCCACGGTGAGGTTCACGGTCGGCGCTTCCACTTCCGCCAGCGTGATATTGCCGGAACCGTTGATGGCGGCCGAGAAATCGTCGGATTCGACGTCATCCACCACGGTGATGTCCCCGCTGCCATTCACCTCTACCGCTTCCAGCGATTTCACCGTCAGGAAGAATTCCACCGGCCGCATGGGGCGTAAATTCACGTTTTCCTGCGAGTCAATGTACAGTGTATCCCCGCGCACCTCCGCCTTAAAGTACTTCAGCAGATTGTCTTCGGCCACGAGGCGCAGCGTCTCCTCTTTGCCGATGGCGATGGTTAGCTCGCCTATCGTGTTAAAATTCACTTTATCAAAACCGGCTACGGCAAATTCCTGCTCCCCCATGCGCTCCGAGCCGTACACTTCCTGAATGCCTGCCAGCCCGCAGGCCAGGCTGCTCCATAACAACATTCCCAGGACAAGGAGGATGATTCTCTGTGATCGCTTCATGGCTACTTACTCCCTCACTGCGGCGGGGGATGCGCACGACCCCCCAAAGAGCAGCACCCCTACCCCGGCCAGAATCAGCCCAATGGCGCTAACCCAGCGCCAGAGCCACCAGGCGGGAATGAAGGCCGACAGCAGGGCGCTTAGAAAAGACAAACCAAATCCTAACATTGCCAACCAGCACAGCATTATACCAGCTTTTCGGCGGCCTGATGTGGCTTTGGTTGGGTTGATGACCAATAGCGCTATCCCTACCGCCAGAAGTTCAATCGGCCACAGCACCGACCACACCTGCCACCAACCGGTGATGGCGCAGAATTGGAAAAGCAGCCCGTTGGCGCCGATGACGATGGCCGGGAACAACAGCCAAGGAACGTGCATCCAGAGCGCGGCCAGCGCAAAGCCTAACGCCACCCCGAGAACTTCCCACGGCCACAGCCAACGCCACACATGCCACCCACGGAAGATGCTGGCGAACAACAGGATCGCGCCGGTCGTCAACACCGGCATCCCGGCGATGAACATCCCGCCCAGACCGCGTCGCCCGCGGACGAGCAGGGGGGGCAGCACCAGCCCCCAGCCCACCGCCACGATGATCAACGGCCACAACTGCCAGAGTCGGAAGCCGAACAGCATCCCGGCCAGATTCGCGCCTAAGAACAACACCCCGGCCACAATTAACCCTACACTGATGATCAACGAACTTTGCTTTTTCATTTTGCCCTCCATCTAGACTTGTATTTTTGATTGACGTTCCTACTTTATCATTCTTGCGCCCTGCTTGCCTATCATCTGGCTAACCGTTAGCTATCGAAACGCCAAATAAAACAATATTCTCTTCTTTGTATATTTTGGGGCGCGTGAAACGCGCCCCAAAATATACAAATGACTTACATAGAAAACACCCCCCTGAGATGTTCTCTCAGGGGGGTGTTGGCAGTTCTCAGCAACTCGCGTTTAGCGTTCTTCTGCCATCCGCGGACGCACATTCGCCAGCAGCAGCAGGAACCCCGTGCCAATCAGCAGCGCCGGCCCCAACAGGTTGAAGAACCACCATTCCGGCAGAATGGCCGTCATCCCGATCATGCTGATGGCCGCGATCCCGCACAGCACCAACCCGCCGATCAATAGCCCTGTCCGCCGCTTCGCCGTGTTGACCACGAGCAGCGCCACTCCGACGGACAGCGGCTCAATCGCCCACAGTACTGCCCAGACGCCCCACCAGCCGGTGAGCGCGCAGAACTGGAAGAGCAGCCCGTTCGCCCCAATGATGATGGCCGGGATCATCAGCCAGATGTTGCGCATATACAGCGCCGCCGCCACGAAGCCCAACGCCAGCGACCACACTTCCACCGGCCACAGCCAGCGCCACGCGCCCCACGCATCGAACACACTGGTGAAGAGCAAGATGGCGCCGGTCGCCAGAATGGGGACGCCGGGGATGAACATCCCGCCCAGGCCGGCCCGCCGCCGCCCCAGGAAGGGCGTCAGGACGAACAGCAGCCCCAGGGCCACCACGACCAGCGGCCAGAGTCGCCAGGGAACCCACCAGAACGCGCCCCATCCGAACAGCGGGCCAACCAGATTGGCCGCCAGACTGATGCCGCCGAGCACGATCAACGCCAATCCTAAGACCACCGAAAAACGCTTTTGTGACATTTTATTCCTCCTTCACAGAACTCTTAGATTTTCGGGTTTGATACCGCAGCCATGCAATCCCTGCTGCCACCAACGCCACGGGAATGGCCCAGCGCCCCAGGATCGCCAGCAGCGCGACAAATCCGGCGAGTGCTACCGACGCGCCGCCCATCAGCCAGGCGATCTGCCGGGCCAACGCCGGCTTTTGCTCCTGGTTGCGGGCCAACATAATCGTTCCCCACACCGACAGGGCGACTACCCACACCTCCAGCAACCACAAGAAAATCCATTGTTCCCACCGGTTCGTCAGGGACGAGTACGCCAGCAGAACGCCTGTCCCAAAGACGATGCCGCCGGGGATCAATAGCCAGATGGTGGCCGCGTTGTACATAATGATGCTTAACCCCAGGCTGACCAGGAACAGTTCAATCGGCCAGCCCAGCTCAAACAACCGCCAGCGGTTAAACATCGCGCAGAACGTCAACATAAGCAGGTTGGTAAATCCAATCGTCCCTAGCGCTATCAGAAAGGCGCGTCCGACGCTGCCCCGCGCGGGTTCCGACGCTTTTGGCGGTTGATTCACCATCCCCCCTGCCGTCGCCGTGACCTTGCGCAGCGCATCGGTCGTCCGGTTGAGCGCGGCGCCGGCTACCCCGCCCATCGCGTTCAACAATTCCTTCCCGGCAGTCGCTAACTCCTGCCCATTGGCAGCCGCCGGGGTGGGGGATGCGGGACGTAATTGCCGTCCCGACGTCACATCGGTCTCGCCCTCCGCAAAGCTCGCGTCGGCCAATAACTGGCGCGTCGTCCCTGAAATCACCGCTACTGACTCCGCCGGCGCTTCCGTTGTCGTGAACGAGAGGGGTAACGAGACATGCGCGGGTAGGGTGATCTGCGCCTCTTCCGCGGCCGCCCGCAGCGCGCGCATCATCTCCGCCGCGCCCTGGTAGCGATCTTCCGGCTTCTTCGCCAGCGATTTGAGCGCGACGCGCTCCAGCGGTTCCGGGATATCCGGGCTGATCTGGCGGGGCAGCGGCAGCGGGTCGTTGACGTGTTTCATCAGGACGGCCAGCGGCGTGTCGGCGTCGAAGGGGCGGCGCTGCGTCAACATCTCGTACAGCACAATGCCGAGCGAGTAGATGTCGCTGCGCGCGTCACTACGCCCTTCCAACCCTTGTTCCGGGGCCATATATTGCAGCGTCCCCATCAGTGCGTTCGGGACCGTGTAGCGCGTCCCGCCGATGATGTGCGCGATGCCGAAGTCGCCGACGACGGCCTGTCCACGCTTGGTCAGCAGGATGTTGCCGGGCTTAATGTCTCGGTGGATCATCCCCTCGCTGTGGGCGTAGGCCAGGCCTTCGAGCACGTCGAGTATCACCCGCACCATCTCACCCCAGGGCATTCGCTCCCCGCGCGCGCGGTAATCGTCCAGGCGCGTCTTGAGCGTGTCGCCTTCCAGTAATTCCATCACCATGTAGGAGATGTCGTTCTCGGTATCGAAGTCATACACCTGAACGACATTGGGGTGCCGCAGCGTCGCCACCGCTTGGGCCTCACGCCGGAAACGTGCCTGAAATTCTTCGTCCTCGGCCAGGTCTGCCCGCATGACTTTGATGGCTACGTAGCGATCAAGCTGTGGATGATACGCGCGGTACACCCGCGCCATCCCGCCGCGCCCCAGCGGCTCCAACACCCGATATTTGCCTAACATTTGGCCTTCAACAATGTTCATTGCTTTCTTTCCTCCCTCGCTCACGCTTGTGCCCGCGAGGAACCCTGCCGATAATGGATAAATCGTCATTGTTCACCTTCCTGCGAGCATGGTACAGCGGATTGTATGGTTTTACCTATCCATTAGCTAACCGTTGGCTATCAAAGAGGTATGGATTTTCATTATACTACAAGGCTAAATGCCCCGGACAACATGATTTCGAGGCCTTATCATTCTCGGCAGGCCCCGCCCGCCGGGGAGGTTTTGCGGCTAAAGTCGCCGGGAAAAAGGTTGTTTTGCGGTGACGGGCTACTGCCCCGTCCCGCAAAACCCCTATAAGAATCCCGGCTTGAGCCGTTTACTGCGCTTCAATGCTCTGTCCCACAGGAGAATGATAAGACCCTGACATGGTTTTGCCTCGGCGGGCAAGGCGTGGTATGATCATTAGCAGGCAGCCGGGGCGGTCGCCTCGACCCGCGATACACGAAAAAATGTCCAGTTGTTGGACATACAACTGTTAGCTTTTGTTGAGGGAGACAACCATGATCCAAATCGCCGAAATGTTGCCGCCGCACCCATCAGGGCTGTGGACGATGGTGAAACAGTGTGGGATTACGCACGCCGTTGGGGGGATGGACTTTAGCCGGGGGCTGGCTGTGGACAAGGAAGACCTGCCGTGGAGCTATATGTCGTTGGTGCGGCTCAAGTCGCTCTACAACGACTTCGGCTTCTCGCTGGACGTGCTGGAAAGCCGCCCGCCGCTCAACAAGGCCAAACTCGGCCTGCCGGGCCGCGACGAGGAGATCGAGAGCGCGATCACGCTCATCCGCAACATGGGCAAGGTCGGCATCCCCGTGTGGTGCTATGAGTGGATGGCGATCTTCAACTGGATGCGCACGACGACGACAGCCCCCGCGCGCGGCGGCGCCCTCGCCACGGGCTACGATCACAGCCTGATGCAGGACGCCCCTCTCACCGAGTACGGCGTCGTGACCGAAGCCCTGCTGTGGGAAACCCTCGACTACTTCCTCAAGGCCGTTGTGCCGGAAGCGGAAGCCGCCGGCGTCAAGCTGGCGATGCATCCCGACGACCCGCCGCTCTCCCCCATCCGGGGCATCGGGCGCATTATGAGCAGCATCGAGAATTACCAGCGGTTGCTCGATATGGTTCCTAGCCTGGTCAACGGCATCGGCCTGTGCCAGGGCAACTTCACGCTGATGACCGACGACCTGCCCGGCGTGATTCGGAACTTCGGCCAGCAGGGCAAGATTTTCTTTGTCCACTTCCGCGACGTGCGCGGCGACAAGACGAAGTTCGTCGAAACCTTCCACGACGAGGGCAAGACGGACATGCTCGCGTGCATGAAAGCCTATAAAGCAATCGGCTTCGACGGCGTCTGCCGTCCCGACCACGTCCCCACGATGGGGGCGACCGCAACGACCACCCCGGCTACTCCAGCATCGGACGGCTCTTTGCGATTGGGTACTTGAAGGGGCTGCGCGAGGCAGTGTACGGGGAGTAGGACGGACGACGGGCGACCGCTGACTGCTGCTGGTTGCGGCGATCGGCGGAGCAACTTTCAAACATATAGGAGAAAAGACACGGCGGGATCAGGAAGAGATTATCGGAGGTACAGCTATGTCCGTAGGATTACTTCTCATTGATATTCAAAACGACTACTTCATCGGCGGCAAGATGGAATTGCAAGGCAGCAGCGAAGCCGCGCGGATGGCAGGGCGACTGCTGGCTTTCTTTCGCCAGCATCAGTGGCCCATCACACACATCCAGCATCTATCCGTTCGGCCTGGGGCGACGTTCTTCATCCCCGAAACGCCGGGAGCTGACATTTATCCCGGCGTGAAACCCTTGCCCGGCGAAATGGTCATCCAGAAACACTACCCCAACAGCTTTCGGGAGACGATCCTGTTAGCGCATCTCCAGCAATGGGGAATTCAACGCCTCGTCGTGGCCGGCATGATGACGCATATGTGCGTGGATGCGACGGTGCGCGCCGCCGCCGACTACGGCTACGACTGTCGCATCATTCAAGATGCCTGCGCCACCCGCAGTCTGGAACTGGGGAACTATCGGGTTTCCGCCTCCGATGTTCATACGGCCTTCCTGGCCGCGCTCAACGGCACCTATGGGCGGGTGATGACTGCCGATGCGGTGCTCGCGGAATTGCAGAAGGAACTACAATAGCGTGTAGAGGTTGAAATTATGCGCCTTACTCTCTTGGCCATCGGCTCTCGCGGCGATGTCCAACCGCTGGTCGCGCTCGGCGTTGGACTACAACGTCACGGGCATCACGTTCGCGTGGTGGCGGGGGATGAATTTGACGGTCTCGTCGCCGACGCTGGGTTGGAATTTACCCCGCTCGGCGTCAACATTCGGACTGTGATAGAATCCCACACCAACATTTTCCACCTCATAGAAAGCATCAGAACCCTGGTGTTGAAGGCAAGTGCGGAAGCGCAGGATGCCATCGTCTCAACGTTCTTGGGGGTGAGTGCGTGTCCGCTGGCCCGCGAGCGTCACGTTCCCTTCTTCTATGCCGTCCCGATACCCGGCCTGGAAACCCGCGAGTTCCCCCATCTTTTGTTCCCGCGCCTGCCGCTGGGAAAAGCCTACAACGCGCTGACCTACCGTCTTGCTGACCATCAAGTCACCCATTCCTGCCCCGACGCGCGCTGCCTGTTCCTCGAGCCGCGCCCCACTTACCTCTTTTGCTTCAGTTCCCACGTCGTTCCCCGGCCCGCGGATTGGGAGGAGTACGCCCATGTGACCGGCTACTGGTTCCTGGATCGCCCTGCTGACTGGCAGCCGCCGGCGGAATTGGAGCAGTTTCTCCAGGCCGGCGCGCCGCCGGTCTACGTGGGATTTGGCAGCGCCCGCACCAACGATCCGCAAAAGATGACAGCTCTGGTTGTGGAAGCATTGGCTCGCGCCGGACAGCGGGGCGTGCTGGTCGCCGGTTGGGGCGGCTTGCAGACCGGTGCGCTATCGGCGGACGTATTTGCGGCCCCCGCCCTGCCTTTCGACTGGCTCTTCCCGCGCGTGAGCGTTGCCGTACATCACGGTGGGGCCGGCACCACGGCGGAGGCTCTGCGCGCCGGTGTTTCCTCGGTGGTTGTCTCTTTGGCGATGGATCGAGTTTTCTGGGGATGGCAACTCCACAAGCTAGGGGCCGGAACCGCTCCGATTGCACCCCGCTACCTAACGGCAGAACACTTGGCGGCAGCCATCCGCCAGGCCGCAACAGACCCGCAACTTCACGCCAATGCCGCTGCGTTGGGCGAAAAAATCCGCCGTGAAGATGGCGTAGGCAACGCCGTCGCCATCATTGAAAAGGTGATACAGTCAAAGTAGTCCCAATGAGCAACTTTGCAACTTACTTGCACCCTGATACATGCCTTACCTCTCGGCCTGTTGAACAGCTCCAATTTGTGGGACATTCTTACCCGCATTTTAGCCGCGTTAGAGCCGAACTGGCTAAGACGTTGAGCAACTATCCGACGCTGCCCTTGAGAAAAGCCGACTACGCTCACTATGAGCATGTCCACACCTCCACGTATCTGGATACCTTGAAAAAGATGGCGGCCGGCTCGCCGGTCGCCGCATTGCCCCGTCTGAGTGTGGAATGTACAGGGTTTGAATATTGCCTCCCGGGATATCTGTATGGACTGGGTGGTATGTTAGAGGCCATTGATCAAATGCGCGCGGGCAATGTGCTGCGGGCTTACTGTTTCAGTTTGCCCGGCCACCATGCTTATGCCGACTGGGGCCATGGATACTGCCTGCTGAATCCGATGGCGGCTGCCGTGCGTTACGCTCAAGCGCAAGGGTTTGCACGTGTGCTGATCGTAGATTGGGATATTCACCATGGGGATGGAACTCAATCCATCTTTGCCAATGACGCCAGTGTGTATTGCATCAGTATTCACAGTGGTCTGGATATGTATATGGCGACGATGCGCGTATTAAGAGCCGGAACCACGGTGGCGGGAGCCTCCGTAGGGCATTGTAATTTGCCTTTGCTGGACGAATTCTTCGAGGCTGACATTGTGGCGAAAATGGAACTGCTGGGGGAATTTTATCGTGCAGACGAAAGCTTGAGCGCGTTTGCTGCCGCATTGGAACAACTCCCCTGGCGCCCTGACCTGATTTTTATATTCTCCGGCTACGATTCGCATAAGGATGATTGCGGCGCACGCATCACGCATTGGGATAATGCATCCTACCAACAGTTGACTCGGTACGTACTGGCAGCGGCGCGACAGGCCAACTGCCCCGTTCTGTCCGTTCATGGAGGAGGGTACAAATTACCCGTCACCATTTCGGCAGCGGTCAGCCATGTGGCCGTCCTGGCTTCGTCGGCAGAGTGAGCAGATGAAGACAACTCAAACGACTTTTGACTTTCGACTTTGGACTATTTTTCCAGGAGGTGAGCTTTGAAAACTTACACGATTCCCAAGACCGATCTGACCGTCTCCCGTCTTGCCTATGGCTGCATGAAAATCGGTGGAGGCTGGAACGACGAGCCACTGTCGGCGGAAACGCGCGAAGCAGCCGTGCGTGTGGCGCTGACGGCCTACGAGCAAGGCATCACCCTCTTCGACCACGCCGACATCTACACACGCGGCAAGTCGGAAGAGGCGTTTGCCGCCGTGTGGGGCGCGATCCCGCGCGACAAGATTGTGCTGCAATCCAAGTGCGGCATTCGC
>Ga0116144_10003080_pt1 | contig 17113 bp, 12 predicted proteins | sample AD_UKC035_MetaG_FD_89746 | JGI IMG/M metagenome (GOLD analysis project Ga0116144, IMG submission 89746) | Active sludge microbial communities of municipal wastewater-treating anaerobic digesters from USA - AD_UKC035_MetaG | ecosystem: Engineered > Bioreactor > Anaerobic > Digestate | place: USA...
GCGGCCCGCGACCGCGGTATTCCGGTCGGTCCAGGACGGGGCTCGGCCGCCGGCCGCCTGATCGCTTATTGCCTGGGGATTACCCAGATTGATCCGATTGAGTATGACCTTCTCTTCGAGCGCTTTTTAAACCCGGAAAGAATCAGTCTGCCCGATATTGATATCGATTTCTGCGGGCGCCGCCGCCAGGAAATAATTGATTATGTCACCGAAAAATACGGCCGCGAAAATGTCTGCCAGATAGTGACCTTCGGGACGATGGCTGCCCGCCAGGCTATACGGGATGCCGGCCGGGTGATGGAAATTCCGCTCCACGAAGTTGACCGGGTGGCCAAGCTCATCCCGGCTCAGGGTCCCGAGGCCAATATTGAAGGTGCCTTAAAATCTGTGCCGGAACTAAAAGAGATCTATCAAAAAAATGAGCGGATGGCTAAATTACTCGATGCCGCTCGTAAACTCGAAGGTCAGGTTCGTCATCCTTCCATTCACGCCGCCGGTATTGTTATCACGCCTAAACCTCTGGTTGAGTTTATCCCCCTTTATCAATCAACCCGGGGTGAAATTACAACGATGTTTCCTATGGGTGACATTGAAGCCATCGGGCTGCTCAAAATGGACCTTCTCGGTCTGCGCAACCTGACGGTCATTTCCGATGCTCTCCAGCTTATTGAGCGGGAAACCGGTAAAAAAATCGATCTGGATAAAATCCCTTTAACTGACCCAGAGACTTTTCACATTTTTCAACAGGGAGCAACGGACGGAGTATTTCAGTTTGAAAGTTACGGCATGAAAGAGCTGCTGAGGCGTTTTAAACCAGAGCAATTCCGCGACTTAATTGCCCTCAATGCTCTTTACCGGCCGGGGCCTCTCAAAAGCGGCATGACTGAAGAATTTATTCAAAGAAAATATCATCCTGAAAAAATCAGTTATGAGGTACCGCAGCTTGAGCCAATCTTAAAAGAAACGCTGGGTATTATCGTTTATCAGGAACAGGTCATGCGCGTCGCCACCGATCCGGCCGGCTTCACCCTGGCTGAGGCTGATGTCCTGCGCAAAGCTATGGGGAAAAAAGTCAAAGAAATAATGAAATCCCAGAGAGACAGATTCATCCAGGGGGCCCGCAAAAAAAGTATTCCTGCTGCCAAAGCAGAAAAAATATTCGACCAGATTGCTCAATTTGCCGAATATGGCTTCAATAAATCGCACAGCGCCGCCTATGCCTACTTAGCTTACCAGACAGCCTATCTGAAGTCTCATTATCCTGCTCATTTTATGGCAGCTCTGCTGACCTCGGAAGCTGAAAAGGGCGATACAGACCAGATTATTAAATATGTCAATGAGTGCCGCGAGCTGGGGATTAATGTCCTACCGCCTGACATCAATTACAGTCATTATCATTTTTCAGTGGAGGGACAGAATATCCGCATGGGACTGTCAGCTATTAAAAATGTCGGGGAGAATACAATCAAAGAAATCATCACCTTAAGAGAAAAGAAAGGCGGTTTTAAGAGCCTCTTTGACCTTTTTGAAGAATATGACTCGCGGATTTTAAACCGCAAGGCTCTGGAAAGTTTGATCAAGGCCGGCGCTTTTGATTCTCTCGGCTGGAAACGCTCACAGCTTTTTGAGTCGATTGATACTCTTCTTGAATACGGCCGCCAGAAACAGAAAGCCAGAGAAGAGAGAGCGCTCTCTCTTTTTGGCGACGAATACCTTCCACCCCCGGAAATTCCCTCTGATGTGTTGACAATTAACGAATGGGAAGATGAGCTGCGCCTGACCTACGAAAAAGAGGTCCTGGGCACTTATGTTTCGAGCCATCCTCTGGCTTCTTATAAATCGAGGCTGCCAGCCATAACCAGCCATCTGGTTGAAGCTCTCGACCCGGAAAAGGATTTTGACCGGGAAGTCAGGCTGGCCGGAATAGTTGTTTCGGTCAAGATCTTGAAGACCAAAAAGGAAGAAAGGATGGCCACATTGGTACTGGAAGACCTGACTGGCCAGGTGGATGTGACGGTTTTCCCCGATGCCTTCAATAAATTTAATCCCTACCTTCTGGAGGGACAGATCATCTGGCTTAAAGGTAAAATGTCGGCCGATGGTTTCGAGTCAAAAAAGATCATCGCTTCTCAAATTATGCCTCTGTCTGAAGCATTTGAAAAACTGGCGAGAAAAATCACGGTTAAAATTTCGCTGGAGACGGTGTCCGAAGACACCCTCGAACGGTTAAAGCAAATTCTCTCCGTATTTCCCGGCGAATGCCCGCTTTATCTGGAGCTCGAGAATTCTTCATCTACTTATCTTGTCCAGTCAGCGCAGTTCCAGACAGTCTTCCCTTCGCAGCTTTTAATTGACCAGCTGGAAGGACTGCTGGGTAAGGGGACAGTTCATCTGGAATATTGACCTCCCTGACCTGCTGACCACCAGATTGACAGAAAAAGGCTAAAAATGTAGAGTAAATTATCAATTTTCTAATTATTTATGACTGATTTAGCGAGGAAATAAGTGGCTTATAACCTGATTGTGGCTTCCAATAGCCCGGTTTTACAAAAGCTCTGTCAGTCTATTTTTACAGAGGAGACTTATCATCTTCATCTAGCCAGCAATCTGGATGAAATCAATCATTTTCTTGATAGTTTTACACCTGAGGCCATTATCCTCGAACCCTCGATTCTGGATTCAATAGAAAATGCTCTTAATTTCAACAATCGATTATTGACCGCCGGTCGGGTGCCTCTTTTCCTGGTAGCAGGAACCTTTGAGCCGCTGGCCAGGGAATTTCTACCTCTCCTCAGACCAGAACAGGTCTTCTACAAGCCTTTTTATTCAGACAGCCTGGCCGAAGCGATGAGAGAGGCCATCGAAAAAAATAGGGTTCCTGATACCTTACCAGAGGAGCTGCCCGAAATTAAGCCAGGTCAGAAAAACGCCGCGCCAGCCACTCTGCCTTCAGATTTAAGACGCGAGATTCGTTTGCTTGTCCAACAAGAAATTCAAACAGCAGAAAAGGAACTTGAAGAAAAAATCAGGCAGAGCCTGATGCCGGAGATCAAATCACTTTTCGACCAGCAGGAACCTGGCACCAATGATCTTATCCACAATCAGGGGAGAAAAAGTTAGCATGACGACAGAAGAAAAGAAAATCCTGGAAAAATCCTACGACCCCAAACCAGTCGAAGCTAAATGGTCAAAATTCTGGCTGGATAACAGGCTGTTTGAAGGCCAGGTAAAATCCAGTAAACCTAAGTTCTCTATGGTTTTGCCCCCACCGAATGTTACCGGCGTATTGCATATGGGACACGCCTTGTGCTTTACTTTGCCAGATATTATTGTCCGCTGGAAAAAAATGCAGGGGTACAACACCATGTGGCTGCCGGGAACCGACCATGCCTCGATCGCCGTTCATAATGTCATCGAGCAGAGTTTAAAAGAGAAAGGGCTGAGCCGGGAAAAAGTCGGCCGGGAAGAGTTCCTTCGTCTGGCCTGGGAATGGAAGAAGAAATATGGTGGAGTTATTACCGAGCAGCTCAAACGCCTGGGCTGTTCTCTGGACTGGTCGAGGGAAAGATTTACTCTCGACGAAGGTTTCTGTAAGGCTGTCAATTATGTTTTCGTTTCACTCTACAATGAAGGCCTTATTTATCGCGATTATTATCTCGTTAACCGCTGCCCACGCTGCCAGACCGTTCTTTCTGATATTGAGATTGAGCATCAGGAAGTAAAAGGCCATCTCTGGTATATAAGATACCCATTGCCCGACTCCAGCGAGGAACTGGTGGTGGCTACCACCAGACCCGAGACAATGCTGGGTGATACAGCCATAGCTGTTCATCCCGATGATGAGCGCTATAAAAAGTTTCATGGAAAGAAAGTTCTGCTGCCGCTTCAAAACCGCCTTATACCGGTCATCACTGATGAACAGGTCGAAAGAGATTTCGGAACCGGAGCAGTTAAAGTCACGCCTGCTCATGACCCGGTTGACTTTGAGCTGGGCAAAAAGCACGGACTCGAGCAGATTATTGTGATTGATGGCAGCGGCCATATGACTGAAGCAGCTGGCGAGGAATTTAAAGGACTGGATCGTTTTGTCTGCCGCGAGAAAGTCGTTGAAAAGCTTAAAGGTCTCGGTTATCTGGTTAAAGTTGAGGATTACAGCCACGCCGTCGGTCACTGTTACCGCTGCAAGACGATTATTGAACCCTTTCTTTCCTGGCAATGGTTTGTCAAAATCGAACCTCTGGCCAAAGAAGCGATCAAGGCTGTAGAAGACGGGAAAATTGTCTTTATCCCTGAGAATTGGACCAAAACTTATTTTGACTGGATGTATAAAATTCATGATTGGTGTATTTCGCGGCAGTTGTGGTGGGGACATCGCATCCCTGCTTATTACTGTGAGAATTGCCACCACATCATGGTCGCCATGGACAAGCCAGCCGCCTGCGAGCATTGCGGTGGACCGGTCATTCAGGATGAGGACGTCCTTGACACCTGGTTTTCTTCTGCTCTCTGGCCTTTCGCTACTCTGGGCTGGCCTGAAGAGACTGAAGACCTTAAAGTCTTCTATCCAACCGATTTGATGTCAACCGGTTTTGACATCATTTTCTTCTGGGTGGCAAGAATGATTATGATGGGTCTTAAATTTATGAAGGACGTCCCCTTTAAAGAAGTTTTCATCAATGGCCTGGTCCGCGACGTGAAGAAAAGGAAAATGAGCAAGTCGGAAGGCAATATTATTGATCCGCTGGAAATGATCGACAAATACGGAACAGACGCTCTACGCTTCACCTTAGCTTCACTGGCCGTTCCCGGGATGGATATTGCTCTTTCCGAAGAAAGAATGGCTGGTTACCGGGCTTTTGCCAATAAAATCTGGAATGCCTCCCGCTTTGTCTTGATGAATCTCAGCGAGAAGAAAACCGAGGCTGATCCTCAGGCTTTGACTCTTCCCAACCGTTGGATTCGCAGCCGTCTGACCAGAGTTATTGAGGAGCTTAATGATTCTTTGAAAAATTATAGATTCTATGAGGCAGCCGAGACTATTTACCATTTTATCTGGCACGAATTCTGCGACTGGTATATCGAATTTATCAAACCAGAGCTCAAGCAAGGCAATAAAAATACGCAGGCCATGATGCAAGACACACTCACTCAAATTCTAAAACTGCTCCACCCTTTTATGCCCTTTATCACCGAGGAACTCTGGCATCATCTGCCAGGAAGTGGCTTATCACTTCTCGCCGAAACCTGGCCGGTGGCTGACCGACGATGGCTGGATGAGGAAGCCGAAGAGACGATGAAGTTTCTGCAGGAGCTTATTTCTGAAGTCAGGAGGATTCGGGCTGAAAACGAGCTGCCGGTCAGGGAAAAGGTTAACCTCTGGATAAGTGACCGAGATAAGAGCCAGAAGCTGGCCGGGGCACATGAAGAAGCTATTAGACTTCTGGCTGGTGTGGAGCGAATCGAATACGTGACCGAAATGCCATCCGCCGGGCACCTTATTAAAGGAGTAGCAGGGACAACTGAGATTGGATTACAGCTGGCCAGGTCTATTGATAAAGAGCAGGAAATGGAACGCCTCCAGAAGGAACTGGTCCGTCTGGAAGAAGACCTGGGCAAACTTATCGTGCGCCTGGAAAACCCTGATTTCAAACAAAAGGCACCTCAACAAGTGGTGGCAGAGCATGAGCAGCGATGCCAGGAACTTGAGCTTAAAAAAGAAAAGTTACTTAAGAGCTTGTCAGAGTTGAGAGAGCTTTAGTCTCGAGCTAACCGCTAAGAACATAAACCATGGGTACCATAAACTTTGGCGAGCTAACTTTTAGATTTTCCAGCCTGGACTCCACTATGAATTTCGGTCGCACACTGGCCAGGCTTGGCTTTCCAGAGGGCACAGCCGTTCTGGCCGATGAACAGACGGCCGGTCGAGGTACTAAAGGCCGCTGGTGGCACTCATCGGCTAAAAAGGGTCTCTATGTATCTTTTCTGCTGCGGCCGCCGGCCGGGCTTTTACATCTTTTGCCGCTGGCGGCCGGGCTGGCGGCAGCCGAGGCTGTTGAGGAGTTGGCCAGAGTAGATATGAGTCTAAAATGGCCTAATGATCTTCTTTTTAGAGGCAAAAAGATCGGCGGGATTTTGTGCGAAGCAGAGACTTCAACCACCGGTCAAGCTGATGTTATTGCCGGCTTTGGCCTAAATCTTAACCATCATCGGGAAGATTTTGCTGAAGAAGTGGCAGACCTGGCTACTTCGCTTCTTATTATCACCGGGCAGACTTATCAACCGGAACAATTATTCCAGCTTCTTGGTAGGAAATTCCAGTTCTGGTATAATAAGCTCAAAGAAGGGCAAGCAAAATTAATTGTCGGCAGATTTGAAGCCAGGCTTTCTTTTTCTCCTGGTCAGACTGTGATTATCAAAGACCGAGAAGGAAAGGTCTCAGGGCAGTTTGGTGGTCTAGCTCAGGATGGAAGCTTAATTCTTCAAATCGGCCAGGAAAACAAAAAATACTATGCTTCAGAAATAGTTAGAGTGTTAAGTTAAAGTGATAAATTGAAACCACGACCAGGAGAAAACGATGATCATGACCTTTGACATTGGCAATACAACCATTGCTCTCGGCCTTTTTAAGGCTAAAAAATTGTTGACCAGCTGGAAAATAAAAAGCGACAGAGAAAAAACAGCCGATGAATATGGACTGATTCTCTCCGACCTGCTCGGATACCAAAAGCTTTCCTGCCAGGAAATTAAGGGAGCCATTATTTCGTCCGTGGTTCCACCTATCACTCCTGTTATCGAGCAAGCGATGGAGAAATATTTCAAGGTCAAACCATTGCTGGTCGGACCGGGCCTTAAAACCGGCATACCAATTCTTTATGAGAATCCCGCCGAGGTTGGTCCAGACCGGATTGTGGCCGCTTACGCCGCCTATAAAAAGTATGGCGGGCCCTGTCTTGTCGTTGATTTTGGGACAGCCACTACTTTTGATGCTATCTCAGCCGCCGGTGAATATCTGGGGGGATCAATTGCCCCTGGAATTCAAATTTCGGCTGAGGCTCTTTATCTGCGAACAGCTCGCTTACCCCGAATCGAGATTAAAAAGCCCAAAATGGCTATCGGTCGCAATACTGTTTCGAGTATGCAGTCTGGACTTTATTTTGGCTATATAGGACTGGTCAACCAAATTATCAGTGAGATGTCAGCTGAACTCCAGGCCAAACCGATAGTGGTAGCCACCGGCGGTCAGGCCGAGCTTATTGCTACTGATATCAAGGCTATAGATCATTTTGAACCAAATCTGGTCCTGGAAGGTCTGAAGTTGCTCTATGAAAAAAACCGCCCTCGGGAGAAAAAATGACGCAGGATGAGACCGGCCGCCAGCACTACTACCAGGAGATTGCCCGCCGCTTTTTAAGGCATCAGACCAGTATGTTCTTTCTGCCACCGCGCGACCTGGCTCTCATCTCAGATTGGGAAAAACTGGGAATACCGCTTGAGCCAATTCTTGAGGGCATTGACCGGACTTTTTCCAGGCAACTTAAAAGAAAAAAAAAGAGAAATATCTATTCACTCAGTCAATGTGAAAGAGAAATATTAAAAGCTTATGCCAGTTATCAGGAGAGGCTCATCGGTCAGACCTCACCTCCGATTGAACCCGATAAAAAAATAAATAAAGCCAGGGCTGAGATTGAGGCTTTCCTCAAGGGATTGCCGACCGAATTTGAGAAGCTAAACGAATTATATAAAGTAGCTCTGGAGATTCTAAATAAGAGTGAACCAGATGAAAATAAACTCGAAGAACTGGATGAAGAGATTGACCGATTTGTCTTCCAGCTCATACCGGAGGAAGAGAAAAAGGCTGGGTTAAAAGAGATTCGACGGGAATTTCCAGGCAAGCCGGAAGCGGTTCTGACCGAAATTCAGCAGACAAGACTGGTTAAGGAGAAGAGGCAGCTTTATCACCTTCCTTATGTCTCCCTTTTTTATTATTGAAACCATAATGTCAAATTTAATCAAAATTAATAGACTATAAATGAAAGAAAAACCATGGAAAAAGAAATAATTGAATTTTTAGAAAAAAATAGAAAACCAATCAGTCTGGAAAGACTGGGTCGAATTCTTAAGTTGAATAAAGGAGAAAAACGAAAATTAAAGGGACTGGTCAGATACCTGGAGAAACAGGGACTGCTTAAGATGAAAGGCGATCTGGTCATGCCTCTGCCCAGAAGTAAAGTCATCAGAGGAACGATCTCTTTAAACAAGCGCGGTTTTGCTTTTGTTACGCCAGAAACAGCAGAAGATGGTGCCGAGGATATTTTTATCCCACCAGGCCAGACAGCAGGGGCTCTAACCGGTGACCTGGTTGAAGTCATAGTCAAAGAAGAAGGACAAAAAGGTAAGGCAGAAGGACGGGTAACCAGGATTTTAAAGAGGAGGCGGACCTCTATTTTCGGTTTGTATCTTGAGATAAATTACCAGCCATTTGTTCTCCCTATGGATACTCTTCATGAAGAGCCATTCCTGGTAAAACTTAAAAACCGCCAACGGCCAAAACCAGGGCAGATTGTAGAAATTGACAGAAGTAGCCTGGAAGTCAGAAAAGTCCTTGGCTATCAGGATGAACCTGGTGTGGATCTGAAAGTGGTTGCCAATCAGCATAACCTGTTTGAAAAATTTAGCCCGGAGACACTGGCAGAAGCTACCACTCTGCCAGCCGAACCGCTGAACGAAGACTTTATAGGGCGCGTCGATTACAGAAATTGGATAACGGTAACCATCGACGGGGAGAAAGCCCAGGATTTCGACGACGCCCTGAGCATCAGAAAACTGAGCAATGGGCATTATCTTCTAGGAGTCCATATAGCCGATGTCTCCCATTATGTCCGGCCGGGCTCAGCTCTCGACCGCGAGGCCTACCTGCGCGGAACCAGCGTTTATTTTCCCGATCTGACCCTGCCCATGCTGCCCGAAAAATTATCTAACGATCTGTGCAGTTTGAGGCCTCAAGTTCCGCGCCTCACCGTCTCGGCTGTGATGGAAATAGACGAAAAGGGAACTATTCTTCAGAGTGATTTTCACCCCTCGGTTATTCAAACCACGGAGAGAATGACCTATACCTCCGTTTATAAAATCTTCCAGGGAGATCCAGGAGAGCAGAACCGTTACCAGCATCTCCATGCGGATCTTTTTCTTATGAGGCATCTGGCCCGGATTCTTAAGCGAAAACGTCTCCGCCAGGGCAGCCTTGATTTTGATTTGCTTGAACCTGAACTTATTTATCGGGAAGGATTGCTGACGGCAGTTGTTCCTTCAGAGCGAAATGAAGCTCACAGTCTGGTAGAGGAATTTATGCTGGCCGCTAATGTGGCTGTTGCTATTTTTCTCAGTGAACATAATTATGGCTGTATTTATCGTGTTCATCCTGCTCCGACTCGTTCCGACCTGGAAAAATTAAAGAGCCTCCTGGTCCACTTCGGGCTGGAATTGCCTCGGGCCAGTCAGATTAAATCGACTGATCTCCAGAAAATTATTGAGAGCTTTAAAGGCAAGCCTGAGGAAAAATTCATAACCATTCAGGTTTTGAGAGCTATGCGCCTGGCCGTTTATTCTGATAAAAACTGTGGTCATTTTGGTCTGGCACTGCCGGTTTATACGCATTTTACCTCACCTATTCGTCGCTATCCTGATCTCGTTGTTCATCGTCTCTTGAAAAGAGCCCTGGCCAGGAAAAAACCGAGGCCTCTGCCCCTGGCTGACATCGCCCTTCACTGTTCCCAGCGAGAAAGACTGGCTGATGAAGCAGAAAGAGCTCTTATACAATGGAGAATTCTGCGCCTCCTGAAAAATAAGCTGGGCGAGGAATTCGTCGGGATGATAACCGACATTAACCGGGCTGGACTGGTGGTCGAACTTGACGATTACTTCATAGATGGCCTGATACCTTATTCCGCTCTGGGCGACGATTACTTTTTAAGAAGAGACGAAAAAACACTGCGCGGACGGCAAAGTGGAGTAACCTTCTCGCTCGGGGAAAGAGTTATAGTCAGGATGGTTAGCTGCAACCCGATCCTTAAAAAGGTCGAATTTGTCCTGGCCGGAAAAATTGATTAGAACAAGTGAGAGCCAAAGATGAACTCTGCTGAGACAGTTTTTTATGCCCTGCCGGCTGGAGAATGGTCAGAGTTAGCCGGAGGAGGACAGCACTCAGGTCAGATTCTGGGCAACCAGGGCCAATTTCAGGCAAAAATCGAAGCAAGCAGGCTGCCTTCAGAAAGATTTAATCTGCCCTATTTAAAGATAAAAACCAGCCAGCCTTTTGAAGTCAGGTGGGGAGACAATTTTCAAATTAAGCTTCCAGGTTTTAACCTGCCCATTCCGGCTCGAGTAATCTATCCCCAGGCCAATCAGCTAACAAAAACAAAAAAAGAAGAAAAGCTCATCCAGTGCCTGGATAGATACGCTGAGGGTGAGAAGGCGATGCTGCTGGCTCTAACCGAAGAAACTGGCCTTCAAGGTTTGAGAGAAAAAGAGCTGGAAGACTTTTGCCGACTGCCTTCCTCCCAGCTCACTCAATTGGCCCTGGAGCTCGAAAAAGAGGGCCAGCTTTTTATTCTGGAATTTTCTCCGCTTTTTCTTCTGAGCAGAAAGAGCTTTGACTTTCTGCTGACCAAAATGATGAGTTACATTGAAGATTATCACCAGCGGCGGCCAGCTGAAACCGGTCCATCGATTAAAAAGATCCAGGAGAGATTCAAGTTGCCAAAGCCTGTTTTGCAACTGGCTTTAAATCGTCTCATAAAGGATGGGCAGGTGGAAATAAGCGGCGAACAGGTCTGGCGGCACGGTTTTGAAATCAGCCTATCAAAAGAAGAAGATGAGATCATGACAGCCATTGAGAAGATGCTTCTGGAACAGAAGTTTTCTGCCTCTTCTTTGGAAGAGCTGGCCAGAAAATTTAAAGTTCACCCTCAGCGCCTGGAAACGATGACCGAGCTCCTTCTCCAGAAAAAGAAGGTAGTCGAAAGTCCGGATGGTTTTATTCTTCATGCCAGCTGGCTGGAAGAAATTAAAAAAAAGCTGGAAGAAAGAAAGAGAAATGGCCAGAGGGAATTAACCGTAGGCGAGTTTAAAAAATTAACTGGCTTATCAAGAAAATACGCTATCCCACTGCTTGAATTTCTGGATGAATTGGGTCTTACCCGCCGGAGCGGCTCGAAAAGGATAATTCTCTAACTGAGTCTGGCCAGAGGTCAGGGTTATTTTTTTTCTTCTTTTCCTTCTTCTTTTTGTTCCGGCTGTTTCTTGGTCAAAGCGGATTTCAACATTTCTGCAAAAAAACCAAATTTAGCTTCCTGCTTGGCTGCTTCCAGCTCTACCTGAATAGTTTTATCTTCTGCTTCGGCTCCTTCTTCTGTTTCTTCCTGCTGGGCCTTGACTGCTTCCAGCGCTTCTATTTCAGATTCTTCCTCAACAATCCTTTCCTCAATCAAACGGCGATCGCTCTTTTTCGATTTAAATTTCTTATCTTCGGTTGGTTCTTTTTTCTTTTTACCAGGTTTTCCTTCTTTCTCTTTTTCTTTGGCTTTCTCTTTCTTAACCGGTTCAAGCGTAACTTTGATTTCACCTTCCTGGGTCGGAGGCGCAACTACTTTCGCCTGGATTTCTTCCACTACCTTTTCGACACCGGCACCTTCTTGCTCTTCAGGAACAGCCCTTTCCTGGCTCACGATTGTCTCGGCCTCAGCTCGGCTACCAGCCAGTTGCTCGGCCAGCGATTCGAGAAAAGAGGACGCAACTTTCTCTTCCTCTGCCGGAATCTCCTTTGGTTCAAGTGATTCTTGATAAATATAAATCCCTTCTTTTTTCTCCGACGCTACAAATTCAGGTGCATTATTAAGGACATATTCAACATCTTCAGCAGTCGTTGCCCGCAGCAGGTCAACCAGATGATAAGCCCGCAAAAAATGCAGCGACCGGTTATTGCCTGTCAGCTCTGGCGTCTTAAAGACCTTAACCAGCAATTGTCTCAAATCCAGACCTTGGCTTTCTTCCTGCCTGGTCAAAAGGTGGGCAACAGTTTCCCGGTCGAGATTGAGGCTTTTATTGGCCATAGCCAGAGTAAAGGCCTCTCCCTGGCTCAGACTAAAGCGTCCGGTAGCAGGATCATATTCCAATCGGTAAGTGGCAGTTTTCTTCTTAGACTTTTTGATCCAGAAGGTAAAAGTATCTTCAGATTTACGGTTAATGGTCAGGCTTGTTCCCTGAGGAATATTATTGGTCTGAAAATATTCAGCCAGTCCAAGGATAAAATTACCCTCAGGGTAATAGTAAACAGTATAGGATTTGCCATCCTCATCATCAACGAACTGATATTCTCTTGAGGCGAATTCACGGGAGAGACTGCGTGGGAGGCGGATGGCGCCGGACAGAATTTCTCGCCAGGTCAGATAAACTTTAAATGGGAAAGAATCAACCCTGGTATATTGCAGGCCTTCCCCCTGCCCAAGATCAGGTACCGGAGCCAGGGGGCTGGAGATGGGCAGTCCTTCAGGCAGCTTATTAAGCACACTCTTCAAGTGCCACTTACCCCAATTTTTGGTTGAGAGGCAGATAAAATCTTTGCGATATTTCTTCTCAAACAGAAAATTTAAGGACAGACAATAAAGTTCAAAGAGATCGCTGGATGGCTCAAGACCAAAATACTTTTTAACCATCTCTTCGCTCGAGACAGATGCCTTGCTGGTAGCCAGCTCCTCCGAAATTTCTTTAATTTTTTCTTCCGGGATTTCAATTCTTTTTGAACTAAGCTGCCAGAAATCATTCCAGCTGAAGAAAGTAGCTGATCCACTCAGGGCTTTCCTTAAGTTTCGCTCTAAAGCCTTAATATCCTTTTCGGTCATGGGCAGTTCGGTCTGCCTCGGATCGCGTTCCTCTTCTAGAATCTCAGGTTCTTTGCCCTGCCCCTCAGGGTTAGAAGGCAGCAGGACCTCTGTTTTGGTTTTTTTTATGTAGTCCAGATAACGACGGAAAGGTCCTCCTCCGTCGTAATCAACTTCCAGCATTTCGTAAGGGAAATTGGGCAGTCTGGTTTTATTTATTACTTTTAGTACCACTCCGCCCTGAAAATGCTCGGTAGCTTTGCTGCCGACCTGTAGATTTTCATCATATTCTTTATAGATAAAATCACCTATTTCGTAGCGGGCATTGGGATCATAAATTTTGACCGTCTGATGCCGTTCGCTGGCCGTCTTGGCAAAAGCCAGTTTTTCTGCCAGTTCAGCAGTGGTCAAAGGCCGATTGGTCCTGCTCAATTCCTGTTCAATTACGGCCAGATCTTCGGCAGTTATGGCCGTAATTTTTAAATTTTCTTTATCCATTGGTTATTTTTTCCCCATTAAATTCATCATGATAACTTTTTGCACATGCAATCTATTTTCAGCCTGATCATAGACTATCGAATTTGGCGAGTCGATAACCTCATCGGTCACCTCTTCACCCCGATGGGCTGGCAGACAGTGCATGAAATAAGCACCTGGTTTTGCCCTGGAAAACAATTCCCGATTAACCTGATAAGGAGAAAAGATCATCTTCCTCATTTCTTTTTCTGCTTCCTGACCCATTGAAGCCCAGACATCTGTATAAACGGCATCAGCTTCTCTAACCGCCTCAACAGGATCATTGGTAATAGTCAGCTCAAAATCCGTTCCCTGTCCGTCTTCTCTGGCCCAGTCTATAATTTCCTTCTTTGGTTCATAACCAGGAGGGGTAGCCACAGCCATTTTCATTCCTGCCTTGGCCGCAGCCAGCATCAGGCTGTGGGCAACATTGTTTCCGTCGCCGACATAAGCCAGCTTCAGACCGGCCAGACTGCCTTTTTTTTCGAGCAGAGTGAAAACATCAGCCATAGCCTGGCAGGGATGGAGGAGATCGGTTAGAGCATTGATAACCGGAATTCTGGTGCTTTCAGCCAGTTCCAGAATAATATGGTGGCCGAAAGTTCGGATCATAATGCCGTTTACCCAGCGCTCCAGATTTTTCCCTATATCTCTCACGCTTTCCCGCGAACCCATCTGGATATCAGAAGGTGCCAGATAAATGGCCTCACCGCCTAGCTGTAGCATCCCGACTTCGAAGGTCATCCTTGTCCGGAGAGAAGGTTTCTGGAAAATCATAGCCAGAATCCTGTCCTTGAGAACTGAGCGATATTTCTCCGGGTTTTTTTTCATCCTGGTGGTTAAATCTAAGATTTCATTAAATTCATAACGGCTCAGCTCATGTATCGTAATGAAGTCTTTTTTCATTGTTCTCCTCCTATTTCTAAATTTGAACTCACTGGAATACTGGCCACAATTCTTGTCCCGGAATGATTAATCAGTGCTGCCTTTAAATGACTGGCCGAAGTAATAAGAACTTCCTTTCCTCCAGCCTCAATATATTCTATGGCTGCCCTGATCTTGGGACCCATTGAACCAGGGGGAAACTCTCCCTGCTCCAGGAATTTTTTAGCTTCTTCCACCGTAATTACAGACAGCGGTTTCTGGTCCGGACGGCCAAAATGATAATAAACCCTGGAGATACCGGTCAGGATAATAAACAGATCGGCTCCTACTTCCCTGGCCAGTAAGCTTGAGGCATAATCTTTATCAATCACGGCTTCCACGCCTTCGTACAGACCCCGGCTGTTGATTATGACTGGTATGCCCCCGCCGCCGGCAGCAATCACCACCCGGCCAGACATAACCAGGTCCCTGATTATCCATTTGGGGACAATATCAATTGGCCGGGGAGAGGGAACCACCCGGCGAAAACCGCGCCCGGCATCTTCCACCATTGCCCATTTTTTTTGCCGGGCCAGCTGCTGGGCCCTGAATTTAGGATAAAAAGGTCCGATTGGCTTGGTCGGCTTCCCAAAAGCCGGGTCATTTTTGTCTACTACGACCTGGGTAATCAGGGTAGCGACATCCTTATCTATCGACTGACGGCGAAGTTCATTGATAATGGCTTTTTCCAGCATGAAACCCATACTGCCTTCCGTCATGGCATCACAGACTTCCAGACTGAAAGGAGGGATCTTGTTGGCAGCTTCTTCCATCTGAATCAATAAATTCCCCACCTGGGGGCCGTTGCCATGAACAACAATGAGCTCATAGCCTTTTTTGATGATCTGCACCATAAGTTCAGCTGCCTTCTGGGCCTGACGCATCTGCTCTTCCTGTAAACCTTTCTGGTTTTCAGGCAATATGGCATTACCGCCAAAAGCAATCAATGCAACTTTTGCCTTCATCTTCTGCCACCTTACCCTTGCCTGTTCTAAGCTCTTTAAATTTTACCTTAAGACCGACTGCCGGCTGCCCAAACAGGTTTAAAATTCCTTCAGGATAGACTTGAGATTGGGCTGGCCAATTTCTTCCAGTTCGTAGCGAACACGAAGCATGGGCTTGTTGACTTTGATCACCCGGTTTAAATCGATCGGGGTGGCGCTGATGACCAGATCGCAGTCTATTTTGTTGATGGTAGCAGCCAGTTCCTTTGTCTGCTTTTCTCCATAGCCCATAGCCGGTAGCACTTTGTCTAAATGATTATACTTTTCAAAGGTCTTTTTGATGCTGCCTACAGCATAAGGCCTGGGGTCGATGATCTCAGCCGCCTCATATTTCTGGGCAGCTACAATGCCCGCGCCGTAACGCATGCCGCCGTGAGTCAGGGTTGGACCATCCTCAATAACCAGCACCCTCTTACCCTTGATCTGAGAACCGTCCTCGACAAAAATTGGAGAATTAGCTTTTATGACCTTGGCCTTTGGATTAATCTTCTTGATGTTGTCCATAACCAGCTTAACCTTTTCCGGCTCAGCCGTATCCATTTTATTGACCACATAGACATCAGCCCGGCGGAAGTTAGTTTCACCTGGGTGATAGCCCAATTCGTGGCCGGCCCGGTGTGGATCCACCACGACTATTTCCATATCTGATTTATAAAAGGAGAAATCATTGTTGCCGCCATCCCAGAGGATAACGTCGGCTTCCTTTTCAGCCTGTTTCAGAATAGCGCCATAATCAACGCCGGCATAAACGATGATGCCATTGTCAATATGGGGTTCATATTCTTCTCTTTCTTCAATCGTACATTCGTGGCGATCAAGATCTTCATAGGTGGCAAATCTCTGAACTTTCTGCTTCTCCAGGTCACCATAGGGCATGGGGTGTCTGATGACCACTACCCGGCGTCCTTTGGCTTTCAAGGTGAGAGCCACTTTTCTGGTCGTCTGGCTCTTGCCCGAACCGGTTCTGATCGCGCAAACCGATATTACCGGTTTGCGGCTCTTGATCATGGTATCGGCCGGACCTAACAGGACAAAACTGGCTCCTGCCGCCATCACTTCAGAAGCCTTATGCATGACATATTCATGGGGAACGTCACTGTAGGCAAAATGTACTTCGTCAACCTTATGTTCCTTAATAAGATCAGTGAGCTCCGATTCAGAATAAATCGGTATACCCCTGGGATAGAGCTTCCCGGCCAGAGCAGCCGGATATTTTCTGCCTTCAATATCAGGAATCTGAGTAGCAGTAAAAGCAACTACCCGGTAATCAGGATTGTCGCGAAAATAGACATTAAAATTGTGAAAATCGCGGCCTGCAGCTCCCATGATAATAACTTTTCTCATTTTTAAGCTCCTTTTAATAGTTTTTAACTTGATAGCCACTAACCGGCCATTAAGAATTATAAGTATAGCAAAAATCAGGCCTTAAAGTCTAATTGAACCTGTCAGACAGAGCTCTTCCTGGATGAAATCACAGATAGTTATATTTCTATGGAGTCTGATCAGTTTTCTAAAGCAAAGGGCGAATTCTTAATGTTTAACTTTTTTCCCCGGCCTGGCCGGACCTTTTTTCTCTTGAAACTCTTTCAACAGCTTTTTCTGGTTTTTGGGCTCAGCCTTTCTTACCCGTTGCCAGCCAGGCTTTTGACGATTACCAAGGCCTTTACCCATTGGTTTCCTCCTCCCTATCTATTCTGTAACTCAGACTCTCTCAGCCTGAATCTCGAGGCGGCCGAAGCTTCTTGGCTTGAGTCCTCTTATCATATTATCATAAGATTATTATGTCTGCCGACA
>Ga0116144_10003081_pt1 | contig 17111 bp, 14 predicted proteins | sample AD_UKC035_MetaG_FD_89746 | JGI IMG/M metagenome (GOLD analysis project Ga0116144, IMG submission 89746) | Active sludge microbial communities of municipal wastewater-treating anaerobic digesters from USA - AD_UKC035_MetaG | ecosystem: Engineered > Bioreactor > Anaerobic > Digestate | place: USA...
GAATCGTGGTTACGGACAACGCGGAACTCTACAGGCAGGCTGACTGCTACCACGACCACGGCCATCCGCACCTGCCGGACACGGGCAGGGGAGACGAGAGAAGGGCCCGCAAAGGTTTCAACTACCGCATGAACGAGATACAGGGAGCGCTCGGCATTATCCAGCTCAAAAAGCTTGACTACATTGTATCCAGACAGAGGGAAAACAAGAAAAAAATAAAATCAGGGATCCGGGATATCGGGGGACTTGAGTTCCGGCACCTTCTTGACGAAGAAGGTGAGATATCGACTTTCCTGACTTTCCTGCTGCCCGGCAGGGAAAAAGCCGAACAATTTAAAGACAGGATGAAAGCGCATGGAACGGTTCCGGCAACGCTCAACTACTGGCATTTCACCGCGAACATAGAGATAGCGGGCGGCACTTTTCCGAAAAGCGAAGCTATTCTTTCAAGAAGCGTCTCTCTGGAGATAAAAACGAACATGGAAAATGAGGTTATAGAAAAAACTGTTGATTCCATAAGAAAGAGCGCTAAAGAAGTTCTGTAAATATTATGCAGGGGTAACGGAGCCATGAAAATATATATATCGACCGATTTGGAAGGGATAACCGGGGTCTGGAAATTCAGCCAGACCAGGGAGAGGGGAACCGCTGAATACATGGAAGCGGCAAGACTTCTGATGCATGATATCAGCGCGGTTGCCGAAGGATTGAAACAGGCCGGAGCTGACCAGATATATGTTGTCGACGGACACGGCGGAGGCAACAATTTCATTCCCGAACTGATGATTCCGGGGGTCCGTTATATAACAGGCAGGGGAAGACCGAGGCTCGATTATCTGCTTGATGAATCTTTCAGCGGTTATATAATGCTCGGATACCACGCAATGAACGGGACCCGGGACGGGGTGCTGCATCACACGCAGAGCTCGAAAGAAGAGCTCAAATTCTTTTATGACGGCGTTGAAAGGGGGGAAATCTACCAGAGCAGCGTGGTTGCCGGCCATTTCAATGTGCCGGTAATTCTCTTTGCCGGAGATGAAGCCGGCTGCCGCGAGGCGAAAGAAACTTTGGGTGAGAATATCCCCGCGGTGGCGGTCAAGCAGGGAATATCGAGGGAAGCCGCCGTGCTTCTTTCTCCGGAAGAAACGCGCGAAATGCTTATTGAGGGCGCAAAAAAAGCTGTGGATGCAATCGGCAAATTACCTCCCTACAAGGTGAAATTTCCGATAAAACTTGTTATCAGGAAAATGGGCCCCAGGGGGACAACCCCGGAGAATCCATATTTTTCAGAAGAAGAGAAAATTGTCACAAATCCTTTTGAGATTGTAAGCGGCAGCAATGGCAACGTTTAAGGACAATTATGCCTTACAGTGTTTCGGAAGTTTTTTATTCATTCCAGGGCGAAGGTTTCCTTCAGGGACTGCCCATGGTCTTTGTAAGGCTGAGCGGATGTAACCTGAGATGCCATTTTTGCGACACCAAATACGCCTTTAAAAATGGAAAACACCTGGAGAACGTGGAAATATTCGAGCTTATAAAAGGGCATGGATGCAAAAGAATATGCATAACGGGGGGAGAACCTTTCATGCAGGAATTATCTCCCCTGGCAGAACTGTTAAAGAAAAAGGGATACTGGCTCACAGCGGAAACCAATGGAACGCTCTGGCAGAAACCTCCTCTGGACTGGCTGACGGTCAGCCCCAAAAGAGAAGGCAAAGGCATATGTCCAGAAGGATACGATAAAAGATTCCTTGAAACCGCTTCTGAATTCAAGTATGTCATCACAGACAGAAAAGATTTTGACTTTATCGACAGGCAGATTAAGCAACCGGTGATTTTGCAGCCGGTGAACAACAATTTGCAGGCTGCCCGTATCATATCGGAATTCATGTTAAAAAACCCCGGTCATAACTGGTACCTCAGGTTCCAGAACCACAAGATAGCTGGAGTAAAATGAAAAAAGCGGTTTGCCTGATATCCGGAGGCATGGACAGCTATGTAGCGGCGGCAGAGGCGTCAAAAAAAGGATACAGCATACATGCTTTAACCGTTAATTACGGACAGAAAAACAACAGAGAGCTTTCCTCTGCAAGAAAGATAGCCCTTTGCCTCAAAGCGGAAAAACATGCTATTCTCGATTTAGACCTTTCATGGACAGCCTCCGCGCTTACAAACAGCAGTATAGATATACCGAACGGATTTTCTGCTTCAGACATACCGCCAACATACGTGCCTGCAAGAAATACAATTTTCATAAGCCTTGCCATGGCCATGGCTGAAACGGTAAATGCAGATTCAATTTACATAGGCGTCAATGCCGTTGATTTTTCGGGATACCCAGACTGCAGGCCTGAATATATAAAAAGGTTTCAGGCACTTATAGACGTGGCAACAAAGAAAACCTCGGGAGGTGGAATCATAAAGCTACAAGCTCCCTTGATAAATATGTCAAAATTGGAAATAATAAAAGAAGGTCTGAAGCTTGAAGTTGATTTTTCCCTGACATGGTCCTGCTACAGAAGCGGCAAGATGCCTTGCGGTAGATGCCCGAGCTGCTTACTTAGAGCGAAGGGGTTCAGGCAGGCAGGCGTGAAAGACCCTCTTATTGTTCTTATGAAAAAGGAGAAAAACTGCACATGAAAAAAATATTGATAACTGAACCTTTCGCACAGGAAGCGGTAAACCTGCTCAAGGAAGCGAATTTCGATGTGGTTTTGAATGTAGATATCAATGAAGACGAGCTTGTAAGAATAATAAAAGATTTCGATGGCCTTATTGTAAGAAGCAAGACAAAGGTAAACGAACGGGTTATAAAAGCAGGGAAAAACCTCAGGGTAATCGGAAGGGCGGGCGTGGGTATCGACAATATAGATGTTGAGGCCGCAACCAGGCAGGGAATTATAGCAATGAACGCCCCCGATGCCAACACTATTTCCACGGCAGAACTGGCAATGCTATACATAATGGCTTTATCGCGGAATTTCTACCAGGCAGTTTACTCTCTGAAAAACAGGAAATGGGACAAAAGCAAACTCAAAGGCAGTGAACTTTACAAGAAAACGCTGGGAATAATAGGACTTGGAAGAATAGGAAGCGAAGTTGCCGGGAGGGCGCTCTCCTTTGGCATGGAAGTTGTCGCATTTGACCCTTTCGTATCCCCTGACAGGGAAAAACAGCTGAACGTAAAACTCCTTTCTCTCGAAGAGCTTCTCAAAAAGTCGGACTACATTACATTGCACCTTAGCCTGACCAGGGAAAGCTACCACCTTCTGGGAGAAGAAGCTTTCAGGAAAATGAAGCGTGGAGTCAGAATCGTGAATTGCGCGCGCGGCGGAATCGTAGATGAAAAAGCCCTTTACGCCGCAATAAAAGATAAAATTGTGGCAGGCTGCGGACTGGACGTTTTTGAAAAAGAACCGCCTTTGGACAATCCCCTGCTGGAACTTGAAGAAGTCATAGCTTCGCCGCATCTCGGCGCTTCCACCCACGAGGCACAGAAAAACGTTTCTCTGCAAATAGCAAGGCAGTTTAAAAACGCCCTCATGGACGGAGTGATAGACAACGCCGTCAACTGCCCCCATATAGATTCCTCAGTCCTGGGCCAGATACAGCCATACATGGTAATGGCCGAGAAACTCGGGAGTTTCCAGGGCCAGGTCGTTGAAGAAAACATAGAAAACGTTGAGATAACCTATACAGGAGATATCCTGAATTATAAAACCCAGCTTTTCACGCTTTCCTTCCTCAAGGGACTTCTCGGTTGCACGGTTCCTGAATATGTCAATTATGTCAATGCAATGTTCGTCGCAAAAGAAAGAGGCATAAAGGTGATAGAAAAACAGAGCAGTGAAACTGAAGACTTCCCCAGTATCATAAGAACGGAAATCAAAACAGCCGGAACAAAGAACAACATAGCGGGAACCGTCTTCGGAAAAAATGACCTGCGCATAGTAAGAATAGACGGGTATCACGTCGATGTTTCCCCTACCGGATACCTGCTGTTCTGCATGAACAGCGACAAACCCGGAGCCGTTGCACATATATCCTCGGTGCTTACCGAAGCGGGAATCAACATAGCAAATATGACGGTAGGCCGAAAGGAAGCTGGAGGACAGGCCGTAACGGTACTTAACATCGACAGCAAAACTACAAGAGAAGTCCTGCTTCAAATCAAGGACAATCCGGTTATTACAAAAGTAAAGCTGATAAAACTCTGAAAAATGAATCAATCATAACATATGGATATCTTGACCCCTTTGGACAGGGAAGATAAAAAAGGGTTCAGCATAATAGAACTGGCTGTCGCGCTTTTCATATTTTCGCTTTTTCTCGTTTTCTCCCTTGCCTGTTTCCAAAAATACCATAAATCCATGATGCTTGAACTAACCGCAAAAGATATTGTGGAAGCGGTTTCTCTCGCAAAGGAATATGCCTTGAATGAAAGAAAAAATCTTTTTGTCGTGTTCACAGGAAATTCTTTTTCCATCCTTAGGGAAAACAGAGAGCTTGTCGGCAAGGAATACAGGTTTCGCGAGAGAATAGAGGTAAAAGAGAAATCTGAAGGGTTCAATCCTGTTATTCTCCAGCCGGACGGCACTTCCAAAATGGCCGGATTCATGGTAATAAGGGATGTCTCCGGCGGAAAAGAAACCAGGATAGTACTGCACAACCTTACAGGAAGGTGTTTTATTGAGAAATAGACACGGAATAACTTTCATCAGCCTTATTATAGCGGTCTTTGTCATGGCAGTAGGAATTGCCTCGCTCCTGAAAGTCTTTCCCGTCATAAGCAGGCTTTCGGAAAGGGGGAAAAACGATATCTCTGTTTCCCTCATAGCAGACAGAATCTTCACCCTTATTGAACACGTTTACGGGGACGTAAACGGACCTCCCGTGCCTTCGTCCATTTTCGGAACAGATGCGGAATTCCCGAGGTATTCCTATACTGCGGACATTGAGGAAGAAAAGGAAAATATATACAAAATAGATGTCACAATTTCGTGGGAAAAAGAGGGAAAGGTTGAAAACGAATATTTTTTTGGGAATTTCAGAAGAAAATAAGGGAATAACTCTTATTGAAATTGTCATATCTATAATGATATTTGCAGCCGTAGTATTTTCGGCAGTCTTTATTTTCAAGGAATCCTTGTACCGTTTTGGAAAACAGTCGGGAGAGAAGAAGGCATACTCCGAAATAACCGGAGTTTTCAACTACATCGAAAAGTATATAACTGCAGCCATGTGCAACGACAAAAAAGGCCCGGGAAAAATTGATTTCAAAGGCCGGGAAAATTTCGTCAGGTTCGTGGCCCCTTTTTACGAAGGGAAAGAATCTGACCTTGCAAAATTTGCATTTTATTTTATTGAAGACAAGGTCAAAGCTTCGATTATAAGGATAGACAGCGACAATCCCGATTTTTCATTCCCGGAAAATTTTTCGGGAGCCCAGACTCTCGGAGAATACATAAGCGTTTTCTCAATTGAATACCATGACGGTACGCAGTGGGAATCCTCGTGGGATACCTCAGAGATGAAAGAGCCTTCTCTGCCTGAATCCGTTAAATTGTCAGTGGCATCCTATTCGGACAAAATCGAAGGGGAAAGAATTGAAAAGAGATTCACGAAAATTATCTATATCAACCGGTAAGAGAGGCGACGCCGTAATCCTTACGATAATGGTGCTTCTAATACTCTTCATATTCACCGCCTCCATGCTCTTCATGTTCACTTCATGGCAGAAATCGGCTTCCAAGATGCTTTCAGGGAGAAATGCTTACAGGTTTGCCAGGGCAGGCATAGAAGAAGCAATATGGGAAATAGATAAAGACAGCCTTGAAGAAGATTCGTTTCTCGACTCGTGGAGGGCCAATTTCAAAGGAGAAGATACAGACCTTAACGAAGACGGGATTCCCGACGCCAGGTGGTTTGATATCAAGAAGAGGAACGGGGAAATAACGGGAAGATATGCGGTTCTTGTCGAAGATGAAAGCGGCAAAATAAACATCAACCATGCAGGCAACACTGAAACGGAAATAACATACACAGTCCGCGATATGAAAATTCTTCCCCATATTATTGGAGAGGCCGCGGCTTGCAGCATAGTCGATTACAGACAAACAAGGGAGTATGAAGCTCCTTCAGAAGTCAAGCTGGTTAAAAACATAGGAGAAGACGCCTATAGCAAAATTAAAAATCATATAACCTGTTTTTCATACGATATGAACCACGACAGGAAAGGAAAACAGAGAATCAATATCAACGATTCTTCTTTCGGGGAGATGTATGCACTTTTGACTGATTGCGGATACAGCAGGGAAATAGCATCCCAGGTGGCGCTAAACATCAAAGCATACAGGAACAGAAGTCTGGCTCCCCCCGTTATCGACCTGGAAGGAGAGGAAATAATAGGAATTGGAAAAACGCCTTATCTGAATGAGATAGACGCAGTAAAACCCTGGCATATAGGAACATTGGCTTCCGGAACCATCATAATCAGCGAACAAGGAGGACAGTTCGTCGAATTATTCAACCCGTACGGCCGGGAACTGGACATAGGAGGGTGGCAAATAAAAGGAATCGTAACGCTGTTTTCGGAATCATGGAGCGACGTTCTCAATAACTCATCAGATATCCTGGACGATATCTCCCGCGGGGAAACCGGAATAGAGCCAGGAAGAACCAGGCAAATCACGGAAAGGCTCGTACCGACTTCCATTACCATTCCGGAAGGCGAAAAAATACCTCCGCTCTCCTTTTATACCATAGGAGACAGTATTGAACTGAGAATAGTTATAATTCCCGGAGAACCACCAGTAATTTTCCCCCTCTTCATTCCTATCAGGGACCCGGCAGACTGCAACCACTATGAACCCATCCTTGCCATCAATCCGGGTTCGCTCGGTTTCATTTCAAACATGCTCTCTTCAATTCCGTTTCTGGCAAACCTGGGTCTTGATTTCAAAATAAAGTTACTTGACAGTGAAGGAAATCTCGTTGAAAATACGACATATTTTGCAGACCTCCCCCACACGACGGTACAGAAGAACGACCCGAGAATGAAAGACTGCACCGACTGGTTCCCCGGTACCCAGACTCCCGGTAAACACAATATGGTTTTCCAGCCATGGATAGGCGGAGAATTTGGCAATACCGACTGGATTTCTAACTGGCCTTCCCATTTCAACATAAGGAACAGCAAATTCCTTTCGCTGGGGGAACTCTCCCTTATCCACAGGAAACGCCACTGGAAAACACTCGATTTCTGGAAGCACGGCTATGACAGAAAACTGATAGACCATTTCACGGTTTTTGAAAATCCAAAAGAACCGGCTTTTGGCAGGCTTAACATCAACACTTCCTGCGAGACCGTGCTGGCATGCCTGCCAAAGGTAAACGGCAGCATCGCAAAAGCAATCGTAAATGCAGGGCCGTACGGAGATATTTCGGAAGTACTGGGCAAATGGGGCGCAGGCAGTTCTCCGTCGGAACTCCTCAGCAGAGAAATAACCAGCCGCGGGTTTGACCTCAACGATAACGACAGAGACGGCTATATAGACACCGATAAGGAAAAAGAAGAGGTATTCTCGGGCATCGTAAACCTCATAACAGTCAGAAGCAATGTATTCAAAATCATTTCAATTGGCCAAAAAGTGCGGGATACCGAGAAAAATGGTAAAATAGAAAGGGATGTACTCGCAGAAAAGAAAGTTGTCGTGTGGTACGACAGGAGGAAAAAAAAGGTCATCTACAGAAGAGAAATCCAGTAACAGCTGAAAAATTGCATTCAGGCGGCATAAAACTCCTTACAATATCAAAAGGATAGACAATATGAGAATAAAATTTCTCAAAAAACCGTTTTCTTTCCTGAAAAAACACAGAAAAAAACTTCTGATTCTATTGATACCGATTATTATTATCCTGATTTCACACTTTTTCATTGCCTTTCGAAACAGGAACGTAATTGCCGTGGTTGACGGCTACCGCATTACTCTCGAGGATATTCTTGTAGAACTGGAAATGTCCCCGGAATTTTACAAGGAATCGGCATCCGAAAATCCGGAAGCTGCGATAGAAGCATATATTGACCAGATTATTATTTACAGGAAGGCAAAAAGATATAAAAACAGGTATAAGCGAAACATGGCAGCTAAAATGGAAAATTTTTACATTAAAACTCTTTCTAAAGAATTTGTCGAAAATGAGCTTGTCAAAAACATAAAGATTGAAGACGCTGCGATAGCCGAATACTACAACAGCAACCTGGAGGATTTTATCATTCCTGAAAAAGTGCGAATATTCGAAATAGTCGTTTCAGACAGGCAGAAAGCAGAAGAAATTCTTAAAAGGCTGAGTTTCGGAGAATCTTTCGAAGCTATAGCCCTGAAGGAATCCATTTCCGAAAGCAGGATAAAAGGCGGGGACCTGGGATGGATAGACACAAGAAAACTTGAAAGCGAGATATCCTCGATGGTAACAAGGATAAGCCCGGGGGACATCCTGGCAAACATAGTGCGCACGGAACTGGGATACCACATCATCAGGCTGGCAGGCAGGACTGAAAGGAGAATACTTTCATTGAGCGAAGCTACTCCCTCTATAAAAAACATGCTCGTATCCATAGAAAAGAAAAGGGAAATTGACAATCTTATACTCAAGAAGAGAGAGAAAGGCAAAATAAAGATTTTCAAAGAAAAGATGATATTATTGAAAGAAGGGGCGAAATGAAAAAACTTATCCTGTTATATGCAGTATTTATTTTCATCACAATAGAGGTTTTTTCTGAAAACAAATCTGTTGTGACAGTGGGAAACAAGATGATATTTGAAAGCGACATAAAAGCCAATATGGCCGGAAACAAGGAATATAAAGAATCCATGAATGAACTGATACTTCAGAAAATGCTGGTTTTCCAGGCAGAAGCGGAAGGACATCAGGCCACGGAAGAAGAAGTGGCGGATGAAATAAAGAAGATAAAAGGGTCTTTTCCCGATGAGGCATCTTTTTTGAACAACCTCTCAAATCAAAATATGTCCTACACCTTATTGAAAGCAGCTGTGGCAGACAAAATAAAAACAAACAAGCTGGTGAAGCAAAAAATTGCGAACAGGATAGAAATAAGGCAGTCCGAAATAATGAACGCCATAAGGGAATTGCAATCCCAAAACAACGTTTACTGCTTCAGGCTTAAATGGTTTGAAAGCGAGGAAGAAGGGATGAAATTTGCGGGCGGGTTCGACGGGACGAAAGAAACAGAAATGTCAGAGGCAGAATGGTTCAAGCAGGAAGAAATCCTGCCGGAGGTCCTGGAGGAGATCAAAAAGGTTAAAGAAGGCGAATTGACGCCGCCCTTCAAGATTAAGGAAAAATACCTCGTATTATTGCTTAAGGGCGTGAAACAGGACGATAAAACGGATATGGCTGAATTGTATGGCCGCGCAAGAAATCTCCTTTACCAGAAAAAATTCGGCCAACAATTTGATGCATATGTAAAAGAACTTCAATCAACAATACCTGTTTTTTACAGTGAATAAAAGCAGAAAAAAAATAATCGGCATATCCCTGGGCGACCCTGCCGGAATAGGGGCTGAAATACTTTTGAAAGCTTTTCCGGAAATAATAAAAAACGGGAAATTCCTGCCCCTTGTTACGGGAGATTTTTCTGTCATTGAAAGAAACCTGGAATTTTCAGGGCACAAATGCACTCTCAATATTGTAAAAGACATAAAAGACATCAGGGAAAACAACCTTAACATATATGACACAGGCATCATTACCGGCAAAGACTTCCCCACGGGAAAAGATTCTGCAATATGCGGAAACGCCTCTTTCCTTTATGTCAGCAAAGCTGTTTCTCTCTGGAAATCAAAAATAATTGATGCTCTCGTTACACTGCCCATTTCAAAAAAAGCATGGCATCTTGCAGGCAGATTTTACTCGGGACATACAGAGTTCCTGGCATCCGAGCTTCATGCAGACAAATACGCCATGATAATGGCGGCAGGAAAAATAAGGGCACTGCTGATAACCACGCACATCCCGCTCAAAAAAGTTCCCGGGGTCCTCACAAAAGAGCTTATCATTGAAAAAATTATTACAGCCCGCAATTTCCTGTTGGACGCGGGCGTTAAAAATCCGCTGATTGCAGTCTCTTCCCTTAATCCCCATGCAGGAGAGGGAGGCGTTCTCGGTTCAGAAGAAGAAAAAATAATCAGACCCGCGGTATCCCATCTTGAAAAAATCGGGATAAGGTGCATTGGGCCCTTTCCCGCTGACGCAGTGTTCAAAAAAGCATTTGAAAACAAGGCGGATATTATAGCAGCCATGTACCACGACCAGGCCCTCATACCTTTGAAAACCTTCTTTTCCGGCAAGCTGGTCAACTGCACGGCGGGACTGGGCATGGTAAGGACAAGCCCGGGGCACGGTACGGGCTTTGACATAGCATATACAGGGAAAGCCGTTCCTTCAAGTTTCATAGAAGCTTACAGAACGGCGGCGAGACTTTTATCAAAAAAAGAACACAGGAAGACTGACTGATGGAATTTTTGACTCCGGGCAAAATTGTCAAGATGCTTCAGGACGGGGAAATAGAAATAAGAAAACACCTGGGCCAGAATTTTCTCATAGACAGAAACACAAGAGATAAAATCTTATCCCATGCGGAAATTGACCATGAAGATACGGTCGTGGAAATTGGACCGGGCATGGGTTCCCTTACCGATGTCCTTGTAGAAAAGGCAAAAACCGTATACGCCTTTGAGATAGACCAGCAGCTGTGCAGTTTCCTTGAAGAAAGATTTGCCGGCCTTGATAATTTCCATCTCATTGAAAAAGATTTCCTGCAGGTTTCCGAAGAATGGTGGCAAAGCCTGCCTTCAAAGGTAAAACTGATAAGCAATACCCCTTATTACATGAGCTCGCAGATTGCTTTCAGCGTTATAAGATTGCGGGAGAAAATTAAGACTGCCCTGCTGACAGTGCAGAAAGAAGTTGGAGAGAAAATCACGGGAAAACCCGGAAATAAAAATTACGGGGCCATATCAGTCCTCAGCCACATTTACACCGATTCAAAAATATGTTATTCTTTAAGCAAGAACGTTTTCTTCCCAAAACCCGAAGTAAACTCAGTCGTAGTGAAGATAGAACCTCTTGAAAAACCGAAATTTCACATTGAAGAAGAAAAGCTTTTCCGGGACTTTTTATCCCGTATCTTCATGTTGAGAAGGAAAAAACTTATAAATGTCGCAAATAAAATGTTCGGCATCGATAAGGAAGAATTCAAAAAAGCGGCAAAAATGGCGAATATTGTTCCTGATGCGAGGGCGGAAGATTTGAGTCCCGAAGAGATATGCTCAATTTTTGGAATTGTAAAAGATTCAATTGACGAGATAAATTCAAACTCCTCACAGTGAAAGAATATCATATAAGAGTTCCCCGGGAAAATACGGGGCAAGCGGAGTAAAGGAGAAAAAAATGGCTATGTGGATTGGAGTTAACAGAAGGGCAAGGATATGTTACGGTTTTGACGACATATCCCTTGTGCCCGGAGATATTACCATTAATCCGGAAGATGTCGACCTGTCTGCCTCTGTTGGAAATATGAAACTTAAGATTCCCGTTATGGCAGCGGCAATGGACGGAGTTGTCGACCCAAAATTTGCCGTAGAATTTACCAGGCAGGGCGGACTTGCAGTTTTAAACCTCATGGGCATATACACCAGGTACAAGGACCCGTATGAAATAATAGAAAAAATCATAAAAAGTCCTTACGAAAATTCGACAGCTCTCATACAGAACATATACAGGGAACCGGTGAAAGAAAACCTGATAGGCGAAAGGGTGGAACAGATAAAAAAAGAATGCGGATACTGTTCTGTCAGTTCAATTCCCCAGCATGCGGAGAAGTTTCTCGGCATAAGCAGGGAAGCCGGAGTCGATATATTTGTCATACAGTCAACGGTGACAACGGCAAAACACTTATCGTCAAAATACTCCCCTCTCGACATTGCCTCCTTCTGCAGGAATACGGACATCCCGGTTATTGTGGGCAACTGCGTCACATTCGACGTGGCGACAGAACTTATAGAAGCAGGCGCTTCGGGAATACTTGTGGGAATAGGGCCCGGAGCAGCCTGCACAACAAGGCATGTCCTCGGCCTTGGAGTACCGCAGGTTACCGCTACCGCCGACTGCGCGGCAGCCAGAGATGTACACTACAAGAAAACGGGAAAATATGTTCCCATGATAACGGACGGCGGAATGGTCAGCAGCGGAGATATCTGCAAAGCTTTCGCTTCGGGAGCAGACGCTGTCATGATTGGTTCGGCTTTTGTCAAATCAGTAGAGTCTCCGGGGAAAGGATACCACTGGGGAATGGCCACTTCGGATGAAAACCTTCCGAGAGGTACCAGGATAAATGTGGGAGTTTCGTGCACTCTTAAGGAAATATTATACGGACCTGCGAAAGTCAACGACGGCTCCCAGAACCTTATGGGAGCTTTGAAGCTTTCCATGGGCTCGCTCGGAGCAAGGAATATCAAGGAAATGCACATGGTCGAAATAGCGGTAACCCCTTCCATAAAAACCGAGGGTAAGATTTACCAGTCCATCCTGAGAGAAATGAACAAGAAAGAAAAATAACCGGATTAAGGAGCTGCGGAATAAATGAAAGATTTTGTGCATTTGCATTTGCATACGGAACACAGCCTGCTTGACGGGATGTGCAGGATTTCGGAAGTCACTGCTCTTGCCCGCAAGTACGGCATGAAAGCGCTTGCAATTACCGACCATGGAACGATGGGAGGCGTACTGAAATTTTACATGGCCGCCTTGAAACACGGCGTCAAGCCCATCATCGGCTCGGAAATGTATATAGCGCCAGGCAGCCGTTTTGACAAGAAAATCAGCGGTAAGAAAGACGCCTTTTTCCACATAACTCTTCTGGCAAAAAATTACAGGGGCTACCAGAACCTTCTGAAACTTTCCACCCTGTCTTTTACCGAAGGCTATTATTATAAGCAGAGAATAGACAAGGAAATCCTTTCGCAATACTCCGAAGGAATCATGGCGCTCGGCGGATGCCTGAAAGGAGAGGTCAACTCCCTGCTTCTGGAAGGAGAAGAAAAAAAAGCAGAAAAAGCGGCAGGTGAATACAGGGAAATTCTTGGAAAGGAGAATTTCTATCTTGAGGTCATGGACAATAAACTTCCGGACCAGGATAAAGCCAACCGGCTGTTGGCGGAACTTGGCAGAAAGGAAGGCATAGGACTTGTAGCAACCAACGACTGCCACTACCTGTATAAAGAAGATGCTTTTGCCCACGAAGTCCTGCTGTGCATCCAGACACAGGCCCATATGGAAGATACCGACAGGATGAGATTCCAAACAGACGAATTCTACTTCAAGACAGCGGAAGAAATGAAGGAAGCTTTCAAAGAGATGCCCGAATCTATCAGAAATACCGTGGAGATAAGCGAAAAGTGCAATTTGCAGCTGCCCATTGGCGAATATCATCTTCCAAAATTTTCCCCGCCGGAAGGACAGACTCCCGAGGAATATCTTGAGAAACTCATAAAAAAAGGAATAGAGGAAAAATTCCGTATAGATTGTGAAAAACTCGATGAAAACAGCGAAAACGAGATAATCAAGAGGGCGGCATACGAATTCGGCGTAATTAAAAAGATGGGATTCCCGAGCTATTTCCTGATAATACATGATTTTGTGGGAGAAGCCAAAAAAAAGAAAATAATGGTGGGTCCCGGGAGAGGTTCCGCGGCAGGAAGCCTTGTTGCATATCTTCTGAACATTACGGAAATAAATCCCCTTCCATACAACCTTATATTCGAAAGATTTCTCAATCCCGACAGAATAAGCCTGCCTGACATTGATGTTGATTTTTGCGACAGGCGCCGCTTTGAGGTCGTCGAATACATAAAAAACAAATACGGCGAAAAAAACGTAGCCCAGATAGGCACTTATGGAAGAATGGCGACAAGGGCAGTTTTAAAGGATGCGGGACGCGCGCTCGGATTCAGCTACGCCGATGTGGACAAAATAGTAAAACTGATCTCGCAGGAACCGGGAACTTCTCTTGAAGAAGAACTTGCGTCCAATCCCGAAATCAAAAACATTTACGAAACAGACGAAAATATTAAAAAACTTTTTAACATATCTCTAAAACTCGAAGGACTCGCAAGGCATTCATCCATACACGCTGCAGGACTTGTAATAACGGAAAATCCCGTTGACGAATATGCTCCATTATTCCGCGGACCGAAAGGAGAGCTTGCTACCCAGTACGAGATGGACGGCGTAGAAAAAATAGGACTGCTTAAAATAGACATACTCGGACTTAAAACTCTTTCTGTCATAGAAGACGCGCTCGAACTGATTAAAGAAAGGAAGGGAATAGAAATCAAGGATTTTCTCCTGGATGACGCAAAAACTTACCGGATGCTTGCAGACGGAAATTCCATGGGCATATTCCAGCTTGAAAGCAAGGGTATGCAGGAGCTTCTTAAAGACATCAACCCCATGAACTTTGAAGACATTGTTGCCATTCTTGCACTTTACCGGCCGGGCCCCATGAAAAGCGGTATGGTAAAAGAATACATCAAGAGGAAAAACGACCCTTCCCAGATAAAGTATGACCATCCGCTTCTGGAATCCATACTAAAACCCACTTACGGTGTCATTCTCTACCAGGAACAGGTCATGGAGATAGCCCACAAAATGGCCGGATTTACCATGGGGCAGGCCGATGAACTGAGAAAATCCATGGGCAAGAAGATATTGGAAGCCATGGAACAGAAAAGAGGAATGTTCATAGAAGGAGCCAAAAATAACGGAGTCAGCGAACACGTCGCAAAGAAGATTTTCGAACAGATTGTAAAATTTGCCGGATACGGATTCAACAAATCCCACAGCGCCGGATACGCTCTATTGTCTTACCAGACAGCTTATCTGAAAACAAACTTTCCGCTTGAATTCATGACCTCGCTTTTAAACAGCGAAATCGGCAATTTTGACAAAATAAGCGAGTATATAGCGGAATGCGAGAGAATGAACATCTGGATTCTGCCTCCCGACATATGCGAAAGCGACGAACGGTTCAAGATTTTCAGCAACGATATTATATACGGACTCGGAGGAATAAAGAACGTAGGGGCGGGCGCTGCAAAGTCCATTTTGGAAGCAAGAGAGAAAGGCCGGTTCAAATCCTTATTTGACTTCTGCGAGAGAGTCAACCTCAGGACTGCAAACAGGAAAGTTATAGAAAGTCTCATCAAGGCAGGCGCCTTTGATTTTCTGGAAATTCCCAGGTCTCAGCATTTTGCCATGATAGATGATGCGATAGACTACGGTTCCAAGATGCAGAAGAAAACAGAAGACGGCCAGATAGAAATTTTTGCATCGGATAAAGGGAAAATAATGCCTGAAACTGACAGGGAAGTATTGAAGTCCCTGCCTGAATGGACAGACACAAGGCTTCTCTCCTATGAAAAGGAAATGCTGGGAGTGTACCTGACGGGGCATCCTCTCGAGAGATACATCTCCATGATGAAAATATTTTCCACCATATCTTCTGCTGAGCTGGAAAAAGTAAAAGAAGGCATGTCAGTTCGCATAGGAGGAATACTGATTGACATAAAAAGGACAACCACGAAAAAGGGAGAACGCATGGGATGGGGAGAAGTCGAAGACCTCACAGGGACGGTAAAAGTTCTTTTTTACCCGAGGACATACGAGGCCGCCGCTTCCATCGTCAGAAAAAACGCCATCATATTCGTGAAAGGACGCCTTGAGAAAAAAGACAGGATAACGATTGTCGCAGACGAAGTTTCCAATATCAACACGGCGGAAAAAAGCAGGTTTTTGTCCAACGTGGAGATTGACATCAAACTTCCGACGGGAGACGAAAAACTTAACAGGCTGAAAGAACTTTTTGTGAAAAGCAAGGGAAACTGCCCCGTATATCTAAACCTGATTTTAGAAAACAGCGGCAAGAAAATAAAAATAAAAGCAAACGGGTACACGGTAAACCCCGATATCGACTTTGTGGAAGACCTTCAGTCCATTCTTGGTGAAACGGCTTTCCACATCGGGATATAAATCCAATTTTACAATCTTTGCTTGTTAGCCTTGAAATTTTGTGTTAGCATATTCAATGAACCTTTGTGTTCTGTACTATTGTTAAAAGATGCATATTTCGAATGATGATTCATTAAATATAAAATGTTAAAACTTTGGGATAAAGATAAAGAAAGAGATTTCTTTTCAAAATCGCTCGAGTTCGCAACTCCTGAAAAACTTTTTTACAAAACAACTGATGGAAGATTTTTAGCTTATTGGCCTAAAAAATATGCAGGGACAAAAAATACGTTGCAAAGCAGAAATGCATTTATAGGTGCTTATACTGAAAAATGGACGACTGATTTATTTAGTGAAATATCTGAAATAGCGGGAGGCTATTCTGTACAGGGCGTTATTGCTGAAAACATAGGATTAACCAATCAATCCCCTGCCGATGTGGCGATTTGCAAAACAAAAGATATTATCCAGAAACCGGAAAATATTATAATGCTTTTAGAAGTCAAAATGTCAGTGGTTTGGAATTGGGAATTTATTCAGGGTAAAAGAGAATTATTATGTATTGGCGATTATAAAACTCATAGTGGGAATCCAGGCCTTTTAAGGTCGGATACTATGCTGAAAGCAATTGGCAAAAGTATTAATATCCGCGTTTCTGATTTTTCAGCTTCAAAAATTCCAATTATCATCATAGGAAATACTCCTATCTCTGAAACTTATCATGAAAAAGCAGATCAATTGAAAAGAAGCGGTATTATACAGGGTTTTTGGTCAGTAAATCCGCACCCTGTTGATAGTAACTTCGATATTTTAAAGACTACAAAGTACAAGGGATTTTATAGGTTTGATAATTATGAAGAATTGAAACAAAATGTCCTGTGTCTTTTAACAGAAAAAAGAGAATTTTTCTCCAGTATGAAAACAAGGAAACATTTAGGGGAGATTATTGAAATATCCAATAAAGAACAATCTTATGAAGCAAAAGCAGAAAAGTTCTTAAAGCTTTTGCGGCAAACAGGATA
>Ga0116144_10003084_pt1 | contig 17105 bp, 17 predicted proteins | sample AD_UKC035_MetaG_FD_89746 | JGI IMG/M metagenome (GOLD analysis project Ga0116144, IMG submission 89746) | Active sludge microbial communities of municipal wastewater-treating anaerobic digesters from USA - AD_UKC035_MetaG | ecosystem: Engineered > Bioreactor > Anaerobic > Digestate | place: USA...
CCCGGACCGACTTTGCGCGTCGCGCCGACATTGAGGACATCCGCCTGTTCCGGCTGTCTTCGATGGATGCGCGCCGGGTGGCCCAGGCCGGCTATGCCGGTATGATGCAGGGGAAAACAACCATTGTGCCGGGGCTGTTCAATAAGCTGATGGCGCTCTCCATCCGCTTCACGCCCCGGCGCTTGGTGACGCGCCTGGGGAAATATCTGATGGCGCGCGCCGGATAGCTGGCTATGCCGACTTATTGGGATCGGTTTGCGCGAACCTATACCAACATCGGCGAAGCGGAATTCTGGCTCAAGCATCACCTGCGCATCACAGAAGGGTTGAGCGGACGGGTGCTTGAAGTCTGTTGCGGCGGGGGACGATTGGTATTGGAATTGCTCAAAGTGGGGATGGATGCCTACGGCATAGACTTGTCGCCGCAGATGACGGCGCAGGCCCAAGCGACTCTGGCCCAGGCCGGCTGGGATCCGGCGCGCATCGTCAGGGCGGATGTCACGCGCTTGCCTTTCCCCGACGCTGCCTTTGACGCCGTGAACCTCCTCCTCAGCCTGCCCATCCTCCTGGGCGCCATGGCGCTGACGCGGCAAGCTGATAGGATTTGGGCGCGGGGCTGCTCTTTCAGGCCCGCGCGCTCTTCGTCGGATTGATCCTCGTTTTGCTCTTGCGGCCACTCCTGACGCCGGCGCCCTTTGTCCTGGCCGATGTGATCGTGATTGTGGGCATGACTTTGACTGCGCGAAAACCGGGTGGTGGGGTTGTTACGTCTGGGCATCTTGACCCTATTGACCCTGCCCCTGTATTACCTGCTCTTCTTGGGACTTTACAGCGCGCTTAGGCAAACGAACGAAGCCTACGCAACGTTGGCCGTCCTCCTGGGCTGCGTAGGGCTGACGCTCGTGCTGGCGACGCCGTCGGCGCTGTCGTTTGTGGCGCTCAGCGATCGCTTTGCTGCCGCGACCACGGCGTCGCAACAGGCGCACTTCCTGGCTGCTGGCGAAGCGATGCTGGCGTCGGACTTGTGGCATGGGTCAGGGGCCAGGAGCGGGGGGGCTGCTCTTGCAGAGCGCCTGGATATTGGCGTCGGTGGTGATGTTGGGGAATCGCAACTTTGGCCGGTTCACCACCTACACCAGCCTCGTGGCGCACGGGGTGGATTTGGCGCGCATCCTATTGGGATTCTTTTTCTCCACGCTGGACCTCCCCTTGATGGCGATTGCCGGGCCGCTCTACCTGGTGTGGTTTTCCCGCTGCTGGCGCGCGACCTGTTCCGCTTGAGTAATGACTCCGCACAGGAATAGAAAATGTAAATAACACTTGACATCGTGTATGGTTTAGTATACAATAAGTACGTTGTATTTTACTAATTGTAATCTATATCATACAAAGCGAGGCAGTTATGTCCTATCACGAAAAACGAGCTATCGTCAATATGCTCAGTTCGATCTCGATCACAGTCGGGTATTCAGTCTATCTGTATTTCCGTTACCTGGCCGGCGGCGGGGAATTTGCCAACGATCCACGTTTCTGGGCGAATGCCTTCCTCATTTTCATCCCAATTTCGATTGCGGCTAACATTCTCAGCAGTGTCTTCTTCACCCTCCACTACCGCATCACGACCCACGACCAGGAGCCGGCGATCACCGACGAACGCGACAAGCTCATCGAACTCAAAGGCAACCGCAATGCGCTGTACGTCTTTTCGCTGGGCGTGATGCTGGCCATGGTCACGTCGGCGCTGGGAATGCCGATTTCGGCCATGTTCATCACCATCATCTACTCCGGCTTGCTTTCCGCGGTGGTGGACGAGTTGACCCAGTTCGTGCTTTATCGCCGGGGGTTTTGACATGAGCCACTGCCCTATCGCCAACTCCATCCGCAAATTTCGCTTCAATGCAGGCGAAATGACCCAGGACGAACTGGCCAAACGGGTCGGCGTCACCCGCCAGACCATCATCGCCATCGAAAGCGCCAAGTACTCCCCCTCGCTCGAACTGGCCTTCCGCATCGCCCGCGTCTTCAACACCACCGTTGAAGAAGTTTTCACGTTTGAAGATACCAATCTCGCGAACGTGAAGGAAGAAAAATGAACGCACTCAACACGTATCTTCTCAAAATCTGGGGGTGGGGGTTTGGGGGGCGGGCTGCGCCCGCCCCCAAACCCCCATTTTTCCCCTTTTTATTGAGATGATACCTCAACACAAAGAAAAAAGAAGGAGAACAATGAGATGAAGAAAATTTGCATTATTGGAGCGTCAGGAAAACTCGGTCAATACATGATTCGGCACTGTCTCGACAGAGGCTTCGAAGTGACGGGCGTCTGTCGCCAACGCAGCGTAAGCAAGCTCGACGCCTTCAAAGGACAGATCACTCTCTTCCCCGGCGACACCAACAACCGCGACGTCATCCAGAAAGCCGTGGACGGTTGCGACGGGGTGCTGACCGTGCTGGTGCCCTGGGGAAGGAAACACTACTCAACCGGGACGGCTCAGGCCGTATTGGATTACGCTCGCCCGGAAGCGCGCCTCATCTTCTCCTGCGGCTGGCACATCACGCTTGACGGGAAAGACGTGTACCCATCGTCTCTGAAACGGGATGAAAAGATTGCCCGTTTGCTCGGACGGGTTACCGGGATGATTGACATTGACGACCAGGTAGAAGCCTGCCGGCGCATCTTTGCCAGTTCCGCCCGCTGGACGGTGGTACGCGGCAGCGATCTGGAGGAAGGCGCGAGCCAGGGCTTGCCGGTGTGGAGCCGCCACGTGGGCGACCCCATTCTGGCGAGCAACATGACCCGTCGCGTAGATTTCGCCCTGTTCATGGCAGCGGCGCTCGAAAACGACGGACTCATCCACGAAGCACCCGCCATCGTCGGCTGCCAGACGCCCTCGGCACTGGCGCACAAAAACTCAAATTCGTAGATGAGAGGCTTGAAAAATGCTAAAACGCAAACGCTGGTTAATTCCCGGGATCGCGCTGGCCATCGCGGCTATAGTCATCCTCTTTCTGTTCCAAGAAGTAGCGGTCGCAGAACACCCAGGCTCGCGGCCAGAGGCGCCCACGTATGGCGTGCGCGGGCCTTACCCTGTCGGCATCCGTAACTTTGTCATCGAAGGTGAAAGTCCGCTGGAAATCACCATCTGGTATCCGGCTGAAAATACGGCCGGATACGAAATGGTCGCCATGTATCCCTTTGTATTTAAGACAAGCGGCATCTTGAATGTGTTTGGCCATTTGAGGATTGCCAAACTTGCCGCCCAAGCCATCCGAAATGCGCCTTTTGCTCTTTCAGAAAGCCCTTATCCCGTCGTGGTCTTATCACCGGGCCTGGGGATGACCGCTTCAAACTACGGCTGGCTGGCTGAACACCTGGCCTCGTATGGATTTGCCGTGGTTTCGCCAGAGCATCACGAAGGGTTATCGCTTGAGATGGATGTTTTTTGGCGGGCGCCGATCGCCCGTCCCCAGGACATCCTGACCGTTTTTGACTTCCTGGACGAGCAAGTTGAGCCCGGCGGCAAACTGGAGAATTTGCTCGATCCACAGCTTGTTGCCGTCATGGGCCATTCCTATGGCGGCTATACGACATTAGCGGCCGGGGGAGCGCAGATTGACCTCGACTCCTTCAAAAAGCTCTGTGAAGAAACGACCGATGAGCAGGTCCCCAACAGAGATTTGCTGTGTAATCCGATTGCATCACACGAGGCCGACATGGTCGCGTTGGCCGGCCTGGGCCCGAATCCGCCGAAACTCTGGCCGGCCTGGGCTGATCCGCGCGTGGATGCCATCGTGCCGCTGGCCGGCGATGCGTACCTATTCAATCAAGCCGGGTTGGCGCCGATTACCATCCCGGTGATGGCGATGGGGGGAATGCAGGACACCGGCACGCCGTTTGTCTGGGGCGCACAACCTACTTATGAGTACGTGTCCAGCCCCAGGAAGATCAAAATCGGCTTCCAGGGCGCGGAACACATGATCTTTGCCGGAACCTGCCAATCCACGTCCCGGTTAGCCGGTATGACCATCGAACAGCTTTGTTACGACGAGGTCTGGGACAGGGAACACTTTCACGCCCTGGTAGGGCATTTCACCACCGCATTCTTGCTGGCAGAACTGAAGCAAGACCGGGACGCAACAGCCATGCTCGCGCCGGAAGTTAACACTTTCCCCGGTGTTGAGTATCAAGCCGAAGGATACTGAAAGAAGGTCTTGAAGATTTCGTGCTAAAATGACCGGGACAACGGGTCAGACTGCCAGATCCGTCTAAAGTTTGAAATGATGAAGAAAGGAGCGCCGCTATGTATAACAAGCTGATCGTCAACATCAACCCAATGGGGTTCACCTGGGAGACCCGTGATCCATTCCTGTTTTGCGTGCATCACCTGGATCACTATCCGGCCGGCAACGAGCAACTGGGACCGGCGGCCTCACTGGCCGGCAGAAATCTCGGACAGGATTTCAACACCGACCAAAGTTGGCGAATGTATCATGGAGAAACCATTCCCGGATTTCCGGCCCACCCGCATCGCGGGTTCGAGACGGTGACGGTCGTCTTGAACGGCTTTGTGGATCACTCGGACTCCCACGGCGCGGCCGGGCGCTACGGCAACGGGGACGTGCAATGGATGACCGCGGGCGCGGGGTTGCAACATGCCGAGATGTTTCCGCTGCTCAACCCACACGCGCCCAATCCATTGGAACTGTTCCAGATCTGGCTCAACCTGCCCCAGGCGCGAAAGTTTGCTCCCCCGCATTACAAGATGCTCTGGGCTGAGGAGATTCCGGTCTATGTCGAGAAGGACGCCCGTGGCAAATTGATAGAAGCGACGATCATTGCCGGCCAAATCGGCGAGGTTGCAGCGCCCGCGCCGGCGCCCGATTCCTGGGCCGGCGACGCTGAGAATGAGGTCGGCATCTGGCTGCTCAAGCTGGAAGCCGGGGCGCGCTGGACGATTCCCGCCGCGTCGCCTGAAGTCAACCGGGCGCTGTATGTTTACCAGGGTGCACACATTGACGTTGGCGGCATCCGTATCCCGCACTACCATTCCGTCGAGCTGCTGGCAGACCAACCCGTCATCCTGGAAAACGCGGACCAGGAGGCCTTTCTCCTGCTGCTCCAGGGCCGCCCCATCAACGAACCGGTGGTGCAACACGGGCCGTTTGTCATGAACACCATGGCGGAAATCCAGCAAGCTTTTGCCGATTATCGCAGCACACGCTTTGGCGGCTGGCCCTGGCCGCGCCCTGACAACGTCCATCCGCGCGAACTGCAACGGTTCGCCCGATACGCGGATGGCAGCGAGCAAACGCCGTAATACGCGCTGCCGGAAAGCCAGATCAACGGCTTACACCGTCACAGTCATCCCTGACGCCCCCAGGCGGTACTGGCGCGGCGTCACCCCCGACCATTTCTTGAACGCCTTGCGAAAGACGCTCGGCTCGGAGAATCCCAGCAGGCAAGTGACCTGGGTGGTTGCATCTTTGCGTTCCATCTGGGCCAGGAAGTCGCGGGCATAGCGCTCGAAATGCTCCAGCAGGGACGGATTCGCCATGCGGACGGGCAGACTGCCCCAACGCATATCGAGGGTCATCGAATTATCCTTACTATCAAAGCGCACCGGGCAGTTGAAGATGCGCTCGTACTCGGCGCGCGAGTCCGGCTCAGGATAGATGAAAGTCACTTCGAGCGGATTAAGCGGCCGGTCGGAGAGCGTCCGCGCCAGGCGCACCGTGCTCGAAAAGGCGGCGTCGAAGCAATGCCGCGACATCTGCGGGGCGTGCGGCGGGGTGAAATAAATGACCCGCGCTTTCCCAAAGCCCACCTCCACGCGGGTAGTGATTATATAGCCAATGACGCGCTGGTAACGTCCTGCTTTCTCGAACGCCGCATTGAGCGTCTGGCAGTTCATCATCAGGCAGCCAAGAATGGACCAACTACCAGGTCTGGCAAATTCGCCCACGTGCAGGCAAAAATATGGGTCGTTCACATACGCCGCGGCCCCACCCTGGATGCACAGGTAGGTCGCGATCGGGATGTAGACATCCGGCGCGCGCACCGTCTCCGGTTCGATACCCAGAGAGCGCAGGAAGGCGTCAATATCCACCCGGAGCGATTCGCGGTACAGGAACAGTTGCGCCAACACGGTGGCGGAAACGGTGATGATGAACTCGAAATTCAGTGTTCCCAGTTTTGCCGATTAACGGTTTTATTGTTCCTGTTCGGCGGAGGATTTGCCCGATATTTACCGGTGTATATACCGTGACATGTGCTTTACTACAGAATAAGGAGCACAGATGGTGGAAAACCCATATCCCACTGAAAACTGCACGGATAATCGAAAGAGTCTGGCCAGTGCTGTTCGGCTTCACATTACTTTTTTCCTTTATCGCCGTAGCAACAGCGGTGTTCGGCTATCCGTTTGTCTGGCTTCTGCCTGATGCAGTGGTCGGGAAACTGTTACTGTGGATAGGGCCTGCTCACGATTATATGCATACTGGCAAGTATTGTGCGCGACACATTATGAAACATGGGCAGCCGCCATATCCGGTAGTTTTGAGGTTCCGCGGGTAACTTGATTGTGTAGGCGTGTTCTGGCATTTTTACTCGACAAAGAATACAATGAGGTGTAGCATGAGGGCATAACCTCAAGGGGGTTTTCGCGGGCGGGGGTACCCGCCCGCGAAAACCCCTCTTTACCCCCCCGCGTGAGCGGGTTATTTTCGAAGGAGTCTGAGCTATGAATGAAACCTTTGAAGTGATCACGGTCAATGCCGATAATGTGAACAAGCAGGGGTTCTTCTGCTACATGAGCAAGCGCAAAACGCCGGGCTATCGCCAGAAGCACGATTGGATGGTAGCGCGCCTCGCCGAAGGGTTGAAGCTCCACATGATCCACGAAATCGGAGGGCGGACGGTCGGCTTCATCGAGTACATCCCCGGCGAGGTCGCCTGGCGCGCCGTCCATGCCCCCGGCTACCTGCTCATCCATTGCCTGTGGGTGGTGGGCAAGGGCAAAGGCAAGGGCTACGGCGCGCACCTCATCCAGACGTGCCTGGATGACGCCCACGCTCAGGGCAAGCATGGCGTCGTGACGGTCGCCACCGAACGGGTGTGGATGGCGAAGAAGGACATCTTCATCAAGCACGGCTTTGTGGAGGTTGACCAGGCCCCGCCCTCGTTCCACCTGTTGGTCTACCGCTTCGACGAGACCGCGCCGCTGCCGGCCTTCCCCACCGATTGGGAAATGCGCCAGGCCCGATTCGGCGCGGGGCTGACCGTGATCCGCACCGCACAGTGCCCCTACATCGAAGACGCCGTGAACGGCGTGTTGCAGAGCGCGGCGGAACACAATATCCCCGCCAAAGTCGTCGAACTGCACTCGGCGCAGGAAGTCCAGGACTTATCGCCAAGCCCTTACGGGGTGTTCGGCATCGTGCTGAATGGCAAATTGCTCGCCTACCATTACTTGCTTCCCAAAGATTTCGAGAAATTGCTCCCCGCCGCCGCGTTCAGTTGAAATATTTCAACTGACGCGGCGCACTTAACTCCTCGCGCCGGGCGGGCGACGCACTCTCTAGCGTCGCCCGCCAGCGCACCAGCCCAATTTCCCCGTTTTGGATTTCCAGTCCGGTGAGCGCCCTCGACCACCAGCACTTTGACCAAGGCAGGATGGGTGGCGGGCGCTGGCGGCTTCTCGATACGGGGATCGGCGCGATGAAGGTTCACAAGCGGGTGGCCTCTTGCGCGAAGACGGTCAACTGCGCGGTTTCCTGGCGCAAGCGGGTCGTCAGTTCGGGGACGAAAGCGGCGGCGCTTTCCGGCCCGGCCGCTTGCAGCCGCACCACTTCGGTGACGACGCCATCCATCGAGTTCGCCAGCGCCATCAACTGCGCCTCCACCCGATCCAACTGCGTGGCGGCCGCCTGCAATTTTGCCAGCCGTTCCTGGAGCGCCTGCCGCGATTCTGCGTAGTCGCGGCGCACGCGCGCATCTGCGGTGCGTTCGATGGCGGCCTCAATGTGTTGCAAGTCGGAGGAGAGATCAGTGTGGGATTGGGTGACGACCCGGTAGTTCTCCAATCCTGCGCCACCGCCAACCCGGTGATCAATCTGAGCGCCGCGCAACTTCGGGACATCTATCTGGGCGCCATCACGAACTGGCAAGACGTGGGCGGCCCCGACGCCCCCATCACGGTCGTTATCCGCGAGAAGACCTCCGGCACGCGCGGCGCTTTCGACGAAATTATGTTAGACAAGGCCGAACCGGCCTTGCAGACCGTCATCACGGCCGGCGATATGGCGGCGCTGGTAGCGCAAGAGCCGTATGCCATTGGGTATGTGGGCTTTGGCAACCTCGAAGCGGGTCTCCGGGCGCTCAGCATTGATGGGGTCGCGCCCAGCGAGGCCAACGCCCGCGCCGGCAGCTATCGCCTCACTCGCCCACTACTGCTCCTCACCGGGCCGCTGACCCAACCCTTAGCGCAGGCCTACGTGGACTTCGCCCTGAGCGCCGCCGGACAGCGCATCGTCGCCGAAAACGGGTGGGTCCCGGTGCAATAGCCGGCGCTTTAACAAAACGTTAACATGGCGCACATCACCTGTTAACATGGCGCACATCACCTGTTAACATAGCGCGTTTATCATGTTCACAGACTATGTGACATAAACGCTGGTACGATACCCCGCCAACCTCATCAACTGGGCGCGTAGGAGATGATGATGGATTCGCAAAACTGGACACTCTGGTTAACCATTGCTAGTCTTATCGGCATGGCCTGCTTTGTCCCTGCTGTAGCTACCCGGCAAGTCGTGCGCATGACCCGGAAGATCAACGGCCGATCCACGCTCATGCAGCAGGCGCACCAACTCGCGTATCTCAAACTCACCCCGGCATGGGAAACCGGCGCAGCTATTTTTGCCCAGGGCGGGCTGCTGCTACTAGTGGGTCGGTCGTCACGAAAATCGCCATTGTTTACGCTTGAGAAATGGCGATAAACGCGCCAAATGACCCACTAGGGGTAGGATTGATGGGGGCCGCAATCTCCAGGCTGTTTGTTCCCGGCCAAGTGGCCTATGGGCCGGTTGTCTTGCCCGGCGGGAGTGGGGTACTGTGCTTGGCTTTGTTGGGAATTCCGCTAAAGAAATATCGGGAGGCGCGGCGGTTGGATAGAGAAGGGATCGCCGCCACGGTGCCGCTCCTCGCTTGCTTTGAAGGCGCAGAGGGCGGCGACACCGCGTTCTATGTGGCCTATGAATTGCCCGGGGTTGGCGCGATCCGTCACCCGGTCGCCTATCGAATGGTCAGGCGGATGAAGGTGGGCGACCCTATGACCGTGGTTTACCACCCCCAAAACGCTCGACTGTTCCGCCCACGTTGGCGTTGCCCCGTTGCCTGATCGCTCCCGCCTGCTTTTACCGCGCCACCGGTACTCTCTTTCTCAATGGTGGATGTATCCGTTTAGTTTTGTAAGCAGACTGCACGGCAACCGCGCTGGCGCGGCTAAAGCCGCAGAGAAAGCGATGTTTTTCGTGGGCGGGCTACGTCCGCCCACGAAAAAACACCCCAAAACTCTCTTTTGCCCTGAAAAGCGCGGCGGATAAGGCGGAGTGCTCACAAAACTAAACGGTTACTGGTGAATTACTGACTCCACTGAAAAAACCACTAAGGACACAAAGTACACAAAGGATTTTATGGCATGAATTAACAAAATCTACACGACTGAGGTTTAAAGTGAACAATTTTAAGCCTTACCTGAATTGTCTTCGTGTCCTTCGTGTCCTTTGTGGTTAGCCCCCCCTTTTTTCAGGAGAGTCATTACTCCTTCAGAGGAAGGTTCGCGCTGATGTGATTCCGTTACACCCGCAATGTCCTGATCGTGCTGAGTCTGTTGTTGAGTTGCCTTCCGGCTGCGCGCCAGCACGGTGCAGCGCCCCGGCAGCGTTCCCATCGTCACCGCATACGAATACACGACGACTTAGGCCGCCTCATCCGCGTCACCGACTGGGCCACCGGCACGACCCCTTACGACTACGATCCCGCCGTCCGCCTGATCACGATGACGCTGCCTAATGGTGTCCAGACTACACACAGTTATGATGCTGCCGGCCGCCTGACCGCCCTGCTCCACGCACATGGCGCGACCGTGTTGGCTTCTTGCCCGCCAGCCAACGTTCCCGAAAGAGGCTGAGGATCGAATAATGAAAACCCGCATCCATCAAGGATAAGCCCAGCAGGTATTTCCAGTCAATCCGCCCACGCACGGCATCCGCCGCCTGGCGATCAGTCAAACTTTCCATATGTTGTAATACCATCACAATCGCCAAGATAGCGGGAGACTCCCCGGCCTGACCTTGCGCTGAAAACATAAGGTTTTCCGCATATTATGACGCTTTATCCCCATCTGTCACCTGTTCCACCTGCTCCCATCTGCAAATGCCCACAAAATCGTCTAATGATCGCTTGACAAAAGCGGCGTTACAGGGCGGTTTGGGGCTGTTTTTGGGCCAGAAATCCAAGATAAGGCGATATGATGGGGCGTCTGGTGCTTCTACCATCGGTAGTGAATAATTCGACGCCTGGGTCGAGAAGCAAAGTTGAAACAAACCTGCAACTGAGGTATCCTTATAGAACTGCCAGATGGTGCAAATCGGATGAACTCTTTTCAAATTTTCTTAAATTCTTACAGTTTTATCAGCGTTACCCTGTCCATTGTGGGGATAGCCGGGGTGTCCTATCTGGTCGCCTTCGCCCGAAAAACGGCAGCCACATGGTACTTGATCGGCGCGCTAAGCTGCATTCCCATGGCAATGCTGGGACTGTTTGTGAATGCTTCGGTAGCGCCCTGGGGCGGCGCGTTTTGGTTCACGCCGGATATGTTTGCCATCCTGAGTATGACAGCCATGCTGCACTTCATCTATCACATGCCGGATAAGGATGACTCGCGTACAGCTCGGGTTGCCGCCGTATCGTCGGTTAGCCTCAGCGGGATAGCATTGGGCGTCAATGCCCTGTTTGTCTACTATACCCTCACCAACCGTTCATTTGTCATCCTGAACCCGGCGCGCGTATCCTTCCTCATGCCCCTGGCCTTCGTGACGACCCTGGTCGCGGCGCTGCATCGCACGATCAGGGTGCAGCAGCACATAGTTTCCGCAATGCCCCCACATCGCGCCCGCGCTGCCGTTTGGGCGGCGCTGATGAGGCCCCAAGGCCCGGCGCGAATCCTGCGGAACTATTCTCTGGCGTTGTCGTTGGGATTGTTTCAAGGCATTGCGGCGTTTCTGTCCGTGCAGGGGTGGCTGCCAACGCCGTGGAGTATCTACGGCATTGGCCTTTCGCTGTTGTTGATGGCGACGGCCATTCTCTATACCACCCTGGAATATACCATCCCCCACACCGGGTTATCGCTCAAGCTGATAGGACTCTCCCTGACTGTCATTCCGATCGTGTTGGGCGGCGTGGGACTACTGGATATTCATGCCGCTTTGCGCCAGGGCGAACGGGAACGTGAGCTGCAAGTGGAGATTGTGCGCCGCGCACTGCCTGACTTGCGCCCGGCACTGCCAGAAGCGGTGGCCTATGTGGTAGCATGGGATTCCGATGGCGTCCCGGCGCGTTGGTGGTATGCGCGCCAACCGGATTTCGACCTGGAGGCGCTGGGCGTGGAAGAGGTTGCGCGCCGGGCCGGTGCGCCCTGTCCCGCGCCCATGTGGAATTACGCTACAGAAACCACCTTCGCGGATCACCGCTATGCCCGGTCGGTGCGCTTACGGTACGCCGGTAATCTGCCAGGGAGTTATTATCGTTACGTGGGATATATCTTTAATGAAGAGGGTCTGGAGTATGAGGTGGGTTTTAACCTGGCGGAAGCCGACCGCCCGGTTCATGAAACTACCAGGGTGATGATCCTGGTGGTTTTGGGTAGCAGTGTGTTTATCATCGTGGGATTACCCTGGCTCTTGCAGAGAATCTTGATCCAACCCCTGCACCACCTGCTGGCCGGAGTCCGGCAAATCAACGCCGGCCAACTGGAAATTGCTGTGCCGGTGCGGTATGAGGATGAAATTGGCTTTCTGACACAGACATTCAATCAGATGGCGGCGTCCTTGCACGCTGAGATTGGGGAACGGCAGCGCGCCGAAGCACAAATTACCGCGCTGAATCTCACCCTGGAACAACAAATACTGGATCGGACGCGCGATCTGTCGGCGTTGTATGCCGTGTCGGCCATTGCCGGGCAGAGTGTTGACGCCGACGCGCTGCTGCAGAAATCGCTGGCGCAGACCGTCGCCACGATGCAGGCGGAGGCCGGCCTTATCGCGCTGGGACGCGAGTCCGCCGCGCCGACGTTGGTGGCGTTAGCCGCCCCCGATTTCCCGCCGGCGATGGTCGCCCGGCTGCGCGCCTGGTTCGCGGCTCCGGCGGTGCTGGCGTGGGCGCTGGCATCCCCCGCCGCCATCCTCATCCCGGACGCCGCCGACGACGCGCGGCTGCCCGTCCCCCTGAGTGGCAAGTATCCCCTGACGCTGTTGATGATTCCCATGCGCAACGGCGAGGAGACCTGGGGCGCCATCTGTCTGGCGCGGCGCGTCGGGCATACCTTCAATGTGGAAGAGGTGGCCCTGCTGGCTTCCATTGCCGATCAGCTCGGCCTGGCGTTGCAGAGCGACCGGCTGCGGCAACAGGCGACGGTGTTGGAAGAACGGCAGCGCATCGGGCGCGATCTGCACGACGCCATCACCCAATCGCTGTATGGGCTGGTCACACTCACCGAGGCCGGCCAGCTTCAACTGGAGACCGGGGCGACGGCGGCGTTAAGCGGCACGTTAAGCGCGATAGGACAGGCGGCGCGGCAGGTGCTGAAGGAACTGCGATTGTTTATCTACCAACTCCGTCCCCTGGAACTGGAGCAGGAAGGGCTGGTGAGCGCGATCCACCAGCGGTTATCAGCGGTGGAAGGCCGCGCGACTATCCGGGCGCGGCTGTTGGCCGACGAGGGCCTGCACCTACCGCCGCCGGTTGAAGCGGCCTTGTACCAGATTACCCGCGAGGCGTTGAACAACACGCTGCGCCACGCGCGCGCGGACGCCGTCACCGTGACGTTGCGGCAAGATGGGGCCGCCGTGTGGCTCGAAATCGTGGATGATGGCTGCGGCTTCGACCGCGCCGCGCTCCCGCCGGGCGGCATGGGGCTGCTCAACATGCGGGCGCGCGCGCAGGAAATCGGCGGCGAGTTGGAGATTGTGACGCAGCCGGGACAGGGAACGCGCATCAAAGTAGTGATCCAGGAACGCACCCTATTAACCGATGGTTCACCAGCGGTGGGATGAAAATTTCACGCAAAGGCGCAAAGCCCGCTAAGTTCTTTACTTTGCGTCTTTGCGCCTTTGCGTGAAAAATAGTGCTATTTTCGCAGGAGTCAAGATGGAAAAGATTCGGGTGTTGATTGTGGATGACCATGTGATTGTGCGGGAGGGCCTCGGCGCTATCGTGGCAACGCAACCGGATATGGCGCTGGTCGGGCGCGCGGTGGATGGACAGGAGGCGGTCTCCCTGGCGCAGACATTATGCCCCAATGTAATTTTGATGGACCTGGTGATGCCGCGCATGGACGGCGTCCAGGCCATCGCCGCCATCCAACAGGCCAATCCCCAAGCCCAAATCCTGGTGTTAACCAGCTATGCTCACGATGAGAAAGTCTTTGCCGCCATCAAGGCGGGCGCGCTGGGCTATTTGCTCAAAGACACCACCCACGACCAACTCCTCAGCGCCATCCGCGACGTGGCGCAGGGGCGCGTGTCGCTGGATCCCGCCATCGCCGTCAAAGTTCTGCAAGAGTTACACCAACCGGCGGCGGAGCAGCCTGCGCCGGAAGCCCTTTCGGAGCGCGAGCTGGAGACACTGCGTCTCATCGCGCGCGGCATGTCCAACGACGAAATCGCCGCCGCGCTGCACATTCAGGAGCGCACCGTCGCCAAGCACGTCGGCAACATTCTCGCCAAGCTGCACCTCGCCAACCGCACCCAGGCCGCCCTGTACGCCCTCCGTCAGGGTTGGGCCGAACTCGAATAGTAGATTTCACGCCTCCATAAATCCTCCATACGACCAAGTTTGAAAATGGTCATTTTTGCTACCTCCAAGTAGCATTTCGGCCATTGCGCGCCAGTGCCCTCTGGTCATATCATGAATGAAGCACTTTCATTCATCGTGCCAGGGAGTCATCCATGAAATATTCATGTCGGTCGCAGGGCGTGATAGCGCTTATCGTGTGCCTTTCTATCGTGTTGGCGGCGACCGGAGCCGTGTCATCCGCCGGCGGGCCGGCGCTGCTCGCGCCGCCCGATGGCACGATCACGACGACGCGCGCGCTCACGCTGCGCTGGGCGCCGAATCCCGGCAGCGACGCGCCGGACGGCTACAACCTGGAAGTGGACGGCAACGTCATCACCACCACCGGCACAACCTGGGCTACGACGCTAGACTTGGGCGATCATACCTGGCGAGTGCGCGCCTTCAATGCCGTGGGCTACTCGGATTGGCCGTCGCTCTGGACGCTGCGCGTGGCAGCGATGCTGTGCGTCCCGCTGGGCGACGTGCAGATGACGGGCCAGGCGACGGTCACGCTCAACAGCACGGCGACCTTCGTGGCGACGGTGACGCCGATCAGCAATACGAACCAGTTGCTCCCGACCTTCCCGCTCACCTACACCTGGACGGCCACCGACCTGACATCGCAAAGCCACGTCATCACGACGGAGGGTGTCTTGACGGACACGGCGGCCTTCACCTGGAGCGCAGAGGGCCTCAAAAATGTCGCCGTGACGGTGGCGAATCCGTGCGGCGTCACCGTGGACGCCACGCGCGCCATCACGGTCGTCGCCGAGAGCGAGACCACGCAACCCATCTACCTGCCGTTGGTGATGCGGAACTTTTAGCTATTTCAGGTGGGATGCACAAGTGCGTCCCGCCTGACTCATCGTAAACTATACTGCTATGAATACGCCATTTACCTGCCTTTCCGTACTCATCGTCGCGCCGCCGGGACGCCTGCGCGATGGCCTGCATGTGTTGTTGCAAGCCAGTGGCCTCCAGGTCGCCATCCGCCAGGCGGATGACGGCGCAGACGCTTTGCGGCTCATCCCGCAGGTTCAACCCCGGGTGCTTTTGCTGGATGTAGGTCTGGTCGACGCCGGGAGCTGGCAAAGGCTGCGACAGATCAAAGCGGCCTGGCCGCCCGTCCGTTGTTGTGTTTTGGTGCATACAACGGCCCAGGCGCGCTGCGCCTGGGAAGGCGGTGCAGACGCCGTTCTCCCGGCCGGCTTTGCTGCGGAGCACTTCTTCGGGGTGCTGCGTGAGTTGGCGGGCGAGGTGTAGCCAGATGGTACTGAGGGTCGGAGGTTAAAGCGGTATTTTCGCGGGCGGGGTACCGCCCGCGAAAACGCCCCCTTTTCATCCGCCGCTTTAGCGGCTATTTTCAAGGAGGACTTCTATGAAGAACTTGCTACTGGATCAAGGGTTTATGGTTCATAAAAGGGCGTTAATGTTTGTCATCGTGCTGAGCTGTGTCGCCTTGCTCCTCTTCACCTTATTCCTTCCCACCGCCTTCAAGGTACAGGCCGCCAACTTCGACCTGACCGGCAGTTGTCTCGGCGGCGTGGGGGATGTGGCCGCGCTCATCGCGGCCATCAATGCCGCCAATGGGAATGGGGAAGCGGACACAATCACCTTAGCCGAGGGCTGCGTCTATACGCTCGACGAGATAGACAACGCGACCGACGGCAATAACGGCCTGCCGAGCATCACCTCGGCTATCGTCATTCAGGCCGGCAGCGCGGGCTCGACCATCCGACGCGATGTAGCCGATCCCGACGAGTTTCGTCTCTTTCACATCGCCGACGACGGCGATCTGACCCTGGAAAACCTGACATTGCAGCACGGCGTGGCCGACGAAGGCGGTGCTATCTATAACGCCGGCGGCGTGTTGACCCTAAACAACGCGACCATCGCCGATAATGCCAGCATCGCCAGGGGCGGCGGGATTGCTACCTATGGCGCGCTTACGATCAACGACAGCACGTTGACCCGGAACTCATGTCCTGATAACTTTGGCGGCGGGGGCTTGTACGCCGGCGGGGGCGGGGATGCGGCGGACAGCCTGGTCACCATCCATCGTAGTGTCTTCGCCGATAATGTCGGTTATGAAGGAGGCGGCATCGCCACCCGGCAGGATGGTGGTTTTCCTGTACTACTGACCATCCACGACAGCACCTTTTCCGGCAACCAGGCCACCGGCCAATGGGGCAGCGGCGGTGGCGTCAGCAGCAACGGCGACCTGAGCATTGCGGGCAGCACATTTGTCAGCAATACCGCCACCAGCGCCGACGGGACCGGCGGCGGCGGACTGGCCCACATCAATGGCACGGCGTGGATCACCAACAGCACGTTTTCCGGCAACCGTTCGGCCACTGACGGCGGCGGCATTTATTTCCGTGATATGGCTATGACGCTTTCCTACGCGACGATTGCCTATAACACCGCCGACAGCGATAACGACGGGGTCGGCGGCGGCGGTGTGTATATTGCAGACTGGGGCGGCACTTTTAATGTCGCCAGCACGCTCATCGCGCACAACACTGACCGCAGCGGGCAAGGGCCGGATTGTTTTACGATAGATGGAAGCGTTACACCCTTAACCTCCCAGGGCTACAACCTGATACAAAATGACACCGGCTGCACCATTGCTGGCGACACGACCGGCAACCTCACGGGCAGCGACCCGCTGATCGGGACGGCGCAAGATAACGGCGGCCCCACCTGGACGCATGCCCTCCTCATCGGCAGTCCGGCGCAAGATCGTGTGCCTAACGGGACTAATGGCTGCGACACAACCATTACCAGTGACCAGCGAGGAACTGCGCGGCCCCAACCTGCGGGCGGCGCGTGCGACAGCGGCGCGTATGAGAGTCCCCCGACCTATATTATCACGCCGACGGCGGGCGCGGGGGGCAGCCTCACGCCGGGGACGCCGCAGACGGTGGCGCACGGCGGCAGTCAGGCGTTCACGATTGCGGCGAATGTGGGCTATCACATCGCGGACGTGGGC
>Ga0116144_10003088_pt1 | contig 17089 bp, 13 predicted proteins | sample AD_UKC035_MetaG_FD_89746 | JGI IMG/M metagenome (GOLD analysis project Ga0116144, IMG submission 89746) | Active sludge microbial communities of municipal wastewater-treating anaerobic digesters from USA - AD_UKC035_MetaG | ecosystem: Engineered > Bioreactor > Anaerobic > Digestate | place: USA...
CCCTTTGGTATAGGAGATATACTTGTATTAATAGGGTTAAGTATATTTTTAAATATGAGTTTGTATATTGGATTTATATATATCTTTCTTATCATTACATGTATATATGCAGTTGTAAGAGTATTACTTAAGAAAGCATCATTTAAGACTGCTATCCCCCTACTTCCATTTATGTACGCATCTTTAGTTGTTCTATTTTTATCAAATTCGTTTGTATCTAATTTGTTAGATAAGATATTTCTTTTTGATTAAAAGATTTTTAGTGTATTGAGTAGTTCTTGAAATTCTGTTAAATTATATATATCTATAGTTATATATAACTGTCCATGAAAATTAGGATAAAAAGATTAGTTGGGTATACTCTCTTAGAGCTTTTAGTAGTTATTACTCTTTTCATTATTCTTGGAGCAATAGGTATTGGTGGATACTTAGGTACTAGAGAAACAATGATTGCAAGAGAAACAGTAGAGACTATTAAACAGGATATACGTAGTGCTAGATTAAAAGCAATGTTGTTAAAAAAGGAAGAGGAGAGTAATTGGATATATGGTATTGGTATTGATTTTGGTAGTTTATCATCTGTGGGTGGCTCGGGTCCATTCTTTAAATGGTGTTCACCTTTTGAGGATTTTGGTAATGAAGTAACAAAATCTGAGATATTAGGGTGGGATGCTAATTCAAAGATTGGAGATCCAATTAAAGTTGATGATGTATTGGGAGTATCAACATCTAGCGAGGAGTATGCAATAATAATTGAAGATCCTTACCCATATCCATCCCCTGACCCATATCCTTATCCTCCGCCCCAACAATGCACCACATGTTATCAGAGTCGTTCATGTCCAAGTTATTATTGTGAATATCCTAGTTGTTGTAGGTGTATATATTATTCAAGTCCCTATTGCAGGACTACAGACAAGTGTTGTTACTGTAGCTCATATCGTTCAAGCACATATTGTTCAATAACGGATAAATGTTGTCTATGTAGCTCCTATGTTGAATCTGATAAATGTGATCCTAATAACAAGTGTTGTAGAACATCTACAACTGATCCGGTACCTGATCCTGACGAACCAGTTCTTGAAAACACATTTTATAACGGTTATGTTCCTATAAATATTACTACATCCTGTCAAGATAAAATATCTTCCCTTGTTTCATTAAACGATTTGCCTTCTGGAGTAATATCAGAATTTGATAATATAACATTCAGTGGAGGAAGATATCTTGTTTTTGAAGCAGTTACTGGTAGGGCATTTATATACGAGTCTAATGGTTATCCAGTTAATTATGATTCAAATGGCAACTTTGATGAAACAAAGACATTAGATATTGTTATCAAAAGAGATTATAGTTCAAAATTTGATGTTGTTACTGTATATCCCCTTTCTGGAACTGTAATTCATCATGTATACACAGAGCTAGATCAAAAGTGTGGAGCAAGTGATCCTAATTGTATAGAAGTTAACGGTGTTAAATATGTTAGATATGGAATAGCTGATGAAATTAATTCATATAGAGAATGAAAATATTAAAGAAAAAATACAAAGGATTGGGATTTGTTGAAGCATTGATAGCGATATCTGTGTCTGGTGTTGTTGGAATTGTTTTAATGAGTATTTCAGCTTCAACATTACAGAAGTTACATCAATTAGATATACAGGATGCTTTAGCTGCCAATGCAGTATCAACAGCAGTTGATTTACAAAAAATTGCCATTAGAGATATGACATTAGCAGAGGAAGATAAAGTTTTTTACAATCTAAGTAATCAAACTTGTTATGGATTTAACACAGATGGGCAGATAAATACGAATGATACGTATAATTTAAGCTCGCAAGATAGGGAACTATATAAAGAGAAATCATTAATAGAGGGTAGTTCAGAATATTTTAGAATCTTTTGTGTGAGAAATAATTTAGTTGATAAGATTGTTGTTCAGATATTTGTAGGTTCAAATAAAGTAGATGGGCAAGCAACTACAGATAGTGATGTTAAGGATTATTCATATTTAGCAGTAATAAATAAATAATGAAAAGAAATATTTTAATATACAAGGGATTCAGTTTGGTAGAGATGCTGCTTACAATAATGATACTATCCATTGTTATGTTGTTGGTTGCTACTACACTTAATACAGTCATTAAGGCTTCTAATACAGCAAATAGTAAAAATGCAGCACGAAGCGATATTAATTACATAATGGATGTATTTAATAGGAGTGTTTCTAATACTGAGTTAGATGATATATATTTATATAAACCAACACAACAAGATAGAGAATTTAGTGTTAGTACAGGGTTTCCTAAGATTGCAACATTAAACCCTTCTAATATAGATGATGTTTATGTTAACGATATAATATCACTTAATGATCCAAATAATAGGTCTGGTAATGAGATTCATGTAAAGATATATGGCTATCCTGTTTGGACATGTTTAGGATTTTTTAAAGATGCTGATGGTTATGGGTATCTTGTTAAGACTACTAATCCAAATCTTACAGATCACTCGAGTTGTTTTAATGATTCCGCTGTGATTACCGTATTAAACTCTTTCTCAATTAATGTTAAGGATTTTAATATCCAATATGTGGATATAGGGGATGATAAAAATAGTATGTTTATAATCAATTCTACAATGACTCCTCTCTTTTGGCCTGTATCAGATTCATTCCCAGTTACTAGGGATGTATCAAGACAAGTTGTAATATCAACAGAAGCGTTGACACGATATTAGGAAATTGATACTTTATAATATATTTTATGTTTAAAAATATGAAGAAATACTCAGGACAAGCTATCGCAATTATAATGATTGTTCTTGTAGTTGCTACTGTGGTAGGAGCTTCTCTTTATTCGAGAATGGTGACTAATACAGGAGAAATAGTTGATACAAGAGAATCTCAAAGAGCTTTAGAACAAGCGGATAGTATATTGGATGTCTTTATTTCTTCTGATTTACCAACCCTACAAGGTATACTTTCTAATTTGTTAATAGCTAATGCTGGGGAGAAGAAATTTACTAGTGTTATGGATACTAATCCAGATGTTGGTTTAAAAGGGTTTTTGGGTACTCAAATTGATACGACGATATTGGACAATGTTAGAAGTGTTACTGGATGGTGTGAACCTCCAGAGAAAGGTTCTTCTATAGAGATAACAATATCATATGCAGATCAAAATCATGTTGTAGAATACAATGTTGGAGATGTTGTTGCAATAAATACTGCGAATGTAAATATGGCTACACTAGATGATGCATGTAGAATCAGATTAGATTTAACAGCAAGGGGAAATGGTGATAGTTTGTTTTCAACAAAATATGTATATATGGATAGCAATGGAGTGGTACCATACAAACTTGATGACATGGAGCTAAGATGTGTAAAGAATACGGGAGATGTCGCCCAGTGTGGGAGTGGTATAGTTGCACCAACAGATTCAATAGTAGAAAGAATAGCTTCAGGTGGGAGTATAACTATTAATCCTAAATTGAGTAATCTTTATGAATTTAGACTTCTTCCTCTTAAAGAGAAGCTTGGTGTAGCAGTTATTCCACAAAGTTGTGGTAATGTATTTAACAATTATGCCATTAGAGCGAAAGTTACATGTAAAGGAGATACAAGAGAGAAACAGGTTGTAATACCAAGTGTAAATAACATGGGTTACTCTGCCCTATTTGACTATACAATATATAATGCTAATGGGACATTAAATCCAAATTAAATTTATTTATTACAATTAATTATGGCTGACACAAAAAAAATATTAATAGTTGAGGATGAAGCTCCCCTATTAGATTCTTATGCAGAGCTAGTTGAGACTGCTGGATATATTCCAATGAAAGCACTTGATGGATATCAAGCCCTTGACCTATTAGCGAATAATTTAGATCAGATAGATCTAGTACTTCTTGATTTAATGATGCCAGGAGTTGATGGCTTAGAGGTATTAAAAACTGTTAAGAATAACGAGGAGAAGTATGGAAAAATGCCAATAGTTATACTTACAAATATGACTAGTGAGTCTGTAGTAAAAGAGGCATTTAATATGGGTGCCACATCATATCTTGTTAAAACAGATTTAGATTATGAGGGCTTAGTTAAAGAGTTGAGTAAGTTTTTTGGATAAAGGACAATACCTAAAAATAGAAAGTAATGAAAGAAGTCAAACTGCCAAAAAGATTTGTTTTTAGAATAGGTGCTATTTTGTTTGCACTGTTGATTCTTTTCATAGTAATATGGCTTGGTTTCTCATTTATATCGATGAGAAATGAAAACCCTTATGTTGCTATCGCAATTAATCTGGAAGATAATGATTTAGCAAAAAAAGTTAGGAATGATTTTCCTAAGAAAGATAATAATTATATAATTCATCAATTTCCAATTATTCTTGAAGAGTATACAAACACAGAAGAGGAATATATTATTACAGGTGTACCATACAATTTTGATTTGTATTACGAGAATAGAGAGGATTCAAGATTTACATTGGCTTTAGATAGACACAAGGGAGAGTATGATTTTTCAAAATTGGAATTTAACGAACCTTTAATCATTTCATTGAGTTATAGAGTTGAGAGAGATTTAAGATATTTTACCGATTTTTCTTTTTGTGTTTTAAAAAGGGCCTACTCCAATTTATTTGATCTAAATAATCCTTGTAGTAGAGGAAATTGTATTGTAGAAAGAGAGTTGACAAAGTGGGAAGTTGAACTAATGGATAAAGGAACGGAAGAGAAAGTGTCATATTATAATTCTTTTGAAAAGAAATCATTGAAAAGAGGTTTATTTAATTACTATATTACTAATGATTTCGGATATTTTGATAGTAGTTCATTTAAATTAAGAACTACGCAGGTTTCAATGCCTGATAAAACTTATAAAATGGGAACAACTTTTGTAAATCAGAAAGTTGAAAGTTCAGATAGTTCTACTATCCAATGGATGTTAGCAGGAATTTCTGAATTTATAAATAAGGAGTATACAGAGTATGCAGATATAGATTTGATGTCATATATGGATACTATAAATTCATATTCAAACGAAGCGATTAGACAAACATTGAATGACTGTCAAATGGCATTTGAAACAGTAGATAATCTTAAAGATTGTTCAAATAGCGTTTGTAACGATATTAAAACTTCTTCCTTTGGACATTGTAAAAGAGTATTGGAATATGAGTTGTTGGATTATGATTCAAAAGTAAGGGATTATCACGGTTATGACACAACAGGAAGTGGTAATGGTTACCTACTCTATCTACCATCGGAGATGATTTACTACAACAACATTGTTGATTTATTAGGACTCAGTGCACAGAAATATACACAGAATCAAATTTATAGATTTTATTCGAATGCGGAGAATATGGCTAATGCATATCCAACAGTAATTGGAAATTGTAATTTATTAAAAACATCTGAGGATATGAAATCAGAATTTAAAGATTCTTCATTAACAGACAAGATTGAAAAAATATATGAGTCTTTACCAGATTTCTCATCTTTATGTGACGATATATTAAAAGATGAGTTCTGTTCATTGAGTATTGCTAAAAAATTAACCTGTGCAGATGCTACACTAAGCTCATATCCCGAGGTATCAAAAAGTATTCTTTATGATACCTTCTATCGTCACTACTTCTTAAGCACTATTTCCTCAAAGCTTAACTCTTACGAGGTTTATAGGGAGAACAAATTGGTAAATGGAAATACTAAGAATTTACAAAAACTAGATGAGTATGGGTATTTTGTTTGGAGATACGAGAACAGGGGTACGGATGGAGTTACTGTAACATCCTTTGCTGATATGTTGGATTCTTACTATTTTATCTATTTGATGAACAGGATAAATGAAGATTAGTCAGTATTTAACAAAAATATTAATAGTAGTTGCTATTGCAATTCTATCTTTCTTTGTTTTCGTAAAACAGGATGTTTATGCTGATAATCCTTGTTGTGATTCTACTCCATCTGGTTGGTGGTCTGGTGAGTGTTGCTATTCTAGTACTGAATCTAAAAGTTGTTGTAGTGTGAATGATGTATTACCAGGATGTGGAATTATTCCTTGTCCAGGGTGTGACCCTGACGACCCTGACGACCCTGATGATCCACCGCCGCCACCCTGTAACCGTTGTACTCTTAAGAAATGCTCTGCACCAGTATCTAGTACAGTTAATATTTGGGTACTAAAAAATTTATACTCTTGTACTGATTCTGGGGGTTGTTCTGCTCCTACTACCCATTATAGAACATGCTATGAGATACCAAGTGATCAACCATTAGGATCATTAGTAATATATCCTGAAGATGTACCTACCTCTTTGGTGTTTGTATCTGATACACATACTGGAGCAGGACTTAAGAGTGTTACTATTGATGACAGTGTAAACAATCCAATTAGAATGGTTGCGACATATACAGACAGTACTTCTGCTGAAATAGAGGCACTGTATGTATGGTTTAAGTTAGGCACTGAAACACCAAATACTCCACGATATATTGATTTAGACAACAGTAGTAGTAGTCAGGTTAGACAGACTCCTTCAAAAGAAGAATTTGGTTTTCTTATGCATAAAGAAAGTGGCGTTTGGAAAGCATATGTACCAGGTATCAACGGAGATGGTAACGACTCGGGAGACAGATGGTTGAAAGCAACCTCTGATACAGAGTTTTACATTTATGGTCCAGGTGGGAAGAAAATGGTCAAGATTAATATTAACAGTATACAAGCGAGTGGTAATTCAATAGTTTTAGATTTTAATGCAAGCTTTAATAATTTTGAAGTAAGTGTTAAGGATGGTGAATACACTCCTTTTCTACAAGGTAATGATACTTTTGGATTTACGCCCTATGATAACTATACTGATAAAACAATAAAAACTGCAGTAAGAAAAATTTATGGAAAAGAACAGATTCGATTGTACAAAGAGTGGAAAGATTCTGGTAAAAAATGGAATATTGATTTAACGAAACCTTCAGTTTCTTCTGTGGTTATTACCGTTGTAGAAACAAAGAAGACAGAGATTATTCTTAATTGGTCAATTGATGAGAACATATCTTTGAAATATGTTGTTGTTAATGCGACATACTTACCAGGGTTTAAAAATGTTAAACCAATAAGGGTAATTGGTTTTACTGGTGGAGGTAGTATTACCCCTTCTCTCCCCTTCTCGTATACTTTACTTGAAGAAGGAAGTATAAAAACTGGACATTTAGTAAATAATTATTTAGTTAAAATAACTGGGGATAATAGAAGTGGATCATTAGCAATAGATGTTGGAGATAATGGACAAGGTATACTTAATCTCTCAGTAACAGCTTTTGATCAGGGGGGTAATGTAGGATTATTAGGTGACAAATTAGATTTCAGAGATTGGATGATTACACAAGGAGGACTTTTTTATGCGAATGCCGTGGATGTACCAATTAGACAATTTACAGCTGCACCAGGGAGTTGGTTAACAAAAGATTATTTAAACAGAATTGATTATAGATATTCTGACTTATCAACAGAACTGGTAGGTATAAAAAATCATGGGATTTTAGAGTCTCCAGTTAAATCCTCTGTTACACATTCTTATATGATAAGACCGTATTTAGTTAAAGATGTGGATGGTTACTATTCAACACTAAAAGGTTTATTCGATAGGAGAAAATCTTCAATTAATAATCTTAAGCCTATTTCAGGATCTTCAATATCTGGAAGTTTAACTTCCAAATACGGTGTATTAGATAATCAAATAGCATATTTAAATAGCTCATCCCTATCTGTTGCTAGTAACTTTGTTTGTGATGGATTAGCAGTATTTTTTGTATCTGGAAATCTTAACATAGATGGAAGAATTAAAAATGGAAATGATACTTTTAACAAAGATGCTTGTATATTTGTAGTTGGTGGAGATGTTAAAATTAGCCAAGGAATAAAAGCGTCCAATCCTTTAATTTCAAATCCCTCTGAGGGTATTGTTATGGAGTATGATGAGGTAAATGCATATATTTTAGCTGATGGTGGAATCAATATTGAAAAAGAGAGTGTTTCTCCAGTTTTCGATGGTTTGTATGTAAATGGAGGACTTCATACCTTAAAGTCAGAAGGTTTAGAAGTTAATAGAAACTTAAAATTAGAAGACAGATTAAAATATCCTGTACTTATTGTTGATCACCATTCTAAGTATGGTGTATTAGCTAGGACACTCTTTGGGGGTTCTTTGCTTATACAGAAAACAGAAGTGGGTGTTAAACCATACTAAATTTTTATAGAATATAGTATGGAAATGAAAAAGAAATTCCCAATTTTAATTGTCTTAATAATTCTATCTTTAATACTATTAATTGGAATAGTAATCTTTTTTCAATATCATCCTAAATTAGATAAATATAATGATTATCAAAAAGAATGTAATATCAATATTGAAGGATTTAATCTGTATTTAAAATGTAGTGCTTTTCTAACAAGAATGGTACAGACCCAAGATCCTTACAGCTGTTATGATTTTATCATTGTTAAGGATAATACTAGTATTAGAGAGGATAAGATATGTGAGATGGATAACAAAGTAAATGATAGTGACCAGACTCTGTATACTGAGTTAAAAGTCCCAGTTGATTTGACTTTCGAATATACAAGAGATTCTCTTTTTGCGTATACATTTACAGAATTAGAGATAAAATATATGGGTAAAGAAAAAGCATTAGATATCATACAAGAACTTAAAAGAAATGAGATTGAAATTACATCTGTTAAGATAATAGAGTAATTTATGTTATATTATAAATATATATTTATTTAACTGCCATGGTAGTAAAAAAGAAAATATTTTACATAGTATTACCGATATTAATATTAGTTTTACTAATATCTTTCATATTAATATACCTAATGGGATGGTTAGGTAACACTCCTAAGTTAAATAGATATCAATCACTAATAGATATATGTACAGTAGAAAAGAAGGTATTTAGCATAGATATTAAGTGTGATGCATTGATAGATAAGACAGAGGAAAGAGATAATAAGAACTGTTTAGATTTAAGAGTAATTAATAAAGAGAATACAAATATATTAGAATTAGAGGTATGTGAGAGTAGTAAGGTATTAGATATATCAGATCCAGTATTAGATACAGATATGAAGGTACCTATGCATATGGTATTTAAATATACATACCTCCCTCCCCTATCCTATGGTATATCACATATATCAATGGAGTTAATGGAGGATGAAGAGATTTCAGCTTTAATGGTAGCATTAAATAAAGTTAATATAAATTTGGCTAATATTAGATTACAACAAGTTTTTGATACAGAAGAAAAGGGATATAATGTAAAAGAGTATGATAATTTTATAGAGGGAATAAATTTAGGAATTATAACATTTGTTCATTCTAAGATTAATAATATGACCATAAATGATGATGAGATACTCTTAGATTTAAATCTTAGTGTAGGAAGAATTTCGAAGGAGATTCAGGTAAAAACGGAAGAATTTGATTATGTTGACAATGTTTTTTCACCAGAATTGAAAAGAATTTCTATTGGAAATTTATCTTACGTTGATATCTCTAAATCACACGATTTAATTTTTCTTTTTGTGCCAGAAGGTACAAATGTTAATAAAGAGAGTCTGAATAATTATTGTACTAGTAATGATAATGCACTAAAGCAATTGTGTCGGAGGGTAGAAGATTTAGAATCGTATATTTTAGATAAACCTATTGAAGAATATATAAAATATTCTTATGACAGACTAATTTTTAGTGGAATGTTTATTAATGACCGGGAATAAAATAGTAAAACTTCTTATTTTGGGTATCTTTCTATTCCTTGGATTTTTATCTTTTGTTATTAAGAACCATAGTATTGTAAATGCTTACTCTTGCCCAGCAGGATATTATTGTGAACAAAGTGGCGGAACAATCTGGGGTTGGCTGAATAGGGCTCCTTCTGGTTATCCTCCGAACTGTGCATATATTCATTGTCGTTATGATTGTTGGGGAACAAATAGTGCTTGCTATGGTGGTTGCGAACTTAACTCTAGTCTTGCACTTTGCGAAGCTGATGCCGACCCCGATATTGGCTCATATTGCTGTAACAAGGTGTCCTGCCCCTATCCTAACTGTTCTCCCAATCCTTCATGTCCTAGTGATACAACGACTACAGATACTGGAGATGTGCATTCTACAGATACAGATTGTTGTGACACTGGTCCATCCCCATGTCCTGAAAATTGTGAAACTGAAACCTGTTACTGCTATTTATGTGATATTGATTCCGTATCATGTGATGATCTTGATGAAGTTAATCAAAGCTGGGGAAGCTATCCTAGATACAAATCTTGTAGAAATACTCCTGTTGGTGCTAATTGTGATACAAGGTATAAAACATGCTACTGCTATGAACCTCCTGAACCACCACTGTGTCCTACTCCATTACTTGAGAGTAACCCAGCAGATGCTCCAAATATGATACTTCCCGATTTTACATATACATACAACATATGTAGTGTATATAAATATCACGATTGCTATGAACCAGTATCCCCCCAACCAATAGAGAGTTTACAAATCCATGATGATGGGTTAAATGGTTATGGATTTAGTTCAACAACACACACAGGAACACCCCAATTAACAACAAACACAGGAAATCTTAATGACCCAATAAATATGACAGCAACATATACAGATACAGATGGAGCAAGCGATATAGAAGCACTAGGAGTATGGTTTAGAAATGATGGAAACACAGGAGAGGTTAATTCTCCAATATGGCTATCAACAACAGTAGAACCAAAAGCATCATCTAATGATAATTGGGGATTCATGATGGTAAGAGACCCATTAATTGTAAATAATTGGATACCATATGTGCCTAGTTGGAATGCCAACCCAGCAGTCTGGACTAGTAGAAATACCCAATACAATCCTGCAACAAGAACCTTTGTGATAAAAGGACCAAACGGAAATAATATGGTAGAAGTAGTAATAACCTCTCCCATATCATCCTCGAACCAGACAGTAACAATGGACTTTAGTTTAAGATTTTCTGGGTCAACAATTACAGAGAGTGTATCTCAAACAACCTATGATATATTACTAATGGGATTAGATACATTTAGCTTTACTCCATATGATAACTATACATTCCCAGCTTCTGATAACTGGAGAAGTACTGTACAGGATAATCCAAGTACTTCAGCAATAGATTACTGGGAAGTAAACAAATTAAGATATAGATCTACTCCAGCAGTAGCACAAACCTACGCACGAGAGTGGTCATACTCTAATGCCCCTAGTTGGTTAGGTAATAAATGGACTGTTGATAAAATAGCTCCTGTAATTAGTTTCATTAACAATACCCCCTCTGCTTCCTCTGTAATAGGTAATACAATCAAGATAGAATGGAATGCTACTGATGAAAAAAACCTCTATTCAATAGTTGGTAATATATATACAACAGCAGAATTACAGGATATAGGGAGTATATCCATAGTACAAGCAAGCTCTGGAGTAACTCTACAATATGATTTAGGTGTGCCCTTTACTCCTACTTTAAGTACCTCAATAGGAAATATAATAGGGAATCTTGATACAGGTTGGCATTTCAAAGTAAATCCTAATATAAATGGCGCATCTCACACAGGTAGTATAACTATAGAAATAGGAGATAACAGAGAAGGTTCTTTAATATTCTACTTAACAGCTTTTGATGACGCAGGTAATGTCTCAATGCCACAATACGATGATAGTATATTTAATATAAATGATTGGTTAGTAACAGACGGTGGTCTAATGTACTCTTTGGGTGGTACAACCTTTGCAACAAAAACATTCTCAATAGATCCTTCCTGGTCAGGTATACTTCCCCCCTTCCCAATTAGTGCAACAGAGTCCCTACTCTACAATATTAGTGACCTTTCTAGTGAACTGTTTGCTCAAGGTCCATCAACAACAGCACCCAGCTCTTTAGTAAATAGCTCGTTAACTAAAAGCTATAACATAAAGTACTTTCCAGAAACAAAAGTAAAAAGCTACTATGATAACTTCTTACAAGCATATGAAAGAAATAAATCTAAAATCAATCCAAATGACTTAGCAGAAGAAGTCCTTGTATCACCATTAAATGGTAAAAATGGATTGAACCCTGCGTGTGGTGGAAATAAAGAGTACTGTGTCCTCACAGTTAATGGAGACTTAGCAGTAAATACCCTGCCAAATAGTGAGCTTACATGTGATAGAAAAACAACAATATTTGTTGATGGTAATCTAGAAATAAATCCCCCAATATTAAATGGTAATACAGTAGGAGATATAAATAATGAAACAGGATGTATATTCATAGTAAGTGGAGGAGTTGTAATAAATGAAGGAAGTGATGCAGCATCAGATCCTAACTTTGCATATGATGTAATTAATGCATATATATTAGCAGATGGTAAAGTAACAATAAGTAGTGAAGAATCAAAAATACCCCAAGGAGATCCAGATATGATTGATGACGCAGATAATGTGTTGTTATGGACAAGTTCTGATACTGCTAATACTACATTACATCAAGATAGTACATCCTATGTAGAAGAGCCATCTTCAATAGAGGTGAGAGCAGAAGATGTAATGGATACAACCTCAGAAGTAGTAGATTTAATGGAGTATAATAGAGACTTCGCTGCTCAAGCTGCATATCCAGGAGGAGGAGGAGTCATTGCAACTGGGGGAAGTACAAGTACTGTTGGCAGTGACACAATACATACATTTACATCCTCAGGGACATTAAATGTTACAAAGGCAGGTCCAGCTCAAGTCTTGGTTGTAGGAGGAGGTGGTGGAGGTGGAGGTGGTTTGAGCTATGGAGGAGGTGGAGGTGGAGGTGGTGCTGCCGTATATAATAGTAATATTAATCTTTCAGCAGGCAGTATAACTGTTACTGTTGGAGCAGGTGGCGCGGGTGGTGCACCTGGTAATGGTGGAAATGGAGGAAGTTCATCCTTGGTGGGATATTTATCAGCAGTAGGAGGAGGTGGTGGGGGTGCAATTAGGACTGCTGGTAGAACTGGAGGATGTGGAGGAGGAGCGGGTAAATCGGATGAATTTGAAAGTAAGTCAGCAGGTAGTGGCTCTGTGGGATATGGCGGTGGAAGAACACAATCATCAACTGCGGGTTTGGTTACAGGAGGAGGTGGTGGTGGTGGAATGGGAAGTGGTGGTGGTAGTAGTGTAAATACAGCTACTGGTGGAACTGGTGGCTCGGGAAAAGGTTTTAGTATATCTGGCTCATCAGTAAATTATGCTGGAGGAGGTGGTGGCTCTGCAAAACATTCACCTGGAAGTGGAAGAGACGGCGGAGGAAAAGGAAGCTGGGACTGGGGTTCATCTGCTGGGCAATGTGGACGAGCGACTAGTGGTGCAGCTAATAGCGGTAGTGGAGGAGGTGGTGGTGGTGGAGACACACCATGTGGTTATCCAAACGGAGGTAGTGGAGGATCAGGTATAGTAATAGTGAGATATACAACTGGAACTGGTGTAATGGTATATTCGGAGCAATCAATCAAACAGGAGGGCTCATACGCCCTTAAGGTAGTAGCAGACCAAACATCATCATTGAATAAAACTGCTACAAGAACTTTTACTACCCCTCTTAATCTCTCTGGAAATACATACCTTTCCTTTTACATGAGATCAAGTCGAACAGGTAGTAATGTGTCTGTAGGTATAAGAGATACAGGAGGAGTTGTAACACAAATCACCCCTACTGTTACTACAGCTAATACATATCAAAAATATACAATGAACCTTTCTGCAGTAGCTGATGCAAACAAAGATGCAATAAATCAATTGATAATAACGATAACTAACGCAGATGCAACAAATACCTTTTACATAGATAATGTGGTTAGTGGATATGAAGTACCAGCATCACTAAATGATGTTGTATCAACAAGTAAAGCAGAAAATACTAAATCATATGATTCTATTCATCTGTCACTAAGGTCTACACAAGCAGGAGCTATAGTAAGATTCCAATTTGGTAAGAACGTTTACTCTGAGTTTCATGATTTAACAATAACTGATACTAATCAATGGCAAGACTTTGATTTTAATATATCAAGAAGTAATAACAATCTATACGGTTTTAGAATAATGAATCTTAATCCAGGAGAAAGCTTCTGGTTTGATGATATAAGGTATAGAAACATATTTGATCCTAGTGCTATAGACTATGGCGAGATAATAGATGGAGTATATATAAATGGAGGTCTTCATTCATTATGGACAGACAGTGGAATAAACAGTGGACCGAGTATAGAGGTAATGAGATATTTAAGATTAGAAGAGAGATTAGATTTTCCTGTATTAGTAGTAGATCAACATCCTAAGTATGGTAAATTAGCAGAAGATTTCTTTGGTAATTCATATACATTACAAAAAACAGAGGTAGGTTTTAAACCTTAGGATATTTCTGCTATTATATATGTAAGTCATAATATTTTACTGTCCAAAATATGGCAAAGTTGCCTGATCATGTAGGCATAGATTTCGGAACACATACTGTAAAAGCCGTAGAGTTAAAGAATATTCTTAACAAACCTCAGCTTGTTAATTTAGGTACTCAATTAACACCCAAGGGTGTAATAAACAGTGAAGAAAGACAAGACCAAAAGAAACTTGGAGAAGCACTAAAAGTACTTTACTCTAATGCAAAAATTAAAAACCCTAATGTTGTAATGGCTCTTCCTGAGTTTTCTGTTTTTACAAGATTTTTAGAATTTCCAGGTGTTAAAAAAGAAGAACTTAAACAGGCAGTATACTATGAGGCAAAACAGTATATACCTGTCCCAATAGATGAGGTACAAATGAGTTACGTAATTATTGGTTTTAATGAGGAGAAGAATGCTCCAAGAGTATTGCTTGTTGCTGCTCCAAGAAAAATAGTAGATATATATATGAGTGTTGCAGGGTTTGCAAACCTTGATTTAATTGCAATTGAAACAGAGTCTGTTGCAATGGGTAGAGCTATGTTTAGAGCCATGAATAAGAAAGATTGTGTTATGTTAGATTTTGGGGCAAATAGTACAGACATGAGTATTATGACAAATGGTGCATTAGTTTTCTCACAGAGTATATCGATAGGTTCTGATTCTTTGACTCAATCAATAGTTAATAAGTTTAATTTTGATTACAATAGGGCAGAAGAGTTTAAAAGGAGCTATGGTCTACTACCAACTGCTGCAGAAGGTAAAATATATAGTGCATTAGTACCAATTGTGGAATCAATTATGATAGAGGTTAGAAGAGGTGTTGAGTTCTATAAAAATAAGACTATGTCGGCTCCTCCAATGGAATATCTATTAAACGGTGATGGTGCCCTACTTCCTGGTTTAACCGAGTATGTATCTAAATCACTAGGGGTTAATGCACAGATAGCTAATCCGTGGTTAAATATAGTAGTAGATAATAAATTTAAGAATCTTATTGCTAAATCAGGATCATCATACTCTGTAGCAATAGGTTTAGCATTAAAAGATGAATAACACAGAGAATACACAACAAAATATTGATACAGTGAATAAAAATAAACAACCTGTTAATCAATCTGTACAGGGATCACCTACCCCACAGCAAGGTAAACCTACTTTGGCTGAACCATTAGGCAATCAGGTAGAAGAGGGTGTAAATTTAATACCCTCTTTAACCAAGGAAGAGAAGGTACATGTAAAAAAGAAGAACACTTTAAATATTGGATCTTTACTGAGTATTATTGTTTTATCAACTATAGCGTTAGGTATTGTCGGTTTTAATATCACTTCTAAAATGCAACTGAATTCCAGCAAAAGTAATTTATCAAGAATTGAGAAAAGTGTTAATACACAAATAGATAAGATAGAATCTAATAACATTATTCTAACTAGGATTGATTTATACCAAACAGTTAAGAAGAATAGTTTCTCACACAAAGAGATAATTGAATTCTTGAATGAAGTATCTGGAAAGGTTTCGGGTATTTCATATAGGAGTATTTTAATATCAGAGGATTTAACTTTTGAGTTGTCAGGTAATTCTCCTGATTTAGAACAGATATCAAGATTATGGTATCTATTCGGAATTAATGAAAGTATTGAGAATATTAACCTTGAATCAGTTGCTAAGAATGAGAACGGTGCTACATTCTCGTTTGAAGGGAAATTAAAATTTGATAGTTTTAAAAGTCAATAATTATGGGATTAATAACTACTAAAGCAAGTAAAAAGAGAGAGGAAGAGTTAGCTCAAATAGCAGAGAAATCTAAAAAGGGAAAGTTAGGTTTTGGTGATTTGATCATACCAATCGCCTCAGGAACCCTATTTATAATTCTCTCGTTTGCAGTATTTGTTCCTATGGTAAAATCCGCTTTTGAATATTTAGATGAAATAAAGGTTACTAAGGAGAAAATTGAGCAATTGGAAAAAGTAAATAAAGAGGTTGCCAAATTAGATGAGGATCAACTTAATGAGGATGTTGTAACTGCAAGAAAGGTTATACCTAAAAAACTACTTGTATCAGATTTAGTCTCATATCTAAATGAATTAGCTACATCACTAGAGTTAAGTATATCTGAGCTATCTTCTGGAGATGCATTAAATGCAGTATCAGGACCTATTGGATATAGTGGAGCGTATGATAATGTTATTAAGTTTTTGGATGATGCACAAAATGTGTCTCCATATATGTTAAGGTTACAAAATGTTGAAATTAGTGCAGTACAAACTGAAGTCGGAGAGGTATGGAATATATCTTTGGATATCAGTGGGTATTATATTGCCGAAGAAGATGAGGAGCCTAGTATATATGCTCCATTTAAATCATACATGGAATATGAAGATATAATACAGGTATTTAAAGATAAAGCGAAGAGTTTAGATTAGATTTCATCTCCTAACATGTCCTCTTCCTGTTCACTCTCATGTGCAACTTTATCATCTTTTAATATTACTCTTACTCTCTTATTACTTCGTATTGCACTTATTGTAATAATATCTCTAATTGAGTTAATAGTTCTTCCCTTTCTTCCAATTATTACACCTTTATCGTTTTCGTTAACATCTATTGTA
>Ga0116144_10003092_pt1 | contig 17060 bp, 20 predicted proteins | sample AD_UKC035_MetaG_FD_89746 | JGI IMG/M metagenome (GOLD analysis project Ga0116144, IMG submission 89746) | Active sludge microbial communities of municipal wastewater-treating anaerobic digesters from USA - AD_UKC035_MetaG | ecosystem: Engineered > Bioreactor > Anaerobic > Digestate | place: USA...
ATTGCAGAAGAGTATGCTCGGGCTGTCCATCGAAACATAATGAATCAAAATCTTCCGAACTATCCTGTTAGAACAACAGCTTATATGAATCGGAAAAGAAGAGAGGGAAGGCCATTAGGACATTGGCGGTACTTAGATCGGGCAGTAGAAGGGATTGGTTTACGAAAAGGGGAGGAACCCAATTCTTATGTAGTTTGGTCATGGGATGTTCCTCATGCGAAATATATGGAAAAAGGTGGTGGGAACCCTACGCCCGTTCCTGTTTTTAAATTTACCCTTGATACTTATGAACCTTTAGCCATTACAAGAATTAAAAAGTGGTTGGGGAAAGTCGAGGCTATGTATATATGAGAATAACTAGGATAGCACCGAAAGAAGTGATGATAACAATAGAGATGTCCCTGACTGAATCGGAAGCGATCCTTAACGCCTTGGACGTTGCGGAGATCATCTTCCCTGATAACTCTGTCAATAACGTAGAAGCAGACAAGGCCATCAAAGAGTTTTTCAATCTTGTGAATGAAGCAGTAAAAGCTGCTAAAGGTGGGTAATGGACGCTACTGCTCTTGAACTTAACTTTCGGAAATCACTAACAAAGTATCTAGTCGATTCTTTGCCAACTGTGAATTTCATGTTTGATTGGTCGGCTGCTGATCCGAACATTCGCAGTAAAACGATGACTGCGTGGATTGTTGTTGACCTGAAGAAGTTTGAGAGAGGACATCTTTCGGAAGCATGGGTTGATTTCTATATAAGCACAAGACAAGATATGGACAGTTGGGCAAACTCCCAACTATCAGACACCCTTGTTTCAATCTTCTTTGACGAAACAAAGACGGATGGCCTTGCTAGAATCCCCTTTTATGACGGAAGCAGTAATCCGTGGGTAGTGATAGGAGCAATTTTGGCACAAGAACTCTTTGAATTTCCGCCCAGATATGTTATAGAAGATGAAACAAAGGTTAAAATCGTTTCGGCGAGGTTAAGATGGGCATCGAAAATTTGAAAAACAAAAGGATCATTTATAAGTGTGAGAAGTGTGGGAAGAAACTTATTGAACGGCGACCTGATGGTCTTTGGCACTTCGTCTTCGGAAAGCCGAAGGAAGGTTCAGATTTTGTTCCCGTGGAGATTTATATCATGGGGAACATTCGTATAAAGTGTATGAGGAGAACCTGTGGACATTGGCAGGTTCTAAACTATTTTCCAAATCAATCGGAGTAATCCGAAAGGCTAGATTGTTCAAAATTTTGTAGGAGGATTTGAAGAATGGCGTTGACACGGACTGGTCCTGTTACCCGACAGGCTGAGAAAGTCGCTCTTGGGTTGGCACAGATTCGGGTTGGGGCTGCTGCGGCCAATATTGCTTCGATTACGCCGGTGCTTCTCAGCACGGATTCAATTGGTGCTCTCGGCAATACGAAGTTTATTGGTGAGACGGAGTTTTGGCGGCTTGAGTCTGGGTTCCCCCTTCTGGAAGACCTTGCTCTTCCCATTAGAGAGAAGGCTGCAATGGAGGTTGGGTTCAAAGAACTCACTATTGCCAACCTGTACATGGCAAGAGGGGAAGATCCGTCTCTTGTAGACGAATACGATGTTTCCCTCGGTCTTGGTGGGCTGTCTGCTCCTGAGTATATCAGGATGGAGGCGGTCTATACTTTCCCCAACAACCTTGCTCAGATGGTTGTTATCTTCCCCCGAGCGAATGTTGTCTCTTCTATGGAGATGGATCTTCAGGCGGAAGATGCGGCCGTCATCCCGGTTACATTTGAGGCGAAACGAGCTGATCAGCTTGTTTCGGGTGGAAGTGCAGTTTGGGATGATATGCCCCTCGGAGTCATTGTATTCCTGACGGGCGACGACATGGTGTAATTCAAGACGAATCCCGCCTCCAGGACGGGGGCGGGATTCATTAAAAATCATTTGGAGGCATAGAATGAAGGATCGTTTGAATCCGAAAATCAGGAAGTTTGAATACGGAAACAAGGAGATGTTTTCCGTAGATTTGTACCCGCTGTCCATTGGTGATCAGAAGAAAGCTCTTGAAATTGTTTTGGAAGTTGTTCAGGAGTTCGCCTCTCCAGAGTTTGTTGGCAAGTCTGATGTTGAGGTTGCTCCGAAGATTGTTGAAATTCTTAATAAACACATTGTGGCAATTTTGGCGATGATCGCCGGGGTTCCTGCGGAATCTGCACAGGCAATCCTTGACAGATGTACAAATGACCAATTTGTCCTGCTTATCGACACTATTTGGGAAGTCAATTTTGAGGATGCCGTAAAAAATGGAATGAGCCTCTTCGACAAGATCAGGATGATGTATCCATCGAAGAGGCAATCGCAATTTTCTTACGGTATTACCCCCAATACAGGCTTGAACACCTCTACACCCGAAGCTTCAGAGAAGGAGGAATCACAAGAGACCAAATGTTAGCCTTGTATGAACAGGCTAACAAAATTGAATATGCTGAGAAGAGATTTGAGGCGGGAGTACATGGTGTCTCCCTAGATGGTAAGGGAGCAGAAAAGAAGAAAGAGGAAGCGTTTTTTGGTGACGATGAACCTATTTTTAAGGAGCCGTCAGAATATAAAAGCAAGTCAAAAGAGGAGTTGGATGACTTAACTGAAAAAATGATGAAGAAGCTCAAACCGCTAGTAGGTAGCCGAATCCTAGGAAAAAAGAAGTAACAGGAGCTATTGATGGCTGAAAAAGAATTAGGTCTCGGCGTTTTATTCTACGCTAATGCGGGTAATGTCCTTGCTAAAATCAACGAAGTCCAAGCTAAAGTAAGAACACTCGCTTCTGAAATAACAAATTTTGCGAAGACAAGTAATGTTGGTACGACTGCTCTAAACTCTTTGAAAGAAGGAACAGCAGCAGTTGGGGCTGCTGTTGGCAAGTTTAGTTCTGAAGTAAAGGGCGCCGCAGCTGGGATGAGCAGTACTGGAAAAGCTGCTTCCCAAGCTGGTGCCCAAATGAAGGCAGTTAGTGGTACGATCACTACTGGAGCTGCTTCTGCTAGAGCTGCCGTTCCTTATTACGAGAGATTAGGAGTTGCTATCCGAAGCCTGGCTGCTTGGATTCCTGCGGCGATGGCTATTTCTGGTCTTACAATGGCGTTTCGGTCGGGAATACAGGCAGTTGTTGATTATGACCAAGCCTTAAAGAATCTTCAAGCTATTACAAATGCAACCAATGCGGAAACAGCTTTGATGGGAGATAAAATCCGTGAGGTTGCTTCTTTAACAAAGTTTTCCACAAAAGAAGTAGCAGAAGGGATGGTTTTTATCGGGCAAGCTGGTTTCTCTGCTGGGGAAGCGATTGATACAATTCAAGCGGCTGCAATGCTTGCCACAGGAACTCTTTCTGATCTTAAAACTTCATCGGATTTAGTAACAACTGCTCTGAGAGTGTTTCACATGAACGCTTCGGAGTCTAGCCGAGTTGCCGATGTTTTTGCGAATGCTGTCAATAAGTCAAAAACAACGGTTGAAGGTCTTAAAGTTTCCCTGAATTATTTAGGTCCAGTTGCTCATGCTTCAGGATTAACGCTTGAGGAATCCGCAGCCGCAGTAATGGCTCTTGCGAATAGTGGTATTCGTGCCTCTACAATTGGTACCAGTTTGCGACAGATGTTGTCTCGTTTGGCTGCTCCCACGAAAAAGATGCGGGAGGAGTTTGCCGCAGCTAATGTTGATATTAAAAAATTTAACGTATCTACTGATGGATTAGCTGGAACTGCTGGAAAGCTTTCTACTGTTTTGAAGGAGGATGTTTCAAAAGCATTTCAATTATTTGGTTTGCGAGCCGCAAATGCTGCTATTATCCTTTCTGCTCTTGGCAAGGAAGGAATGGAATTTCTTACTGATCAAGCTTCTGAAGTTGGAAGTGCTGTTCGGATGGCTGAAAAGCAGATGGAAGGGTTGGGGGTTGCAGCTAAGAACCTTCGGGATAAAATCGAATTGTTAGCAATTTCAATTGGTACAGGTGGTTTGAGTACTGCCCTAAAGGTTGTTATTGATATTTTGAGGCCACTTGTTGATATTCTTTCTGCTTTAGCTTCGTCTGTTATTGGGCAGTTGATTATTACAACGGGTGGACTCACACTAGCCTTTATTGGTTTGGGAAAAGCAGTTGGGTTGTTATCGGCGGCACTTGTTGCTTTGACACACCATATATCAATGAAAGCTGCTTTTGCTATGATGGCAGAGCAAGGTGAAACACTATCTTTTGTGTGGACTAAACTTTCTTCTGTGGCTGTGATGTTAGGCCGCATTTTGCAGTTTTCGTTATTGGCAGCGTTTACTGCCGTTGGAGCCGTTTTTCATGTGATAGCTAGTAAAGGAGCTACCCTTCTTCTGATACTTGTTGGTCTGAGGGCTGCTTTTGCAAATTTGGCAAAGTCTTTGCTATTGTTAGCAATACATCATCCTATTGCCGCCCTAGCTTTGTTGATTGCTTCTTTTTACACTCTTAAAAAAGTTTCGGCTGATTATATTTTGGCAACTGAGAAGTTGGCAATTACTCATGCAACTACAGCTCAAAAGTTGTCTGATTATAATAAGATGCTTCAGGAAAACTACGCCCATGAATATAAGCGGGAGAAATTGATTGAGCGTATATTGAAGGATTTCCCAAAATTGAAGGGAAGTTTTGACAATGCTGGTGGTTCGCTGAATAAATATACTGAGGCGTTAGAAAAGGAGATTGCGGCTGAAAAGGAATTAGCAAGACAGAAAACAGTAGAGGCGTTAGAGAATACAGCGGAGGCATGGGAGGAAGCTTCCGAAGATGTTGCTTATTTTCGGTACCGTTTAGATTTAGCATCGGGAGCAACTGGCCGGTTTCAGTCTGCTCTTTCTTCTTCCAAGGGTGCTGTTATTGGATTCTTGCATGGTGCTGTTAATTTTCTAACAGACGGTTTGCGAAATGTAGTAGCTCATTTTGGTTGGGCAGATTCGGCAATCGTGTCTTGGGGGAAGAAGCTTTTATCGGCTGAAGATGATGTCAAGACTTTTGAAAAGGCTACGGCTAGTTTAGTTTATCGGTTAGAAAAGTTAGGAGACCGAAGTAAATCTTTGGAACTCTTAAAGGCTTTTCCGCCTGAGACTCAGGGGCGGATTATGCGAATTGTTGAGAGTTTGCATAAGTTTGACAAAACGATGCAAGATATTGGGCAGGATACATCAGAATACCAAAAGCAGTTTGTTGACACTATTTCTGAGTTAGATGATAAGTGGGCAGAGCATTATGCAAAACAGGATGCTAGTGGCAAACTCTTTACCTTACAGCACGCCCAAAATCTAAAGAAACAGTTGAATGAGTTAGACAAAGCCCGTGAGCAGATGGCTTTGACTGATGAGCAGTATGAAGCCGAACGCCAACGAATATTGGATGATGGTTTTCGTAAGATGGAGGCGGCTTATATTGCAGAGTACGACAAGATAACCAAAGTCATTGAAGATCATTATACAGATGTTGGGTCTATTCGGGACGCACGGTTTAAGGAAGAGAAGGAACAACTTTCTCAATCCGTTTCTGAGCGTTTGGCGGTAATAGAAACATCTAATCAGGATGAATTGGCAATCCAAGAGGCCAAATACATTTTGTATGAAGAGTATTATGATAAGTTGATTGGTTTGTCAAAGGATGAGTTGAAAGCTCGGTTAAGAGATGTTGAGGATCAGCAAAATGCTATGAAATTAGCGTTGGATTCTCAATATTTGAGTGCAGAGACTTACCAAAAGAACATCCTGAAAATCGAAAAAGACACCGTTGAGAAAGTAAAGGGATTGTATCAGGATGTTCTTTCAGAACTGCGAACTACTTTGTCGGCTCGACAGAAAGCGTATGAGCAGTTTGCTGGGGCTGTTAAGAAACTTGAGGATGATATTTTTGGGCTTTCGCTCCGTTATGAAGATCGGATTGATCGTCTCCGACGGCAGGGATTAGAGAAGCGGGAAGAGCAAGGAAAGTTAGCGACACAGATAGAAGAGAAGTATGCAAAAGCTCGGGAGTTGGTGGCTAAAGGGGAGTATGAGAAGGCAAACCAATATTATAGTCAGATAGAGGGTTTGGTTGGTGAGCTGACTGTTTATAAAAACCAAGAAGCTGATAAACAATTAAACAAGCAAATTGAAACACTTGAGGCTCAGTTACGTTCGGAAAAGACGTTTGCGGGTCTTTCTGAGGAAGAAGAAAGACGGAAGCGGACGGAAATTTGGGAACAGATCCAAGAACTGAAGAAGAAGCAAGACGAGCATCGGGCTGAGTTGATTAAGGATGAGCGGGAATCTGCAAATCTCCAAATAAAGGAATATCAACGTCTTCGGGACGAGCATATTGATTGTAAAAACAAAGAGAAAGCGGCTTATGAGGAACTTCGGGATGTAGCGAAGAAGTCAATGGATGAAATCAAGACCAAAATTGGGGACATTGTTACAGAGCTTGATACCATTCAGAAAAAAGAAGTAAAGCTAAATCTGGCGTATGCTGAGAAGCAGTTGGATGAGTTTAAAACTAAATTGGAAGGATATAGATATGAATTAGTTTTAGCTTTTCTTGGCAAGGGTTCTGAAACCCTTCCTATTTCTGAGAAGATTGCGGAGATAGAGGATAAGTTAAAAGAATTGCAAAAGATGTTTGAGGACATCACCAAATCGTTTGAGATTGTGTTGACTTTTATGGGAGATACTGGTGATGGGAACAAACCGTTGCTTGATGCCTTGTCGTCTATTTCGACGGAATTTGATAAGATTCTCCAACACATTGAAGAGAATGTAATTCTAATCAAAGTGGATAATTTAGAAGCTACAACGAGGGTCCAAGAAGTTTTGACTATTGTAAAAGAACTGACGGCTAAAGTTTGGACAGTAACAGTTAATATTATTACGAAGGGATGGGAAGAACTTGTTAAGGCGGCGGCAGCTTGGTCTGTCCTTGAAGATAAGACGATAACGGTTACGATTAAAACGAAACATGAAGGAGGTGGATTAAAAGAGGGTGGAGAGGTTAGTGGTAGTGGTTCGTTTGGAGTAACACAAGCACAAAAAGGTGGTCACATTCCTGGTTACGGTGGAGGGGATAAGGTTCCAGCCTTGCTTGAAAAGGGAGAGTGGGTCATACCTAAAGAGGAAGTCCGTCGATATGGTTCGGGCTTCATGCGACGGCTTCAGCATGGGGAGATTCCAGAGGAACAGCTTCCTCGTTATCAGGGAGGTGGTGAAGTTCATCCTTATGGTGATCCGGGCTATGCACCAAAATACAATCTGTTTGATAAATCTGGTTATTCTACGCTGAATAAGGATTATGCGGTTTTAGATAAGTCGGCGTACGCTTCTTTGCAAAAGGATTATGCTGTTCTGCAACCGCATATTGAGTCGGAAGGGTCTAGGGTTTTTCAGAATGTTGGCCGTGATCTGAACGGCTACACAATGAAACTCGATCCTGGGCAGGGGTGGTCGCTTTCTGCTCGTATTAGAAATGGTCTTTTCGCAATGACTAATGCTTGGCGGGCGATGGCGTCTGAAGCTACATTAAAGGCGAAATATAAAGCGGGTCAGTTGTTTCCAAGCAAAGTTATTACGAGTTTGATGTCTGCTTCTTTCAAACGGTATGTGGATGAGAGACTTCCTATACTAACCGCACAGTCTGCCCGCCTTCATTGGGATACTGTTCCTGGAGCGTTTGTTCAAGCGTATGGTAACAAAGCCGCTGAATTTGCTGAATCTGAGTTGGCTTCTTCTGATCTTGGGACTGAAGGGATGTATCAGAAAGGCGGTCGTGTCAATACTGGCAACTCTTGGCTGAAGAACCTCCTTGCCTTTCTTGAGAACGGAGAGTTTGTCATTCCCAAAGATGTTGTGTCTCGGCAAGGGATCAGCTTCTTTGAAAACCTGATGAATGCCACGAATACGATGAGAATCCCTAAATTTCATGAAGGGGGTTTAGCAGGTGGGATGGCTACAAGTGGACAGATTCACACAATTAACTTGACTATAAACGGCGAACCGCATACCCTATATGGGGATGATGTAAATATAAACAAGCTCACGACGAATCTTCGGAGAGCCCAGTTAGTAAGAGCGTAGGAGGACTACAATGCCGATTGTTTCGACAGACATAAAATTTTACCGATCCCTAGTAAACAATGATCTTGTTACGAATGGGGGAGGAATCAGCAGTTCACGGGTTTTGGACAATGTCCTGAACAATCTGTTCCCGAATGTTTCTTCGGCTGAGAGGGAAGCTGGTCTCACTCGTTATCGAAAGCTGTTTATTCGGAATGAGAACGCTAATGCGTTGACCTTTGAGAACGTAAGGGCGTTCATAAGGGTTCCCTCGCTTGCGGACGACTACTTCCGTTTGATTGCCGGGACAGATGCAGATACACAGAACGACCTCTCAGGATATACAGATTGGTGCGGAACAGGAATCCTTCACACCTCCCTTTTGGGAGGGGAGACTGAAATCGAAGTTGATTACGATGCCGCAAACGGTGTATTTGATGGGGCAACCCTCGTCCTCCAAGATGATTACTCAAGGGAATTTGTTACTGTCGATGGCACTCCTTCGTGGTTAGGAAACAAGGCGACCATAACCCTTGCTACCCCTGTTGCCAATGCTTTCGATGCTCTTGATACGATAGTCGGGACGATCATTGATTTTGGTGATATTGAACCGTCTGTGACAAATTGGGTTGAGACAGGTTCTGGAACCTACAATGAAACGAGTTTCCCACTTACCCTTTACAATATTGGAACGATCTATGAGGATTGGACGCTCACCTTTACTAGCCCCACAGCGTTCTCCGTTTCAGGAGCAGTCACAGGGAGCATAGGAGCTGGCTCAACTTTGTCAGACTTCAAGCCTGTTCATGGATCTTCTTGGTACTTCCTCCTTAGCAGTAGCGGATGGGGAGGTTCTTGGACTATCGGAGACACAATCACTTTCCGAACGATTCATGCTGGGAAGTCCTTGTGGTTAAAAGAGGTTGTTCCCGCTGAAATTGCAACGTATTCAAATAATGTGGTGACTCTTAATGTTTTAGGGGAGTCTGCTTAGGAGGAAGTGATGGCAAACAAAGCATCTAATGAAGTTCTTTCACAGTTGGCTTTCGCTCAGTTTCATGGGTTGAATTTCCGTATAATCTTGGTGGATGAGTATTTTTCTTTCGATGTTGCGGAACATCGGTGGTATGAGGATGTTTCGGCTGATGAAGTTGCGGAAGGGAATAATTATCTTACTGGTGGACTTGATCTTGAGAACATGACGATTACGGAGGAAGCAACCTATGTTGATGTTTCTTGGGATAATGTGGTATTTACTGCTCTAGGTGGGGATATTGGCCCTACGAGCGGAGCCTTGATAATTTGTAAAGCCGAAGATGAGTATGATGAGTATGATGCTGAATGGATTGTCGGTTTTATTGAGTTTCCAACAGTTTATACGATTCCTGAAGATGGAGGGTTGCAGATCACTACTCCGACTGTTCGGCTTCTTGGCCAGGTGACTTAAATATGATCGAGGTTTCTGGCAGAATCGACATTTTGGTTCAGTTTCCCATGCAAGGGTATTTGTATGCGGGTGAAGCAGTAGTTCCAATTGTATTAGTTCCGCCAGAGCAGATTTATCAATATCATCTAAGGGCTTTGAATCGGCTAGTCAATTCGTTGGAATATCTGTTTTCTTTGTCACTTCCTCTGAGTATTGTGGGTCCGATTGATCCCATTGAATTGTCGTTTATAAATGATTTGACAGATATTGTAACAGTCGAGATTGGAATTAAGAACACAATTCGGGACAAGGATGATGTTTTAGTTACATTTGGTGTTCGCAATCATTTAACCGAAGACCTGTCGTATGCAGATCAGTACTATTTTGACAAAGGACATGGGTTGACTGAATGATCCCGATAAATATAACCATTGATGGACAATCTGCTGTAGATGAGCTTGTCTCCTGTAACATTCAAATGGATGAGATGTCCTATTGTTGGACGATCAATCTTGATCTGAAGTCGAAACTCTTTTGGAATGCCTGTGATCCAAACGAGAGGGTTGGGACTCCTCGGATCAAAGTTATTATTGGTGATGATGTTTACTCCTTCCTCTGTGAAGAGCGTAGCACCTCCAGAGAAAAAGAATTTTCAATGTCGGTTTGGGGGAGGACGAAACAGGCGTTGTTAGCCCGTCCTTACTCTCAGGCGGCGTATGCTGTTTCTGATGAATATGGTTCTGTTTTTACATGGGAAACTTCTGCCGTCCCCGCCTCAGAAGTCATACAAATTGTGGTCAACGAGTTCTGTCCGTATGCGATAACAGTTAATTGGAATGTCGAAGATTTTCTTGTTTATCCAGGAAATCTTTCAGTCGAGAACCGCGATCCGATTTCTGTCATATCTCAATTAGCAGAAGCGATTGGGGCTGTCCTTGTTCCGCAGATAGATGGTTCTTTGAATGTCGAATACTATGATGTTTTGGAAGGGGAAATAGTTGCAGACTATGACGATTCGATAGAGGTTCTTTCTGCTTCGGAAGAGGTTCCTACAAGGACTGGGTTCAATGCAGTCGTTGTGTCGGGGGCTTCTTCTGCTTCTAGCAAGCAAGTTTGGCTGACTGTTGAAAAGAAAGAGGAAACCCAAGAGGCTTCAAGCTGTTTTGATTCTTTTGAAACGGACACAACGATTTATACTTATGTTTCCTTCAATGTCCGAGTCTATTTCTACAACTCTGATCCATCTGCTGTCCTGAGTAAGTTCTTTCCCTATGGTAGTGTGATCGAAGGAGTTACTGGAATTGAATCCATAACAGAAACAGTACAACTTGTATTTGGTTCTGGTAATACCTCTAAGACCAATACTGCTGGGGAGACGGAAGTTGTTGGTGATCCTGATGTTCCCCTTGAATACCGAGAAGTTACCTACAATGTCAATTACAAGGATTATTCGATAACAGCAACGGAAGAAGGTGATATTGGAATCATCTTCTACTATAGTGCTGAGAATTATACGGTATATTCCTTTACTGCTACAGATGCTTGCACTTGGGAAGATATTTGTGATGGGGTCGTCCTTCTCCCGTCTTGTAATTATCCGAATGAAGAGAAATATACTGACAGTTCTGAGAGAGTATTGGGACAATTCCATGATGTTTATTATCAAAAGCCTCATAGGAGGGAGGAGCAAGTATTAGTTTGGTCTGGTTCGTATGAGACTGAGGGAGTCTTTGAGAGAAAGGTCTACAAATTATCGTGGTCGTCATTGGAAACAAGCAATGCACGAGTGTATAATGCCTTGACCCAACTTGGGTTAAGTGGAAAATATAAAAATTTGAGGTGTGCTTCTTGTGGTCGAATTACTGGTGTATATTTAGAGCGGCCTGTTAATGCTTCCTCTGTTCCTAGTGAGCGTTTAGTATATGCCCCAACGTTTGAAAGGGGAGAACCAACTGAATCTTTCTCGTACCACTATTGGTTTAGTGGAAGAAGAAACCATAATAATGGAGGTTTCCAAAACTATACGGAAACAGTTTATTATATTCGCAAATCTGTGCGTTTAGTTACTAATTACGAGAGTAGGGATTCCGCCTTACTTGAACTTCTTCTCAGCGGTCAGTTTTTTGATTTAGAGGTTAGCGGTTCTTGGATTTATGGAAAGAGAAAAGGAAGACCGAAGAATATTACTAGTCCATTAGAAAAAATAGTTTTTGTTTATCCGAAAACAGTTTATTATCAATACACAAAAACAGAAACCTTGTATGCTCACAATCCTGCCCTAGCAGAGTTTCGAGAAAAACACGCTGGTTGGGAGAGTCAAGGGTTGGAGCAGGTTCCGGTGGATTTCCAATATTATGATTCTTACAAGGATTATTCGGAAGTAACAAGAGTGATGTTAAATCTTCAGAATAGTGGAAAATGGTGTGATTTAGAATATAATGGAAATTATATCTATGGGCGTCGAATTTCTCCGCTAGTGGATGGAGATTACAGTATTACTAGAGAGTTGATTGGTGCTGTTGACATTCCGGCGGTTGTGACAATAGTATCTAAAACAGTTCTAGGGGAAGTACCAGATGAAAATGGTAGTCAGACAACTGAAACTGTGGATTATACTTTCACACATAACGATTACTCTGAATTGACCAATTTGCTTTTGAATATAGCCACCTCTGATGTTTGGGTAAAAGCAACGGTTAGTTTGCCGTGGGTTTATGGTTATCGGCGCAAAAGGGCGGTTACAGAAAATGCGGATTACGCTCCAGGAGATGAAGTAGAAATTAAGGTTTATTATGATGGAACTTCGATAAGTGAGAAGTGGTGTTCATATGGTGCTCTCTCTTTTGTTCGGTCGGGTGTTGACCAATTTGAAGAAGAAATTGAGTTTCTCAATGGAGAAGCTTCAACAGAGTATCCGATTTCTTCTCTCGTTTCAATAAACTATCATCATAGTGATGAAAATCTTTTTTCGGATCCAGCTTATACGAAAGGTGGGAGGAAGGTTATATGTGCTTACTTGAAAGGAAAACTTTCTTATCGGCTTGTCGGTGCGGCGATCTCCTATCAATCGAATTATTCGGTGTTCAAAGTAGCGATTCCGTCTGATTGGCAGGGGGATTCTTTCTCAATCGGTTTCTGCTTCGATGGTTGTGAAGATCCGAAGATGGTTGATGTGTCCGTTGGTTATAAGAAAGGGACGGATCTAACAGGTTTGAGACTCCTACATAATAACAATTTTGTTGGGAATAGCGAAATAAACACAATCAACTTTGTGGATGGTGATTGATGCAACCAGTATTAGTAAAGTGTGTTAGAGGATATGGTGACAAGGAAGAGGAAGAAATATCCAATTCCCTGATCGTCACAGAGTCAATGGCAGTAAGCAGGGGTAAGAGATACCTTGATGATCCGAGTCAGGGAGGGTATTACCAAGTCAAGACACGGACTTTCAAGGTTCCTCATAAGGGGAGTGTTGTCGTTCCTGGAACGTGGGTTTCAATCTCAAATGGAGATTTGAACTTGAGTGATACTCCCGTTCGTGTTAAATCCTATTCATTGACGTTGACACCGAATTCTATCTTTGGAAGTCTTGTAACAGAAGAATTTGTGGATGTGGAAACATGATAGGTGAACTCAAGAAGCTGGCTAGCAAAGAGATTAAGAAGAAGTCTTTGGATATGAAGGAGGCCGTTGTCTCTGGATTTGGGACTTCTGTAAATAAGTACAACCTTACTCTCCGTTCAGGACATATTTTGAAGGAAGTAGTTGGGGCTTTGGGGTATGTTGTTGGTGACAATGTTCTTGTCTGCTTTATGGCAAAGTCAAATAATTATGTCATTGTTGCACGGACGCCTAAAAGTACGACAACGATAAAGACGGTTGTGGTATAGGAGGTTAGAATGACCAGTATAGGAACTGTCACCTTAGATCAAGACATGATTTGGGAGAACGAGTTTGCTTTCTCTCCAGTAAGAGGATATTCAGAACCTACTCTTGGAGGTGGAGTCGTCTATCAGGAATATGTTCAGAGCGAAAAAGGCCGCCTGATCATCCTGACCTCTAGCGAGACTATAGGATTTCAAAAAAGATCGACGGTAGAGGCTCTCCGTGCGTTAGCCGCAGAACTTTACACCTCATATACGCTTACGATTCAGACAGGAGCAACAACTGTAACCAAAACTGTGCGTTTTTGTCACGAAGCAGGAGATGGAGCTGTAAATTTCCGTCCTTATGTTGACAGAGGTGGGATTCACGGATCTGGTATTTATTACAAGGGAACTATCAATTTGATGGTGGTTTAGATGTCTGATGTTTTGCTTTTGAATTTTGACAATGAGGAAGATGGCGCTACTGAGTGGTTAGAGGAAGCTCAAGGGCTGTCTCCAGATGAGTCAGAGTGGTGTGAGGTTGATGCGACAACCAGTTATGAGGGAAGTGGTTGTCTCATTTGCCATTGGGATTATTTTGCATCTCCTCATTTTATTTATTCTTTTTCGGGTTTGGAAGCGATTTTTACTTACAAGATCCGATTTCGCATTGATAGTCCAAACCATCCTGATATTTACGCACAACAATTAGCCCTTCTTTGGGACGATGATGGTTTTGCGAGTATTAGCGTTGTATATGGTTATGATTCGTGGGAAGGGGAATATCAACTAGCAGTTGAGGGAATGGATAGGGAAGAAAACTTCTTTGAACCGATAATGAAAAGTTATTCCAGTCTTCTTAGTGATTGGAATTTATTTAAGATTGCGGTTAGCTCTACACAGGCTACTTTTTATTTAAATGATTCTGTAGTGGGTTTTTGGCTATTGGGAGATGAGTATTCAATTTCAGATCCGTTTTTAGGGATCGACCATTTGTATGTAGGTAGAGCATAATGTGGTTATGTCCAGTATCAGGCACTCCTTATATGGCTGGAGACTCTTGTGGAGGAGTTGATTGTGGTGAAACTTGGTGGGGTGATAGGTGGGGAACATATTGTATTTATTATAATACTTATGTTCGGTTTGATTCGATTCAGTTATTTAATGGAGTGGAAGGTGGGGATGAAGATGAGTATGAAGATGAGGATGGATTTCGAGTACGACTAAAACCAGAAGCGGAGCGTCCTTTTTCTCGTCCTAAGTTTATTGGTAGTTTCTCTTTAGGAGCCGTCTCACTTCGCTGTTCTCATAATTATGTGGTTTGTGGAACGAAAATAAGTATAAATAAAAGAAAGGTCGCAGTTGGTAATATTCTTGGAAATCCGACAATAATAACAATATCGGAGGCCGTAGAATAATAAATTTGCATTTTAAGGCCATTTATAGTACAGAAATTACAGGAGGATGGTAAAATGACGATGGGAAGATTTTATCAGGGAAAAGATAGTAAAGGAAATCTAGTCTATTCGATCCCCCCGACGGAGGTGGATGTCCTTCAGCTTACTGCAAATACTCACCGGCGCTACACAATTCCAGCAGACACGCAGTTCATCTATGTTGGCAGTACTGAGGACATCCTTGTTAAGTTTGGAGATGCCTCAGTACAGGCAATAAAACCTACGGGGGATTCCTTCTCAGGGAGAGGGCCGATGCTGAACCCTGCGATTGTCGTGATTGATTTGGAGGAACACTCACACCTTTCCGTCTTGTGTGAATCCAACACGACAGTTTATATCCATAGGTGGAGGGGGTAAGATGATCTACTTCAAGCAAAAAGCTAGCTCTTCTGGAGGTGGGGGGAGCAGTCTCTTAAATAAGTTGGATGCTACCTCTGCTCCAACAGTAAATGACGATTCAGGAGACGGCTACTCTGTAGGCTCTTTGTGGATTGACGTTTCTGCAAAGGAAGCTTATCGGTGTGTAGATGCGACTGTGGGGGCGGCGGTCTGGCTCAACACGACAGTAGAGATAACGGATCTTGGTGACATTGTAACCCGTGATGCTGATGAGTTTGCGGGGGCGGATCACAACCACGATGAAGCTTATTCTGCTATTGGCCATGACCATGATGAGGATTATGCGGATCTGGTTCATACACATTCCGAAAAAGCAGACAAGGTTGTTGTTGATGAATATGATGAATATGATGCTCCCGAAGGGTATGTTGCAACCTTTGACGCTGATGGCAATTTGGATCTTTCGGACAAGAAAGTATCGGAGGTAGTCACTTCAACGACAATCCAGTTAATTGTAACTTTGACCCAAGCTGAATATGATTTGCTGTCACCTCCTGATTCTGCTACTTTGTATGTCATTGTTGAAGAAGAGGAGTAATAATGGAAGCTGTGGCCCTTTTACTTCCGGACGTAGAAAAAATCTATAGTGGGGCAGGGGAAGTCTCAAAAATTTATTTTGGTTCAGAGCTTGTTTGGAGCAGTTGGGATGGGATAACACGATTGACCTGTCTATCCATGCCGACCATCACCCCGGATACATCGGTCATAGCGGAACCTCCTGTGTCTGATGGGGAGGAATTGACCTGTCTATCTATGCCGTCTATCACGCCAGGTACGGTAGTAGCTTACAAAGTTACATATAATGGAAATGAAAATGATGGTGGGTCTGTTCCGACTGATAGTACTTACTATTCTTCTGGAACTGGTGTGACTGTTCTTGGGAATACGGGAACTCTGACGAAGGAAGGTTATGATTTTGATGGATGGAACACTCAGGCTGATGGCGGTGGCACGTCCTATGCTCCTGATGATTCGTTTAATATTACTGGGACCACGACTTTGTATGCCCAATGGACGAATGATCTTGAGAAAGTTTTGAAAGACCAAGTTTTTGATAAATACAAAACGACACTTGATGATGACTTACTGAAAGAAGTTTTTGGAGGATGATATGAAAGTAATGGATCCAAACGAAAGAAAAAAACTGTGGGGCCAACTCGACGATGCCGCCCGAAAACTCGGCGTGATGACATTGCCCCGGCTTCATATCGGGATGCTCGTTGAGAAGGATGGAATTGTCCTCACGAACCAGCGGGAGGAGGGGCATAGTTGGCTGCGAAACGGGTGGAATGTATTTTTTGCTGTGATGTCCGGTTGTCGGGGGAATGGTTCGGGAAGTCTCGGAGCCGGAAACATGAATTGTCGGACAAGTTATTCTTTAGTATCATCTATTTACGGTGGGGTTGAATATTGCAAAGCCCCGACTATTTACACCGGGACAAGCGATACGGCTTTCTCCGTAGACCAATATCAGTTGGTGGCAGTCATAGGTGATGGAAATGGGGCCGGTCAGCTGGCACACCAAAGCGTGTCCTACCAACTTGCCTACGATGCTACGGAGTGGACACATACAATTTCTCGGATATTCAACAATAATTCGGGAGATACAATCATCATTAAAGAAATCGGTCTATCCTATTCGGTGAATGTGTTTGAGTCCGGTGGTGTAACGGCGTATTTAGCCCGTGACGTTCTCGGTTCCCCCGTTGCCGTAGCCAATGGAGCCCAGCTTACTGTTACTTACGAAATCTCAATGGACTTCTCGTCTATTGATACATAATGGAGGTTTAAAATGTCAATTTCAAAAGAAATTCTTTCTGGCAGCACAGACGGTCTTGGTATCAA
>Ga0116144_10003094_pt1 | contig 17049 bp, 12 predicted proteins | sample AD_UKC035_MetaG_FD_89746 | JGI IMG/M metagenome (GOLD analysis project Ga0116144, IMG submission 89746) | Active sludge microbial communities of municipal wastewater-treating anaerobic digesters from USA - AD_UKC035_MetaG | ecosystem: Engineered > Bioreactor > Anaerobic > Digestate | place: USA...
CCGGAATATCTCTATTTGCTATTGCTGATACCCGTTTTGTTTGGCATTTACCTCGTTTCATCGATGCTTAGGAGGAGAAAGTTGTCGGCATTTGGCAATTTGCCGTTGATTAAGCAGCTGATGCCGGGACTCTCGTTCCGTAGGGGATGGATCAAGCTGGTTTTTCTTCTCGTTGCATTGTCATTCATGACTTTCGGAGTGGCAGGTCCGCAGTTTGGGTCCAAACTCACCGAGGTAAAGCGTAAGGGCATTGAGCTGATCATAGCGCTGGATGTATCCAATAGCATGATGGCTCAGGATATTCAGCCTAACAGGCTGGAGCGGGCCAAACAGGCTATTTCGCGGTTGGTAGAACAGCTCACTAACGATAGGGTAGGGCTCATAGTCTTTGCAGGCGATGCTTTTGTGCAGCTACCCGTTACCAACGACTATACTTCGGCCAAGATGTTCCTTTCATCCATAAACCCGGGTATAGTGTCAAAACAGGGAACGGCCATTGGCTCTGCCATCAGCTTGGCGGCAAATTCATTCAGCCCGCAGGAAGAGACCAGCAAGGTGATTGTGGTAATCTCCGATGGCGAAAGCCATGAAGACGACCCGGTGGGCGCTGCACGCCGTGCAGCCGAAAAGGGAATAGTAATCCATGCCATTGGCATTGGGTCGCCGCAGGGAGCCCCCATACCAACAGGAAAGGAGAGGCAGGATTTCCTGAAGGACAGGGACGGTAATGTTGTGGTTACCCGCCTCGACGAGGAAACGCTGTCGAAGGTTGCAGTTACAGGCGGTGGAAGGTATGTAAGGGCTACAAATACGCAAATAGGCTTATTGCCACTGTATGAGGAGATAAATCGCATGCAAAGGGTTGAATTTAAAGACAAGGTCTATTCCGAGTATGACGATCAGTTTCAATACCTATTTGCTGTTGCGCTTATCCTTTTGTTCATCGAGATATTCATACTCGAAAGAAAGAACAGGCTTTTACAAAGGTTAAATCTGTTTGGAGTAAGAAAATGACAGGAATAAGATTCAATTTTAATGGGATTATGCGTTTGATTGTTCGTTATATTTCATTGTCGGTTGTGTTGCTTTCCATCGGTACAGACCTGACCTTTGGGCAGTCGGAGCGGAAAAGTATCAGGGAGGGCAATAGGGAGTTCAAAAAGGATAATTTCGTCGATGCGGAGGTTTCGTACCGCTCTGCGCTCGATCAAAACCCCGAATCGTACAAGGCCAATTTCAACCTGGGCGACGCCCTTTACAAGCAGGAGAAGTTTGAGGAATCGGCTCAGCTTTTCAACGGTTTATCAGATCAAAAGGTAAACGATAAGGATAAGGCAAAAATTTACCATAACCTTGGCAATACGCTTTTCAAACAGCAAAAATTTGGCGAGAGCGTGGAGGCATACAAGAATTCCCTTAGGTGCAATCCCAAGGATATGGAAACCAAGTATAATTTGGCTCAGGCACAAAGAATGCTTTTGCAGCAACAACAGCAGCAACAGCAACAGCAGAACCAAGAAGGCGGAGACGATAAAAAGGATGATAAGCAGGACAATAATCAGCAGAAAGACAACAAGCAGGATAAGCAGGACGATAAACAGCAGAATCAGCAGCAACAACAGGATCAACAGAAGCAAGAGCAGCAGGAGCAACAGATTTCTCCTGAAGATGCCAGAAGGATGTTGGAGGCAATACAGAATACGGAACAGGATGTTCAGGAAAGGGTAAGAGCCGAACAGGCTAAGCAGAAACAGGTACGAGTTGAAAAGAATTGGTAAAGTTTAGGCTATGCATAGAAAACAGTTCATCGCCATAGTGCTTTTTTTGGCATCGTGTGTCAGCCTTGCTGTGGCTCAAGATGTTGAGTTTACAGCAACCGCACCCAACGTGGTGGCAGTGGGAGAGCAATTCAGGCTAACCTATATGCTCAATGCCAGGCCGCAGGAGTTCCGACCCCCCTCCTTCGAAGGATTTTACATTCTGGCCGGCCCCAGCACCTCGTCGAGCAGCAGTGTGCAGATTATCAACGGCCAGATGACTCAAACCTACGAGTATTCGTACACATACATCCTCGAGGCTACCGCCGAGGGTAAAATGACTATTGACCCTGCCACAGTAACCGTATCGAAAAAAGAGTATAAAACCCAACCCGTGACCATTGAAGTAGTGCGGAGCGGCGCAGCCGGGCAGCAGCAAAGTAGGCAACAACGCCAGCCTGAATCGGCAGGCACGCAGGCGGGTTCGGATGAGGATATTTTTGTAGCCATCGAGTACGACAGGCAAACTGCCTACAGGGGGCAACCCATACTGGCAACGGTTAAAATTTACACACGGCAAAATATTTCTGGATTCGATGAGGTTAAGTTCCCGTCATTCAACGGTTTTTGGAGCCAGGATGTGGAAACTCCAAGCCATGTTGAATTCCAAAGGGTAAATATAAACGGGAAAATATACAACTCCGGCGTACTTAAAAAGTACCTGCTTTTCGCACAGAGGACAGGCGACGTGCCTGTTGACCCGTTCGAAATCGTTATCCTAATGCAGCAACGGGGCGGTCGCCCTCAGTCCATGTTCGATGAGTTTTTTGGCACTTACCAAACGGTTCGCCGAAGGCTGGTGAGCAAACCAACGGTTTTGAAAATCCGTGATCTGCCGCCAAATGCCCCTGCATCATTTACCGGAGCCGTGGGGCACTACAATCTGGAGGCATCGCTGGATAAAACCGAGGCTAAAACCAACGAGGCGATTAACCTTAAGGTAAGGGTAGCCGGAAGTGGAAATCTTCGCCTTATTGAAACTCCCAAATTTACATTCCCGGCCGGTTTCGAGGTGTTCGACCCCAAAACCACCGATAGGATAAATACCACATCGCAAGGCGCATCGGGCTCGAAAAACTTTGAGTTTGTGGCAATCCCTCGGGCACCGGGTAACTTCGATATGGGTACGTTGGAGTTCTCCTATTTCGACCCTGCCCAGGAAAAATATATCACTCTAAGATCCAAGCCATTATCGCTCAAGGTGGAAGCCGATGGCAGCGAACAATCAACCATGCAGATGGTGGGTAGTTTTGGTAAGGAGGATATACGCTTTATCGGGCAGGATATTCGATTTATTAAAACCGAAGGTTTTACCCTTGCCACTGCATATACACTGCTGTTTGGCAGTACAAAATTCTTTGTAATCATCATCTTGGCAATCCTTGCATTTGTTGGGTTATTCTTTTGGATAAGCTATCAGCTTAAGCTGAGGGGCAATGCTACTTTGGTGCGCACCAAGAAAGCCAACAAAATGGCCCGCAAAAGGCTGAAACAGGCTCAGCGGCATCTGGGAGAGGCCAATAGCGAGAAGTTTTACGAAGAGTTGCTTAAGGCTCTGTGGGGGTACGTTTCGGATAAGTTAAGCATCCCTGTGGCTAACCTCACCAGCGAAAATGCCAGGGATACTCTTCTGGCACACAATGTTTCGGTTGATGATACCGAGGAGTTTGCCCACATCGTTTCGCTTTGCGAGTATGCCCGCTATGCGCCGGCAAGCGAACAGCATCAGCTGCATGAGCAGTACGAGAGGGCTCTGGCGCTAATTATCCGACTGGATGGAGTTATCGAAAAGTAGTTTTTTAAATACAGCAGTGTTGAAATACCCATTTTGATGAGATAAATGACAACCCCATGAGACTGTTAACAACCACGTTCATAATCGGTTTTCTTGCATCCGCTCTGATTGCCCGTTCGCAACCCGATTCATTGCTTCATCAGGCTAATGAACATTACATTCAGGCCGATTACGATAGGGCTGCGGAATTGTATCAATCCCTTGTGGATAGCGGTTATCACAATGCTGAACTTTACTACAATCTGGGTAATGCCTATTTTCAGCTGGGCAAAATACCCTATGCCATACTCAGCTACGAGCGTGCTTACCGTCAGAAACCAAACGATGAGGATATTCTCTTCAACCTCGAATTTGCCCGAACCTACACGGTGGATAGAATTGAACCCCTGCCGGTATTTTTTCTTACCAAATGGTATCGTGGTGTTCGAAACCTGTTCACATCCAATGGATGGGCACGCATTGGCATTATTTTCTTTGGCCTGCTGCTTTTATTGGCCCTTATTTTCTGGTTTGCACGCAGGACATGGGTCAAACGGATCAGCTTTGCTTTTGGTGTTTTAGTGCTACTGATAACCACTATGGCAATGATTTTTAGCGCGCAGCAAAAACGCAACGAAAACCTGCATAACTTCGCCATCATCTTTCAACAGGTTGTATCGGTTAAAAGTTCTCCCGGTGAAACGGGTAAGGACCTATTCATACTTCATTCGGGAACAAAGGTCGAAATAACTAAAGCACTCGGGCAGTGGGTCGAAATACGCATTGCCGATGGCAATAAGGGATGGCTTCCCAGCGAAAGTTTGGAGTTGATATAAATTAAAAACCGAAAATAGCCACTTCCCGGTTATTAGTTTCTTTTTATTGAACGGCACAACTTAACAGTGCTGACCGTTCACAATACCCTTTTCGGGCTTAAAAGATGTTATTAATCACAACGCAGGAAAACAACAAGCCTGTTTTTCAATTACATAGCAGTGAGGATTGATAAAATACTTTATTTTCAGTCTGCCTAACATGTTAATAATTTAACAGCACAAAGTTTTTTTTATTATGTTTGTTAATCGCGTTTTTTAGTGGTAACCTATTGATAATCAAATAAAATTTCCTAAATGATTGTACTTGTTTTAAATTGTGGCAGCTCTTCGATTAAATATCAAGTGATTGATATGTGCGAAAAGGAAAAGGTCCTTGCGAAGGGTATCGTTGAGCGTATTGGTATTACCGATGGTATTCTTACCCATAAACCTGAGGGTAAAGAGCGTTATGAAGTGGTTCGCGATATTCCCGACCATACGGTAGGCATAGATCTGATTTTAAAAGCCCTTGTTGATGAAAAGCATGGAGTTATAAAAAGTTTGGCCGATATTAAGGCTGTGGGACATCGGGTGGCACATGGGGGCGAATTCTTCACCGAGAGCAGTTTTATAACCGAAAAGGTTAAGATCGAAATCGAAAAATGCATCGAGTTGGCACCCCTGCACAACCCGGCAAACCTGAAAGGGATACTTTCCATGGAGGGTCTGCTGCCCGGAATTCCTCAGGTGGCAGTTTTCGACACCTCTTTCCATCAAACCATGCCTCAGCATGTGTTTATGTATGGAATTCCATATCAGTATTACGAAACTTTCAAAATTCGTAAGTATGGATTCCACGGAACAAGCCATAAATACGTGGCCAAGAAAGCCTGTAAATTAGCCGATTTAGATTTTAATAAGGTCAACATCATAACGTGCCATTTGGGCAATGGTGCTTCCATTGCTGCCATCAAAAATGGAAAGTCTGTGGATACGTCCATGGGCTTTACCCCTGTGGATGGTTTGATAATGGGTACCCGTTGTGGTAGTATCGACCCCGGTGTACTGCTCTATATTGCCGAGAGAGAGAATCTCAACTTTAAGGGTATCAGTGATTTAATTAATAAGAAGAGCGGTGTTGCTGGTATATCCGGTCTTTCGTCAGACATGCGCGATTTGGAAACTGCTGCCAATGAAGGACGCGAGAGGGCCAAACTGGCTTTGGATATGTACAACTACCGTGTTACACAGTTTATCGGCTCTTATGCCGCTTCGATGGGGGGCGTAGATTTGATTATCTTTACAGGTGGCATTGGCGAGAACGATTTCTGCCTGCGCGAAAAAGTTTGCGAACCCCTGGCATTCATGGGTGTTGATTTTGACAAAAAGGCCAATCATGGCGTTAGGGCTAAGGATGTTATGCTAACCAAACCCAACTCCAAGGTTAAGGTTATGGCCATTACAACCAACGAGGAGCTGGTTATTGCCTCCGATACAGCTTCTATTGTTAGCCGTATGAATAAGAAGTAAAATGATAATAATTTGTTAAACATTTAATAGTTAATAGGATATGTCGATTACAAAATTAGATCAGCTCTTCGATGTACTTAAGAGCAAGCCCAAGAAGAGATTGGTAGCCGCCTATGCCAACGATGACCATACCATTGAAGCGGTTAGCATGGCCGTGGACATGGGAATTGTTGAGGCAACCCTTGTGGGGGACGAAAAAACCATTAAGGAGGTTTGTGCCAAGCATAAAATTGACCCTGCGAAGTTTAGAATTGTTCAGGAGAACGACGAGATGAAAGCTGCCAATAAAGCGGTGGAGTTAATCAATAAAGGTGAGGGTAATGTGCTGATGAAAGGCCTTGTGAGTACCGACAAGTACATGCGTGCCATCCTTAACAAGGAAACCGGGCTAATGCCCCCAAAGGCTGTGCTTTCGCACGTAACAGTGGTACAGGTACCAACGTATCCAAAATTGCTGGTAGTAGGCGATGTGGCCATAATTCCGGCACCGGATATCAGCCAAAAGATTGCCATAACCAACTACCTGGTCGATGTTGCCCACTCGCTTGGCATCGAAAAGCCCAAAGTTGCCCTCCTGGCGGCAACAGAGCAGGTTTCTACAGCCATGCCAGCCTGTGTGGACGCAACCATTATCTCCAAAATGGGCGATAGGGGACAGATTAAAGACGCTTTGATTGATGGCCCATTGGCATTGGATGTGGCCATTGACAAAGAATCGGCTCAAATTAAAAAGTTGACAGGCGAGGTAGCCGGCGATGCCGACTGTATCCTTTTCCCCAACATCGAGAGTGGTAACGTATTCTTCAAAGCATGCACCAAGCTGGCCAAGGGCGAGTTGGGGGCAATGGTTGTAGGGGCAAAAGTCCCATGCGTGCTTACATCGCGTGGCGACAGCGTTAAATCCAAAATGTATTCCATAGCTCTTGCCGCAAACGCATCGAAATAGAGTGCTCAATTTAAAATCATCGTAGCGATGGAAGATGTTAATATTCTGGCCATAAATCCCGGGTCAACATCCACCAAGATTGCAGTGTACTGCAATACGAAGTCCATATTTTTGAAAACCATTCGTCACAATGCAGAAGAGTTGAGTCAATACAGGAGAATTGCTGACCAGTTTGAATTTCGCCGTGAGATAATTCTTAAGGAGTTACAGGAGGCCGAAATCGATGTTAGCAAAATTACTGCTGTGGTTGGTAGGGGTGGCCTGATAAAGCCAATCGAATCGGGCGTTTACTACGTCAATTCGCGCATGAAGGCCGATTTGATGAACTGCATACGCGGCGAACACGCCAGCAATCTGGGCGCATTGATAGCCGATGATATTGCCTCTACCTTGCCGGATGCCAAAGCGTTCATTGCCGACCCGGTGGTTGTTGACGAGATGCAGGAGGTTGCTCGCCTTACCGGTCATCCCAAGTTCGAAAGGGTTTCAATTTTCCATGCTTTGAATCAAAAGGCAATTGCACGGCAGTATGCCAAAACGCTCGACAAGAAGTATGAGGAGCTCAATGTTATCGTTGCCCACCTGGGTGGCGGTATATCGGTTGGTGCCCACTGCAAAGGCCGGGTGATCGATGTGAACAATGCTCTCGATGGCGAAGGCCCATTCTCGCCCGAACGGGCAGGAACTGTACCTGCAGGACAGTTGGCTAAGCTCTGTTTCAGCGGCGAGGTCGATTATGAAGAGGTGAAGAAAATGTTGACCGGCAAGGGAGGTTTGGTGGCACACGCTGGAACTAACGATGCATATAAAATTGAGACCAGCGCCAAGGAGGGCGACTCGAAGGCCAAACTTCTGCAGGATGCCATGTCGTATAATATTGCCAAATGGATAGGGCAGATGGCAGTTGTTCTAAAGGGTGCTGTGGATGGGATTATACTGACGGGAGGAGTTGCTCACAACCCCTACTTGGTAGAGTACATTAAGGAAATGGTGGGGTTCATTGCCCCTGTTTCCGTTTATCCCGGCGAGGACGAAATGCAAGCCTTAGCCATGAATGCCCTAATGGCACTTAGGGGAGAGATTGAGGTGAAGGAATATTAGACCCAGAACGAGTAAATCTTACTAAACACAAAGGGGAAAGCATGATGAAGTATGCTTCCCCCTTTTTTATTTCCATAATAACTCCCGGCATTCTGTCTTTGTCAATTGCTATTGATGACATTGCCGCTACCCAATATCGATGTATTAATGGATGGGATGCCCTTGTAATACACGTTTCCCGACCCGGTAATGGTAACCTTGAGGCTCTCTATTACGGTTACATAGATATTTCCCGAACCCGTTAAGGCAATATCTGCATTGACTGCAGGCATATCGAAAAGATGGAAATTGCCCGAACCCGACAGGGTGATATTTAAGTTATCAACTTCTCCCACACAATTAAAATTCCCTGAACTCGTGAGATTTATGTTGCTAAGAGGTAATTCCGATGTTACATCCCCCGACCCGGTGAGTGTAAATTCGTTCACAGAAGGGGTGTAGATGTCAATGCTGATGGGCTTATTGGTGGAAACGCTATAATCGTCAAATGAAATGGAAAGCACACCGTTCTTAACAGTTGTTTCGAGGTAAGGTATTAAGTTTTTTTGTAGTGTCACAATCACTTTATACTCATCGCTTTCAAAAATTTGGATATTAGCTGCGATGGTACTTTTTACGTTCGAGAATTCTTCCACCATACGGGTTTCCGATTCCAACTCTCCTTTCCCAACAAGGGTTTGGTACTCCTTGCCGCATGAAAGGAGTAGCATGGGAAGAGTAAATATTAATAGTAATTTTCTCATGGTTGGATAATTGTTTAGTTATTAGATATGGGATTTGATTTGCTCTAAAATATTATTCGCCATTGGGGTATGATCATCATGCTTGTTTGATAAACAGGGGCTGCTTCACCTGTAACCTCATTAAATTTTTCGCCATGTAAATTCCTGTAATTAAAAAGGTTAGAAATGTCAATTCCCCATTCCTGAGTGAAACCCCTTTTGTTAAGCCGATACATAATTCTGAGATCGGCTTTCATATAGTCTTTCATCTTTTCATCGTATGCCCTGCTATAGTCCCATACCCGCTCGTAAATCCTTTTCTCTTCATTGTACACTGACTCCCAAGGTGTTTTGCGTTTACCACCAGCCAACATTCCCTTAATATCTATGACAAGAGAACTCCGTCTTTTTGAAGTTTCACGTCCAAAATAGAACTCCTTGCCGGCAAGTAAATTTATTACGTAGTTGTTGTTAAATGCAGAGTTATAGGTCTTTGAGTCACTACCCGTGTACTTTGCATCGAAAAGCGAAGTGGTGAATAGGAAGTAAAGTCCTTTGTTAAGGAATCGCTCCAAGGTGAGTTCAATCCCATAATTTTCTCCTGTACCCTTGTTGGTTAAGTAGTATGAGGGCATGCTAAATTCGAAGCTGGCCCCGTTGTTCAACATGGAAAATGGGTTGGACCCCTTGGCATCTACCGGTGCATCGAAAATCTTTTGGTAGTATGTTTCAATTTTAATTCGCGTGAATGTGTTGATTTTCAAATCGTAACCCACAACAAGATGATGTGCTTTGGTTAGGCCAAGTTCCGTGTTGGTGCGAATGTAAGATCCGTCATCTTGATATTCCTGTATGTAGTACACAAATGGCGGTGCTATCTGGCTATGCAGCCCATATCCCAAGCTCACCGATTGCCTGTTGGTTATGTTGTATTTGGCACCCAAACGAGGCTCTAAGGAATGTGTGCCGTTGAATGTATAGTGGTTATAGTGCAATCCTGCATTAAGTACAATATTGTCAATGGGTTTATATTGCCATTGGATATAGGGCTGTATGAGCCACGAATAGCCCTCGAAATCAAGCTGTGTTCTATATTCATTGGCCCATTCGGCCCAATACTTATCATGATTGTTGCTGCTTATCAACTTTCCGGTTATCCCGCCTTTCACCAGATGTTTTGCGTTTACCTTGTGATTTAGTACGGCTGAAGAGGAAAGTTTATTCTCAATCTGGTGTAACTGATAGACCCTGAACCTGACCTTATCATCGCTCAGGGTATCGGCCTCTGTGAATGCATCTTGCCCCATGGCAGCTAATGTAACCTTAAGGTAAGTTATAGGGCTAATGGTATATAGCGACGAGAGGCCTACCACTCCCATATTTGTTCCCGAGGTGATATCCCATGCATCGGGGCCGTAGTAGTTCAATGCTTCGGGGTTTCGGCTGGGCCAAATCTCAATATAGCTGATGCCTCCAAGTCCGAAAAGCGATAAATGCCCGAGTTTGGTATTGGGAAGGTCAACTTTGAATGCTAAATCCTGATATTCAGGCACACCCACCGCACCAAAGTCAGTACCCATTTTTCCCATTAGTCCAAGAACCGAGTATCGGTAGTTGATAAGGAACGACAATCCTCTGCTTTTGGAAATTGGACCCTCGGCACCCAGCTCAAAACCGCTGAAACCAACCTGACCAAGGAATTCGTATTTCTCGTTGTTGCCACTACGCATTTTCAGGTCGAATACGCCCGATAGGGCGTTGCCATACTCAGCGGGGAAAGCGCCTGTATAGAAGTCGGAATTTTCGAGCAGATTGCTGTTGAGCATGCTCACAGGGCCACCCGTGGAGCCCGCACTGCCCCAATGGTTGGGGTTGGGTACATCTACATCCTCGAGCCGCCATAGCAGACCGAGGGGTGAGTTACCACGAATAATAATATCGTTTCGCGAATCGTCAACGCCCATAACACCGGCATAGTTGGCGGCCATTTTAGCGGGATCGTTTCTAGTTCCCGCATATCGCTCGGTTTCTTCCACTGTGAAACCCCGGGTGCTCACGGTGGCCATGCGGTTTGACGATTCGGTTTTATCAATATTGTGCACAATTCGTACCTCATCAATGGATTGTGCCATCTCTTCCAGGTAGATGTTCAGTACCAACTCTTTGCCAGCCTGAAGATTCAGGTTGTTCAATACCACTTCGTGGTAACCAAGGTACGTAACAACCAAACTTATTCGCCCAACAGGAACGTCGGTGAAGCGAAAATTACCATTTTCATCGGATGATGTACCCTTCACAGGATCGAGATGTGTTAACAGCACGTTAGCACAGGGGAGGGTAACTTTGGTTTGTTTGTCCATTACTGTTCCCCTAACGGTTTGGCTGATGGTTTGTGCATTTAGGCTCAAATTCAGAATGACAAAAATGCAAACAACAGAAATCTTTTTCATTATTAAATAGTTATGTTTTAGGGTTATTAATTAATGATGATTCTTATGTCATCAAATTATTTGTTGATTTTTTACTATGACACTTTAATATGCGCTTACCCCTATTTTCTTTTTAAAAAAGTTTATTAAAAAAATACCCACGTTTTTTCAAAAAGAGTGCCAATGTCAATAAGATGGAGTAATTGGAAAATACTAATAATGGATGAAGGCGATAAATGGCTTCGTTGTAAAAAAAACATACAGCCACTGTAATTAGTAACTGTATGTAAGATAAATGTTTAAAAGAAATTCTGTTTGTTTCTAATATGCGTCTTTAGCAAACTTTTTTGCATTGATTTCAACCTTCAGAATGAAGAAATAGTTCTCATCGTCAAGTTGTAGGAATTGGTAATCCAGAGTTTCCCCTGTTTTTCTGGCAATATCAATCAGCCCAAGCCCGGCACCACCCTTTTCCGATAGCTGTCCTTCCTTAATTTGTTTTTTATACATTTCTTTCAGTTCCTCCTGAGTGGCATTATTTACAGTGATTAAAGACTTTTCAAGGGCATCCTTGTGCTTTCTGGCTACCATGTTGGAGGTAATCACGTAGTAGGTATCCAACTTCTTCCCAATGATAAACAATCCACTGCCGATTTTCCTTTCCCTAATCTCGTCGGAATGCTTGTTCATGTTCTGAAGTGTTTCGACCATTACATGGAATACTTTTCTCTGTACCGACCGCTCCTCGCTTTGCTTCTCCATGTCCGATTCGGCCATTGAGGTGAACATCTTGGTAATTCCGTGGCTGAATTCACCGAGGTAAACTAGCGAAAAGCCATTTTCAATCATCTCGTCGTAAATGTTCGACACCGATTTAATAAAGTTGAAGCTGAGATTCATATCTTTTCAATTTTTTGTGTTTACAATCCTAACATATGCAAGCCCTGTTTAAACCTAATATCCACAGGAATATTCGATGAATTGATACGATTCAAATCGTTTTGCAATTCTTCCTTAATATACCCCATGCTTTCAAGCATTTCCTTTGCAGCTTCGTAATCACCGTCACCCTGAATAGTGAGGGTTCTGTCGGCCATCATATGCATGGCTTTTGTCATGTTATCGAAATTAACACGGTAAGTTCCAGTTTCGGGATTGCGGGTAAAGGCATCATGCTCCTGGAAAAAGTAAAAGCGCATCATATTGGCTTTCCCATGGGCCGATGCAGCTCCAAATCGAACGGAGCGAAATATTCCAGCCATAAAGGTTACATAGTTGTCCATTAAATCCTTGCCGGGGAATTCTCCCATTTCGTATAGTTTGGTCACCATGAACAACCCCAGAATATCGGCCTTATTCTCTTCAATGGCACTATAGGTATCTTTAAGGGCTTCACGAACAGGCCCCTTGTTATTAATGGCCTGTTTAATGCCAAGCCCGTGTGCCACTTCGTGGAACATGGTGTTTTCGAAAAAGGCATCGAATGTAATGTGCTTACGCTGATCCTCATCAATTATCAATTCGCTGATGGGCACAAGGATTTTGTCGAATTTGTATTGCATGGTGTTTTTCAGCTGTAGCTTACGGCTGCCCTTTTCCACATGTACTCGTGCATCGTTGGGTAGGTTGATGGCGATGGTTTTGCTCCCTGCATTGCAATCGCCTGCATAGAAAACAACTTCATATACACCAAGGTCGCTATCGCTTCCGGGTACCTCTTTTTTATACTCGGGGCTAACGGGCAGACTGTTCTGTAGTTCGGGGAGGAGGGCGGCAAAGCGGCTCAATTTACTGCTCCATTCAAGGTCTTTTATTAGAATAAATGCCTCATGTGCAGCCTTGTAGCCATAGAGCCCGTCTTCATAATTCTCAATGGGCCCCACTATAAAGTCAATGTTGTTGGTCTTCATGTCCATCCATGCCAAATCGCTTGCCAGGTAGTCATCTGTCAGCAGGGCTTGTGAGCGTGCAGTAAGGTAGTTTTTCAACCCTTCATCTTCGGCCAATTCAGCTGCTTTTAGTAGCAACTCTGCTGCCTTCTCGTGCTGCTCTTTGTAGGCTTGGCTATAGGGGACCGACTCCAGAGTGCCATCATCTTTTCGAACGATAACCGTGTAAAGGCTGCTTTTGGTTTCAGAGTCAAAGGCTTCAAACTCCTCCTTGCTCATGTCCAAAGGGTAGAAATTTGCCCCAAGGGGCTTGTTACCATATCCGTTGATAAAAGGTTCGTTGTTATTCAACCTTTCCCAAGGACCGTAGTTAATCTCCATGAATTTTTGAGTAGACTCATCCTTAGCGCTTTCCAACAGGGCAAGTTTATCGCCGTAGGCTTGCTGCCAAAAAATGTCATCCATAATTTGGGCTGCTTCAAAGAGTAGGGGAAGCATTTGTTTTTCCTTATCCGAAAGGTGGCTGATGTCGGCTGTGAGGTCAACTTCAATAAAGTTATCTACCTTAGATTGTATCTCGTTTTGCGGTTGGCAGGCCGAGAAAAACAATGAGACCGCTGACATGATGAATGCAATTCTTTTCATTTTGTTTAACGATTTATTTTGATAGTTTTTACATCTCTAAAGATAGCTAATATATTCCTTAATGGCATAGCCATGAATGAAAATAACCCTTAACGACTATGCCTAGAATATTTACATAATTGTAATTGATAAGGTTACAAAAATGCATTAAAACCATTAAGGGTATAAAACAGTCTTGCTTCGTTTAGTAGGCTCGGGCAAACACAACTCTTTGAGCCGATGGTTTACCTGTTACAATACATTTACCCTTTTCTTTTTTACCATCAATAGGAATTAATCGGATAGTAGCTTTGGTTTCCTCCTTAATTAAATCTTCGGTTTCCCTTGTTCCATCCCAATGAGCCATTACAAAACCGCCTTTCTCATCAAGCACCTTTTTAAACTCCTCATAGGTATCCACCACATAAGTATTTTTTTCTCTAAAATCCAGGGCTTTACGGTAAATATTGTCTTGAATGTTGTCAAGCAAATTCACCACGTACTCCACAAGGTTGTCCTGGCTTACAAATTCTTTTGTTAGGGTATCCCGACGGGCAACCTCTGCAGTTCCTTTCTCTATGTCCTTGGGTCCTATGGCAATGCGAATGGGATATCCTTTTAATTCGCACTCTGCAAATTTGAAACCGGGTTTCACCGTATCGCGGTTGTCGAAAAGAGTCGATATCCCTTTGGCATCCAGCTTTGCCTTCAGCTCAACTATTCGTTGGCTAACCTTAGCCAACTCATCATCATTCTTGTATATGGGCACAAAGGCTACCTGGATGGGAGCCAGTTTGGGTGGCAAAACCAACCCATTATCGTCGGAGTGGGCCATAACCAGTGCGCCCATAAGGCGCGTTGAAACACCCCACGATGTTGCCCATACGTAGTCCATATTACCGTCCTTGGTAGCAAACTTCACGTCGAATGCTTTGGCAAAGTTTTGTCCAAGGAAATGCGATGTTCCGGCCTGCAGCGCTTTTCCATCTTGCATTAACGCTTCAATGCAGTAGGTATCTATGGCACCGGCAAATCGCTCCCCCTCAGATTTGGTTCCGATAAGCACCGGCATGCCCATCCATTTTTCAGCAAAATCAGCGTAAACATGTACCATTTTTAGCGTTTCTTCCACAGCCTCTTCCATCGTTTCGTGGGCAGTATGGCCTTCCTGCCATAAAAATTCAGTGGTACGTAAAAATAGACGGGTACGCATTTCCCATCTCACCACGTTGGCCCATTGGTTGATTAAGATGGGCAAATCGCGGTACGACTGTATCCAGTTTCGGTAGGTGTTCCAGATAATAGTTTCAGACGTTGGCCTGACAATCAACTCCTCTTCCAATTCTGCCTCGGGATCTACTATTACGCCATAACCATTGGGATCATTTTTCAACCTGTAATGGGTAACTATGGCACACTCTTTGGCAAACCCCTCAACATGGCTGGCCTCCTTACTAAAAAACGATTTCGGGATGAAAAGGGGAAAATAGGCATTTTGATGGCCTGTGGCCTTAAACATTGCGTCGAGTTGCCTTTGAATTTTTTCCCAAATGGCGTAGCCATAGGGCTTAATTACCATACAGCCCCTAACGGCAGAGTAGTCGGCCAATCCGGCTTTAATTACAATGTCGTTGTACCACTGCGAATAGTTTTCATTTTTACTTGTTATTTCCTTTGCCATACGCTTGTTAATGGTATAAAATTTGTAGTATTTTCAAGTGTTTTTCAAAGATGCAAAGTAAAGAAATATTAATAGAAATTCACATAAAATCTATCAGGAGGTTAACATGAAAACAAAAGTAAAAATTTTGACTTTGGCTGTCGCAACCCTTCTAGTGAGTGGATGTTCAACCAGTATGCATCTAAGCAGGGCAAGCAAGCATCGGGGTGATGACATTTACCATAACCCTTCTGTTAGCAATAATGAAGAACCTGCGGTTGCAGTTACCGCCGAAAAAGAGGCAAATAAGCAAGGCTTAGATTTGGCCGAACTTGAAAAAAGGTATTACGATATCCTTGCAAGCGACTCAACCGGTAAGATTGATACATTGGTTTACAAAGCCGATGATAAGGATAATCCATACGATAGGCTACTTTCCACATCGTATGAGGATTCATACCGCAGGAGGCAGGAAGCCAGACTTAGCGGCTATAACAGCTATGCCGATTTCTACGACGACTTATGGTATGCCTCGGTTTACGATCCCTCTTTTTACAATGTGATAGTGTATGAAGGACATGTTTGGGTTGAGCCCAACTATATTTCTTCCATGTTTTTATGGCCATCCCGATACAATAGGTATGGGTATTGGGGCTACAGCCCATGGAGTTTCTATATGGGATGGGGATTTGGTTATGGTTATGGTTATCCCTACTATTCGTACTGGGGTTACCCGTATTACTCCTATTGGGGAAACCCATACTACTACGGAGGATACGGATGGTATGGTTGGAATAGCTATATGTGGGGGTATAATACCGGTTTTTGTGATGGATATTATGGTGATTCCCAAGGGAATGGGGTAAGTTATCACTATGGGAGAAGGCCTGTTTCAGGAAATACTGCTTATGAACCTACGGGTATTGGCGCAAGCCAAGGAGCAAGTATTGGCAGCGTTACCGGTTACCTCTCAACAAAACAACCTACCCTTCAGGCTTCAAATAACAACTCTGCAAGCGGTAGTTTGAGTGCTGTTTCGCAAGAGCCTATAAAAAAACCTATTGGTCAGGCTATAGTTAGGCAACCTTCTACCTCAAACCCGGAAAGAGGACAAAATCAACCACAACTCAGGGAGCCTGTTCGTAATCCCGACCTAATAAAACGACCTTCAAGGGAAAGTTTGAATGTAAACCCCACAAGGGTTAAACCCGGGGATAGTCAGAACAGAACGGGTTCAGGAGGAACTTATAATCCCAGTTATACTCGTCCACAACCGGGGAACAGCAATGAGTTTAACAGACCAATCAGAAGTTATCCTTCAACTGAGGCTGTCAGAGGAGATGGCGAAAGAAAGCCCGGAACCTCGGTTGAAAGAGGAAGTAAACCTTCATCCTCCGAATCATATGCTTCGCCCAACCGAGGCAGAACATCTTCGCCAAGCTCTTCCGAAAGAAATAATTCAGGGAGTAGCAGTTATTCAAGGCCCAGTAGTTCCGGCTCTTCATCGTCATCGGGAAGTAGCTTTGGAAGCAGCTCCGGCAGTAGTTCAAGAAGTAGTTCAGGTAGTTCCGGAGGCAGTTCTTCCGGAGGAACACGTACACGTACAAGATAGTTTGCAGTCTTTTGCTAAGTAATACTCAAGCATTGGCGTAATTCCGCATGAATTAACTGATGCAACTCGTTGCTTAACAATTGAATACGCACAATTATTCGTTTAATCTAATTACACCAAAAACTTAAAA
>Ga0116144_10003102_pt1 | contig 17009 bp, 13 predicted proteins | sample AD_UKC035_MetaG_FD_89746 | JGI IMG/M metagenome (GOLD analysis project Ga0116144, IMG submission 89746) | Active sludge microbial communities of municipal wastewater-treating anaerobic digesters from USA - AD_UKC035_MetaG | ecosystem: Engineered > Bioreactor > Anaerobic > Digestate | place: USA...
CTTGATGACATCGTCGGCGTTAGCAACGTAGATATTTCCGCTGCCGTCGCTGGCAGTGGCCTGAGGACCGTTGAAGTACCACGGATTCGACAGCTGGGGCCACATCCGCACGTACTGGTACTGCTCGGCCGCCCGGCCCGAAGAAACGATACTGAACACAATGGCGGCTAGAAAAAGCACCACCCTGATGCCCTGATGGTTATCCATTCTCTGCCCGTTCATAGCCGAACCTCCTTTCAGCCTTCCGCTCCGTGCAACAACCGCGAAACACAAAGGAGCAGCACGCACCTTTCTTTCAGGGTATTCTGCCTCAAAGATCGATTATGCTCTGGCTGCGGATGATAATCAATACAAAATAACGGCATAGTGTGTCCGCCTCGGTCCTAGCCGGATGGATTGCCTGAGCAGTGGTGTCCGGCCTGGTCAGAAAGAAAATGCTCTCTCCGAGAACAAGGGCTCAGCATAAAAACCGCGATTTCCCAAATAGCGATTGACAAGAATGGTCCATTTTCGATACAGTAAAAGGTATTCGGGTAGGATTCAGCTTGTTTGTCGGTCTTCTCACCTTGTTGACTTGGAGGTCATCCTATGAAGTCTATACACGAAACAGGCTGTGGAGAGGCACTCCTTCATCTCCTTGAAACCCAACACATTGATTTTATTTTCTGCTCTCCACTTTCCGTCTGGGCGCCGCTCTGGGAGGCTCTTGCCCGCAAGCAGGCTGCGGGAAGTACCACCCCCCCCACCTATATCAATTGCCGTCATGAGGTTCTCGCGGCGGGACTGGCTGCAGGCTGCTATAAAACCACCGGTCGCATGCAGACCATACTTCTCCCTACCGCTCTGGGAGTCCTCAATGCTGCCATGGCGATCCGGGGTGCCTATCAGGAACGTGTCCCTATGGTGGTGATGGCCCCGGATTCCTTCACCTTCGGTGAGATGCCGGGCCGCGATCCCGGAATGGAATGGCCGCCTCTGCTCGGGGATCTCGGAGGGCCGGCTCGGATTGCGGAAGGATACGTTAAATGGGCCAAGGAGGTAAAGACTGCTCTTGAGCTTCCTGCTGCCTTTCGCCGCGCCTGCTATATCGCCGAAAGTGTACCCCGCGGTCCGGTGCTCCTGAGCATTCCTTTCGAAATACTCATCGACAGCATACCGTTTCAGCATCAGCAGCGCATCGTCCCCTACCCTCTGGTAGCTGCTGATGAAGCACTTAAAGCGGTGGCTCAACTGATTGTAAGCGCCAGCGAACCTATCATTATCACCGATCATGCAGGACGCTCAGGCCAGAATATCCGGACTCTCACCTCGCTGGCGGAGCTCATCGGAGCGCCGGTCTTTGAGTTCTGGATGCCTACCTGCACTAACATTGCTTCGAACCATCCGCTCCACGGCGAAGGCATGGTGGAGGAAATGCTTGAGACTGCAGACTGCATTCTCGCTATCGCCAGCGATGCGCCGTGGCATCCGGCCGACAGGAAGCTCAAGAGAAATTGCAGTGTCATTGTGATCGAGGAAGACCCGATGAGGCCGCGCGCCTCCCACTGGGGCTACAAGACCGATTACTGCATTGCCGGCGACGTAGGAGCAAACCTGGCCGGTCTAGTACGTCACGTGAAAAGCAGTTTCAGAAAAAAGCCGGATGCAGTTGCAGCCAGGGATAAGAGACTGAAACGGTGGCAGACACACAACGAACGCAGAAGAAAGGAATTCATACTTCAGGCCAACGAAACGATTGCCGGCTCCTCTGATATCCATGCCGTGCAGCTCTTTCAGACGCTCGATGCTCTCCTTCCGAAGGATGCAATCATCGTCGATGAAATCATTGCCCAGCTCAATCTCATGATGAAAGTCCTGTTTCAGCGAAACTCGTATCAGCATTATCGGGGGCTAATCGCCGGAGGCCTGGGAATGGGGATTTCTACTGCACTGGGCGTCAAGCTCGCAGACCCTCAGAGAACCGTGGTATGTATTATCGGCGACGGCTCATTCAGCTATAATCCCATTCCCGCCTGCTTCGGCATTGCTCAGCAGTACCGTCTTCCCCTGCTCGTTATTATCTGCAATAACCAGGGATACGCATCGCAGTCGTGGAACACATTCAAGTACTTCCCTGATGGCTGGTCGGTCAAGACGAACACCTTTCTCGGCTCGACCATTGAACCGACTCCGGAATACTCAGCACTAGCTTCAGGCTTTGCCGGCTACGGAGAGCGGGTTGACCATCCGGATGACCTGGAATCAGCCTTGCGCCGCGGTCTCGATGCTGTGCAAAGCGGCCGGCTGGCTGTGATCGACGTTCTGCTGAAGCCTTGAGAGGAAATTTAGAGGAAAATCAGTATAGGTCTTATAGGCCTATATGACCTATACTGTTATCTCCCATCTCACTTCCCAGATCCCACACCCTTCTTTTGAGTGAAGTAATACGCTTCCGGTGCCGGCCGCACTGACCGGGGCAGCCACAGGGGCCGGCGCAGTCCGCCAGGGCCGGGCGCCGGGCGACAGAGCGCCTTCCATTTCATGTACACGTCCATCGATCGGTTGGTATCCACGAAGATGTCACCATACCGATCGTCGTGACCGGCTCTTTCAACCCGCACCATTTGGTGCCAGCAGTGCATTCCGCTCACCGGATCGGGATGAACCGGAAAGGCGATATCCTGATGCACTCCCGCATCATTCCACCATACCCGGCTGGTATCCGGATCGGAACTCTGATACGGTCGCACACCCTCGATCTGGCGCATTTTCCATTGCCCTGGACCCAATTCCTTGAGCTCGACCCACGCGCTGGACGACCGCTCGATCTGATCTTCCTGGTTCACTCGCCACCTGCCCAGATGATGTGAGCAGGCTACCACCCCGGGTGCCAGGCCTTGAGTAACCCAGGCATGGAGGACAAAATAGCCGATCTCAGTATGTACTTTGAGCAGGTCGCCGGTCTTGATACCGCCGAGCTTCTCGGCGTCGACCGGATTGACCCACAGGGGGTTCTTATGGGATATCTCATACAGGTACTTGCCATTACCGGACCGTGTATGGATAAGGGTTGGAAGCCGAAAAATCGGCAGCAGCGTGTAGACTTTTCCCCGTGCATGATCCGGCCACTTCACTGTCGGCAGGTACCGGTGATCGATCTGATCAGATGTCTTTCCTGATGATGCTTCCTGGCACGAGCGGTGAATGTGGCTGTGAATATACTCCGGCAGAGCGAATTCCGGCCACTTCCAGTCCGACAGGGTCTGCGAGAACAGCTCCAGCTTTCGAGACGGAGTATTGAAGCCATTCACCGCTCTCCCATCCACCAGTACTCCGATTGTTTTGCCTTCTTTAGCAATCACCCCGTTTTCAGCAATTGTAGCCCCGGCACAATCCTTTTCGGGAATCGTCCGTTCATGGAGCTGATAGACATCGGTCGTAACTTCAAAGGCCCCGTACTTTCTCATGTACGCCAACGGCGACAACGCTTCCTTCGCAGCTGCTTGAGGAAGACCAGGCACGGCATTCTCGAAAATCCAGCCGTAGTATTCATCCACTGTAATCTTCTGGCCGGGCCGATAAGGAGATTCAAACCACTGCCGGATTCCCATGGAACCGTCGGGATCAATCGCCCAGGAAAGGTTGATCCAGAATTCGTCTTCTTCCCATACCTCGCCGGGATTCGCCTGATAGGTATAGTCCACCTTCTTGCCCTGCTTTTCCTGGAACACACGCAGCACCGGCTGTCGGAAACCGATCCACCTGCTGGCGTGCGTTTCCTGGCTCATCAGGTCATGCCGCTCCGAGCTGTAGCCTACCGGCAATACGTAGTCTGCATACCAGGCAGTTTCGCTCCAGCTTGGCGTCAGCGCTGCATGCAGGCCGACATACTTCTCGTCACGGAGAACTTCAATCCAGGAGAATCCATCCGGATACGTCCAGACCGGATTGAATACCCGGGTAACATAGACATCCACCCTACCGCGGCCTTCTTTCAGAAAATGCGGCAACAGGAAGGAAAGCTCATGATGAGCCAGTGGCCACTCCGGCGGGTAGAGCAGTTCATTCCACTGCTTTTGCGGCGGCGGCGTCTTGAAGGTGGCGGGTACGAATTTGTTCCAAACGTTCAGGTTGTGGCCTCCTTTGCTGGCAACCGAACCAGTCAGTACATGCAGCAGCATCAATGCCCGTGCTGATTGCCAACCGCCGAGATTACCGGAAGCGCTGCCTCGCCAGAGATGCGATGAAAAACGGCTTCCGGCGTCAGCTATCTCCCGCGCCACTTGTACGATGGTCCGAGCGTCGATTCTGCTTTCACGAGCGGCAAACTCAGGAGTGTACCGGGCATAATGCGCTCTCAGAGCCATGATCAGGGCATCGAAGTCCTTTCCATCAGTGTTGAAGCCAGGTATGTCCACCGCCTCCCAGTTGGTCCAGTTTTTCATGAAGAAAGCATCAAACCGTTCTTCATCCAGGATGACCTTGACCATGGCGAGCAACACTGCGGTCTCAGTGCCGGGATACGTGGGCAGCCAGTAATCGGCCATACTGGCGGTATTCGACAACCGCGGGTCCATGACCGCAAGCCTAGCGCCTGCCATCTTCCCATCAATGATGCGCTGCGCATGAGGATTGAAGTAGTGCCCTGTCTCCAGATGCGAGGACATCAAGAGAATGAATCGCGCGTTGGCGTGGTCCGGCGATGGCCGGTCGGCATGATGCCAGAGTACATACCCGGTGCGTGCTGATGAAGAGCAGATATTGGTGTGGGAGTTATGCCCGTCAATGCCCCAGGCTTGCAGGGTCCGCTCCATAATGTAGTCATATCCCGGCCGGCCGACATGATACATCACCTCTTCACCGCGCTTTTCCTGAATCGCTCTTCGAATCCGCTGACCAAAGGTTCCCAGCACTTCTTCCCAGGAGACGCGCACCCACTGACCGCTTCCTCGCGGCCCAACGCGCCGCAGAGGATAGAGCAGCCGGTCCGGATCATTAATCTGGTTTATTACCGCCGGACCTTTGGCGCAGACGCGGCCACGGCTGGCCGGATGCATCGGATTGCCTTCAAACTTTGCGACCTGGCCGGTTTCCTTATCAATGTACGCCAACAAACCGCAGGCAGATTCACAATTGAAACAGATGGTCGGGATCAGCTGATAATGCCGGCCCTTCTTCTGCGGCCATACGGATGGATCGTATTCGACCCAGTCCTCCCACTTTTCCACCGGCGGATAGGAAGAAAGATGACCGCCGTCGCGTTTAAACGTAGTCATGGCAAATCTCCAGCAGATAATAGATGGTTATATACTACACAGGGACAGCACCAGAAAGCTATCGACGTTCGCACAACTGCTTGAAAACAAGGGACCGTCAACTATTCGGCACCCTCTGCCCGGCCATAATAAAGCACCAGTCATAGGCGAAAAGACCGGCGAGAACAAGCACGCTGGCACCAGCAGCCCACACCACACCGGCACCGGTGATGATAAGCACTGTCGGCACAATTCCGCCCAGGCCCACTGCTCCGATCCAGAAAAGAGCACGGTAGGGTCCATGGGTAATGAGATACGCGGCATAGCGGGCGTTATCGGTCGGATGTAGAATTGCCACTTCACCGAGAAGGATCATCAGATGGATCAGCAGACTCATGATTACTACAATACGTCCGATTGCATACAGATGCGGGGTCACACCCAGACTCGCGGGAAAAAGCACAATCAATGCTCCTCCGGCGAGAACAGCCTGTATGATGTAATGAAGCGGCAGCAGTGGGGTCTGCCACAGGTCGCACCCTTCACACTGTCCGAACAGGAACCCGGTGTAGGCTGCCGCAAAAAAACCGGCCAGCACCGTCGGCCACATAAGCATGTCCGAAAACAGAGGAAAGCCAGTATAGTTCGTTGCCAGAAACAAACCGATGAAAACGCTGTAGAGCGCCAGGCCGAAGGCGCCCCGGGTAAGCCACGATTTTCTGCTTGGATGCAGAACGATCTGGTAGAAACGCTCCTTGCGACTGAGATCAAAAACCAGCATCACCGTAGTAGCCGCGATCAAAAGGAGCGCAAAAAAAGCAAGGGTCAGGTTAAGCAGTCGGCTGTACTGCAGCCAGCCGAACGTCAGACCAACCGCCGGCACGGCGAAGAGACCGGAACCAAGCGACTTAAGCCAGAAGAGCGTCGGCACCTGCCATCCCCACGGTCGACCATGCGACACATCGTACGCTGCCAGCGTGTTCTTCTGCAGAAACGGACCGGTATCAAGAAAGGCAGCTTCTCCACCGTTGACGCTGGTGTTTCTTTCCGACCACATATAAAAAGCTTCATGCCTCGCAGCGGTCGGGTTCATGACGGATTCATCGGCTTCAATATAATAGACCTTAGGCCTGGTACCCTGCTCGGGCTTACGCACTCGAACACTTTGTCTGCTTGCGAGCCGGCTGATTTCGCTCTCACTTTGGTTCAGATCTCCCGCTACAATGGCATGTTCAGGGCACACCAGCACGCAGGCAGGTTCCAGTTCCGCTTCTATGCGATGAGCGCAATAATTGCACTTAGCCACGGTGTAGCGCTCAGGATCGACATAGATGGCATCATAGGGACAGGCCTGCATACAGGATTTACACCCCAGACAGCGGTTCGAATCGAAGTCAACGATGCCATCGCTGCGCTGGTACATCGCACCGACCGGACAGATCGCCACGCATGGCGGATTTTCGCAGTGGTTGCACCGCATCACCAGAAATAATCTCCGGGCATGTGGAAATGTTCCCTTTTCGACATACTTCACCCAGGTGCGATTTACTCCTAAGGGAACACGATTCTCGGTTTTGCAGGCAACGGTGCAGGCATGACATCCAATGCACCTGCGCTGGTCGATCACAAAACCATACCGTTGAGTAGTCATATCACGTATTTTCTTCATGGTGTAAGCGAATCTCCTTTGCAGACAGGGCATGTTTCCGCACTAGGACGGAAGCGGAACCCATTACTGCTGATATACCTGTAATTTCAGTTCAGCATCACGTCCGGGCGCATGTCTCTTCCGATCCGGCCGGACAATGCTTTCGGCAACCACCTCCGCAATATCTCTGACCGGGATACTGGCACTACTGCCAAACGTCTTCTTGCAGAGCGGGCAGGCAGTCACCAGTATGTCCGGATTCTCTGCAGTCAGCGTGCGGTAGGCCTCAACGGTAATTGCCCGCCGCTGTTCATAGGTGATGACCGTGTTCGCCAGACTGCCGCCACAGCACAGGCTGTTTTTGCCTTCATGAGATACCGTTACCAAGACGGCGATACGGCTGAGCACCTCTCGCGGTTCTCGGTATATTCCGGCTCTCCTTCCCAGTTCGCATGGATCATGGTAGGCTGCGGTCAACGTGGTCGGAAATACCTCGATGCTACCCTGCTCGATAAGGTTTCGAATGAACTCCGTATGGTGCATCACTGCCAGATCGCTACTATACTCGCTGGCACAAACCTGATAGCAGATGGGGCAGGAGGTGACCAGCGTGTGAGCTCCTGAGTTTCTGATGGCGCGACGGTTGTGTTCGATGAGCGCTTTCGCTTCAGCTGCTTTTCCGACCAAAACCAGCGGCCTTCCGCAGCAAACAGTTCCCTGCTCATCCATGTAGCAGTAGTGCACCCCGGCAGCATCAAAAATAGCTGTCATTGCTTTGCTCACCCCTGGGACAAGGTGGCCCATGCATCCAGCAAAGTAGAGCACCTCAGCTTGCCGCGGTGTGCTCTCGTGCAGGTAATCATATCGGCTGGACGGCTCAGCCGCTGTCTGTTGCCGCGCGTTCAAGCGCAACCCGTCAGTGTTTATTCCTACCGGACATGCTTCCTTGCAGCGGCCGCACAGCATGCAATTGTGAAGCGTGCTCTCAATGATCTTCCTGCTGCGTGTATCCCGAAGAAAATAGACCGACTGCGTATGACACACATCTGCGGCTGCAGCCATCTGGCAGGTGCTGAGACAGATCCCGCATCGGGAGCACGAATCGATTTCCACTTCGCGGTATACTTCTTCGTTCTTGTCCCGAAGGCTGTACTGACGAAACAAAATAAGACCAACCTCAGCCGGAATGTGCAGGTACCGGGAAAAAGGCAAAGAACAAAAAAACGTGCCGAGCACCAGTGAATAAGCCCAATAGGCTGGTACAGCGAGTAATGTAACCGGAAGAAAGCCTGAAGCATAGTGCCCCAGCGGAACGGTGATAAAGCCACCATTACCGTTCACACCGGCCATAAGGCTTTCCGCTGCAAGGCGAAGCGGGAAAACGAGCCAGAGTGCCAGGAGAGCAAAACGGTCTCCGGTCGTATGGACGACGGGCCGGGCTGTACCGAAGGCATGGGGCACCATTCGTTTGAACCACGCTAGGCTGACACCCGAAAGTGTCAGCAGCAGCAATCCATCCATCACATTGTTGAACACTGATTCGTGAGCCTGCAGACCAGCCGGTGATGCAAAAAATTGGTAGAAAACTGGAACGTAGGGAGGATGCAGTATGGTTCCGCTTGCCATGATACAGTGCAGGTTGCCAACCGCAATGAGCAGAAACCAGCCGAACGCCAGACTCATGTGCATGTATCCGAGCAAGGCATTTTGGCGAAACAAATTCCGATGCAGCAGACTTTCGAAAAAGATTTCCCGCAGCGCCGCGAGAGTTTTTCCGCTCAGAATACCTTTTAGCAGCTGTCTGCGGCTGTCACTGTCGAGTCTGACCAACCATTGGCCGGACTTCCATCCTACTATTCCGAGCAGGAATAGAAGACCTCCACAGAAGGGAATAACGAACGGATGAAACATGGATCGTCCTCTCTGCGGACTGCGGAAACAAGCCTGCTGGCTATATATAGGTCACACTCCGATCACCCCTTCAGCACCCAGCAATTTTTCGATTGCCAGAATTGCTCCTCTCGTGTTAACACCGCGAGGGCATATGGTCTGGCACTTGCCACAGACCATGCACTTCCGGATTTCCTTGCGAAGGTTCTTGGTGCGTCCTATAGATAGCATCAGCATCAGCCTCCGAAGGTTAAAAGAAGTGAATTGTCCCGCTGAACAGGTAGCTGCACACGTACCACAGGCAATACACACATCAAGAGAAGGCTCGGCCGCCCGCGCCTTCATCGCGAGTCCGATATCTGCCCGGTCGTAGTCAATCTGATTGTCTTTGTTGATGGAATAGCCCCACTCCACGGTTTTCTCCTGCATGGTGTGCAATATATGTCTTATATGTCGTATACGCCTTATATTACCTATAGCCCCTTTCTCAACTCCTTCAAGTACTCCAATACCTGCAGACAGGCAGCCCGGGCATCGGCAATCGTTCCCTGGATCGATTTCGGCCCGGTGCAGGTGCCGGCTAGAAAGACTCCGGGTATTTGAGCCTTGTTGTTCTGCGTGTGTTCGTCTGCCGGAACAATAAAGCCATCGCTGCCTCTGGCCAGGTCGAGCATGCGGGCAACACGTGTTGTGCCTTCTGACGGAACCATACCGACCATGAGTACCAGCAAATCTACGGTCATCCGTAAAGGAAGCCCTCTGAGGGTATCCTCGACTTTCACGATAATGCGGCCCTGTGGATCATCACATGCTTCCGACAATCGTCCACGAATAAACGTCACGCCATGTTTCTCCTGCGCCTCCCGGTACAGCTTTTCGTAGCCGCGGCCAAACATTCTCAGATCCATATAAAAACAAAACACCTGAGCATCAGGCAGTCGTTCTTTAACCGTGATGGATTGCTTCACTGCAGTCACACAGCAGACTCTTGAGCAGTATTCGTTACCTACCTTTTCATCTCGAGAGCCGACGCAGTGGATGAAGCCGATGCGTTGCGGAACCTGTCCGGCAGGATTGACCAGCGGCTTGCCGCCAGCTATCAGGCGCTCCAGGTCAGCTGAGGTGATCACGTTTTCGTAAATACCGTATCCGTATTCCTCTTTCTTTCGTGCATTAAACACGTCAAAACCGGTCGCAATCAGCACGGCATCGGCTTCTATCGCTTCTCTTCCCTGAACCGAAAGGAGGAATCCGTTCTTCGTTCGCTGTATCTGGGCAAGCTGAGCATTGGTAACCACATTGGTCTGCCCACTCATGCTCTTCTGCAAAAACGCCAGCACCTCCTGCGTGGGGCGGCGAGTAGGAAAGAGCTTGTCCCAGGTGAGGAGCTTGCCTCCCTGTTTATCAGCCTGTTCGAGCAAGGTGACCTGAACACCGTTATGGTCGAGCCAGGCAGCCGCTTCCATACCTGCTATTCCGCCTCCGATAATGACTACCTGCTTCATAGTTTCACGTCTCTCTGTTTTTCAGCATTGATTATCAAAACACTTTGAGCACCTTCGGCTTATTCGGTCTTCCCAGCGGCCTTCCCTGTATATCGGAGTACTTTTTGTCAGGGTCATACGGCACACCCATCTTATCGAGCAATGGCTCTATGGCTGCCTGATGCACCTGTAATCCGATATCCCACGGATCATAGCCAAGCACCAGGCCGGCAACCTCTTCAAAAGTGAAAACCGGTATTCCGAAGCCATCCTTGCCGTAGGTAATTCCCTCGATCTCACTGATCGCATACTGCCAGCGATCCAGAAACAGCGAACATCCCGGACAATTGGTAATAATCATATCTGGCTCGTACGGCTGCATCGAGTTAAACTTTTTCTTGGAGCAGCCGATTGAGTACCCGCGATTGGCGCGCACAAAGTACTGCCGGAAACCGAATCCGCAGCAATGGCGGCGTTCCGGGTAGTCGACCGCTTCTCCTCCCCAGGCGTCGATCATTCCTGCCAGGACATACGGGTACTCTGCTCCGCCGATTCCTTTCTGAGGGAACATTTTGGCATAGTGGCACCCGATATGGTCGACAACCTTGAGCGGCTTTCCCGTATGCTGGTTGACTAGCCGGTACTTTGCCTGACTGGCAATGCTTTCTCTGAACCGGTAGAACACATCGCTGGCGTGCGCCAGATTCCCGGGCTTCTCAAATTCACGGCCGGTGGCATTTTTTAAGTACCGCCGGACCTTTTCTTCTACGTCCGGAAAGTGACGCCAGGTTTCCAGTACCTCGGTATACACTCCAAAGGAGGTGACACAGGAAGGAACGAAGTTTTCATAACCGGCTTCGGTCATGAGCGCAAACTGGCGGGCCACCACTGTCATCAAAGTATCAAGCGGAATGATGTCACTATGGTATCCAATCCCGGTACAGGTGGTATGGCAGGGATGTTCATATACTGTTTTCCCCAGGTCGTCTCTCAGGATCTTCAGAAACGTCCATTCAGCTGCGGGAAAGAAATTCTGTCTGACACAGCTCCGCACATAAAAATAGCGGTCGTTAGCAATCTCCTTTTGGTATTCCTGCCAAACGGCTTGCTTACCGCTCACCTTCTGCGTCCCTGTCTGTGCCGGATTTATCTGGTTACCGTGTGCAGTTAGGTGACTCATTCTTCCCCCTTTGCATGGTTTCCTGAATTTGCGGAATAAACGTGATGGAAATAAGCTTCTCGCCCCGATGTGCCATATTCAATGCCCATCTCCAACGCAATGTGTCGCGAGTGTTCTTCAACTGCTTCAAACCGGGACCAGCCTCCGGTGATTTCGAAGATTTTTCGCAGCTCCTGCAACGTATCATCGGGTATCTTCCTGAGACAGCCCTGACCTTCGACCTGGTATTGCGCACCCAGCCGTTCCATAACAGCTACCCAGTTTCGCTGTTGCCAGTCCCAAATCGGCCCGAGTTCCGGATGCAGATCGGTTCCGATATTTTCGAGGTACAGACAGTACCCGTGATTCAAAATCCATTCGCCGATGGTTCTCTTGATCGCCAGCTGCTGTCTCCCCTTTTCCGACTGAACGAAATACCCCGTCTCCTGAGCCAGGGAGCGAAGGGCAATAACGACCAGGCCCGGAGCATTTCCTCTCGGACAGCGAGTCTTGCATGACATGCACTCTCCGCAGTACCAGATGGTATCGGATTTCAATAGCCCCTTAATGGCGTCGTCATCTTTCGTTTGCACGGTGGAGACAATAACCCGGGGATCGTAGTCGTAGAACTCGGCAGCAGGACAAATTGCGGTACAGGTCCCGCAGTTGATGCATGCCTTTAATCCTTCCCGGATTCTGACGTCCTGCATTAACATGTCGAATAGTGTTCCCATATAGTCGTATCTAACCTCCCTGCGCGATATACAGAATCCTTTTTTCGAATCTTCCGGACCCTAAAATCTGATTTCCTATATTTCCCATCAGGAGTGTCTGGAACCATTCCAAAAAAAATTTCCTTGTTCTATGGGTTGCCTTCGTCCTATTCAGCAGCGTTTGATCCAGCTATTCTCCGGAATCGTCATTGTTTCTGCCTATTCTCTATTTTTCCGATAGGAAATATCGACAACAATGCCATAAAAAAAATCGCGTACTACTGATTCTTCTTCTTGCCTTATCTGCGTATCACATTCGTAATTCGCCTGCCGCATTCTCCTCGATTTCATTTTCATGATACCGACTACCGCGAATACAAGTTTATACTGTCCATCACGTATTTTTGGCACAAAAAGTTTGTATCTTAGCCAGGGGTCAGAATTGTTCGGTTGTCCGGTTCTTTTTTTGTCACCAATCAGGAAGTCTCCCTCGTGAGAGCACGTTTCTCTCCTCTTTCTCTAGACATAGTCTTCTCTAAGGATCCAGGAAAACTGCGCAACCAGGACCGCGTACAGTCGACTCTTAGTACCAGAGTGCCTGCCTTGGTTATTCATGCAGCCGTGTCATTGTCCGGATATCGATCATGTGGTGCTTGTCGGGTATCAAACCGTCCCGGCATGGTGGTGAGCCAAGATAGTGGACCAGCAAAACCAGTGCCTCACTCTGTGCTTGAGGCAGACTCTCCTTTCGCCTTCTCCTCATAGTGTTTCGCCATCTCCTCATAGTTCTGCTTGGCATTCTGGTAAGAGTGGATCAGGTTCTGGCAGTGGAGCTGCATCAGTTTGCCCTCTCCCTTTTCAACTTTCTCATAGGTGAAAGCATTTTTCATCTTTTCGTGAAGCTGAATTTTCTTCTGAGCGTTGTCGGCCTGCATGCGGAAGTACGCGGCAATGGCTTCGAAGTCCGCGCCAGTCTTGGCGTCCGAGATCCGCGGATAAATAGTATCCTCTGTTATCGGCTCTATGTCCTGAGAAAAAGCCGCAGAGCTGGAAGCGAGCACCGCAATGAAACAAATGGAAAAGAGAGCATGGATGCTGACAGCACGTGTGTTTTTCATGACAGCACTCTCCTGCTGTTAGATGATGTGATGACGACTGGTCGCTTGGTTTGTTCTTGTCTGGTCAACAATTATAATATCTTTTTATTTAATGGTACGTTGATACTGCGCTCCACGTATTCTCAGCGTGGAAGAGTTGTATTTCGTCCACGAGGCTGCTAAGCGAGGATGGCATCTGTTCAACGTGAGGCACGTGTTATTCCTGATGCCGTATCCCCCACAATCCTTCGGTCGCTATACGTACTCAGCTCGAGCAGAATACAGCAAATCCCTACCTCATTATCTTCTGCAGCACGATTATTCTTGTATGAGTCTCCCGGGATTCCAATACATTTTTCATCAAGGAGGCTCACCATGGCTGTACATGTTTTAGCCAGAATACTGTCAGCAATGATTCTTGGCATTATTGCTACCGAGTTTTTCCTTTTCGTGGCTTCCGGATCGGCGCTCGAGCAGCATGATGAGATATCGTATTGTGGCCTCGAAACACACCAGCGCCGCGGTCAACGATGACGGCAGGCACGTTTTCCCGTACTAGACGAGGATGCGATGGAAAAGACAATTCGTTTTTCGCTATGGTATTTCATACTGGCGCTTCTAATCATGATCCTGCTGCAACGGTTTTTCTTCATGCCTCATGTGCAGGATATCACGTACAGCGAATTCAGGAAACTGGTGCAAGAGAAGAAGGTAAACGACCTCGTTATTTCCTCGGATACGATCCGGGGTAAGCTTGAAAAAGGGGCAGCGGATATCATTGCTGCTTCGAGAGAGGATCAGTCCGCCAAAGAACTGTTAAAGACTCTGGAAGAGGAGGGGCACGCCTTCAGCACTGTGAGAATGGAAGACCCGGATTTGGTCGACGTACTCCAGAATAATGACATCGAATACAAAGCTCAAATCGAGCAGACCTGGTTCACCACGCTCCTTTCCTGGCTGGTGCCGATACTGCTCTTTTTCGCCATCTGGGGATATCTCCTGAAGAGAATGCAGGCGGGCATGGGAGGCGGCCTCATGAGCATCGGAAAGAGCAAGGCACGGGTCTACGTTGAGGACGAAACCAAGGTGACCTTCAGGGACGTAGCGGGAGTCGAAGAAGCCGAAGAGGAACTCAAAGAGGTCATTGAATTCTTGAAAAATCCGGAGAGGTTTCAGACTCTCGGAGGAAAAATCCCCAAGGGAGTCCTTCTGGTTGGACCGCCGGGCACAGGAAAAACCCTTCTTGCCAAAGCTGTTGCGGGAGAAGCCAGGGTACCGTTTTTCAGTCTGGTAGGATCGGACTTTGTGGAGATGTTCGTCGGCGTAGGCGCGGCACGGGTGAGAGACCTCTTTGCCCAGGCCCAGCAGAAAGCGCCGTGTATCATTTTTATCGACGAGCTGGATGCCTTGGGAAGAGCGCGAGGGATAGGGCCTGTCATGGGCGGCCACGACGAGCGCGAGCAGACTCTCAATCAGCTCCTCTCGGAGATGGACGGGTTCGATACAAGAAAGGGCGTGATCATCATGGCAGCCACCAACCGGCCGGAAGTACTCGACCCGGCACTGCTGCGGCCGGGTCGGTTCGACCGTCATGTCCTGGTAGACAAACCCGATATCAGAGGTCGGGAGCAAATCTTCGAGGTACATTCAAGAGGCGTAAAACTTGGCCCAGGAGTCGACTTGAAGACACTGGCAGCCCGAACACCGGGCATGGTAGGAGCAGATATTGCCAATATAGTCAACGAAGCCGCCCTGCTGGCAGCACGAAAGAACAAGAAAGCAGTCGAGATGGATGACTTTGACGAGGCGATCGACCGGATCACAGCCGGCCTGGAGAGGAAAAGCCGGGTTATGAATAAAAAGGAAAAAGAGATCGTAGCCTACCATGAGACCGGGCACGCACTCATCGCTGAATCACTGGGAACGACCGATCACGTCCACAAGATATCGATTGTACCTCGCGGAATTTCGGCCCTGGGGTATACCCTTCAGCTTCCCACAGAGGACCGCTACCTTATGACCAAGCCCGAACTTCTCGACAAAGTTGCGGTGCTGCTCGGCGGTCGGGCAGCAGAAGAGGTCAGGTTCGGAGAGATATCGACCGGGGCGCATAATGATCTTTTTCGAGCCACGGATATTGCGCGCAGCATGGTCAAGGAATACGGTATGAGCGAGAAACTCGGCCCTTTAACGTTCGAGAAGGAGCGACGACCTCTTTTCCTTGAAACCGGAATGTCTTCCGGCAAGGAGTATAGCGAGGATACCGCCATGGAGATCGACCGGGAAGTGGCGCAGATCGTGCGAGAACGCTACGAAACGGTAAAAGGCATTCTCGAAGAGAAGAAGGACAAGCTGGAGAAGGTGGCAACCATCCTCCAGGAAAAAGAAGTGATTGAAGGTGAGGAGCTGAGAGAGTTGATCGACTGACGGAAGCCGGTCCCATAGGCAAATTTGAGCTTAGGGAGCCACAGCATAAGCCAGCAGGAGTCCGAAAAGAAGGGCAATCCCTGACCAGGCGCGCTGGAAAAGTAATCCTTGACCGGACCACCAGGTAATAACCTGCTGTGAGCGGCCGGCTCCAAAAAAAGGCGTCACCACACCAGCAAGGATAATGAACAGACCGACGATACGAATGGCTGCGGGAGCGCGCGACTCGGGCGCAGCCAGGAAAAATGCCACGCCCATGATAATGCGTACCGTCGCAGCAGTCATGAGCCCGTACGGACGTGCGAACCACCGGGCGAACCGAAGGATCACTGCCGGTGAGACCACACCCACGATGCCGAGAGCAACAAGAACGAGACTAAAAACAAAAGCTAGCGTTTGCATAAACACGTCCTCCCTCTTCGTGTGAAAACTAAAGAAAATTTTTATGGGCAGACACGCAGGTCTGCCCCTACACCGGCTTCGAAAACGGGGCTGGGGGAGTTCACGTCTCGTACCATATCCCCGGGTTTCGCTTCGCTCTACCCAGGCTTCTACAGAACTGATCACTCAACAGTGAACATCTTTGCCGGTGAACGGTCAACGGGCAACGGTGAACAGTTTACTCCTTACCTTTTACTCCTCTTGCTCAGGATACTCTCACCCGCTAGACAAAACAATCGGAATCTCCCTAGGATCTGCTATAATGGGTGAGCGGCCGCAGATGAGCGCAGTGAATAGAACAGTGGCGCAGAAGAGTCAGCCGAGAAAGGAGGTACTATGGCACGACGTATTGTCTGGAGACCGTACATTGCCGGAGCGCTCCTTGGTGTGGTGGCGACCATATCCGTGCTCGTTACCACCCAGATCCTGGACAAGCCTCAGTACCTGGGCGCTTCCACAACCTTTGTCCGGGCAGCGGGGATGATCGAGCGTCTTATTGTTCCGAACCACGTTGCCCAGAATCCCTATTTCACAAAAGAAAAGGTGATAGTGGACTGGCAGTTCATGCTCCTCATCGGTGTTTTCGTCGGAGCATGCCTGGCTTCGCTGGCTGACCGAAGTTTCAAGGCCGAATCCACGCCGCCGATCTGGCGTGAGCGTTTCGGCAGTAGGGTGGCAGTACGAGCCGTTGGCGCGTTTTTTGGAGGTATTCTCGCCATGTTCGGGGCCCGCATGGCTGATGGCTGTCCAAGCGGGCACGGGTTGAGCGGTCTGATGCAGCTGTCGGTGAGCGGCTTCCTCGCCCTGGCTTTGTTCTTCGCTACCGGCGTGCTGCTCGCCCATCTGATCTATCGAGGCAAGGAGGTGCGGCATGAATGAGCAGTGGCTTGGATTGATAACTGGGATTCTCTTCGGC
>Ga0116144_10003108_pt1 | contig 16944 bp, 14 predicted proteins | sample AD_UKC035_MetaG_FD_89746 | JGI IMG/M metagenome (GOLD analysis project Ga0116144, IMG submission 89746) | Active sludge microbial communities of municipal wastewater-treating anaerobic digesters from USA - AD_UKC035_MetaG | ecosystem: Engineered > Bioreactor > Anaerobic > Digestate | place: USA...
CCTCACCCCGCTGGCGCGCACCACGCCGGAGACGCTCGCCTTAGGCGTCGCCCTGGCCGAGGCGGTCGGCGCGAAGCCGCTGGTGTTGGAAGCCGACCGGCAGGATTACCTCGTCGGCACAGTCAGCCATTTGCCGTACCTGCTGGCCTGCGCGCTCGTCGCCACGGCGGACGTAACCACTTCCAAAGACCCGGCGGTGTGGAAAATCGTCGCGGGCGGCTTCCGCGACACGTCGCGCGTGGCCGGCAGCGACGTGCAGATGATGCTCGACATCCTGATGACGAATCAAGCGCACGTACTGGACGCCGTGAAAGTGTTCGATCAACAGTTGCAAGCTCTGGCGCGGATGGTCGAGGCGGGGGATGAAAACGGTCTGCGTGCGGCCCTGACTGCCATCCGCAACACGCGAAAGGAGATGTTCCCATGACCCAGTTGAAAGTCATTCCCGGCGGGCCATTGCACGGAACGGCGCGCGTCGCCGGCGATAAATCGCTTTCGCACCGCGCCTTGATGCTGGGCGCGCTGTCCGACGGCGTCAGCCACGTCCGGGGCTTGCTCCCCGGCGGCGATTGCCTCGCCACACTCGGCTGTATGCGCGCGCTGGGGATCGAGATTGAGGTTCGTAGTGACGGCTTCAGCCGTTCAGAGGCCGCTGAAGCGGTTACTACGAGCCTTGATGTGACCATCCACGGGCGCGGACTACGCGGATTGCAAGCCCCCACCGCGCCGCTGGATTGCATCCGCGCCGGGACAGCGATGCGGTTGTTGACAGGAATCCTCGCCGGGCAGCCGTTTGACAGCATCCTGACCGGCGATCCGCAACTGCTGCGCCGCCCGATGCGCCGCGTCGTCGAACCGCTGCGCGCGATGGGGGCGGACATCACAGACACGGACGGACGCGCGCCGCTCACCATTCACGGGCGCACCCTGCATGGCGGCGAACACCGTCTCGCCGTCGCCAGCGCGCAGGTGAAAAGCGCGATCCTGCTGGCGGGGTTGTTCGCCGACGGGCCGGTAACAGTGCATCAGCCCGGCCCCAGCCGCGATCATACGGAGCGGATGCTCAAAGCGCAAATCGCAAATCGCAAATTGGCGGATCAGCGGATCAGCGGATCAGCGGGCCTTCCAACCACCCACCCGGCGCTTATCGTAGATGGGCTTACGGTAACTTTGAACTCGTCCGCAATTGATCATCTTCACCCCCTGAACATGACGATTCCGGGCGATATTTCTTCCGCCGCCTTCCCGCTGGTGGCGGCGGTGTTGGTTCCGGGATCGGAGATCACGTTGACCGGTGTAAATGTGAATCCAACGCGAACGGGGCTGCTGGATGTGCTGGCGGCGATGGGCGCGGAGATCGTATGGGTGAATGAGGGGGAACAGGGCGGCGAGCCGGTAGCCGATTTGGTGGTGCGGAGCGCGCGGCTGCGGGGGACAGAAATCGGCGGCGACACGGTGGTGCGGATGATTGACGAGTTCCCCATCCTGGCGGTGGCCGCGACGCAGGCGGAAGGCCGCACGGTGGTGCGCGACGCCGCCGAGCTGCGCGTCAAGGAGACGGATCGCGTCGCTGTGGTCGTCGAAGAATTGCGCAAGCTCGGCGCGACCATCGAGCCATTGCCTGACGGCTTTATTATCGAAGGGCCGACGCCGTTGCATGGGGCGGCAGTGGACAGTCACGGCGACCATCGCCTGGGCATGGCGCTTGCCGTGGCCGGGCTGGCGGCGGAAGGTGAGACGGTCATCGGCCATGCGGAATGTATTGCAGATTCCTTTCCGGGGTTTGTGGACGTGATGGCGCAGTTGGGCGGGGGGTTTCACCACGGAGACACAGAGAACACGAAGTTTTGAATATGGATACAAAGCCGGCTTTGCTTTATGAGCGGGAATTAACCGATAAGATCATTGGTGCAGCCATTGAAGTCCATCGTCATCTTGGCCCAGGACTGTTAGAATCGGTGTATCAGGCTTGTCTGGCGCACGAACTTGCGCTCCGTGGAATCTCTTTTAAGCTTGAGAAGTCCTTGCCGGTGATGTACAAGGGCACCAATGTTGATTGCGGCCTACGTTTGGACTTGATTGTCGAGAATAAAGTTGTCATCGAATTGAAAGCGGTTGAGCAGGTCCTCAAAGTTCACGAGGCTCAACTGCTGACCTACCTGAAACTTACGGGATGTCGGGTTGGATTGCTCATCAATTTCAACGTGCCGGTCCTCAAAGACGGCATAATAAGGAAAGTATTATGACAGAAATCGAAAATTCTCCGTGTTCTCCGTGTCTCCGTGGTGAAATAAACGGTCACACCATCTTAGTCGGCCTGATCGCGTGGCCGATTGGACACAGCGTCTCTCCGCCGATGCACAATGCGGCGTTTGTGGCGCTAGGGTTGAATTGGTGCTACGTCCCACTGCCGGTCGCGCCGACTCAGGTGGAGGCGGCGGTGCGCGGGGCAGCGGCGCTGGGCTTTCGCGGCGTCAATGTGACCGTGCCGCACAAGCAGGCGGTGATTCCCGCCCTCGATGCGGTGGCGCCAGACGCGGCGCAGTTCGGCGCGGTGAATACCATCGTCATTGACCGGGATGCGGCAGGTGCGCCGACGACCACCGGGCACAACACGGATTATCAAGGCTTCCTCGGCTCGCTGCGGCAGGGCGGCTTTGAGCCGGCCGGGAAGTCCGCCGTGGTGGTGGGCGCTGGGGGCGCGGGGCGCGCGGTGGTCTTCGGCCTGCTCCAGGCAGGCGCGCGCGACGTGTTGGTGCTGGACACGCAGCCGCAGCAGGTAGAATCGCTGCTGTCCGATTTGGGTGGAGGCGGCGCGCCGCTGCGCACGGCGTCGCTATCCACCGACACGCTGGTGGAATCGGCGCGCGCGGCGGACCTGCTGGTCAACGCGACGCCGGTGGGGATGTCGCCCAAGGTGGCGGCTTCGATCTGGCCGGAGATGATCCCGTTCCCGGCGCATCTCACAGTTTTCGATCTGGTTTATAATCCACAGGAGACGCAGTTATTGCGGCAGGCGCGCGGGGCGGGCGCGGTAGGCATAGATGGTCTGGACATGCTGGTGCGGCAAGGTGCGATTGCGTTCGAACTGTGGACGGGGCAGCCGGCGCCCTTCGACGTGATGCGCGCGGCCTGTGAGCAAGCGTTACATCCATAGAAATTTTTCACCGCAGAGGACACAGAGGGCGCAGAGAATTTTTATAGTTTCTCAGCGACCTCAGCGTTCTCAGCGGTGAAATCTGAGCAAAAGTGAGTGGCGAATGAGTATTTTTGAAGTGATTATGCTGGTCTGCTTCGGCCTGAGTTGGCCGGTTTCAATTGCGAAGGCGCTGCGGACGCACAAAGTCGAGGGCAAAAGCCCGGTCTTTATGGTCTTCGTCTGCGTGGGCTATCTGAGCGGGATCATCCACAAGGTCCTGTTCGACCTGGACTGGGTGGTGGGCCTGTACGCGCTCAATATGACGATGGTGCTGGTGGATATGGCGTTGTATTTTCGGTATATGCCAAGAAAGAAGTAATGAGTAATGAGTGTCAATCCTCATTTTCCATTACTCATTTCCTATTTCCCATTACTCATTTCCTGACAAGGAGACATCATGACAAACATCTTTGAAGAATTTCAATGGCGCGGGTTGGTGCATAGTTTTACGGAAGGGGCGCCGGAGGTGCTGGCGAAGGAGAAAGTGACCGTTTACATCGGATTTGACCCGACGGCGGCCAGCCTGCAAATCGGCAACTTGATGACGCTGATGGGGCTGGCGCGGATGCAGCGCTTCGGCCATTCGCCCATCGCGCTGGCCGGCGGCGGCACGGGGATGATTGGCGATCCGAGCGGCAAGTCGAGCGAGCGGCAGTTGTTGACGTTGGATCAGGTGCAGGCCAACCTGGAGGCCGTCAAACCGCAGTTGGAGCGCTTCCTCGATTTCGAGGTGAAGACCAACCCGGCGCGCATCGTCAACAACGCCGACTGGCTGTGCCAGGTCTCGCTGATGGACTTCCTGCGCGACGTGGGCAAGTACTTCAGCGTCAACTACATGGTGACGAAAGATTCCGTCAAGTCGCGGCTGGAACGCGAGGAGGGCATCTCGTACACGGAGTTCAGCTACATGCTGCTGCAAGCCTACGACTTCGTGCAGCTCCACGACCGCTACGGCTGCACGATGCAGTCCGGCGGCAGCGACCAGTGGGGCAACATCACGGCGGGCGTGGAATTGATGCGGCGGATGCGCGGCGCGCGCGCGCACGGCCTGGTCTACCCGCTCGTCACCAACGCCGACGGCTCGAAACTCGGCAAATCGGAGAAGGGGACGATCTTCCTGGACGCCAAAAACACGTCGCCGTACCGCTTCTTCCAGTACTGGCTCAACCGCGAGGACGCCGACGTGATTGACGACCTCAAGCATTTCACCTGGATGACGCGGGACGAAATCGCCGCCATGGCGCACAAGGTAGCGACGCAGCCGGAACAGCGCGAGGCGCAACGCGCGCTCGCCCGGATCATGACGGCGATGGTTCACGACGAAACGGCGCTGGCGAAGGCCGAGCAGGCGTCGCAAGCCCTGTTCGGCGGCGAGATCGCCGGGCTGAGCGCCGCCGAGTTGGGCGACATCTTCAGCGAGGCGCCGTCGAGCCAGGTTGCCAAGACGGCTTTCGAGGGCGCGGGCAAGCTGCTGGTGGACGTGCTGGTGGACGCCGGGCTGACCAAGTCGAAGGGCGAGGCGCGCCGGCTGATTGACAACGGCGGCGTCTACGTCAACAACGTCCAGGCCGCCGGCGCGGATCAGGCCGTCACTCTGGCGGACGCCATCGAGGGGCAGTTCGTGGTGCTGCGCAAGGGCAAGAAGAGTTACCATCTGGTGCAGGTGATGAGATGAAGCGGATCCCCTGTCGCGTGGGATGCGGGGCGTGCTGCATCGCCCTCTCCATCTCCTCAGCGATTCCGGGGATGCCCGATGGCAAGCCGGCCGGGGTGCGCTGCGTCCAGCTCACCCCGGACAATCGCTGTGCCCTCTTCGACTCGCCGGAGCGGCCCCTGGTGTGTACCTGGCTGATCCCCAACGAAGAGATGTGCGGGCAGAGCTTTGAGGAAGCGATGGCGTATCTCACGGCGTTGGAAGCGGCGACGCAGCCTGAGTCGGCGGGTAGTCTCTGACGAAGTATTTACACGATTGCCGTGTAATCGTTAATGTGATATAATGACCTCAAGAGAGGAAAAATGATCACTTCCTTTGGCGACGCGGCAACCGCAGATCTCTATCATGGACGGGAAAGTCATCATGTCCGGCGTATTCCTCCCACTGTCAAACGAGCCGCGCTACGCAAATTAGACCTTCTCAATGCAGCCTATGGACTGGAAGATTTGCGCGAACCTCCGGGAAATCGTTTGGAAGCTCTGAAAGGTGATTGGCTCGGTTTTCATAGTATCCGTGTGAATGATCAATGGCGTATTGTCTTTCGTTGGGAAAATCGTGATGCATCTGAAGTGTCTTTGATAGATTATCATTGAGTTAGAGGGCAAGAAAGATGTTACCAGAAAATCGTGTAGCAACACATCCCGGTGAAATACTGAAAGAGGAGTTTTTAGATCCATTGGGGATCACGCAAGTGGCGTTTGCGGCGCATATTGGCGTACCACTCCAACGGGTCAACGAAATTGTGCGGGGTAAGCGGGGCGTCACGCCCGAAACTGCGTGGATTTTTTCTCAAGCTCTGGGAACTACACCGCAGTTTTGGATGAACCTCCAAAGTGCGTATGATTTGACGAGCAAAAGGCCAGAACGAGCTGTGGCGCGGTTGGTGGTAGTCCCGCAGGGCGTACCCCTATAATGTCCTTTTTGCAAAATAGCTACTATTGGCGCGTGTTTCTACTCGTCACCCTCGCCCTGCTTTCCTGCGCCTGTATCTGCTGCCCGTGGTTCGATCCGCGCGGGCTGTTGATTGACGACGACCATCCCAATCCCCAGATCGAACTCCTCAAAAGCTACGTTCCGGCTGAGACGCTGCCGGATGTCAACCCGGATTACTTCACCTATTTCGGCTTCCGCGATTGGTGGCGCTGGCCTCTGGTGTACCCGTACAGCATCCACGCGATTGACACGGTGGATCACGGGCGGCTGCTCGACGAGAGCGAAGTAACCGACTATGACGACATCAACCACCAACCCTTGGGATCAATTGGCGTGTGGGACATCACGCATCTGGCCCTCGACCGACGTTACCTGCTGTTGCGCACCGAGGAGGAGAAGGATGACGTCCTGACCGTGATCTACGTTCTCTTCGATTGCAGCACGGCAGAAAAGACCGAGTTTGATTCCGAGGCCGCGCTCTTTGAAGCAGCGCAGGCTGCGGGCTTTGAGGGTGATCTCACGTTGATGACGCTGCGCGATTACGACGCCCTGTTCTGGCAGGAAGCGCCGTGATGGCTAAAACGTGAAACGTAAAACGTGAGGCTTTTACTGTAAAGTCATTACGTTTCACGTTTCACGCTTCACGTATCAGAGGAGGGAAGATTTTGATGACATGGGTTGATCGTCCTCATCTGCCCGGTCTCCAGACGCTTATCAACACGCACCTGGAAATGGCACTCCCCGGTTGGGCGCTGCCCGCCGAGTTTATCGCCGAGCGGCTGGATCGCTACCCGGAACAATTCGTCTTAGACCCGTGGGTGGTGGAACGGCGGACGTTTTTTGTCGTTGATGGCTTACAAGTCAACGCGGCCGCTCACCTGCTGCGCTACGGCGATGACCCCGAAGTTGGCGCGGACTACCGCAACATTGGCGACATTGCCTGGCTTCTCTTCACGCCCGGCGCGGAAGAGGCCGGGATGGAATTGCTCGCAGCGGCCCGCGAACAGATGCGGCAGTGGGGCGTCCGCTTGACCTCCGCCTGGGATTTCGGGCTGCCCGTCCCGCTGTGCAGCGGCCTCCCGGATGCATGGCCGCACATCCGCCGCCTGTTCGCTGAGGGCGGTTTTACGACGGAAGCGGGCAAAGAATTCATCTTCGGCGGCGATTTGGATACTATTCCGCACCCCGGCCCTGCGCCAGTGGCCGATGTGATGGTGCAGTGCGCCATTTCGGGGACTGAAGCCACATTCACTTTGCAGCATGGCGCTGTGACGATTGGGGAATGTGGCTGTGTCGCCGACCTGACGCAGAACGGACGCCTGCCCGCCTTCGCCGGATGGGGCAAGCTGGAATACCTGAACGTGGTCGAAGCCTGGCGCAATCGCGGCCTGGGACGCTGGCTGGTGCAGTACGCCGTCGCCTGGATGCGCGACGCAGGCTGCAAGCGGATCGCGTTCTCCGTCGTCCCGGATGACGACGCGCGCGGCGCAGGCCGCTTCTACCGGCGCTTCGGGTGGGATGTGCGGCTCACGCTGGAGAAGGGGTGGGTTGATAAAACATAATATGGAAATCCTCGGCGGTCCCCTCTTTGCGGTGTCCGGCGCGGGCGAATCCCACGGGCCGAGCTACACCACCATCGTCTTCGGCTGCCCGCCGGGCCTCTGGCTGACGCGCGCCGACCTCCAGCGCCACCTGGATCGCCGCCGTCCCGGCGGCAACACCCTCGGCACGCCGCGCAGCGAAGCGGACAAAGTCGCCCTGCTCTCCGGCCTCTACACGGATGACCTCGACGCGCTGCTCGCCGGGCCGGAAGTCCGCACCATCGCCGACGGCGTCGAAAGCGTCACGCCGACTTACGAGGCGGGCTACACTACCGGCGAACCCATCGCCGCGCTCGTTCTCTCCGCCGCCAAACGCTCCGGCGACTACGCCCAGGTCGCCGGGCCAACCGGCGCGGTCCGCCCCGGCCACGCCGACCTGGTGAAGTACCACCAATCGCGCGGCTACAGCGACCCGCGCGGCGGCGGGCGCGCCAGCTATCGCGCCACCGTCTCCGATGTGATCGGCGGCTCGATTGCGCGGCTGTACCTGGAACGCACCTTCCACACCGTCATCCTCTCGTCGCTGGTGCAGGTAGGGTCGCTCAAAGCGTCCGTGACGTTGGCGGACACGGTTGAGCGGCTGGTGCAGCAACACACCCAGGCGCAGCCTGTCCCGGCGGAAGCATTGCGCCAGCTTGAGGCAACGCTCGCCGCCGCCCCGTTGTCCACCCTCGACGCCGACTTCGCCCGCGAGGCTGCCGCCCTCATCGAATCCGCACGCGCCGACGGCGATTCTATCGGCGCGCTGGTGGAAGTCGTTGCCGTCAACGTCCCCGCGCTGGCGGGTGCGCCGCTGTACGATAGCCTCAAACTGCGGCTGATGGGCGCGCTCGGCGGGCTGCACGCGGCGCAGGGCGTCGAAATCGGCGCGGGCTTCGATGCGATCACGCGGCGCGGCAGCGAGTACAACGACCCCATCCGCGCGACCGGCTACCAGAGCAACCACCACGGCGGCTTGCTCGGCGGGATCACGACGGGAATGCCGCTCGTGTGCCGCGTCGCTTTTAAACCGACCGCGTCCATCCAGACGCCGCAGCTTTCCATCCGCCAAAACCTTGAGGAGAGCGACTTCGCGCTGAAAAAAGGCCGTCACGATCCGTGCGTCGGCGTCCGCGCGGGCGTCACGCTGGAATCGCGGCTGGCGATTGAGCTGCTCAACGCGGTGTTGATGCAGGAAACACGCTGGGTGGATAGCGTGCATTTTAAAGTGTTTTGAAACGTCAAACATCAAACGTAGACGCGACATCCCTGTCGCGCACGACGGCAGACACGCGGAAAGGATTCCGCGCCTACTATTGACGAGGGAGGAGCACAACGATGAATTCAAGTGAGTATAATCCGGTAGACCAATCTTTCACGCGCACGCAGATTATCAAGCTGTGGGCCGTCGTGACCATTCCTCTGGCGCTGCTGGCCTGGCTGGTGGTTCCGCTCGTGGTATACCGGATTAACGTTCCTGCCGTGCTGACCTATTGGGCGTTGTTGATGGTCGGGATGGCCTGGCAAATGGCGGTGGCGCTGTGGGTGATTTCACGTCAGGAGGGTAAGTTGCGCTGGGAAACCATCCGCCGGTTCATCCGCCTCAACCGGCCCCGCAATCCCAAAGACGGTTCACCCACGCTGCGCCCCTTTTGGCGGATGTTTCTGTCCTGGCCGGCGATTATTCTCTGCCTGAGTGTCGGAGTTTTGTTGCCGCTCCTGTTCATTGTGCTGCGGCGGTTCACCAGCTTCGATTACTACATCGTCCCCGGTCTACAGTGGCCCGCCTATGCCAACCTTACCGAACTCGCCAGTTCGGAGTTCGCGGGGCAATGGGGACTCTTGCTCGCCGCTTTCCTGGGATGGGGTTTCTGCGCCCTCTGCGCCGAGGAGTTGTTCTTCCGGGGGGTGTTGCTTCCGCGAATGCAAGGAGCATTTGGGGAAAAAGCGGCGCGCGTCAATGCGCTCTTGTACGCCGCGTATCATCTGTTTCAATACTGGCTGATTCCCTTCCGCTTCATCGAGGGACTCATCATCGCCCGACAGTCGCGGCGTTTTTCCAGTTTTTGGCCCGCCGTCGTCATTCGCAGTGTGGAAGGGCTGGCGACGCTGGGCCTGGTATGGGTGGGCGTCGCGTCGCGCCCGCTGACTATGTTGCCGGTGGCAACTTTGCCCTACATCAGTTCACGCCCGGCGCCGGCGAATTATGGCCGAGCAACACTTTCGGCCCTACCTGCTTACGATCCGGCTAAGGCCGGCAGTTCTTACCAGGTGGATTTGCGCAGCGCCGATGTGTCGGCGCTTGACCTTCAGGATGACGGGGCCACGTTGCTGCATGCGGATTTTGACACCCACACAATGTGGCCGGCAGCCACTCAGATGCCGGCGGACTTCGACCCGGCGCACATTCTTGAACTCGGCAAGAATCCTGGATTGGGCGTGCGCGCGCTCCATGCCCAGGGAATCACCGGGCGCGGCGTGGGGATTGCCATCATTGACCAACCTCTGTTCACCGAACATCAAGAATATGCGGAGCGTCTGCGTTGGTACGAAGAGATCCCCGGCAGTCTGACTTCCTTCGCGCAAATGCATGGCTCGGCTCTGGCCTCGCTGTCTGCGGGTGAGACGATTGGCATGGCGCCCGAAGCGGACCTGTATTACATTGGTGGGGCTGGAACCAGTGCGATATCTATCTTGTTCTACAATCACGAGTATGCGCAGGCCATCCGACGCATCGTGCAGATTAATGAGCAGTTGCCGCCTGAACGCAAAATCCGGGCCATTTCCATTTCGACTGACTGGTTGCCTTTTTGGGCGGGCTACCAGGATGCCGTGTTGGCCGTGCGGGAAGCGGAAGCCGCCGGGATATTAGTGATCTCGGTTGGCAAGGCAACCGGTCTGCCTGGCAACCTCACATTGCTAGGGCTGGGGCGTCATCCCCAGGCCGATCCGGACGTATTTGAATCCTACGAACCGGGATCGTGGTGGGCCGCAAATTTTTTCACTGGCAGTGATCCCCGCAGTTTGTTGTTGGCGCCGATGGATTCACGAACCCTGGCCAGTTCCACAGGGGCAGAGGTGTATGAGTTTAACCGTTATGGCGGCATAAGTTGGGTGCCGCCAACGCTGTCTGGATTGTACGCGCTGGCCGTCCAGGTTGACGCCGCCATAACCCCGGAGCAGTTCTGGGCGCTGGCCCAGCAAACCGGGCGCACCGTTCAGCTCGACCATGAAGGGCAATCTAATCCCCTTGGGCTGATAGTAGACCCGGCCGCTCTCATTGCCGCCCTGCGTGAGCCATAGGAGGAACTGGAAGTGAACATCTCCCTTATTCTTGCCCATCCTCATCCCGGCAGTTTTAACCACGCGATAGCGGAGATAGCGGCGCGGGCGTTGCGCGAACGCGGGCATTCCGTCTGGTTTCACGATTTGTATGCGGAGGGCTTCGATCCGCTCCTGCCGAACACAGAGATTCCACGCGACGCGGTGCTTCCGCCGGACATTCAGCAGCATTGCGACGAAATCGCAGCGGCGGACGGTATTGTGATCGTCCATCCCAACTGGTGGGGACAGCCGCCCGCGATTCTCAAGGGCTGGGTGGATCGCGTGATCCGGCCCAGCGTAGCCTACGAATTCCTCGCAGGCGACGGCGGCGAGGGTGTGCCGGTGGGATTGCTCAGGGCGAAGGTCGCGCTGGTCTTCAACACCGCCAACACGCCGGAGAAGCGTGAGAACGAGGTCTTTGGCGACCCGTTGCAATTGCTGTGGAAGAATTGCATCTTTGATCTGTGCGGCGTGCCGACGTTTTATCGGAAGATGTACCGGGTGATTGTGACGAGTACGGCGGAAGAGCGACGGGAATGGTTGGATGAAGTGCGCGCGACCATCGCAAGCCATTTCCCCGGTGAAGATTAAATGTCTTCGTTCATTGGACACACCCTCACCAGTTTGGGCGTCTACGCCACCACGCAGTCGCCACAGAAACCCGCCTGGCGCGACCTGCTATGGCTCGGCTGGTTGACGTTTGTGGCGCTAGCCCCCGATTTGGATTACGTCATCCCTGCACTCTACGCCCTGCGCGCCTCAATGGAGGATGGCCTGCGCGTCACCCATTCCCTTGTCGGCTGTCTGGTGTTTCCCTTGCTCACGTTGCCGGTGCTTATGCGGCTGAAGCTGACGCAGGAGACCCGGCGGCGGTACGTCATCCAGGTCTTTCTGGCGGGACTTTCGCACATCGTGCTGGATATGCTCGTCGGCGTGTGGCCGCTGCCGCTGTTGTGGCCGTTCACGAGCCGCCGCTTCGCGCTGCCGTTTGGCATCCTGCCGAGCGCGCCCTCATTCCGGCTGGACAATCCCTATATGTATCGCAACCTCTTGATGGAAGTCGGTATCCTCATTCCTCTGTACGCTGGGGTTTATCTGCTGCGCTTCGGCAAGGGTGCGGGATGGAAGCGATATGGCAGCATCGCCGTTTTGTGGTTGTGCTCGGTGGGGTTTATGGGATGGGCGTTCACGCTGGCGCGCTGAGCGTTATACAGAAACTTTGTCGCCGTTTGCCTGAAAGACCGGCGCTGTATCTGTTGCTGACCTTTTTGTTGACCCGTTTGTTGCTGGTGCTGGTCGGTTTCATCGCTGTGACGTATTTGCCGATGCGCAGCGGCCCGGAGTATCGCCATTTGGATGCGCCGCCGGTGTTGGACATGTGGTATCGTTGGGACGCCGGGTTTTATACAGCGATTGCCATTTACGGATACGGCTGGGCGGCGTTCCGGCAGGTCACGGCAGATATGGCCTTTTTGCCCTTGTACCCGTCGGCCATTCGCGCTCTGAATCTTCTGCGTGAGTGTGACAGCCTGGAGTGTGCGACGTTTCATGGTGTTCTGATTTCCAATGTTGCCTTGCTGATTGCCGCGTATGCGCTCTTCGCCTGGGTAAAAGCGCACGATGGGATGGATACCGCCTACCGCACCGCAGGGTTGATGTTGTTGTCGCTCTTCGGCATCTTCTTTTCCGGTGTCTACACCGAATCCCTGTTCCTGGCGCTGAGCAGTCTGACGTTTCTGGCGCTGCACAAAAAGCGCTTTGCTCTGGCCGTCTTGACCGTTTGCCTGGCCTGCCTCACGCGCGTGGTGGGCCTGGCCCTGTGCTTTCCCTTGTTGGTGTGGGCCTGGGAAAATCCTGCCCCCCGGCGCTTTGCCCTTATGCTGACCGCCTGTACCCCCGCGCTTCTTTTTGGGTTATACATGATGACGATGGGCATGACTACCGGCGATCCGTTGGGGTATTTCCATGCCAACGCGCAGTTCTGGCTGCGCAGCGGACCGCAGCATCTCGTTCATTTGTTGGTCATGCAAGAGGCTGGATCGTGGTTGGATGCAGTATTTGCCGTTTTCTATCTCGCTCTTGCCGTTCTGCTGCTGCGCAAAGATCGCCTGACTGGGACTTTTGCCTTATCGGCGCTGCTCTTGCCTTTGATGAGCGGCAATCTGGCCTCGATTTCGCGTTATGGAGGGGCCGTGTTCCCTTTCTACTGGGCCATCGCCCGATATTGCCCTGAAAAGTATTGGAAGCCGGTTGTGGTCGCCATGACAGTGCTGATGATTATTTTTGCCGTACAGTTTTGTACATGGCATTGGGTGGCGTAAAGAAATCCCATGAAACGTAAACCCTGGCTCATCGCAGCCCTCCTCTGCGGGCTGACGCTGGCCCTCGCCCTGCTCGCCCTCTACGCCTGGCTGCTGGCCGACCTGCCCGCGCTCGACGACCTTTCAGCTTACACCGCCGCCCCTAGCAGCAAAGTCTACGACCGCCACGGCCGTCTGCTGTTTGAAATGCCCCCGCCGTACACCGGCAATCACACGCCGGTCACGCTGGCCGACATCCCGCTCGCTTTGCAGCAGGCCACGCTGGCGACGGAAGACGCCACCTTCTACACCAACCCTGGCATGGACGCGCGGGGCATTGCCCGCTCCCTGTGGATCAACCTCCAGGGCGGCGAAGTGGTGGCGGGCGGCAGCACCATCACCCAGCAAGTCGTGCGCACGCTGCTGTTTTCGCCTGAAGAGAAGGTGGAACGCACCCTGCACCGCAAGTTGCGCGAGCTGATCTTGGCCGTGCGCCTTACCCGCCGCTACTCCAAGGACGAAATCCTGACGCTCTACTTCAACGAAACGTACTACGGCAACCTCGCCTACGGCGTGGAAGCCGCCGCGCAAACCTACTTCGGCAAGCCGGTCTCCACCCTCGACCTGGCCGAGTGTAGCCTGCTGGCGGGATTGCCGCAGTTGCCGGCCCTCTACAATCCGCTGGAAGACCTGCCGGCCGCCAAAAACCGGCAGCAAGTCGTCCTCGGGCTGATGGGCAAGCAGGGCTATCTGACCGCCGCCGAGGCGCAGGCCGCCCACGCCGAGCGCCTGGCGCTGGCCGCCGCCCCCTTCCCGATCCGCGCCCCGCATTTTGTGATGTACGTGCGCGGCCAGTTGGAGCAAACCCTGGGCCTGCCCCGGCTCGAGGCGGGCGGATTGCACATCTACACCACGCTGGACGTGGACCTCAACGACCTCGCGCGCGACAGCGCCCGCCGCCAGCTTGAGCTGTTGGCGCAGTGCTACTACCAGCCGGAATGTCTCCCCGGCGGGCACCACGCGGAAAACGCCGCCGTCGTCGCGCTCTCCCCCCAGACGGGCGAGGTGCTGGCGATGGTGGGCAGCCCCGACTACTTCGCCGCCGAGATTGCCGGCGCGGTCAACGGCGCGGCCGCGCTGCGCCAGCCCGGTTCCGCGCTCAAGCCCCTCGTCTACGCCGCCGCCTTCGACCCCACCCGCGCCGCCCCCCTCACCCCGGCGACGATGCGGCTGGACGTGTACACAGCGTTTGTGACCCGCGAGGGCCTGCCCTACGTCCCCCGCAACTACGACCTGGCGTTTCGCGGCCCGGTGCGCCTGCGCGAAGCCCTGGCGTCCTCGTACAATGTGATTGCGGTGCAAGTGCTGGACGAAATCGGCATCGAGGCGCTGACGACCCTGGCCGGCCGTATGGGCATCACAACCTTCGATGACACCGACCCCCTTGGCCTCGCTATCGCCCTGGGCGGCGGCGAAGTGCGCCTGCTGGAATTGACCGCTGCCTACGCCGCCTTCGCCAACGGCGGGCAGCGCGTGACGCCGCAGGTGATTCAGCGCGTCGAAGACAGCGCGGGCGCCCTCGTGTGGGCGCCGCCCGTCGCCCCGCCGGAGCAAGCCCTCGACGCGCGCGTGGCGTACCTCATCACCGATATCTTGAGTGACGACCTGGCGCGGGTTTCCACCTTTGGGGAAGAGAGCGTGCTGAAACTCTCGCGCCCGGCGGCGGTCAAGACCGGCACCACAACCAACTTCCGCGACAACTGGACGGTGGGCTACACGCCGGAACTGGTGGTAGGCGTCTGGGTGGGCAACGCCGACAACACCCCGATGCGCGGCATCTCCGGCGTGGACGGCGCTGCCCCAATCTGGCACGAGGTGGTGGAGACGGCGCTCAAGGGGCGCCCGGCGCAATCCTTCCCCCGCCCGGAGGGGCTGGTGGAGGCCGAAGTCTGCACCGTCTCCGGCCTGCTGCCCGGCCCGGATTGCCCGCACCGCGTCCACGAGCTGTTCATCGCCGGGACTGTCCCCACCGAGACGTGTACGCTCCATTTGCGCGTGGGCGACCAGGTCTATCTCGCCTTGCCGCCGGAGGCCCACGGCTGGGCGCGCGAGCAGGGGATCGCGCTGCCGCCCACCACCACGCAGACGCTCTCCGCCGCGACGCCGGTGCTGCTCACCGCCCCGGAGACCGGCGCCCTCTACCAACTGGACGCGGGCGTCGCGCGCGAGGCGCAGCGCATCCCCATCACGGCAGAAGCCGACGCCGCCATCCACTCGCTCACCCTGTGGCTGCGCCAGGGCGACGTGATCCGCCCACTGGCAAACTTCGCCGCCCCGCCGTATACTGTGATGTGGACGTTGGAAGTCGGCGACTTTGAATTCTACGCCACCGGCGTAGACGCCGCCGGCCACTTGTGGGCCAGCCAGCCGGCGCGGATTCAAGTGTATGCGCCGTGAGAATGGGGAGCGGGGATTGGGGATTAGGGAGTAGGATTGCCTACTCCCTAATCCCCAATCCCCAATCCCTATCACAAAGGAGGGATTCTATGCGTAAACTATGCCTGTTCATCCTGGGTATTATCCTGTTAGCGCTCGTCGGCTGTTCGCGCTTTGCCGACTTGCCCTTGCCGCCGCCGCAATTGCTGGATCGCGCGCCGGCCCTGGGGGAGTCGCAGAAGCTCGACGCGCCCATACAGTTGATCTTCGATCAGGCGATGGATCACCAGAGCGTGGAGACGGCGCTGAAGATTGAGCCGCCCATTACCGGCAAAGTGCAGTGGCAGGATAAGCGCACGCTCGTGTTCCAGCCGGCTGTGCTGTTGGAACGCGGGCAGCAATACCGCGTCACCGTCGCCGCGACAGCGCAGAACGCAGACGGCGAGCCGCTGGCCGATCCCATCCAGTTTGACTTCAGCACGCTGGGCTTCTTCAATGTGACCTCCGTGCAGCCCGCGCCCGATTCGACCGACGTGGCCCTGAACAGCGCGGTCACGGTGATTTTCGACCGCCCCGTTGTCCCGCTCACCGCGATTGAAGACCTGGGCGATTTGCCCGACCCGGTCAGCTTCACGCCGCCGGTGGCCGGGACGGGGGAATGGGTCAACACCTTCATCTACCGCTTCACCCCCACCAGTGGCCTTTTGCCTTCCACCCGCTACACCGCGCGCGTGACCGGCGACCTGACCGACACTCTCGGCGCGCTGTTGGGCGAGGATTACGAATGGGAATTCAGCACCCCATTGCCGACGGTCTCTTGTTACCCGAAAGAGGGCGCGCAGCATATCGGCACAGCCGCGCGGGTGCGGCTGACGTTCAGCCAGCCGATGCGGCGGGAATCGGTGGAAAGCGCGTTCGCGCTCACCGTCAACGAGACACCCGCCGCCGGCGTCTTTGCCTGGAGCGGCGGCGAGTACCCCACGCAGACCGAGACCCTCGTGTTCACACCCACTCAGTCTTTCCCGCGCGCGGCGACGGTGACGGTGACGCTGGGGCTGGCGCAGGCGCGCTATGGCGATTTGGGCTTTGCCAAAGGGACGTGGCGCTTTTTCACGATTGGGCAGCCGGGCTTAAAAGGCGTCCATCTACAAGACCTCGCCGGTGAGCTGGAGAACACGCGGGCTTTCCTCATTGACTTTGCCAGCCCGATGAGCAAAACAACGGTCGCCGAGCATCTCCACATCTACAGCCCCGTCATCCCCACCGGCACGCTGGAAGGGGTGGATCTGGTATGGTCGAACTCTGATACGTACTTGCAGGTGAACCTGATCAAAACCCCCGGCACTTTCTACGAACTCGTGCTGGATCCCGGCGCGCTGGATCGGGAGGGCGGCCTGGTAAACGCGGGCGGGCGCGCGAGCGTCACCACGCTCGACCGCGAACCCTACGTCCTGCTCA
>Ga0116144_10003110_pt1 | contig 16940 bp, 18 predicted proteins | sample AD_UKC035_MetaG_FD_89746 | JGI IMG/M metagenome (GOLD analysis project Ga0116144, IMG submission 89746) | Active sludge microbial communities of municipal wastewater-treating anaerobic digesters from USA - AD_UKC035_MetaG | ecosystem: Engineered > Bioreactor > Anaerobic > Digestate | place: USA...
GACCATCTTCGGGTCTTATGCCCACCCCCTCATTGTAGACAGAAAAAATCATTTCATTATCTTTCCTTTCCAGGCCAAGCTTCACTTCTGTACCTTCATATCCGTACTTGATAGCATTGTTGATCAGATTCCTGACCAGAATCTTCAACAGTCGTGGATCACCGGTAATCTTGATATCCTCCTGAACATTTTTGGTAACCTTCATTTTCTTGCCATTGTCAGCTACTTCAGGCAGGTTGAGTACATCATCAACCACATCCTTGACGAAATAGATTTCTCCAATCTTGTACACTTCAATCGGCGGCAGCGGCACATTCTCGATGTGTGCCCGATCGATCGATTCCCAGCGCGGCCGGCTGCGTTCGGTGCGGGGGAGAAATGCACCGTCAAAATCGCGGTAACGCCCAACCGAACCAATGATTTGATCAATTGGAATCTGGTGCATGCCAATATATGACTGTCCCATCATGGGCAGGTGGCGGCGAAATTCGTCAAATGGCAGCAGCTGATTATCCGACCGCCGCAGCCAGGAAAAGACGGAGCGCCAGAAACCCTTGCGCAACGCGGCATCAAAATCCTCTTTGGCCAGACGGCCCGGACCAAATACACCCGGGGGATCGGTAGGAGTCATGACTTTATCCGCTTTCCTTCCTTCTGGTAGATCGACCGCCCCCGCTGATCTGGAGGGGGCAGTTGAAGCTTAAATTCGCGATAGCCAAAAGTATTCATGATCCAGGTCTGATTTACCTGGGTCTCCGTGATGGTTTGCTGCCGATAAACATGAATATGACCGTGCAGGTGCAAGGTGGGTTGAAACACCCGGTTCAGCCAATTGAAGGCCTTCAGTCCCTGATGCGGCCGGTCATCCCGATCATGAATTCCAAACGGCGGTGCGTGGGTGACCAGAATATCCAGATAACGGCCGTGGCGGATCCGATTCAGGAATAACTGTGGGGTCAGCAGCAGGCACATCAGCCACATTTCCCCCTGGGTATACTGGTTGGGACCGTCATTATAACGCAGCGAACCCTCCAGGCCGGCCAGCAGCAGACCCGCCTCATCCCGCACCGCGCGGCGGTGTAAATCAACCGCGCCCCAGGGTTCTGTGCGGTCACCATTAACCCCGGATTCCACTTTGCTGGCATGATTGCCGCGCACATAATAGAGCGGGACGTCCAGCATGCTGATCATGAATTCCAGATAGTAATAGGGCAGATCGCCGCAGCTGATCACCAGGTCCACATCCTTGAAACGCTGAGCAATTTGCGGGTTGTAGATGAATCCCAGCTCCACGTCACTGACCGCCAGGATTTTCATCCCCGCGCCTCTGGTGCATCCTGGGCCACCACAAAAGCTGCCGCCAGGGTGCGGGTGTGGGTGATGCTGAGGGACCACTCGGCCAGCCCAAGTTGGGCGGCCAGTGAACACGCAGCACCATGCAGGTACACCTGCGGTTCCCCGCTGGTGAGGGTAAGAATCTCGATGTCCTGCCAGCCAATTGGCCCGATACCTGTGCCCAACGCCTTGGCCACTGCTTCCTTGGCTGCGAAGCGCCCCGCCAGGCTGGCAAACGACTCCCCTGCTTGAGCCAGTTCCGCCGCAGTAAAAACACGCGCCAGGAACCGGCGGCGAATGTTGGGATTCAACTGCTCGAGGCGCTCAATTTCAATCAGGTCAATTCCGGTGCGCATATTACAAATTTACCACAAAAACCCACCCGGTGATCAAACGATTTACCAGCGGACGACCTCGGGACTGCTGATCAAACGATTTACCAGCGGATGTCTCTGTGGCTGGTGATCAAATCAATACCTGCTCACACCCCGCGGCCCGGAGAACGGCAAATTAGGAGTGCAGAGTTGGATTTGAGGGGATCAAAACGCAACGAAATATGCTATTCTACGTATATCAGTTAGTCTCATCTATATGTTGGAGGATAGGATTATGCGTACCAATCGAGCTTTTTGGGCAATTTTACTGGTGCTGGTCGGCGTCATTTTTCTGCTGCAGAACTTCGAATTTCTGCCAGGGAATTTCTGGACACTTTTCTGGCCGGCGCTGCTGATCCTGATCGGCGTGTGGCTGCTGCTGCGGCCGCGGCTGATTAAAAACCAGGAGGGCAGCCTCGAAGCCGAAACCCTCAGCCTGCCGCTGGAGAGCGGCCTGACCGAAGCCATGATCAAGTTCGAGCATGGGGCGGGGCGGCTGCAGATCAACGCCGGTGATAACCCGATTGAACTGGTTGGGGGCAGTTTTGTGGGCGGAGTGGACTCAAAAGTGGATCTGCTGCAGAGCATTCCCACGGTCAAACTGTCCGCCCGGGACCACGTGGTCAACAGTCCTGTGTTTCTCAGCGGGCAAGGCTTCAACTGGGATGTCCGTCTCAACCGCCAGATTCCGCTGCATCTGAAGCTGTCCACCGGTGCCGGCGAAAACCACCTCGACCTGACCGATCTGCTGGTCAAGGAAATCAAGCTGGAAACAGGCGCCAGTTCAACCGAGATCCTGCTGCCGGCGCATGCCCAGCAGACCCATGTTGAAATCGAAGCGGGAGCCGCCACCGTGCGGCTGCGGGTTCCCGCCGGTGTGGCCGCCCGGATAAAATCCGAGACCGGGTTGTCCTCGGTCACGGTCGACACCGACCGCTTCCCCCGGCAGGGGGATGTCTACGTCTCCCCCGATTATGACCTGGCTGCCAATCGTATCGATATTGACATCGAAGGCGGCATGGGATCATTCGACATTCGCTAAAATCTTCGGAAGGGATTAATCATGAAAGCAAATTCTTGGCGTGTTTTTGCGGGCGGAGCCTTGATCCTGGCCGGCCTCCTGTTTCTGCTGGGCGGACTGGACCTCGTGCAAAGCAGCGGCCTGGTCATCGGTGGTCTGTTCATCCTGGGCGGGTTGGCCTTTCTGTTCCATCTCGTGACCAATCGCTCCGCCTGGTGGGCGGCAATCCCGGGTTTTGTGCTGGCAGGCATTGGCACGGGTATTTTACTGGGCGACTTGGATGGTGGCCGGTGGTCCGGCATTGCCATCCTGGGCGGTATTGGGCTTGCCTTCTGGGTGGTCTACGTGCTGAATACTGCCAACTGGTGGGCGATCATCCCGGCCGGCGTCATGTCCACCCTGGCCGCGCTGGTCGGACTGGAACCCTTGAATCTGGCCGATGAAGGCATTTTCCTGTTTGGACTGGCCATCACCTTTGTCCTGGTTGCCCTGCTGCCATCAGTTGGCAGCCGCAAAAATTGGGCCTGGTGGCCGGCGGGCATCCTGGCAATTGTTGCCGCGCTGGCCCTCTTCAACAGTCTGGACATCATGAACTATATCTGGGCGGTGGGGCTGATCCTGGCCGGTATTTTTCTGGCATGGCGCGCCCTGCGTCCGGTAAAAACCCTGAAATCTTGAATGGAGCCTGGCATGAGTGAACAATCTTCGGTAAAACCGGATCATCCGACCGGCCGGCGCAGCATTTTCTGGCCGTTGGCCCTGGTTCTGATCGGTGTGTTTTTCCTGCTCAGCAATCTGGGGATGCTGGACGCCAATTTCGGCAGTTTGCTTGCCACCTACTGGCCGGCGATTTTCATCATCGGCGCGCTGGATGACATTTACAAGCGCGAAAACTTTGTCGGGGCGGCCCTGGGTCTGGGGCTGGGCACGGCGTTGATCCTGGGAAACCTGGGCTGGCTGCCCTGGAACGCCTTTGGCTTGCTGCTGCGGCTTTGGCCGGTGTTTCTGGTTGCCTGGGGCATTGGCCTGTTGGTCAAGGGCCGGCCAGGGTGGGCTACCGGCTTGGGGGCGCTCCTTGTTGTCCTGGTGATGGGTGGTATTTTATGGCTGGGTATGAGCCAGCTGCCACGCGTTACCAGGCAGACAGAAACGGTCAGCATGGCATTGCCGGCAGAAGCGGAAGAGGCCACCTTTAATATTGAGGCTCCTGTTGGGAAAATCATTCTCAGCGGTCCGGCGGCAGCCGGGCAGCTGATTGATGGCGAGATCGGCCTCCTGCAGGGACTGAAGCTGCAGGACCACCCTCTCAATACCACCGGCACCAGCACCAGCTGCACCCTCAGGATGGAAGGCCATGCTGCCATCCTCCCCAGCACTGGCTCCCTATCCCAGACCGAATGGGATCTCAAAATCACCGATGCCCTGCCGGTGACCATCAACTCCGGCCTGGCTGTGGGGGAACAACTGTTGGACCTGGGTGGGCTGCAGGTGGATAGTCTGAACGTTCAAATTGCGGTTGGCCAGATTGTGATCACCCTGCCCGAGACGGATGGCTTTTCCGGCCACATCGAAGGTGCGGTGGGGGAGATCGTCATCCGGGTGCCGGCAGGCGCGCATGTGCGGATTCGCAACCGCAGTGCCCTGGCCCCCGTGTTTGCCCCGGCGGATTTTCAACGCACTCAGGGATTGATTGAATCGCCAGATCAAACGGGTGAACTGATTGAACTGGAAATCGCCCAGGCGGTGGGGCTGATCCGCATCGAGGTGGTGCGGTAGGGCTTCACCAACGCTCCCAAATCAATTCTTTTACGCCCAGCAACCATACGCTCAGCAACCATACGTTCAGCAAACACCCCACCGGGTCTGGCGGGGTGTTTTTTTGAAGCTTAAATCAAATCCGGCCGATTTGGTGGAACTTTTCCAGGCGATCAACGTCTTATGATAGCTAATAACCTTCTATTCAAGCCCAAGGAGGCTCAAAATGAAACCTAAATTCATGCTTATTGCTGTATCTGCTCTGGCCATTCTGGCAACCCTGACCGCCTGCACCAGCCGCACCCCCCAAGCCACAGCCACCAACTGCTGCAGTCAGACGCAGCTGCGGACCATTAGTGTCAGCGGGCACGCCGTCGTGTATGTGATCCCGGATATTGCCTACATTAACATTGGGGTACATTCCGATGGCGATACGGTCAGCGAGGCGCTGGACAGCAACAACACCCAGGCCCAGTCGATTGTAACCACTCTGAGTGAGTTCGGCATCGATCCCAAGGATATTCAGACCACGGCCTTCAATGTCTACCCCAATCAGGAATACAACAATGAAGGACAGGTTGTGCGCAAGTACTTCAGCGTCGACAACATCGTCTATGTCAAGGTGCGCGCGCTCGATAAGTTGGGTCAGATCCTGGATGCGGTTGTCCGGGCCGGTGCCAACCAGATCAACGGGATTTCGTTTGACGTTGAAAATCGCACCGAGGCTGAATCCCAGGCCCGGATCGCAGCCATCAATGATGCCCGGCAGCGGGCTGAAGAACTGGCCGCCGCCGCAGGTGTCTCACTCGGTGAACTGCAAACCGCCAGTGTTTACAACTCGGGTAATGCCATCCCGGTGTACGAAGGCAAGGGCGGCTACATGGCTGCTGATGCCAGCGTCCCGATGTCTGCCGGTCAGATGCAGGTCACTGCGGATGCCAGCCTGACTTACATCATCAAGTAAATATCCCCTCACCTCAGGGGCTGTCCCCAAAGCAGCGGACAGCCCCTGAGGCTATGTTCTCCAAACAGCAACAGCAAAAAACAAAAGCAGTAAAAACTGGCAGCCCGGAGCTGCCAGTTTTCATGAGGTTGGTTGGAGGTTGGTTACCCGACCAGATCTTGGCTCTCCGGCTGCAGTTTGCGCTTCAGCCGGGGGAGTCCCGTCCGGCAGCGGGTGGGTTTATTCGTAAGGAATTTCACTGATGCGGGAGAGTTTACCCAAGCGGTGGGTGGCGGTGATGCGGCGCACAGTGCCGGTGAGACCGCGCATGACCAGGCTGTCGGTCCGGGCACCGTCACCGAAATAGTCCACGCCGCGCAGTAAATCACCATTGGTGATGCCTGTGGCGGAGAAGAAGACATCCTCCGAGTTCACCAGATCATCAATTGTCAGGATCTTTTTGACATCATAGCCCATGGCCAGGCCGCGATCCAATTCGTCCTGCGAGCGCGGTGCCAGCCGGCCCTGGATATTGCCTCCCATGCAGCGCAGCGCCACTGCCGCCAGGACGCCCTCCGGCGTTCCGCCCGTGCCCAGCAGCACATCGATGCCCGCTTCAGGCATGGCCGCCATCAGGGCACCGGCCACATCCCCATCCGGGATCAGACGGATGCGGGCCCCCATGCGCCGCACCTCGGCAATCAAGGCTTCATGACGGGGTCGATCCAGGATGACCACAGTCAGGTCATTGACATCCGCCCCCTTGGCCCGGGCGATGGCGCGCAGGTTCACCGCAACCGGGGCTTCAATGTCAATCACATCCCGGGCTTCGGGGCCCACGGCAATTTTTTCCATGTAAACAAATGGACCGGGATTGAACATGGCCCCCCGCGGCGCCAGCGCCACGGTAGAGATCGAGTTGTGCCGGCCAAAGGCCAGCGGGCGGGTACCATCAATCGGATCAACCGCAATGTCCACCTCCGGCGGCACCCCCAGGCCCAGCCGCTCGCCATTGTACAACATGGGAGCTTCATCCTTTTCACCTTCACCGATGACTATGACGCCATCCATGTCCACCGTGTTGAGCACCAGCCGCATGGCATCCACTGCGGCCTTGTCAGCGGCGATTTTATCGCCGCGGCCCATGTACCGGCCGGCAGCCAATGCCGCCGCCTCGGTCACGCGCGCCAGTTCCAGCGCCAGATTACGGGTTGGTTTGGTTTCGTTCATCCCTGACTCCTCCTGGTCACAAATGATCTGGAAAGCAGGCCTCGCCTGCAAATTCCCACCGGTTCCCGCCGCCTCCCCCAGACGGCTGGTGTCGCCCTCAAACTCGGTTAATAATTTTCGTTTTAGCGGTAAAAATGAACGTGCGGCTGATGCGTCAGACCAGCCAGAGAATCAGATAAAAGCCAATCGGCGCGGCCCAGAACCAGGAATCCAGGCGATCCAATAGACCACCGTGTCCGGGCAGCAGCCGGCCGGAATCTTTGACCCCAAACTGCCGCTTGAGCATGCTTTCGCCGAAATCGCCCAGCGGGGCAACAACACCTAAAATGAGGCCAAAAATCAACCCCCACCGGCAGGTGATCTCCGGGACCATCAGGCCAAACACCGCGCCCAACAAAGCCCCGCCGGCAGCCGCCCCAAAAATGCCACCGACATACCCCTCCCAGGTCTTGCCCGGGCTGAGATTGGGGGCAATTTTATGCCGGCCGAGTAGATGGCCAAACAAATAGGCAAACCCATCCCCAATGGCAATCGCCCCGATCACAAGCAGAGCCCAATACAGCCCTCCCGGCAGATTGCGCAGGCTGATCAGATAGCCCCCCAGCCAGCCAACATACAAATAGCCGCCCAGGGTGATCACAAAATCAAACGCCGCGGTGTTTTGGCCGCGGGCATAGGCCACGGTGTGATATCCCATTGCCAACAGTGTCAATCCGACCAGGACTGGAACGCTGTCCCCCGCCCCCCAGAGGTGCCGGGTGAGTGCCAGCAGCGCCACTCCCGCCACCAGAATGGCCCGACAGGGGCGGTAACCGCCCCTCATAAAGAGGCGGCCATATTCCCAAGCCGCCACGGCCAGGATGGCCGCCACAAAGACCGCAAAAAACCAGCCGCCCAATGCTGCCAGGCCGACGCCGATCGGCAGCAGGATGAGGATCACGATCAGGCGCTCACGCAGCATCTGGCCCGTTCTCCGGGACACACTCCGCTGTCGTTGAGAGCCGTCCATAGCGACGGTCCCGCTGCTGGAATGACAGCAGGGCCTGACGCAATTCCTCCTTGTCAAAATCAGGCCAAAGAACCGGGGTCACATACCACTCCGCATAGGCGGCCTGCCAGATCAGGAAATTGCTGATCCGCATCTCGCCCGAAGTGCGGATGATCAGATCCGGATCCGGGATGCCGGCGGTAAACAAATGCCGGCTGATTGTTTCTTCATTAATATCTTCTGCTTTAACGCCTTCTGCAACAATCCGGCGCACCGCACAGGCGATTTCATCCCGCCCGCCGTAATTCCAGGCAATGCAGAGAACTAATTGGTCATTCGTGCGGGTGAGATCCATGGCTTGCTGGACGCTTGCCCGCAGCCGGTCGGAAAGCTGTTCCAGGCGGCCAATATGGCGCAGTTGAACGCCCTGCCGGTTGAGTTCATCCAGTTCACGGTCAATGACTTCGCCCAGAATATTCATTAGACCTTGGACTTCATCTTCCGGACGCCCCCAGTTTTCGGTCGAGAAGGCATAAATGGTCAGGTAGCGCACCCCAAATTCGACACAGGCGCGCAGCACGCGGCGCAAATTCTCCGTACCGGCACGGTGGCCAGCCAGGCGGGGCAGGCCGCGCGCTGCCGCCCAACGACCGTTGCCATCCATGATGATGGCAATATGCCGGGGAACTTTTTGCAGTTCGGGAACTGCCTTGGCAGACTTGGTCGGGGTCATAGGGAAGGATTAAACCTCCATAACCTCCTTGCCCTTGCGTTCGCCAATGACCTCCACTTGTTGAATCATCTGGTCGGTCAACTTCTGCAGTTCCTCTTCCGCCTTCTTCAGGTCGTCCTCTGAAATGAGTTTTTCGTGCTCGTATTCCTTGAGGTCCTTGATCACGTCGCGGCGGATGTTGCGAATGGCGACCCGGGATTCCTCCATGCGGTTGTGCACCATTTTCATCAAGTCACGGCGGCGTTCCTCGCTCAGAGGCGGCAGATTCAGGCGAATGGATTTGCCGTCATTGCTGGGATTCAGGCCCAGATCCGAGGCCAGAATGGCCCGCTCAATGGTTTTTAATGAGGAGGGATCAAACGGCCGGATCAGCAGGGCCCGCGGCTCGGGCACACTGATGGTGGCAAGCTGGATCAACGGTGTCGGGGCGCCGTAATAATCGATGGGCAGGCGTTCCACCAGCGCAGGACTGGCGCGACCGGTGCGGATACCTGAAAAATCCAGCTCCAGGTTATCCAGAGCGCCCTTCATTCGGGATTCGGCGTCTTTGATGGTTTCTTTTATCATGGCGTCCTCCTGGGGAGAATATAAAATTAAACGGTTAAGGGCAACGGTCTGCGCCCCAGTTCTTAAAGGATACCCTAAAATCCGTAAAAATACCAGTTTGTTTGAGGTTTGATCAGCGGATGACCTGCGGTCAAAGCTCTGCAGCAGAAACGGAGCGTTGTTGTTGAACAGCTGCCAAGGCAAGTCTGGCCGCGGGGGATTATTCTTGACGTGTATAAGCGGCTTCCACAGCCAATAAGGCCTGCCCATCCGGGGGCAGGTTATGCATGATCAATCGGAAGGCGGTTGATCCTTCAGGCACGATGGCGATTTGCCAGCCCCAATCCGGTCCATACGGCGCCGGATACGCACCTTTGACGCACACCCCATTGGGTGGATTGCTGCGCCCGGCGCAAATCATAAACTCGTTCTGCATATGCCAGGTGTCAAACCAAACCGCTTTCACCGCGTCGGAATCGGGGGCCTGGCCCAGAATCAGCCGGCCTTCCTGCGGTTTTCCGCCTTCGGCCCAGGTGTATTGAATCTCGGTAAATTGATCCTGGGCAATTGCTGTAACGGCAGCGGTTGTCTCAGACAATCGCACCGGCTCAGCTGGAGAAAGCCATAAATGGGTGATCCCCCGCCACAGACCTTGCAAGTCAGAAAGGGCAGCCAATGCAGGCATGGTTCACTCCTGGGTCAAAAAAGTTCCTGCAGCTGCAGGATCAAATTATTCCTGGTTGGTGGGCAAGAGCGGCATTTGTGGCCCCGGCAGGCCCAGTTGTTGGGCGAGAGCAGCCCGCAGGGCAATCCGATCATCCCAGGGATACTCAACGTCGCCAAAACACATGGACTGCTCGTGGCCCTTGCCGCAGCAGATGACCACGTCACCGGACCGGGCGGCGCGGACCGCCTGGCGGATGGCGGCAGCCCGGTCCGGGATGCGGAAGACGGTTGCGCCCTCCACCGCCCCGCGGGCACACGCAGCGCCGGTCATTTCAGCCAGGATCTCCTCCAGGGATTCGGTGCGCGGGTCTTCGGCGGTCAGATAGGTCAGATCGGCCAGTTCGGCCGCAACTTCAGCCATCAGGCGGCGCTTGGCGCGATCGCGCAGCCCGGCTGAGCCAAATACAACCAGCACCCGGCCCGCCGTCAGCGGGCGGACGGCTTCCAGCGCCCGGCGCAGGGCATTGGGCGTGTGCGCGAAGTCCACAATCGCGGTGAAGTCCTGTCCCAGGTCAATCCGTTCCATGCGTCCCGGCACCCCCTGCAAGCCAGCAATGCCGGCAGCTGCCTGGGCCGGGTCAAGCCCCAGGCCCAGCACAGTGACCGCCAGAGCAGCCAGGCAGTTGGAAACATTGAAGGTGCCCACCAGAGAACTGGACACGGACTGCCGGAAATTGGGGCCCACGGCCATAAAGTGAAGGCCGGAGGCATCGTGGACAATATCCGTCGCATAAAGATCCGCCCCCGGCGCCAGACTGTAGGCCACCTGGCGGACCGACGTCAGCCGGCGTAAACTGTCATAGACCCCATCATCCGCATTCAGGACCGCCAGGCGGGGGCAGCCGTGGGATTTGGCCGGCGTTTCGGCCAGGCCGGTAAACAGCCGCGCCTTGGCGGCGCGATAGGCTTCAATTGACCCGTGATAATCCAGGTGCTCATGGGTGATGTTGGTGACCACACCGATGTCATAGTCACAAGCCGCCACCCGGTGCTGGGCCAAGCCATGCGAGGTGGTTTCCAGGATGACATGGCTCAGCCCGGCGGCCACCATTTGCGCCAGATACCGCTGCACATCGGGCGCTTCGGGGGTGGTCACATGAAAGCCGGTATCCAGGGCGGCGTCACCAATGACCGCATTGATGGTCGTGATCATCCCGGTCTGGATCCCGGCGGTACGCATAATCTGGTAAATCAGATTGGCGGTGGTGGTTTTCCCATCGGTGCCTGTGACCCCGATAACCGTCAGCTGCCGGGCCGGGAATCCATGATAGGCGGCGGCCAGGTAGGCCAGGGACAGACGGTCATCCGCCACCTGGATGTACGGCACCGGCAACTTGGCAAACTCGACCGCGGCGCGGGTGCCCACAACGGCGGCGGCCCCGGACTGGACCGCCCCGGGAATGTAGCGGTGGCCATCCAGACTGCCCCCCACCAGGGCAACAAAAATATGGCCCGCTAATACCTGACGCGAATCCAACACCACCCCGGTGATGTCCGGATCAGCAAATCCACTGCGGGACAGTGGGGCAACCGGCAGGGCGTGAATTAAATCGGAAAGTTTCGGCATGCGTTCACCTGTAGGAAGATTAGAACTGCTGGGGTAGAAAAACGGCTGGGGTATCCGAACCGCTGGGATTGAAAAACGGCTGGGGCACAACCAGACTTGGGGGACAATTCCTGACAAATTGGTGGGTGACGACTTGTGGGTGACGACTTGTGGGTGACGACTTGTGGCCGCCGAAAGAAATGCCGGGTCAAACAAAGAGTCGAGACCTCCCCCCGGACACCCTGGCCCGGGCAAAAGCCTCGACTCCTGAAATCATCACCCGCAGGATTACTGTAAGTTCTGGCGCAGCGTGGCCAGCTGGCCGGCAAACGAGCCGTCCACCACCCGGTCGCCTACGCGCACCACCAATCCACCTAAAATGGACGGATCCACCCGGAAATTGACCGCCGGATCCCCGCCCAGCATGGATTTCATTTCCTGCAGGACGGTGGCCTGTTCTTTCTCATTCAAAGGCAGGGCGCTGACAACTTCAGCCGCCTGGCCGGTGAAGGTCTCACCTTCCAAGACAACCACCTTACCGCTTTTAACGCCGGAGAAGAATCCATCCAGCAGGGCGTGCTGGCGCTTCTCGTCCATGGTGTCCTGGACCACGCGCTGGGCGGCCGCCATCGCCAGGGTGACCACCTGGCCGCGCAGTTCACCCAGCATGCGATTGCGCTCCTGTTCAATTTCAGCCATGGAGGCTTCACGGGCTTTGGCAATATCCGCCTCGGCCTGGGCGCGATATTCGCGCTGAACCGACTCAGCCCGGGTTGAGGCTTCCCGCATGACTTCAGCCGCCTTGTTCTGCGCTTCAGCCATCACCGCCGCCGCCTCACGCTCAGCATTGGCCCGGGCTTCAGCCGCGATCCGGGCATCCTCCAGCCCCTGGGCCACACGCTCACGGCGTTTCTCCAGCATGTTCATGATCGGTTTGAAGGCCCAGGCCTTTAGCACCACATAGATGGTGAGAAAGGACAGGATCTGGACAACCAAAAAACCTAGATTGATACCCAGTTTATCCAAGGTGCACTCCTTTGGTGAGGGTTAGACGATCTTGAAGAGCAGCAGGAAGGAAATCACCAGACAATAAATGGCGATCGCTTCCGAGAAGGCGATACCCAGGATCATATTGGTCAGTAAATTGCCATACGAATCGGGATTGCGGGCCATGCCTTCGAGAGCCCCCTGTACACTAAGGCCAATACCGATACCGCCGCCGAGGGCACCAATCATTGAAAGCCCTGCGCCGATGTAACGTCCTGCCGTAATAATCGCTTCTTCCATTTGAGTTACTCCTGTGGTGATTTTGTATCCGAAAGATTAATGCGCTTCGGCGTGTTCTTCGCCGCCATGACTGTGTGTGACCATCGACATGAAGACCATGGTCAACATGCCGAACACAAACGCCTGGATGAGTCCGATGAAGAATTCAAACAGGTAAATGAACGAGGGGAGAAATACCGGCAGCATGCTCCCAATCAGGGCCACCAACACCACCCCTGCAAACATATTGCCAAACAACCGGAAGGCAAACGAGATGATCTTGGAAAACTCGGAGATCAGTTCGAGCAGGCCCACCAGGAAGTCCATGGCCCCGAAGAAGGGTTTGGAGAAGAGGGTGCGGACGTTGGCAAACTTGAGCAGGTAGCCCCAACCTTGGGCCCGGAAGCCGATCACCTGGGTCATAAAAACCGAGATGAGCGCCAAACCAAGGGTGAAGTTCAGGTCAACCGAGATGCCGCGCAGGAAGGGGGTGAGCACATAGCCTTCGCCATGCGCATCACCGGCCAGCAGGGTGTACCAGTTGCCAAACAGCTCTCCAATGTCGTGCCCACCCTCGGCTGCGTGGTGCATGATGCCAATGGTCTCAAAACCGGGGATGATTTTGAGCAGATTGGCAAACAGCACATAAATCATGAACGCGGCAAACCAGGGGAAAATCTGCTTGGCAAATTTGGCGCCGGCCGAGTTTTCGGTCATATTGTAGAGGGTCTCAACCAGAGCCTCAAAAGCGCCGGCCAGGCCGCGCGGCACAAGATCCTTTTCCATCCTTTGAGCCGAGCGCTTGATGGCATAGGCCAGGACAAAGATTAGAATCAGGGTCAGGATCAGGGTGGGCAGGGTATTGAAGAGGTAGAAGTCACCCAGCACCGGCAGGGTGAAGAGCGGTTCTTCTATCAGCTTCTCCGGTGCCACCTGGAGGTGCGGCTGGACGGGCTTGAGCATGGGTATCCAGGTCGATAAAGCACACGACAAGATACCCAGGAGAATGAACAGCAGCACCCACCAGCGATGCTTCCCCGAAAAGAATTTACGCTTTTTTGTCAACGACAGCCTCCTCATCGCGCGCAGATTGGGGATTTGTGGGTTGGGATTGGGGTTGGGGTTGGGGTTTGATTTTGGCAATCGCCTTGCGGGCCACAACCAGCATAAGAATGACCGAAACTGGAATGCTGACCAGCAGCAGCCCCACCGTGAAGGTGGGTTTGGACCCCAGACGGGCATCCAACCACATGCCGCCCAGCACTGCCGCAGCCAGAACGACCAGCGTGAGACATCCCACCTGACCTGCCAGGACGGCAATGGTCGTGTTGATGGCGCGCTGTTTTTTCTGAGGATCGGCCGGGCTGGTTGAGCTCATGTGTGAAAATTATATCACAGGCAAAAAAATGGCGTCAATCAATATGAGAGCAAAGTCTGGGCGGCCTGCACGGCCCAGTCATAAACCGGAGCATAGATGACGCCCAGTACAACGACACCCAGGGCGCACAGTCCCAAGGCCAGGGCCCAGCCCCGGATGACAGACACGGAAAATTCGCCCGAAGCCGGATCGAGGTAGGCAATCTTGAGGACCCGCAGGTAGTAGTACAAACCGATGACCGAATTGAGCAGGCCGATCAAGGCCAGCCACCAGAGATGGGCCTGGACCGCACCGCCAAACACCCAGAGTTTGCCAAAGAAACCCGCAAACGGCGGAATGCCACCCAGGGACAGCATGGCAGCCAGCAGCAGGAGGCCCAACGGGCGGGAGCGCCGGCCAAGTCCGGCAAACACCGTCAAGTCATCCGTGCCGGCAGTCCGCTCCACCACCATGACCAGCCCAAAAGCCAGCAGGTTGGTGACCAGGTAGGAGATCAGGTAATAGATTGCTCCAGCTGCGCCAATCTCGTTATTGGCCGCCACCCCCACCAGGATGTAACCTGCCTGGGCAATGGAGGAATAGGCCAGCAGCCGCTTGAGGCTTTTTTGAGTCAGGGCAAGCAGGTTGCCCAGGGTCATGCTGGCAATGGCCAGCACAATCACCACCACCTGCCAAAAATCGCTGATCATGGGGAAGATCACAGCCAGGGCCCGCAGCAGCACCACAAAGCCGGCGGCCTTGGAGGCAGTGGAGAGGAACCCGGCCACCTGGGTCGGGGCGCCATGGTAAACGTCCGGCGCCCAAAAGTGGAACGGGACGGCGCTGATTTTGAAGGCAAATCCGGCCAGTGCCAGGAGTGCAGCAATGGCCAGACTTAAAAACGGCAGGTCGCCGGCCGACAGGAGCGCGCCCAGGCCGTACAGGTTGGTCGTCCCGCCCAGGCCGTAGATCAGGCTGAAACCGTAAAGCATCAACGCGGAAGACATGGCTCCAAAAAGCAGGTACTTGATGCCCGCTTCAGCAGAGCGCGGGTTGTTCAGGCGGAAACCGGCCATGGCATACAGCGGCAGCGAGGCGGTCTCCATGGCCAGGTAGAGCATGATGAGGTCCGCGGCGGAGGCCATCAGGCTGAGCCCCAGGGTGCTCACTGTCAGCAGGACAAAGAATTCACCCTTGACACAGAGGTCTTCATCCTGCAGCGAGAACAGCGCCGTCAGGGCGGCTCCAGACAGGAACAGCATGCGAAAAACAAAGCCGGCCATATCCAGGCGAAGCATGCCACCAAAAATCAACCGGGCTTCGGCCGTGGGACGGGCAAAGGCCAGACTGAGGGCCATGATGACCACCATGCCCCCGGCGGTGAACCAGCCCAACCGCCCACAGCGGCGATCACCCCAGATCAGGTCCAAAACCAGCAGAACCGCCCCCAAAACGACCAAGGAAATTTCAGGCAGGATTGCCAGCAGCATGGCAGGGGTATACGTTGCAGTATCCACTATGCACCTCCCACCAACTTGAGGATGTAGTTCACACCCTGCTCCAACAACGGCGTCATCAGGGCAGGGAACCAGCCCAGGGCAATCATGGTGATTGACAGCAGGCCGATGACCAGTTTGTCCCGCCAGGACACATCTTCAACCGCAGCCAGGGTCTCCGGCAGGTTTCCAAAGAAGACCCGCCGCACCACCAGCAGAATGTAGGCCGCCGTGATAAGGATTCCCAACACCGCGATCACTGCCACCCATGGGGCGGTTCGCCAGGCTCCCATGAAAATGGGATACTCGGCCACAAAGCCCGAGAAACCCGGCATGCCCATTGAGACCAGGCCGCCAACGATGAAGCCCAGCGCGGCCCAGGGCATTTTTTTGAACAACCCCCCCAGTTGGCCAATCTCCCGGGTATGGGCCCGGTCATAAACCATGCCGACGACGGCAAAGAAGAGAGCCGTCATCACCCCATGGGAGAACATCTGCATGCCGGCCCCCAGCAGGCCCTCCTTCGAAAGCGTGGCCATGCCGATCAGGACCAAGCCCATGTGAGACACCGAGGAAAAGCCGATCACATATTTGAAATCCGTCTGGATCAGGGCGATAAAGGCGCCGTAAACCACGTTGATGGTGCCCAGGGCCAGGATCAACGGCGACCACAGCTGCGCCCCCTCGGGCAGGAGCATGATGCCAACCCGCAGGGCTGAAAAGACACCCACCTTCATTTCAACCCCGGCCAAAAGCATGGAGATGGCCGTTGGGGCGGCCACGTGACCGTCCGGGGCCCACGAATGGAAGGGGAAGATGCCCCCCAGAATGCCAAAGCCCAGAAACACAAATGGGAACCAGAGCCGCTGAAATTCGGTGGCAAAACCAGCCTTTTCCAGTTCAAGCATGTCAAAAGTCTGCAGTCCTGAGCCGAAGTAAAGCGCCAGAGCACCAACCAGGGCAATCACCGAGCCCAGGAAGAGATATAACGTCAGCTTCATGCCGCCGTATTCCCGGGTCTTGGGCGAGCCCCAGATGACGATCATCAGGTACTTGGGGAAGACCGCCAGTTCAAAGAAGAAGAACAGCTGGAACAGATCCAGTGAAGCGAACACCCCCAGAACGCTGGTGCCCAAAAACAACAGAAAGGCAAAGAACTCATGAATGCGTTCCTCAACCTTCCAGGAGACCAGCACACCGCAGAAGATCACAATGCCGGCCAGCAGCACCAATGGGGCGCTGATGCCATCCACGCCAACATAGTAGGAGATGCCCAGCGCCGGGACCCAGGGAAGATGCTCGATGAACTGGTACCCCCCGGCCGCGGTATCGTAGCGGGCATAAATGATGATCGACAGCAGCAGGGTGAGCGTGGCGGCCCCGAGGGCGATCCCGCGCACCCAGTTTTTGAACCGGGCCGGAAGCAGCAGAATGACCAGGCCGGCCAGCAGCGGGATGAAGATGGTTAAGCCCAGGAAAGGAAATGTCATGCCTTCACCTCGCTACCAAAGATTGACAATCGAAAATACATTGTTGATGAGATACATCACCGATGCATTGATGGGCTGGAGCAGCCACATCGGCCAGAGCCCCAGGGCCACCATCAAGATCACCAGCGGGGTCA
>Ga0116144_10003114_pt1 | contig 16920 bp, 15 predicted proteins | sample AD_UKC035_MetaG_FD_89746 | JGI IMG/M metagenome (GOLD analysis project Ga0116144, IMG submission 89746) | Active sludge microbial communities of municipal wastewater-treating anaerobic digesters from USA - AD_UKC035_MetaG | ecosystem: Engineered > Bioreactor > Anaerobic > Digestate | place: USA...
CACAATGGCCTTGGCCGTCTGCATCGCCGTCTCCTCATGAAACTCCATGTGAGTGGCTCCCGGGAACTTGGCCTTGGGGGAGGTAGAGATGAACTTGGTGTGGAAGCAGCCGGCCATTGCTCCCAGCGCGGGCATGATGCACTGTATGTCCACAACCATGGCCTCCACCGCTCCCGTGGCCACGGCCAGCTCCTGCTGCAGGAAGTTTCCTGCCACCGGCACGCCGTGGCGCATGAGAATCTCATTTCCGGTGCAGCACATTCCGGCAACATTGATGCCCACAGCTCCCTGCTTTTTGGCCAGATCCACCATCTCCGGCTCAGCTGCCGCAGCGACGATCATCTCCGAGAGCAGAGGCTCGTGGCCGTGCACTATGATGTTGACCTGGTTGGGCTCCAGCACCCCCAGGTTGGCCTCGGAGAAGGTAGGTGTGGGGGTCCCGAAGAGGACATCCTGCAGCTCAGTGGCGATCATGGAGCCGCCCCAGCCGTCGGCTATGCTTGCCCTTAGGCCCTGCAGGATGAGGTGCACCGGATCATTGTCCACTCCGATGTGGGTGCGGTGCATTATCTCTACGATCTCCCGGTCGATTCCCCGGGGATCTATCCCCAGCTTTTCCCATAGCTCCACCCTTTTGGCCGGCGCGCGGCGGGTGAAGCGGATGGGCCCCTCCTGCCTGCCGAACTCGGCCATGATGGCCTCGGCGAGAGCCATCTGGCTGTCCACACCGTACTCGTTCATCAGCCGCTCCATCTTGGCCTGGTCCTTGACCTGATAGCTGGGGGCTTTGCCCTCGGAAACAAGCTTGAAGGTGTGGGCCACGCCTCTTCCGTGGTCGGAGTGGGCGGCGGCGCCGGCAGCGATCATGCGAATCAGATTGCGGGCCACGATGATGTCTGCCGTGGCTCCGCAGACTCCTTTGCTCGCCCCCTCTCCGAAGGGATCGATGCGGCAGGGGCCCATGTTGCAGTTTCTGCAGCACAGACCAAGCTCGCCAAAGCCGCATTGCGGCTGCTGCTTCTCTAAGCGATCCCAGGCCGTCTCCAGGCCGGCTCTCTGGCATAAGTCGAGCATATCCTGGCTGGCCGGGTCTATGGATCTTTCACGAACATCCTTGGACATTGTTGTTACCTCAATTGGGAACATCTTGGTGAAGGTAGAGATGAAGGACTGATGATAGTATTTAACGTTAATCTGTTTTATATTAAATTATTACGAAAAGTTTTAGGTATATTTTTTCCATGCGCTTGAAGGTAATCTGAGCTACCTGGAAAACAGAAAACATATCTCTGCTGAGCACTTTATCAAATGTGAGACCGATCTATTTGATGCTTCAGTCTTTTGCTTTTATTTAATTTGTAGGAGCAGTCCGGAGTCGCCCCAGACCCGATTCACTCTTCATAAATCGGCCTCTCCGGAACCAGATATATGGTCCAGAATACCAGCGCTGTTATGGCCGCTTTAACTATGATGTTGGTCCAGAACATCTGATGCAAGCCCTCCGTCCCCACCACCCCAGCAAAGGCGATGATGGGAAAGAGCAGGCTGTCTACAGGTATGGATACAGAATTGGAGACAGCAACACGGGTCCACTGAGGCCATCCCGCTCTTTTTCCCGCCGTCCAGAGCTGGTAGACCTTGGTGTCAATCAGCTCGGCTATGAGCGCCGTCAATATGGAGGCCAGGGTGATCCTCAACTGCAAAGAGAAGAGGAACTCCCAGGCCGACTGGCCTCCGGAAGCGGCCCAGTCGATCTGGGCTGGCATCATCACCACTATCTGAAAATACAATGCGGCCAGGAGGTTTATGGCCGCCGCCAGCCAGATGGTGGTATAGGCCGCCCTCTGTCCCAGCTGCTTGTGGATCAGATCGCGCCAGGTGAAGGTGAGGGAATAGATGAAACCGGCATCCATGACCATGCTGCCGAAATAGGTGACCTTGGTGGCAGCGATGTTGCCTGCCAGGGAGAAGAAGATATACAGGCCGCAGAGGATTATGCTTGCCTCGGTCCGGTCTATGGACAGCCTGCTCTTCTTGATCATCTCCAACTCCTCCTCTATTATGCTTGATCCTATGCCTGCACTGGTACTTGAAGGCGAGGGCGGCTTAATTGCCGCCCAGCCATCTTCTCTTGAGATCCAGAAATGTGCCCTCTCTTATGCTCTCCCTCACCTCTTCCATGAAGCGGAGCATGAAGTAGAGGTTGTGAATGGTAGCCAGCCGGAAGTAGGACAGCTCTCGGCTGACGTAGAGGTGGCGAAGATAGGCCCGGGAGAGGCTACAGCAGGTGGGGCAGCGGCAATGGGGATCGATGGGCCTCCCATCGGCTTTGAACTGGGAAGATTTTATGTTCAGGCGGAACTTATTCTCCCGGCATCCCCCCGACTCCGGCGAGAGCAAAAGGCTTCCCCGCCGGGCTATTCGGGTGGGCGCGACGCAGTCAAAGGTGTCGATGCCTCGGGCCACGCACTCCAAAAGGTCGTCTATATCGCCAATTCCCAGAAGGTGGCGGGGCCTTTCCTCATCCAGGCGGGGCATCGTCCAGTCCAGGACCTGATGCATGTCCTGCTTGCTGTTTCCCAATGAGCCTCCTATGGCTATCCCCTCAAAGGGCTGGGAGGCGATATCTTCAGAGCTCTCCCGCCTCAGGTCCTCAAACCATCCTCCCTGGATTATGCCGTATATAGCCTGGCTGCGATCATGGCAACGAAGGGACTCCTCTGCCCAGACCTGGCTCCTGTGCATTGCCTTTTTGGTGTAATCATAATCGGAAAGCGGTGAGGTGCATTCATCGAAGGCCATGATTATATCCGAGCCGAGGTTGGACTGGATCTTCATCGATCTCTCGGGATTGAGGAAATGCCATGCCCCATCGGATGGAGACTTAAATGATATCCCCTCATCGCTGATGCGGGTCAGGTTCTCCTTCTTCCTGAGGACGGGCTCTTTCTTTCGTCGCTCCCGGTATCCAAATCCCCTATCCTTGTCCGCGCCTTCATCATTTTCCCTTTCCTGGCAACGGTTCGATTGCACCTCCTGAGGAAAGATATTGCCTATCTTGCTCACATTGTGCTCCCGGGCAAAGCCCAGGGAGAAGGCCTGAAAGCCGCCGGAATCGGTGAAGATGGGGCGATGAAAATTCATGAAACGATGCAGGCCGCCTAACCTGGCTATCAGCTCGTCGCCGGGCTGGAGATGAAGATGGTAGGTATTGGCCAGGGTGCACTGCACCCCCAGGCGGATAAGATCGTCCGAGCCGAGAGCTCTCACGCTGGCCAGGGTGGCTACCGGAACCAGATAGGGTGTCTCTATCTCTCCATGCCTGGTTCTGATCAATCCCAGTCTGGCCCGGCTCTCTCCATCTTGCTTTAGGATCTCGAAGGATATGGCGCTCATCTTCCCCACGCTCGAGAGATTGGAAATTTGCCCCGAGCCTCAATCTTCATCTTTGAATCTAGGTCTGGAAGGCCACTCCTGAGCCCGGAGCAAAAAAAGCTTTTGCATGAAGGCATGAAGGGGATAAGGAAACTAGGGGGCAAAGGCGGAAGATGAGCGTCCACAGTGCAGGAATACTTCTGTATCGTTTGAAGGATAATGCAGTCGAGGTGCTTTTAGCTCATCCGGGCGGGCCCTTCTGGTCCGGCAAGGATCTGGGAGCCTGGACCATTCCCAAGGGGCTGACTGAGGCGGATGAGGATTTTCTGCAGGCAGCCAAAAGGGAGTTCAAAGAGGAGACAGGCTTTGAGGTGGATGGCCAGTTCATAGATTTAGGCACTATACGCCAGCCCAGCCGGAAGATGATTCAGATCTGGGCATTGAAACTGGACTTGGATGTGGGCAGGCTCCAGAGCAATGAATTCACCATGGAGTGGCCCCGGAGATCGGGAATCATGATGCAGTTTCCAGAGATCGATAGAGCAGAGTGGTTTGATATTGATAGGGCCCGGCAGAAGATCCTTAAAGGGCAGGCAGGCTTTCTCGATCGCCTCATCTCCAAGATCCTGAAATGAGAAATGAGAAGAATCAGTGCTGTGCCGCCCATATCTCCCAGGATCTATGAGGCTTGCCGTAGCTACATGTGCAAAAAAAGGCCTATATCAGGGCCTGCTTTAGCTTTTCCACCAGCTCCTCTTGGACAGCGCTTCTCCTGTCCCCGCCGCAGACCATGCCCCGCACTCCGATGATGTCCGGCTGCAGCCTTAAGAGAAGCTCCAGATGGCCGAATGCGATGCTGCCGGCGACGGCCACCTTGAGGCCCTCATCATGGCCCAGATCTATGAACTGCTGCAGATCCCTCTCGCTCATGAAATCAAAGGTGGGCCGGCCATCCTTGACCGCTGTATCCACCATCACCACATCGGCTCCGGAGTGGGCCGCAGCGGCGGGAAGGAGAAGCGGCGAGAGTGAGCCGGCCCGGGCAAAGTCGGAGTAGCCTGAAGCCACCACCCTTTTCCCAGAGTCATAATCCTTGACCGCCCGGACAATGGCCGTCATCATCTCTTCTGCCTGATCGGCGCTCTTTACCCCCAGCAGGCCCGCTTTTACATAGTCCGCTCCTGAGAAGGCGGCTCCCAGAGCGGCCAGGCTGGCGGTGCCCGGCTTATAGTTCAGGTCGCCGATGGTAGCTGAGAGGGGCGCCCTTCCCCGGGCCAGATCGGCCACCGCCCTGATGATCCAGGGAAAGTTCGCTCCTAAGGAGCCCTCCTTGGGGTTTTTAACGTCTATTATGTCCGCGCCGCCGTCAAGGGCTGCCTGTGCTTCAACCAAATTCATGGGGCTAACCAACAATCTCATATTCATCCAATCCCGAAAGGAGCAATCGTGCAATGCATCTTCGTCCTCGATATACTTAATGGTGCTGTTGTCCATGCCCTGCGAGGGGAGAGAAGAAGCTACCGGCCCATAACCGAATTTTCCAGGCTCGTCTCCACATCCGAGCCGCTTGGCCTCCTGGGGGAGCTCTGCCCCCAGGAGGTGTATGTGGCAGACTTAAACCTGATCACCGGAAAGGGGGATAACCTGAAGGCGATCGGCGAGATCTCCGGAATGGCAAAGACAATGGCCGATATAGGCATCTCCCGGCTGACCGATCTGGACCGCCTCCCGCCCAAAGTCTCTCCCGTTCTGGGAACGGAGACCGCATCCCTCTCCCTTATCGAGGAGGCCGCGGCGAAATTGGCCCAGCACGGCAGCAGGGCTTTGGTGAGCATAGACATGAAGAAGGGCAGGCTGCTGGCAGCCGATCCCGGTCTGGCCGGTCAAGATCCCATATCTCTCCTCAAAAGCCTGAACCATCTGGACCTGGAGGGAGTTATACTTCTGGATCTGGAGCGGGTTGGTGCATCCACGGGGCTCGACACTGTTTTTTTAAATGCGGCGGCAGAGGCAAGCCGGCATCCTCTTATTCTGGGGGGAGGAATAAAGGGCGAGGAAGATCTGGAGGCTTTAGAGGAAATGGGATTTGCCGGTGCGCTGCTGGCAACGGCGGTGCACAATGGCCGGATACCCTTATCCAAAATCCAATAGGACTTGGATTTGCTTTGATTAAGGATCACGATAAAATATTGCTGGAATGCGACAGGAGCTAAAACAGCTCTTCCATCTCTTTCAGGTCGATTTTGGCCGTGGAGTCCAGGGAGAGCGGCGTCAGCGATATCTTCTGATCCTGATAGAGGGTCTGGACATCGGTTCCCTCTTCGTCGCAGCAGATAAGCTCACCATCTATCCAGTAGTAGGGCCTGCCCCGGGGATCGAATCGCTCCTGAACTGCGGTCTTGAAGATCTTTCTGGCCAGCCTGGTAACCACTATCTCTGTCTCTTCTGTGGCCTCCGCCGGAACATTAAGGTTGAGCACATCCACGCCCTCCGGCATGCCCCGAGATAGAACCCTGGCGGCCACCCGGCGCAGAACCTTCTCTGCCACGGCAAAGCTGTGCTTGGCTCCGTGGTGCATATCGAACTTGTCTCCCTGGTCCACGGCCTGGATGGATGCGGCTATGGCAGGAATGCCGTAGCTTGCCGCCTCCAGCGCTGCACCTATGGTCCCGCTGGTGGTGACGGTATCAGTGCTGATATTCTCGCCCACATTTATGCCCGAGACGCAGAGGTCGGGCATCTGCTTCATGATGGCGAAGATGCCTATGATAACCGAATCTACTGGCGTCCCGGTTACGGCATAGGCTTTAAAGCCGTTGAGGTTGACCTCGGCATAGCGTAGCGGCTCAAAGACGGATATGGACCGGCCCACCCCGCTCTTCTGTCCGGCGGGAGCGGCAACCACCACCTCTCCCAGATCCGAGACGCTTCTGGCCGCCGCCTGCAAGCCCGGAGCATAGACGCCGTCGTCGTTGCTCACCAGTATGCGATGCATGGATAATGTCCTCTATTGCTTTGATTATAAAGCATCTGCCTTCTTAACCTTCCGCCGAAAAGCAGGAAAAATCCTTCTTATCAGGGGAACATCTCCAAGAGCCGTTCTACGATCTGGTTGAAGCTGGAAGCGGCACTGGCCTGGCTCTGGACAAATGTTTTTCCGCTGTCTCCCAGGGCGCAGACCGATGGGTCCATGGGAACGGCTCCCAGGAATCTCTCATCCATCTCCCGGGCCATCCTCTCGCCGCCACCCGCACCGAAGATGCTTATACTCTCGCCGCAGTGGGGGCAGATCAGCCCGGACATGTTCTCCACAATTCCGAGGACGGGAATCTTCATCGCCCGGACCATGTTCACAGCCTTGCGGCTGTCCAGCAATGCCACCTCCTGGGGGGTGGTGACAATTATCGCCCCGGCCAGCTCCGGGATGAGCTGGACCACGGAGAGGGGCTCGTCGCTGGTTCCCGGCGGCAGATCTATGAGCAAAAAGTCCAGGTCTCCCCAGTCCACATCCTGGATGAACTGCTTGATGGCAGCCATCTTCATGGGGCCCCGCCAGACCACCGGCGAGTCCCGGCTGGAGAGAAGGAAGGCCATGGAGGCGGCCCTGATTCCATCCGCCTCGGCAGGCTCTATCCCATCCGGTCCCTGCATCAGCCGGGCGTCCTCTATTCCCAATAGCTTTGCAATGTCCGGGCCGGTTATATCGGCATCAAGAATGCCCACCTTAAAGCCCTTCATCTGCAGGGCCCGGGCCAGGTTGACTGTGACTGTGCTCTTTCCCACTCCCCCTTTGCCGCTGGCTATGATGATCTTGTGCTTGACCCTGGCCATGCGATCTACTTTATGATCGCATTCTCCTCCCGCCCTGACATCCTTTTCATCTTTGCAGGAGCCCTTCTGGGCGCATGAATCGCATTCGCTGCTCTTTTCCGTCATGAATTTCAGTCCGATAGATTGTAGTTGGAATCAGACTCGTTTAAAGCGATTTGCATAACAATGGTTAAAAGCGAGATTATTCATTAGTTTGCATGAAAATATAGATTGCCCTGATAGAGCTTTCTCGATATCGAACCATCCTTCTCCAGAATCTTGCAGTACTTGATGGCATCATTTCCTGCCAGATCCAGATGAAGGCCGATCTCCTGCAGGGTCAGCTCTCTCTCGGACAAGAGCTTGAGCATCCTCTCCTTAATAGCTTTAGGAACGCTCCAGTCCCAGTCCGGTATCAGCTCGGCCCGGGGAAAGATCTCCCGCATTCTATGCATCTCCTCCTGGCTCAGGGGCTCTACCGGCTCGGCGGGAGTGCGGACAACGGTGTTGAGCTGGATCCGGTCCGGATCGATGGCCTCTGCCGCTCTGGCGATCCTCTCCGCCTCATGATCGTTGATGCCCTCAACCAGCATCACCTCCAGCCAGATCTCTCCGGAATACTCCCGGCGAAAGTCCTTGAGGCCCTGGATCATCTCTTCTGCAAAAAGGCCTCTTGCCGGGCGGTTGATGGCCATAAATGCCTCCTGGCTGACGGCATCCAGTGAAGGCAAAACCACATCCGCAGCTGCAACCTCCTTTCTCACTGCCGGGCTGGTGAGAAGAGTGCTGTTGGTGATCACCGCCACGGGCGAGTCCACTATCTGCTTGGCCCGGCTGACCACCTCTCCCAGATCCAGGCTCAGGGTCGGCTCGCCGGATCCGGCAAAGGTGAGATAATCAAAGGGCTCATTTCGCCGCCGCTCTATCTCCCTTACAACCTTATCCCGGGGCACAAATCGACCTCTACAGGCGGTGAGGCAGACAGTTCTGCCCAGCTCGCAGTAGACGCAATCCAGGTTGCAGGTCTTGTATTGGAGCAGGTCCACACCCATGGAAAGGCCCAGGCGACGGGAGAGCACAGGCCCGAATAGATATCCCATAATTCCTGATCGATCTGCCCTCGTCTTACTATTTATCCTTTCCATCGGGAAATCTAAATCAGGTGGACTGATGTATGAGCTACCATTAACATAGCATTCAGCCAATCTCCTTCCACGTTTAAATCACACCCTCATTGGCCACTAAGGGAACAGCATGCGGCATCATAATCTGCCATACAATCCGTTATCGGTTAGGAATTCAAGCGATCGGTTTATCCCAAAAGCAGCTAATCACATATTTAATAATAGTATATATGATAATTTAAAATAGTCGCTTTCAATATTTGATGATTTTAAAACTTATATATTTTAAATGTTTTTTTATTTATCTCTTTATAGAAAACTATTAATAGGATAATATGCATAAGTATTTTCAGTAGTTTTTGTTTAATAAAACTTTGAATCTCAATCCTCAGAACCTAAATAAAATAGAAATGAGGGATGTTATGGAAACAGATAGAATAAGGATGGAAGATATCCGCAGTGCACTCAGTGCTGCTGGCGACCCGTGGGAGGCAGGAGTCACGAGCCTGTCTTCACTTTCGCTTTCCGAGCAGAAGAACCACTTGGGGCTCAATCCTCCCGAAGGAGAGACCACTCTTGAAGAGATAGCATCGAAATGGGAATCAATTGAGGCATCGATTAAGAGTGAAGCAATAAGCGCAATCGGTGCGCCATCCGCCTATGATCTTCGTAATGTGGCTGGGAAGAATTTTGTCACCCCCATTCGGGATCAGAAATCCTGCGGATCTTGTGTCGCTTTTGGAACCGTAGCTACAGTTGAATCTCAAGTACGCCTGCAATACTCCAATCCAAACCTCGCTATCGATCTGAGCGAAGCGCACATGTTCTTCTGCCACGGCAGAGATAAAGGTGCCACCTGTAACACCGGCTGGTGGCCTAATGAGGCATTCGATGCTTTCAAAGCCAAGGGAGTGTCGGAAGAGGCATGTTATACCTATGACAGCGGCCTGTCCAAGAAGGATTGCAGCGGATTATGCTCAGGCTGGGCTAATAGTGCAGTCAAGATAACAGGCTATACAAATCTCACCGGGAAAGTAGCAGATATCAAGAATTGGGTATCGACCAAGGGACCGGTATGCGCCTGCTTCGTTGTCTATCAGGATTTTTTCAGCTATAAAAGCGGGATTTACAAGCATGTCTCGGGTGGAGAAGCAGGCGGACACTGCGTGACTATTGTAGGCTATAACGATTCCCAAGGCTATTGGATCTGCAAGAATAGCTGGGGAACGGGCTGGGGCGAGGCTGGCTTTTTCAAAATTGCCTATGGACAATGTGGCATTGACACCTGGCTCAATCAGGGAGTTGACGGAATTGTCAATACCGGCTGGCATTCGAACTGTCATGTTGTCGGCTTATGGACGATAGATCAGGATAGAAATGCCTGGGCATACTTTGATTGCGTAGGAGGCTGGCGCAAGATCTCGGCGGATAACGACAACATATTCTTCAATATGCTCGCGCAGCTGATTGCTGCAAAAGCAGCAGGACGTCCCGTCAACTTCTACGAGGAGAACAGCGTCATTAAACAACTGTATGTGCTATGAAAAATTACGGGATGATGATATGGCAAAGATGAAGATTAAACCGGAGATGGGGCCGGAAGGACCAGCAGAAAGCACAAAGATCGAGAGTGGTGAGATGTCAATGCCCAGTGAGATGGCGCCTGAGAAATATGTCGCCTCGGCTGAAGCAGAAAGTCAGGCATCAGCTGTGGTAGGAATGGGAGATGCGGCACCGGCTCTGCCTCTGCAAGAAGGCGAGTCCGCAGGCATTACTGCATGGTTGAGCAATAAGAAAATTAACGGGCTATGGTCGATCAATCAGAACCGCAACTCCTGGATAGGGGTATCCGGCATAGGTTGGAAGAAACTTGCCAACAATTCCGATAGTGCAATCGTAGCTCTGACCATGCTCAGCGCTCATGCACTGGAAAAAGGATCGGTGGTGAACTATCGGGAGGAGAGCGACGGCATGATCCATGAGATCTATGTATGGTAGCGTCATTCTTCTGCCATAAATAGAAATGCTGAAACAGGCATGCAAGGGGCCAAAGGCTCCTTGATGCCCATATCTATTTTTGCTAAGAAACTGAAGTTGTATGCAAGTGATGTGTGATGATACTTACTTATCAGCAAAGCGGCGGCTCTTTTGAGACGAGCATTAGCGATCCTGTTGTGGTGCGATTGGAAGAGAATCCAACTACTGGCTACCGATGGACCTTAGAGAAAAAAGACAATCTGGAACTTGAAAGAGACTATTTCGAGAGAGAAAGCAGTGCTATCGGAGCAGCTGGTTTCAGGGTATTCATCTTTCGAACTCCCAGAGCAGGATTGCAGGAGCTTCGCATGAAGAACTGGCGTGAATGGGAAGGAGATAGTTCGATCATTTGCCGCTTTAGTGCCAACATATTGGTGATATAGGACCTGAGCTGTATCAAGGATTTGCAGCAGCTATACTAGGGTTGCTCTTTCCAAAAAAAAATCAAAAATCTCACCGGTATAAACCAGTCCCGCTGTCTTGGAACTATACTCGCCAAATCTCCTTCGGCAAACGAGTCAGCCTCTCTGCGCCATTGGGTCTGGTGAGGAAGGTATCCTCCACCCCCACCACACCCTTTCCGGGATAGATCATCTTGGGCTCCACGGCTATAATCATATTCTCCTTGATCTTTTGATCCAGGGGGCCGATGACAGGATACTCATCTATCTCCAGGCCCAAGCCGTGGCCCACAAAGCCTGCTTTTCTTCCCTCCGGACCGCCCAGATGGTCGCCATAGCCCAGCCTCTCCCCCTCGGCCTCGCTGAGGTTCCAGATATCCCGGCAGAGCCTGCCCGGCTTAAGCTCAAGGGCAACGGCCTCCTCGATCTGCAGGGCGGCCTGATGGGCCTGCTCCATATCCGGCGATGGGCTTCCCAGACAGAATATGCGGGTCTCGTCGGCCATGTAGCCGCCATAGCATCCGGCATAGTCCACCAGAACCGGCTGGCCTCGACGGATGCGAGCGAATCCTGGGCCCTGAGGCAGGAACAGGGACATGCCCGTTCCGCCTGTGGGCGAGGATACATAGCTGGGATAGGAGGCGCTCTCCCCGGCCATGAGATGGCCCATGGGAAGGCTGTGATTGAACCTTCTGAAGGCCACACTTCCAGGATGGCCGGAGAGCCTCAGGCTCTTCTCCACTTCAGCAGCCAGATCTATCTCTCGCATGCCTTCCCTGAGGTGATCGGCCACGCATGCAATTGCCGCATCCAGATTCTCTGCCGCCCGGCGGACAAGATCTATCTCATAGTCCGACTTGACCGATCGAATGTGCTTGATCTCCTCGGAGATGTCCGAGATGGCTACATCCTCTCCCAGGGAGCCGGCCAGCCGGAGATAGTAGTTGTAAGGCAGTATATCCAGCTCCAGGCCGATCCTGGCGCCGGAGGTGATATCCAGATCCTTTCGCAGGGACCGGAGGCTCTTCTGGGGCCGGGGCGGGATGGCGGCTTCCTCAGCAGCCCGCTCCAGGCTCTTTCTGATCATCAATGTGGGCTGGCCGTCCCGGGGGATATAGATCAGCCCCTCCTGGGTTGTGCCGGAAAAGTAGCCCAGATTGATGGATCCCAGGATGATGGCACCGGTCAGATCGCCCATATTCTCCTGTAGCCTCTTGATCCTGGCCTCGATCTCACTCTTGGGTGTCAAGATGTAATTGCTCTCTTTCATATTCCGATCTCCTCTTCCAGGTCCAGAAGATACTGCTTCATTACCCGGGCCCTCTTTGCGGCAAGCCTCTTCCCTGAAGAGGTATGCATGCCCTCTTCCAGCTTGAGGAGCTTTCTATAAAAATGGTCCAGATTCCATTTTTTGTCATCGGGCTTTCTCTCCCGGCAGAAGGGATCCTGGGGATGGTACATCTCTCTTCCCAGAGCCCCGCCGGTGACAAAAAGTCGAGCTATGCCTATGGCCCCCATGGCATCCAGACGGTCGGCATCCTGGAGGATCCTGGCCTCCAGGGTGGTGGGAATGATTCCCCGGGAGAAGCGGTGCACCTCTACGGCATAGAGCACCTTCTCTATTCTATCCCGGCCCAGTCCCTTGCCTTGCAGGAAGGCGCGCGCCGCCCCCAAGCCTGCCTGGCCGGACGGCTCTTGCCCTGATCCTTGCCCTTTTTTAGATTCCAGGTCATGAAGCAGAGCGGCCGGCAGCAGCACCCTCATGTCCGCCTTCTCCTCCTGGCCGATGATGCGAGCCAATTTGCAGACCCTCAGGATGTGGCTGAAATCATGGGCCGGATCGGCTTTGCAGTAGAGGGAGTTGATCTCATCCAGCCAGGGGCCCGGGTCAAAGTCGTCAGAGGCCATCGGGAGATGATTGCCGCCTGGAGATAAATAGTCTGGCCAGGATTATGGCAATCTCAACTTCTAAAGGATGCAGGTGCTTATGATGTCCATGATCAAATAGTATAAACTCTTATATGATACGATGCCTGAGGGGAATTCTTCATTCTGTCGTCTCAATGAAGAAAGCATAATCCTTCTCAGAGGAAAGCAATGAAAATACTGGCTAGAAGGTTGATTAATTTTAATATGTGGCCCTGTAGAAAAAACTTAAATGCATTGCGCCAACATACTATAATGTGAGATGATGGGGCATTCTAGTTCACCAAAGCGAAAAATGGCTTGCTTGATCATCTATATTTTGCTCGTTTTGGTCAATGGCCAGAATTCCCCTGACTTTCCAAAATCATCTCAGGAATACGACTTTTCTGGAGATATAAGCAGATTCTTTCTCGATCCATTGCCTAATCCCGACGAGATCTCCGGCAATGTGGTTGGACCGAAAGACAAGCCGGGAGTGAGCTTCACCAGCATCCAGGATGCTTTGGACCAATCCAATCCCAACGCAACGATCTATGTCCTTAGCGGAGAGTATCATGAAAACCTCAACCTGAGCAAACCGGGCATCATCCTGCGAGGAGTCGATACCGGCGAAGGGGCGCCGAAGGTCTCTGCAGTCGGACACAGCAGCACCATTACCATCGCCGCCAGCGCTTGCACTGTGGATGGTTTCGTAGTGATGAATTCTGGAAATCCAGAAGCAGGAATCGCTGTTCTCTCAGATAATAACCGAATATCCAACAATACCCTTACCAATAATTCAGGTTATGGACTTCGCTTAAGCCGAAATAGCGGCAATACCATTTATGGAAACAGGATAGATAAAAACGGCTTCGATGGAATTTATCTGGAGGGCTCATCGAGCAATTTTATCATATCTAATTCCGTTGAGGATAACAAAATCAATGGCATATATTTGAAAGACTCGGATAAAAATATACTTAAAGGAAATCTGTTTACGAATAATGGCAAGGATGGCATACTCTTGGAGAATTCGCATAACAACATCATAATTGGAAATAGCTATGACAGCCTACGGGAAGTGAATTCTCAGGACAATATCATCCAGGAGAATAAGATCCTGACACAGGAAGACATCCAGATAATTGAACCGAAGCAGGAGCCCCCCTCCGAGGAGATCCTCTTCCTCCAGGTGTCTCCTGGCGGAAGCATCCAGCAAGCCCTGGACTCGATCAGCCCCGGAGGCAGCATTGAGATCACCGGCGGAACATACGATGGAACGATAGTGATTGATAAGGCAAACATAGCTCTGCTGGGATTGGGCAATCCTGAGATCCGTGGCAATGGTGTAGACAGCACCATCACCCTTCTCGGCCCTGGATCCACCTTAAGTGGCCTGGTTGTGACCAACTCCGGAAATCCTCATGCAGGCGTAGATATCAGGGCGCCGAGCTGCAAAATCCAGGGATGCCAGATAAGAAACAATCGCGGCTATGGCATCTCCGTCGCTTCCTCTCAGGGCAGCAATATAACGGATAATGCCATCGCGAACAACGGCCTGGGGGGTATTGCCATGCAAGACTCCCGGAACTGCCGCATCTATCGTAACAGTGTTGTCAGCAACGGAGGTTTCGGCATCGATCTCTCCAGCTCCACGAATAATGTAATATTTTTAAACAATTTTAATAATGCCTTCAATGCCAGGGATTCGGGTTCCGGAAACAGATGGAACTGCGACCAGGAGATTTCTTATGTCTACTACTCCAGGACAATTTCCCTTCCTTTGGGCAACTATTGGTCCGACTATTCCGACGCGGATGACGATGGCGACGGCGTGGGAGACACCCCCTACAGTCTGGGGGTGGGCTCAGCCAGGGACATGTATCCGCTCATCAAACCCTGGCCATTCCAGGAGCCGCCCCTGTTAATCTCCGGCAACAAGTTCGATGACCGAAACGGCAACGGAGAAAAAGATCCAGATGAAGCCGGCCTTTCCGGCTGGAAGATCATGCTCGCGGGGCCGGGGGGATTTAATAGAACCGAGTACACCGACGGATCAGGACTTTATACCTTTGCCGGCCTTGCACCGGGGAGATACACAGTCTCCGAAGAGATAAAGCTGGGCTATGTTCAGACCTATCCTGGAGAAAGCGTGGTGCATAATGTCACTCTCTTGGAATCAAGCGTTGATGGAAGGAATTTCGGCAACTGCAGAAACGATCTTTACATCTCGGGCAGCAAGTTCGAGGATTATATGCTGATGGCATCTGGGATGAAGGCGAGCCGGGACTTGAGGGCTGGGAAATTGTATTGTCTGGAGCAGAAAACAGGACTATCACCACCGATAGCAATGGATCCTATAATTTCACAGGCCTGCGACCGGGGTGCTATGATGTTGACGAGAACCTTAAAGCCAATTATTTGCAGACCCATCCCCCGGTGGGTTCCCTTACGGAGCAGATATCTTTGAGCCCAAGGACTCCTTTAAAAATTTGAATTTCGGCAACTGCAGAAACGATCTTTGCATCTCTGGCTATAAGCTCGACGACCGCACCAAACTGGGTCTTGCCGGCTGGAAGATCACCCTGACCAACGGGAGCTACACAGTCAATCAGATCACAGGCGAAGACGGAAGCTATGAGTTCTGCGGCCTTATGCCCGGTGACTACATTCTCAGCGAGACCCACAAAGCCGGCTGGAGATGCAGTCAGCGCTCCGGGGACGGTTACACTAACCTCCGATAGCGTCATAGACCAGAACTTCACCAACCAGAGAAACCTCACGGTCTGCGGTTCGGGCTGCGGCTACAATCGCATCCAGGACGCCATCGACGCCGCCAGCCCCGGTGAGACTATAGAGGTTCATAGCGGAACCTATGAGGAGCATGTCGAAGTGAACAAGCAGCTCACTCTGCGGGGCGTGGTAACCGGCGACGGCCTGCCAGTGGTGGACGCCGGCGGCTCCGTCTCCGCCATCACCATATCCGCGGATGGCTGCACTGTGGAGGGATTTGAGGCCAGGAACTCGGGCAATGCCTGGCCCTGTGCAGGGATACATGTAACTTCAAACGGCAACATCATCTCCGGGAACACTGCTATCGGTAACAATTGGGATGGCATCAGTCTAAAAATCTCCAATAATAATACGATCTCTGACAATAACTTAAAAAACAATGGTGCCTCTGGTATCTACCTTGAAGATTCCAACAACAACGCAATAGAGAACAATACTGCCACAGGAAACGGCCACAATGGCATCAAGCTCGGTTATAGCAAAAACAACAGACTCTCAGGAGATATAGCCAATTACAACAAGCAAATGGGAATCTATCTGTTTAATTCCAATGGCAACAATATAAGAAGGAACGACGCATATAGGAACAATAATAGAGGCATACGTGTCGAGACTTCGAGTGCCAATACTCTTGAGAACAACGAGGCAACAGAAAACGGCAAAAATGGTATCGAACTCGTTAGCTCTAGTGGCAACGTCATTAGAGGGAATACTGCCAACGAAAATGACAAAGATCCAGAATGGGGTGCCGAATACGGCATCTACCTCGATTCCTTCTCCAGCGGAAATACAATCGAGAACAATACCGCCAGCAGGAACTGGGACGGCATTCGACTCCAATCTTCCAGCAATAATAATATCGTTAAGTACAATATTGTAACCAGCAACATAATGTCCGGTATAAGACTCGAAATCTCCTCCGACTCCAATAAGATTGAGGGTAACGATGCCAGTCATAACGGAAATGGGATCTTTATTCATAATAGCATAAGCAACAAGATCGAGTTAAATTACGCTAACGACAACAATGGAGACGGCATCTCTCTTTTATCTTCCAGTAGCTGCACCATCTCAGACAATTCCGCCATAGGCAATAAATACGCATCCGCCTCGAATCATCTAGCGGCAACACCATCTACCTCAACGAATTCGACAACACCAATAATGCCTGGTCGGACAGCGCCAACCATTTGAACTCCACTGAGAGAAAAAATTACGAATATGATGGCCACCAATATAACAATTATACCGGCAATTACTGGTCTGATTATAACGGATCTGATCCGGATAATGATGGCATTGGCAATGAACCTTATGAAGTTGAAGGAATCTCTTTCGATCTGTAGAGTCCCGAATGTTTGGCATTTATATACCCCGCGATTTCCTTTAAATCTAGCTTGTCGCATTTAAATCGTTCTCCATTCTAGACAGGAATAATTTTAGCTTGCAGCCCCCAGGCAATCTCGCCCAAAATG
>Ga0116144_10003116_pt1 | contig 16914 bp, 13 predicted proteins | sample AD_UKC035_MetaG_FD_89746 | JGI IMG/M metagenome (GOLD analysis project Ga0116144, IMG submission 89746) | Active sludge microbial communities of municipal wastewater-treating anaerobic digesters from USA - AD_UKC035_MetaG | ecosystem: Engineered > Bioreactor > Anaerobic > Digestate | place: USA...
TACTTCTGAAATTAAAGCTGACAAAGGAAAGCAATTAGATGCCTTTATCGCTTCTAAAAACGTAACCCGTACCGTTACTATCACCGGTACCCACTCACCGGAAGGTGCCGAGCGCATCAACAGCAAACTTTCAGAAGAACGTGCCAAGGCAATTGAAAAATTCTATCGTGCCCAAATGAAAAAGTACGATTACAAAGGCGCAGCAGATTCAATTAAATTCATTTTAAAGCCAATTGTTGACGATTGGTCAGACTTCAAAAATGCCCTTGCTGCGTACGATAAAATCACCTCTGACGAAAAATCAGAGTACCTGAACATCATTAACGGTGGTGGTTCTTTTGAAGATCAGGAAAAAGCCATGAAAAAACTGAAGACCTATAACAAAGTTTTCAGAGATGTTTACCCTGGTTTGCGTACTGCAAAAACTGAAATTCTTACTGTAAAAGACAAGAAGACAGATGCTGAGATTTCAGTGCTGGCTAAGCAAATCACGTCAGGCCAGGCTTCAGCCGATGCCCTTTCTTTCGAAGAACTAATGTATTCAGCTACCCTTACTCCTTCTGTAGAAGAGAAAGTGGCTATCTATGAAGCTGCAACTAAAAAAGGAAGTAACTGGAACGCCCATAATAACCTGGCTGCCGCTTACCTGGAGCAAGCTATTTCAAACTCATCGAATGCAGCCAGCCTGGTTGACAAAGCCGCTGCTCAGGTTGAACTTGCAGCCAAACTGAACGAAGCTCCGGAAGTACACGCTAACCTGGCTACTATTGCTTTGTGGAAAGGCAACCCGTACAAGGCTTACAGCCATGCTACCAAAGCCCTGCGTGGTGCAAGCAATGATGTAACCCGTGGTGTAAATGGTGTTAAAGGTGCTTCTGAGATCTACATGGCCAATTATAGTGCAGCTGTAAGCTCTACTTCATCTGCTGTAGATACCGATGTAAACTTATTCAACAAAGGATTAGCCCAGTTATTAAACAAAGATTTCAGCAACGCTGCTTCGTCATTTGCTGAGTCAACCCGTAAAAACAGCAACCTGGCTATCGGATATTATGGAGCAGCTGTGGCTGCCGCGCGTTCAGGCAATGGCGATGCGGTTGTAAGCAACCTGACTAGTGCCGTTCGCATCGACTCTTCATTGAAGGACAAAGCGCTTGCTGACCTGGAGTTTGCGAAGTTTGCAACCACCGAAGCGTTCCGCAACGCACTGAAGTAATTATAAGATTACCTGTAAATAAAAGGCCCCGGTCCACCGGGGCTTTTTTATTGCATTTACTTTAAAAAACGCTAAAAAAACACACTATTCGTTTTAACTGAGATTTTACCTCCCTATTTTTACGGGCTTTCCAAACTAACGGCAGCTATGAGAGAAATTCAATTCAGAGAAGCGCTACGCGAAGCCATGAGCGAAGAAATGAGACGCGATGGCAGCATTTTTTTAATGGGTGAAGAGGTTGCCGAATACAATGGTGCTTACAAAGTAAGCCAGGGAATGCTGGATGAGTTTGGGCCAGACCGCGTTATTGACACCCCTATTTCAGAATTAGGCTTTGCGGGTATTGGCGTAGGCGCAGCCATGAATGGCTTACGCCCGATCATCGAATTCATGACCTTTAACTTTTCGTTGGTTGCCATCGACCAGGTGATAAACTCGGCCGCAAAAACCTTATCCATGTCTGGTGGGCAGTACCACTGTCCAATCGTATTTCGTGGCCCAACCGGAAATGCCGGCCAATTGGGTGCGCAACACTCGCAGAACTTCGAAAACTGGTTTGCCAATACTCCCGGCTTAAAAGTGGTTGTACCATCTAACCCCTACGATGCCAAAGGCTTACTCAAAACTTCCATTCGCGATAACGATCCGGTTATTTTTATGGAATCGGAATTGATGTATGGCGACAAAGGTCAAGTTCCGGCTGAGGAATACCTGATTCCAATCGGTGTGGCCGATGTAAAACGAAGTGGCACCAATGTTACCATCGTTTCATTCGGTAAAATTATGAAAGTGGCTTTGGCTGCTGCACAAGAATTGGAAAAAGAAGGGATATCTGCGGAAGTAATTGACTTGCGCTCCGTGCGCCCGATTGATTATGCTACCATTGTAGAATCCGTAAAGAAAACCAACCGCCTGGTAATTGTAGAGGAGGCCTGGCCTTTGTCATCCATTTCAACAGAAATATCGTACCACGTACAAAAGCATGCATTCGATTACCTGGATGCACCTATTCACCGCATCAACAGTTTAGATGTGCCACTACCCTATGCACCTACTTTAATTCAGGCTATTTTGCCAAATGTAGAGCGTACTGTAAAGGCAGTGAAGGCCGTAATGTACAGAAGCTAAAAATTTACTGGCAAGAGCTGATCTTTTTTACCGCACCACTTTTCGTGAGATTACGAGGTCATCAAACGAAAATTTGAGGATGTATTCTCCGGAAGAACCGAAAACATCAGCAGCCTTAAACCGGAAAGAATGTTCACCATTGTTCTGGTATTGACTGACAAGTGGTTTAATCCGTTTCCCCTGCATATCAAACACCGCTACATTTACCCGGGCTGGTTTCGGTAGGGTGTACGAAAAATTAAAATCATCTGCCACCGGATTGGGATAAACTGTTACCTGATACTCGTGCATTTCAGATTTTACCTCAACACCGGTTACCGGATCATTCTTGGTTATGGTCCACTCCACTACATAAACATGGCTTGTAGTATGGGTAGTGCTTCTGCTTAGTGTGGTGTTATCTGTAACCGTGGCTGTAATTTTAGTGAGGTCTGCAGTAAACGCAGAGGGCTGTAAGACAACCGACTCTACATTAGATGCAAATGATACGTTGTTATTCTTCCAGGAAACGGACAGCGTATTGGGTTCCGGGTTTATCAATGAAAGCGAAAATTCAATAGCCTCTTCTCCCAGTTCTTTCGTGAGTAGTACGGGCGTATATGATTCTATCGGGTTAACCAGTGCATGAATCCGCTCCACAAATGTTTCATTACAAACATTGCAAAACGGGGCATTAAGAAATCGCATTTTACAATTTTGATGCGGACGATACCACGAAGGCGACTCGGCATGCGGATAGACTCCCACATTGTTTGTGCCCACCCAATTGGCCCATTTCACCAGGGAAGCATTGCTTTGCTGGGTAAGATTTGGCTTTTCAGCTGCATAGCTCTGTCCTGCCCAGTATTCATCGGCCAGCCGTGCAAAAGAATGCCCGATCTCATGAATACTAACATCGTGCGCACTTGCGTGGGTGGATGAAGTGGCAAAATCTCCCCCGGAGCCACCATAATAGGGCGAGTTAACAACAATAAAGGCCTGATCATACAACGGAAAACTGCTGGCCAGAACTGATACCACAGTTGGGAGTTTTGAGGGAGATAACAGGCGGTGGATGTTATACCGGTCAAACGAACTTCCAAAGTAGTTATCAACAGTTAATGCAGGCACAGGTGCACAATCGCTATCCGGGCTGGTTCGCGGGTGGCTTGCACCGGAAGCAACTGACGGAACTTTAACTGCAAAGGCATTAAAATAATTTTTATAGTGTTTAAATGGCACTTGATTGAACATACTGGTTAGCAACCCGTTTGCATCGGCCAGGTACGTTTCTATTTCATGGGCCTGGTACCCATCACTTAGAAATACCAGATTGATGCGGCTTTCTATCGGACCGTTTTTCATAAGTGTATCGACCGGAAAAACCTGAGCTTTGCTTTGCCATACCCACAAACAGACACCTAACGTTAAAAGCGCTCTTCTCATTTGCTTATCATCTTATTGTAAACCAGGTGGATTTTATCTCTTTTTCTTCCCGCACATCATCAACCCGAATGAATACTGTTTGAGGCAAAAGGGTAAGCCTTACAAAAAATTCAGTATCGGCAAGTTGCAGATATTTTGTTTCATACGACCCCGTGTTGTTGGTAACTTCAACCTGTTTAAACAGCGGATGATCGATCGCCACAGCGTTTAGCTCAATCTTTTGTTTATCAAACTGCTTTACTACGATTCTGTTTTTTTCTTGAGAATCTCCTCCCTCCACCTTTATCTTACCACCTACAATTTGCTTTTCAAGCAACTCAACGGAAGTGGAAGCGGTGCTGTCTTCATAAATCCGGAACGTGAGAAATACAATTTCAGATAACCGGGTCGAATTACCTTCGGGCTCCTGATATTGGTAGGCAACAGGTTGCGGTGATTTACAAGCCCAACTCAGGCTCATAACCACAAGCATAGCGTTTATTATTTTATTCTTTACTCTCAAATCGATAAAGCTCTCCATGCTTCTTCCACTTTGCCCTGGGCCAAATACACTTGGGCAGCCCGGTGTGCCGATTCATCGGCAGTAAACTTCGCTTCTGGTGCCAAAGGAATTTTTTCAACACCAGCCAGTATGGCTAACTCACTTCCCGTTAATAGTTTGCTATGCCTGATCTCTGGGGGCAACTGATCAAACCCAATGCCTAATTTTGTAGCCGGCTGCGGCAGTTTAAACAGATTGTTTCCGTTTGCCCGGCAATACCAGGCGCCACCCATTCGGGTAACCGCATCCAATTTGTATGGATCTATCATTTCGTTTTCATCCAATACCGAATCTTGAATATGCATCAGTAGCACTTCGCAAATTACAAGGTTACCTGCCCCACCCGCTTCGCCCAATGGCAATACCTGGTTCACTTTACACTCAAAAGATACAGGCGACTCGGCCACAAAGGGGGGCTTTACTTTTTGAGATGGCTGAGCTGTAAACCCCGCTTTGGTAAATTCATTTATACCTTTTGCATATTCACAGCTCGCAAGAGAAACTTGTTCCACAATAGAATACGAAACAATATTAATGGTAACCTCAGGTACTTCCAGCACATTCTGCAGTGTATGTTTGGTGGTATTGTCGCGCACCCTTCGGGAAGGTGAAAACACCAGGATGGGCGGGTTCATGCTGAACATATTGAAAAAACTGAATGGACTCAGGTTTACATTACCCTGCGCATCTACTGAACTTACAAACGCAATAGGACGCGGAGCAACCGCACTTTGTAAATAAGCCTGAAGTTTAGGAACAGGTAAATCGGCTGGATGAATCATCATAACAGGTTCTCATTTCGTTGCGATTCGGAAAGCTTTGGTTTATGCCGCAATACCCGAATTAATCCAATACCTACAATCAAAATTAAGATTAAGGGCAACAGGTAAGCGCCATATTTGAGTTTATAGCCAGTATGATCATATGCCCAGCTTTGAAAATCAAGTGCAGTTTTTATCAATACAACTATTAACAGCACTAAAATTACGATGAACATACCCGCAGCCACTTTGCGTGAAAGTACCTGACGCTGGTGTAACCAAATCAAAAATTCTATTAACAGAAAAACAATGCCCACAACCAATGCAACCGTGAGCAAAGCGCGAGGAAATGTGCGTAAATAATGGTACTTGAAAATGATAAAGCCCAGTTTGCCCAACAAGTTAGGATTTGCAATCAGCCACGCATCTACCAGGGTAAGCACAACCAGTAACAACAACCAAACGCGCCTCATAAAGCCGGAAGTATTTTACCCGCACAAGTTCCAAAGCCAACGCGAATTCCATTGCGCTCAGCATACCCTTTTATGATGACCGTATCGCCATCTTCCAGAAATTTACGGTGTTGCCCGTTTGCCAGTTGCAACGGCCGCTGCCCATTCCAGCCCAATTCCAGTAACGACCCGAAGGAACCGGGCGATGGACCACTAATAGTTCCAGAAGCATATAAATCGCCCACCTGAATATTGCAGCCATTTACGGTATGGTGTGCCAATTGCTGATTCACATTCCAGTACAAGTATTTGGCATTGGTGCGGCAAACGGTGGTGGCCTCACCTTCCTGGGGTTCAATCAATACTTCCAGGTTGATATCAAAACTTTTATCTCCTTCATAAGCCAGGTAAGGTAACACATGCGGAAATTGTTCCGGACCTCGAACACGAAATGGTTCCAATGCATCCATAGTTACAATCCACGGAGAAATGGTGGAACCAAAATTCTTTCCCAGGAATGGGCCAAGCGGAACATATTCCCACTGTTGAATATCGCGCGCACTCCAGTCGTTAAACAATACAAATCCAAAAATATAATCTTCAGCTTCTGTGGTGGTAATGGATGTGCCCAGGGCATTACTCTTACTGGTAATAAAAGCAAGCTCCAGTTCAAAATCCAATTTTTGTGTGGGACAAAATACCGGCATTTCTGAATCCGGCAATTTAATCTGCCCCTTCGGGCGATGCAGGTTTGTTCCCGACACTACAATAGAAGATGCACGCCCATGGTACCCCACCGGTAAGTGCTTCCAGTTTGGCAACAACGCATTTTTTGGGTCGCGAAACATACTGCCTACGTTGGTGGCATGTTCTTCGCTGCTATAAAAATCGGTGTAGTTCGAAATCTGAACCGGTAATAACATTTGTACCTCTTGCATTGGTATCAGGGCCAGCTCGCGCGCAGCAACATTTTGTTGCAACGCAGCCACCTCTGCGCTAAGCAATTCTGAAATACGATTACGAACAGCACGGGTGGTCTTTCTTCCTAATGCAATAAAATTGTTCAGGTATCTTTGATTAAAAATACCGGCCGGCAATCCCAATCCATCTAAAAAACCATTTTCATGAAGGTAAACCAGATCGAGTACGTGGTTGCCAATAGCAACACCGGCCACCGCACCCAGGTAACGGGTTTTGAAAATCCCGAACGGCAAATTCTGAATCGGGAAGTCAGACCCGGGCGGAACTTCTACCCAGCTTACTAATTGAGGATTGTTGGCGGCAATTGACATAGTTTGGATTATGTTCGCAAAGTCGAAATTAATTTAAAATTTTTACTTTACTTGAACCCATCCTGAATCCTGTGAATACCTTTCCCTCTTTTTCATTCCCCCTGGCATTCGAAACCCGAATGAAAAATAGTTTAGGAAAATATTGGGATCAGTTTGTGCAGGCACATCAGCAACCGGCCCCCGTTTCCATTCGAATTAACCCGGCAAAATATAAAGCCGATTTGCCGCGTGTGCCCTGGAGCGATTACGGCTTTTACCTGAATGAGCGGCCCGTATTTACACTCGATCCGCTCTTCCATGCAGGTGCGTATTATGTGCAGGAGGCCAGCTCACTTTTTCTGGAGCAGGTACTAAAGCAAACAGCAGATTTAACGCAACCCTTGCGGGTGTTGGATTTATGTGCGGCCCCGGGTGGCAAATCCACACACCTGCTCAGTCTGCTTTCGCCTGATTCGTTATTAATAAGCAATGAAGTCATTCGCCCCCGCGCACAAATTTTATGGGAGAATATTCAGAAGTGGGGCCACACCAATGTTGTTGTTACTAATTCCGACCCATCGGCTTTTCAAAAACTTAAAGGCTACTTTGATATTATTCTGGTGGATGCTCCGTGTTCCGGAGAAGGTCTATTCCGGAAGGACCCGGAGGCCCAAACCGAATGGTCGGAAGAAAATGTAATGCTTTGCAGTCAGCGCCAACGAAGAATACTGAACGATGTGTGGCCCGCTCTGAAGCAAAATGGTTTGCTGATCTATAGCACATGTACCTACAACCGCTTTGAAAATGAAGAAAACCTAAGTACCTGGGCCAAGGAACACGCTGTTGAATTTGTTTCCATACAACAGCCGGAAGCCTGGAATATCGAAACCATTTCGTTCGGGCCATCTGTCGGCTATCGTTTTTATCCGCATCGCGTACAAGGCGAAGGTTTTTTTATTTCAGCATTTATCAAAAAAGAAAACACCGATGGGGTAAGAATAAAACCTGGCGCAAGGTTGAACACCCCAACAACCAACGTTATAGACCGCATAAAACCATGGACGAAAGAACCAGATCGGTTTCGGTGGGTACAACAAGACGATCTGATTCTGCAAATTCCGGATTTATTACTTAGTGAAGTGGCGTGGATCAGTAACCTGCTTTATCCGATTGGTAAAGGAACAGCCGTAGCCGAAGTAAAACACGATAAACTTATACCCGCGCATGCCTTTGCACTATCCAACGCCATTCAATCTGATTTTTTCCAGATAACAGATTTAAGTGAAGCGGACGCCATTGCTTACCTGCGAAAGGATACCCAATTTTTTGATTCAACTCAAAAAGGATTTGGACTTGTTCAGTATCACAACCTCAACCTGGGTTGGGTAAATCACCTGGGAAATCGCACCAATAATTTGTATCCATCCAACTGGCGCATCCGGATGACCACCCATCGTTAACCATTCATAGCCTGTATAATTTCAACCATGCCATCGGGCAATGCCACCCCGCTGAAGAAAATTCCGACACAAAAAACTTTCTCATAGTAGTTTGCCTTTTCGATAGCCAATGGCAGTGAGCTTATCGAAAGCAACGTAAACGAAATCGTATAAATCAAAAGCAGGAGTAGGGTAACCCAACCCGAACTAATACCAAACAATCCAATCAGCGTAAGCGAATTAATCAGAAAACTCCACCAGAACGATTTATAAACACCAATCCTATTTATGAAATCGCTGGCCGGTAGCGAAAGCACGGCTGTAACAACCAATATACCCACCAGCAGCCATTTTCCCTCCCAGGAAATGATATGCCCCAGGTTAGCCTGAAGTAAGTCTGGAAAATAGTTGAAGAGCAACGTTGTAGTTAACCCAAGTGCCGCTCCCATAAAAAAAATATACAGGTAATTTGATCGCTGGGTATCAAACCGGATTTCTGCGCGTGGCCGCTGACTTTGGCTACTAAACAAACTCAATGAGTTTTTCTTTAGAGCATAGCCCGATACAAACACCACTACTCCACCGCATATAAAGGTGATTGGCGCACCGAGGTAATCAATCAGATCAACAATAACCGGCTCTAACGAATAAATCAGGTTGGCTACAATGGTAAGAACTGCCATGGCCCGCGGCAGCTTATCGATAGGCGTAAAAAGTTCGAGGGTGGAAAGTGCCGGGCTGGTGAAAATGCTCATAGAAATAAGCCACAACACAATCAAAACAGGTAAAACCCACTTAAAAATTTCTCCGGGGTTGCCGAGCAATGTAAAGGCTACCGCCATAAAGATCATGGCTGCAAAACTGATACCCGATGAAATAATCGGAATGCGGTGCCCGGATTTAAACCGAAACCGGTCGCCAATGCGGCCCGCAATGGGCGGGGTAATTACCAGAATAATGCTTTGCGCAAGAATGAGTGCAAACGAAAATTCGGTAAAGTTAAATTGGGTAAGCAGCTTGGGCTGATAATTATGATAAGCTATCCAGCCAATTACAATGGAACCATAAAGTGCGGCAAGGCTCCACAATTGCTTCCATTCAATTTGTTCGGGTTTCGAATCCTCTAACGTAGTGGGGTTATTCATTTTCTAACTCGTTTGCGTAGTATAAACTTACGAATAAACCATACAGGTTGGATTTAATTGAAATCCATTAGCGCAACACATTGCCCTTCTTTTCCTATTTTTGCCGACTTAAGATTTGCATTTTCTTCGTTTTATGGCACTTTCTACCAAATACAACCCTTCCGAAGTTGAAGACAAATGGTACCAATACTGGATGGAAGCCGGTTATTTTTCTGCCAATTCCGCCTCAGGCAAAGAGCCATTTTGCATAGTGATACCTCCACCCAATGTTACCGGGGTTTTGCACATGGGCCACATGCTTAACAATACCATTCAGGATGTCCTCATCCGTAAAGCCCGCATGGAAGGCAAAGAAGCTTGCTGGGTACCCGGCACTGATCATGCCTCCATTGCTACCGAAGCCAAAGTGGTGCAGATGCTGCGCGAAAAAGGTATTAAAAAATCGCAGCTTACGCGCGATGAATTTTTGAAGTATGCGTGGGAGTGGAAAGAAAAATATGGCGGCATTATCCTGGAACAACTTAAAAAGTTAGGGGCTTCGTGCGATTGGGACCGAACCGCTTTTACGATGGATGCCGATTATTACAAGGCCGTAATACGCGTGTTTGTTGATTTATATAACAAAGGCTATATCTATCGCAGCCAGCGCATGATTAACTGGGATGTAGAGGCGAAGACCACCGTATCGAACGAAGAAGTTCTTTATAAAGAAGAGGGTGAAAAATCGGTGCTTTATTCTGTGCGCTATAAAATAAAGGATACTCCGGATGACTGGATTACTATTGCCACCCAACGCCCCGAAACCATTATGGGCGATGTGGCCATTGCGGTTAATCCAACCGATGAGCGTTACCAGCATTTGATTGGACAAAAAATACTTGTTCCATTTATTAATCGCGAAATACCGGTTATTGCCGATGCGTACGTTGACAAAACATTTGGTACCGGGTGTTTAAAGGTTACACCGGCCCACGATGTGAATGACTACGAAATTGGTTTACGGCATAACCTACCGATCATTGATACTATAAACGATGATGGCACCATCAATGAAAAGAGCGAGATGCCAAAATATGTAGGCAAAGACCGGTTTGTGGTTCGCAAAGAGATTGTGAAAGATTTGCGCGAGGCTGGCCATTTGGTTAAAGAAGAAGAGTTTATTACCCGCATTGGTAGGTCGGAGCGTACCAACTCGGTAATTGAACCGAAACTCTCCTTGCAATGGTTCATTAAGATGAAGGAGATATCCAGGCGTGCCCTGAATGCGGTTGAAGAGGACGAAATTAAATTACACCCCTCTAAGTATAAGAACACCTATCGCCATTGGATGGAAAACGTACGCGATTGGTGCATCTCGCGCCAGTTGTGGTGGGGCCATCGTATTCCTGCCTGGTATGATGATGCCGGAAATTTTGTGGTTGCCGAAACGGAAGAAGAAGCGTATCGGATTTATCATTCAAAATTTAAGATTCAAAATTCAAAATTAACGCAGGATGCTGATGTGCTGGATACCTGGGCTTCCAGTTGGCTGTGGCCGATTGAAGTTTTTGGTGGATTTAAAGACGAATATTTCGACAAGGCTTCCGGAAAAATTATTCCGGGAAAAAATAAAGATCTTGATTTCTTCTACCCGACCAACGTACTGGTAACCGCACCCGAAATTTTATTCTTTTGGGTTGCCCGAATGATTATTGCCGGCTACGAGTATATGGACAAAAAACCGTTCGAGCATGTGTACTTAACCGGTATTGTGCGCGATAAGCTTGGTCGTAAAATGTCGAAGTCGCTTGGTAACTCGCCCGATCCTTTAGCGTTGATTGCCACCTATGGTGCCGATGCTGTGCGCACGGGTATGCTGTTCAGTTCTCCGGCAGGCAATGATCTTTTGTATGATGAAAAACTGGTGGAGCAAGGAAGAAATTTTGCCAACAAAATCTGGAATGCCTTTCGCCTGGTAAAAGGTTGGGAAGTTGACAAAACCCTATCGCAACCACAGGAGTGTACTATTGCCACAGAATGGTTTGAATCAAAGTTCAACCAATCGCTTACCGAGATTAATGATCACTTCAGTAAGTTCCGCATGTCCGATGCCCTGCAGGCAGTTTACAAATTAATCTGGGATGATTTCTGCGCCTGGTACCTGGAAATGATTAAACCAGAATATGGCAAACCCATTGATGCCATTACCTTCGGTAAAACCGTATCGCTCTTTGAATCCGTTTTGAAAGTTTTGCATCCCTTCATGCCGTTCATAACCGAGGAGCTGTGGAGTGAGCTTTCTCCGCGTAAACCAAAAGAAAACATTATTATTTCAAACTGGCCAGTATCAGGTACAGTTAATGAAACGTTAATTAGTGAAGCGGCCATTGCGTTTGAATTAATTGCACAAGTCCGGAACCTGCGCAACGCGAAAGGAATGTCGCCCAAAGAAAGCTTGACGTTGTTTTGCAGCAAGCAAGGCATTCAAAAATTCTGGCCAATTGTTAGCAAGCTTGCCAACCTGAATGCGCTATTAACAGGAAATGAAAAACCAACCGGAACTTCATTCCTTGTTGGCACCACAGAATACATTGTGGTGTTGGAAGGAAAGATTGACGTTGAAAAAGAGAGAGTATCGCTACAAAAAGAAATTGCTTATCTGCGTGGCTTTTTGGTTAGTGTTGATAAAAAACTTTCGAATGAAAAATTTGTTGCGGGTGCACCACCGCAGGTTATTGAATTAGAACGCAAGAAAAAAGCTGATGCAGAAGCAAAAATAGCATCGTACGAAGATGCGTTGGCAAAGCTTACTTAGCAGCCTGCTTCAGTTCATTCAGGCGAACAAAGATTTCAATCAGATCATATTGTTTATTTACCTTAAGGCCCTGGTCTGCAATTATTTTGTTGATTGCATCCCTATATTCTCCACTGATTTTTAAAACATCTTTCTTTGTTTTTATCCGGATTAACTCGCCTGCTTTTGCACTATAGGCAGCCGTGCGGGGAATTAGCTTTGTGTCCTTACTGCCAGACCCCATGGCTATATTATAACTTGGCTTTACTACTTCAATATAAAATTTATTTAGCAACAAGATTTCTCCATCCACTAAAACCTCCAATAATCCTGCTTGTTCTATACCATCTTCCCGAAACGTATTTGCGTTGACGAAATAATGCGGAATAAGTAAAGAATCGATCCACACAAGACTCTTGATACTCTTTGCATTCAAAACCTTAATGCCGCTTTTTGATTTTATCTCTAATGCATTTGCCCGAATATCGTATCGAGCCGGGTATCCTTCAATAATTTTATCAGATTCGGAAAGCATTATCGTGCTGATATTCCACACCTTGGTTATGTACGTATCGCCTACTACTTTTCCCGGCTCCATGGGTATTCCGTACAACAAGTCGGTTGGATTCAGTCCATTTTGTGCCAGGTTATCCAGCGTTATCGAGGCACGCATCTGCGGGGGAATAGCCCACTGGGCATAACCGGTTAAACAAGTTGAAATAAGAACAAGTGTTGCGAATACTCTCATATATAATTTGACATTTAAACCCTGATGGCCAATAATAATTCTATATCCTTAAACTTCATACCAAACTTACGTGCTACCGATTCGTTGGTGAGCGATCCTTTATACGTATAAACACCCTTCATAAACCATTTGTGCGAGAAAATCATTTCTTCCACACCACCTTCTTCAGCTGCACGCAAAATAGTTGGTGTAAAAATATTACTCAGCGCAGTAGTGGCCGTGGTAGCCACGCGCGAAGCCACGTTGGGCACACAGTAATGAATGATATCGTGCTTCCGGAACACAGGCCGGTTAAGCGTGGTGGTTTCTGATGTTTCAATACACCCTCCCTGGTCAATGCTCAGATCGATGATCAGTGAATCGGGCTTCATCCGTTTCACCATTTCTTCCGATACCACATGCCGTACCTTTCCTTTTTCGGCACGCAATGCACCAATCACTACATCTGCATCTTTTAAGGTTTCGCCCAAGGTAATGGTATCGATGGTAGATGTATAAAACTGATGACCCAGGGTATGTTTAATTCTTCTTAGTTTGTAAAGATGATTATCGAACACCTGTATTTCTGCACCTAAACTCAATGCGGCTCTTGCTGCATATTCTGCCACTGTTCCGGCTCCAATAATTACAACTTTTGTTGGCGGAACTCCGGTAATTCCACCTAAAATAATACCCTTGCCCTTATTAACCGTACTTAAATATTCGGCTGCAATTAACATCACGGTGCTGCCCGCTATTTCACTCATGGCGCGCACAATCGGCATACCTCCTACCTTATCTTCTATAAACTCGTAGGCCAATGCCGTAACTCGTTTTTTCAATAATGTGTTAATACACTCCTGCTTAAGATTACCCATTTGCAAAGCCGAGATTAATGTTTGTCCAGGCCTGAAATATTCCATTTCCTCCAGGGTGGGCGGCTCAATTTTCAGAATAAAATCTGCTTTATATACTTCTTCAACAGAATACACAATTTTGGCCCCGGCCTCGCTGTACTGCCTGTCAGAAAACTTAGAACCTTCACCCGCCATAGTCTCCAGCCACACTTCATGCCCGTTGTTTACCAACAATGCCACGGCATCGGGTGTTAAACTAATCCGGTTTTCCTGAAGCGAAATTTCGCGGGGTAATCCAATAAAAAAAGATCGCTTCGATTTCTTTACCGGCATCAACGCTTCCTGCGGATACAATCCGGACTTTGCAAGGGTCTCAAATCCGGTTTTCTTCTTTTCACTCATGGTTGCTCTCGAAAGTATATCGTTCGGGTATGTTCATTCAATGTTTCAATCTTAATTTCAAATCGCTCCTCCGGCAAAAAAGCAGCAACCTTTTCGCTCCACTCAATCAAACACAAGTTGCCCGATATCAGGTACTCATCAAATCCCAGGTCTAATGCTTCCGTATCACGCTTTAGTCTGTAAAAATCAAAATGATAAACTTTGTTACGGCCGGCACCATATTCGTTTACAATAGAAAAGGTGGGGCTGGTAACCTGATCTTCAATGCCTGACTGTTTTACCAACGCCTTTACCAAGGTAGTTTTACCACTCCCCATATCACCTTGTAACAGCCAAACTTTTTGATTGTTACCCTCCCGCAGCAATTCGTCAGCAACAGCATCCAAAGTTGAAAGAGTTACAGGCTCCTTGCATTTTTTCCAACCGTCAGGCATTCTTCGAAGATAGCAAAATATATGGAATGATGATCTCTTCCAGGCTTACCCCACCATGCTGAAACGTGTCTTTATAAAAATTTACATAATAATTATAGTTATTGGGGTAAGCAAAGAACTGATCTTCGGTGGCAAACACATAGGCGGTTGATACATTGGTTTTAGGCAAGAAAAAACGTTCGGGTTTGGGTGCTTCAAAGATCTTATCGCCCTCAAAGCCCAGGTTTTTACCTTGTTTGTAGCGCAAATTGGTATTTACACTTTTATCGCCCACAATTTTAAACGGCCGCTTTACGCGCACCGTACCATGATCGGTGGTAATAATCACCTTCACTTTCTTTTCAGCTACTTTCCTCAAAATTTCAAACAAGGGCGAGTGCATAAACCACGACCGGGTGATGGATCGATACGCGGATTCATCAGGAGCAAGTTCCCGAATCATGGCCATGTCGGTGCGGGCGTGCGAAAGCATATCTACGAAATTATAAACGATTACATTCAAATCGTTATGAAACAGATTGTGAATGGAATCTGCCAGTTCGCGACCTTCTTCCAGTTTTTTAATTTTGTTGTACGAGAATTTTATGTTGAGATTATTCTTACGCACCTGTTTGGCCAAAAAATCACCTTCAAAGTTATTCTTAGATTCATCCTCATCTTCGCCCACCCAAAGATCCGGATGAGATTTGGCCATCTCAGAGGGCATCATGCCTGAAAAAATAGCATTGCGCGCATAAGCGGTTGTAGTAGGAAGAATAGAATAATAAGATTCTTCCTGTTCGATATTAAAATACTCACTCAACAAGGGTTCAATTATTTTCCATTGATCCCACCGCAGGTTGTCAATCAATACAAAAAAGCAAGGTGTACCGCTCTTCAATTCCGGAAACACTTTCTTTTTCATGAGTTGATGTGAAAGCAGCGGTTTATCAGCATTGGGATTGTTAAGCCAGTTTTCATAATTCCGTTTTATAAAGCGGCAAAAATTCAGATTAGCCTCTACCTTCTGCATTTCCAGCACCTCGGCCATATCGCGGTTGTTGGCTTCTTCCATTTGCAGTTCCCAAAACACCAGTTTCTTATAAATATCAGCCCACTGCGCATGATTCATGTCGTCTAAAAAAGCCATGCTGATTTTTCTGAACTCTTGTTGATACCCCAGGTTTGTCTTTTCAATAACCAGCCGCTTGTTATCCAGAATTTTCTTTACAGTTAATAATATCTGGCTTGGGTTTATGGGTTTAATCAGGTAGTCGTCAATTTTAGCCCCAATGGCCTCTTCCATAATCTGCTCTTCTTCATTTTTGGTAATCATTACTACTGGCAGATTGGGCTTGTTATTTTTGATTTGAGTTAGTGCCTCCAGGCCCGACACACCCGGCATGTGTTCATCTAAAAACACCACATCGAAGTGGCGGGCTTCACAAAGTTCAACCGCTTCTGCTCCATTGTTTACCGGGGTAATATCATACCCCCGTTGTTGCAGGAACAAAATATGCGGTTTGAGCAAATCAATCTCATCGTCCGCCCACAAAATGGTATATCTTTGCATGAGTAAGAATTGTAAAAAACTTTCTAAGTTAAACGTTATAAATCAATCTGAGGCTGCTTGAATAAAAAGAAAATCATCAACGATCCTGTTTACGGTTTTATATCAATACCGGGCGAGTTGATTTATGACCTGATTCAGCATCCCTACTTTCAGCGGTTACGCTACATCAAGCAATTAGGACTTAGCGACCTGGTGTATCCGGGTGCCCACCATACGCGGTTTCACCATGCGTTGGGGGCCATGCACCTGATGGGGCGCGTATTAAAAACCCTGCAACAGAAAGGAATAGAAATTTCGGAGGCCGAAGCCGAAGCTGCCCAGGTTGCCATCTTATTGCACGACATAGGGCACGGGCCATTTTCGCATGCGCTGGAAGAAACCCTGCTTAAAGAAGTAAAACACGAAAGCATCTCGTACCTGTTTATGCGCGCGCTCAATACCCGGTTTAACGGAGCGCTTGATCTGGCCTTACAGTTTTTCCGCAACAGCTATCCGCGAAAGTTTTTTCATCAGCTCATCAGCAGCCAACTGGATATTGACAGACTGGATTACCTTACCCGTGATAGTTTTTTTACCGGTGTAATGGAAGGTACCATTGGTGTAGATCGTATTGTGGCCATGCTAAACGTGCATCAGGATCAGTTGGTGGTAGAGGAAAAAGGGATTTATAGTATTGAAAATTTCCTGCATGCCCGAAGGCTGATGTACTGGCAGGTTTACTTACACAAAACCGCTTTAAGTGGCGAACGCATGCTGGTTAATATTATCCGGAGAGCGCAATACCTGTTGCA